>Ga0209647_1004173_pt1 | contig 10959 bp, 19 predicted proteins | sample GraSoi_2013_60cm_FD_185827 | JGI IMG/M metagenome (GOLD analysis project Ga0209647, IMG submission 185827) | Grasslands soil microbial communities from the Angelo Coastal Reserve, California, USA - Sample 9_17_2013_60cm (SPAdes) (version 2) | ecosystem: Environmental > Terrestrial > Soil >...
AGAAGACGAGCGAGCCACTCTCTACTCAAGATGAGTGGGAGATGCTTAAGAAAATGGTTAAGGACGAGATCGGCAAGACGGCGGCATATCTAGGTACGCCGGCGGAACTGGGCGACAACATAGCGAAGATCAACACCTTTCTGATGGCACGGTACGGGGGGAAGCGTCGCGACTTGTGGTCATTGGCGGAGTTGCGCGATGCTCGCCAATATGTGCGGGACATACGCGGTAAGGCAACGGCGGGCGGCTCCGATGAACCCGCGTGAGCGAGCCGCGCTGATAGACGCCGCTGGTACAGCGCTCCAGCATGGGGGGGAGTCACTCGCAGAGTTCCCGAAACTGCTGGAGAGAATTCTGGATGATGAAGCGTGGCGGTCCTTCACGACGCAACGCGGCGAAACAGTCACTCACGAGACACTTGATGAGTTCGTGACGGACACGCCGTTGGCGGGTCTGGGATCAACCGTGTCTCAGGTTGACCGGCTTTTAGCTGACTATCCAAGAGTGAAAGACAAGTGGGATGCGGCGCTCTACCGTCCTCCGTCGCTGCACGCTGCGGGGGGTGCCCGCAGCAGTAGACCTGAACATGGGTCGCAACGAGAAGCTCTCCGTCGTCTGCGCAAAGATCGCGCTGACTTGCATGCCCGTGTGCTCGATGGGGAACTATCCTCGAACGCGGCGATGATTGAGGCAGGATTTCGTCGGCGCACTGTGAAGGTGCCACTCGACAATATGGAGCGCGCGGCGGCCCTGCTTCGCAAACATCTCGACACGGCACAACTTCACGACCTGGCCACGCGGCTGGAAGGCGAGTAAGGCTATGGCAAACCGGCGCATGCTCGCGAAAAGTATCAGCGTCTCTGAGCAGGTCGCAGCTCTACGCGATGACTTCACGCGACTTTTGTTCACGTGGATGATTGCACACGCTGATGACTGGGGTGTGTTGCCCGGTTCTGCCGCGCGAATACGTGCAATTGTGGTGCCGATGCTCAAATGTACGACGGCTCGTGTCGAAAATGCCCTCAACGACATGGAAAAGCATCACCTCATCTGGCGCTACTCAGCAGACGACCAACCGTGGCTTCAGTTTAGGAAGTGGGAAGAGCACCAGGAAGGGTTGCATAAACGCACAAACCCGAAGAATCCCCGCCATTGTGACGTGTTCCCGGAAGTTCCAGGAAGTTCAGAGAAAGTCCCGGCCTCGCGCGCGCGCGCTGAACTGAATGGAACTGAAGGGAATGGAACTGAAGAGAAAGAGAACGCGCAGGCGCGCGAGTCTCTCTCTCTCAGTTCGTCTTCGCCTCTCCCAGACCCAGACGCCGAACGCACCGCCGATGTTGCCATCTTTTCCGCCTGGTGCGACGCCACCGGACGCGACGTGAAGATGTTCAGCGAGCGCCGTAGCTGGATGGGCAAGATACACGAGCTGCGCGTCGGCGAAGGACTTTCCCCGCCTGGTGTGGCGCCGCTGATTGCGCAGTACCGCGCCAAGATGGGCAACGACAAAAATCCCAGCCCTGGCCAAGTTGTTGGCGTTTATTCCCAACTGATCGGACTACAAGCTAATGGACACCATCCAAACGGTCCTGGCGCAGCCGGACAAGCTACCGATAAGCGCTCCTCCGACGAAGCAGAAGAAGCCGCCAGTCGAGCGCGTTTCCACGCAAAAACCGCCGTGGTTCGTGAATTCGCGGGGGGCAACCTACCCACCGGATAGCCGCGTCAAATGCCCGCGCTGCTTTGGCCATGGCAGCTTCGCTGGCCCGGGCATCGACCGCACGACGGATACTGAGACCGGCGAGATACTCGAACGTGGCTGCATTGCCTGCTGGGAAGGCTACGCCGAAGGGCCCTGTCCCGCGCATAAGTGCCACGTCTGCGATGGCAGCGGCGTCGTCTGTCCACAGTGCCGGGGCGACCGTGTGGTGCGCCGTGACTTAGAATGGGGCCATCCCGACTTTGGGCACTGGGTGACGGCTGAACGCAAGACGGGCCAGTACGACCGCTGCGACGTGTGCTGCAAAGACTGCACCGAAGGCAACAACGTCAACGTCGACAAAGAAGCCGCCGCCATTCGCCGTTGGCTGGCGAAGCATCCCGCGCCGCAGTGGTAGCGGGAAGTGACGGAAAGGAACAACCGACGATGAGTACGCGCGCAGCAGTCGCATGGGCAGCACTCAATCTCTTTTGGGCGGCGTATAACGGCTTCTTGGCGCTTGTGGTGCGACCGGGTACGGTGTGGATCGTCGTGGAATGCTGCTCCGTCGTGTTCAATGGCGGCATTGCTCTCTGGATACTCGTGGACATGCGTCGCAGGACTGATGCGGTATCCTAACGGGCAAGAGGTGAACGAGACATGGCACGCCCGACGAAGTACACGCCCAACATGCAGCATGCCTTGTGCGAATACGTTGGCCTTGGCATGACCTATGAGCAGTCGTGTGACTTGGCGGGCATTGATTACTCGAATTTCAAGCGCTGGATGATCCGTTTCGCGCCGTTTCGCGCCGCAATAAAAGAAGCTGATGTCAAGGGCATGTATGTCTGCTTGCAGAGCATCCGTGCCGCGCATCAAGACCCATCACACTGGCAGGCAGCTATGACCTGGCTTGAACGGCGCTTCCCTGACCAGTGGGGCAAGCGTGAGCGGCAGGATGTCAACATTACTGGCAGCATGGACGTGCGCCAGGTCGTGCGCGGCGTGCAAGCGGCGATAGATGCGACGGTGACCGATGCGGACACCCGGCGCCGGCTGGCCGAGCAGTTGATGGCGCTGGAGCCGGCGGAAGAGGAGGACGCGCAGTAATGGCGAAGTTTCGCAAGAAGCCGATTGCGATTGAAGCGGTGCAGTGGAATGGGCAGACCATCGAGCCGGCCTATCCGGGCGACACGCGCATCTACGAGGGCGGCATAGAGGACCGTGGTAAAGGGCCAGAGCCGTATCTCGTCGTGCATACCGAGCACGGGCCGGCAATCGCTCACCTTGGCGATTGGGTGATGTATGGCGTGAATGGCGAGGTCTACCCTTGCGCGCGTGACACTTTCGCTGAGACGTATGAGTCGGCGGAAGATGAGGAAGGGAACAGTGAGTGATGGGAAGCGTACGGCAGTGGCTTGGTGAGGTGGCATGTCTCATTGGTTTGCATCATTGGGAGCGACGTGAAATCACATTGATGCCGTTTGACTTCCGCGAACGCTGGCGGTGTCTGCGCTGTGGTGAGGAGCGTACGCTGTACCTGAACGAAGGCCCGTAATGGGCATCCTGACGGAGATCGCCTTGAAATACGACCGCGTGGCCTTCGCCCGCCGCGCCGGCTTCGAGCCGGAACCCTGGCAGGCGCGTGTCCTGCTCAGTGAGTCGCCACGTATCCTGCTGAACTGCTCCCGGCAAAGCGGCAAGTCCAGCACCGTCGCCGTCCTGGCGTGCCACACGGCGCTCTACGTGCCCAACAGCACGACACTGATCGTGAGCTACGCCCTACGGCAGTCAGTCGAGTTATTCCGCAAGGTGGTGAGCCGTGGCACGGTGGTGTCCTATATGCCGACGATGGTCGTGGGTGCAACACAAACGTCGTTCGAGTTCGATAATGGCTCACGTGTTGTGGCACTGCCTGGAAGCGAAGCATCCATTCGCAGTTTCAGCAATGTGCATACCCTGCTATTCGATGAGGCAAGCCATGTGCCAAACGAGACGTACGAGGCGGCACGTCCCGTAGTCGCAGCGACCGGTGGTGGGCGCATCATCGCGCTCAGTACGCCCTACGGCACCAGAGGCTGGTGGTGGGAAGCGTGGCGCGATGAGAGTGCCAGCGCGGAGCCGTGGGAACGCTACAAAGTGCCCGCGTGGGAATGCCCGCACATCAAGCCCGACTTCCTGGCGCACGAGAAGCGGCGTATGGGCAACTGGTGGTTCGACCAGGAATACGGCACGGAGTTCCGAGATGCGCAGGACGCGGTGTTCCGCCAGGAAGACATTGACCGCATGTTCGCTGAGGATTACGACACCTGGGACTTAGGGGGAGGGACAGACGCATGAGGGATGAACTGACTGCTGAGGGCAAGGCCCTCGTGGCGATGCTGGCGACGGCGGACGTGCGACAGTCTCTCATGGCGTTCATGGAGCAGGCTGCGCGCACATCTGAGAGCTTGGAGCGCTTCGTCAAAGCGTTGGAAGCCCTAACGCAGCAGGCTGTGCCCACGCCAGATGAGGACTTTTTATCGACTGAGTCGCGTGCCACGCGGCATGGCATGGACGGGACCACACCACACAGGGAGCCGAAGCCATGAGACTGTGGCGCAAACAACGGCATGAGGACGTGCCGGACGTGGCGACGAGCCTGCGGCATATTCGTGCACACTTCGCGGCGCTGGGCTATCCGCTGGACGAGTACAGCGACGAGGAAATTGTAGCGGGTATCGAGCGGTTCGGGCAGTTCGTCGCCACGTCGAAGGTCACGATGCGGCTACCGGTGGATGGCCTGCGCATGGTGCAGAAGGCGCAGCCCAAGTGGCGGGATGCCTGACGTGAGTACCATCGACCCGACCGCCATCCGTGGCCTGCTGGAACGCGTGCGCGCCGTGCATATTGGCGTGGACCTGGGCCAGGCGCAGGACTTCAGCGCTATCGCCGTCGTGGAAGTGGGCGAACGGCCTACCCAGCGGATGCAGCGCGACTGGCGGCGACCGGGCCGCTACGTGCCAGAGATGGAATCCACGTATCGCGTGCAGCGCCTGGTGCGGGTGGACCTGGGCACCAGCTGGGTGCAGATTGCCGGGCGTGTGTGTGACATGGTGGGCGCGCTGTGGGACTGGGAGAAAGGGCTGCGCGAACGCGGCGAACTTCAGCCACACGAGCCACAACTGCCCTGGGACATCTGGGCCGACGCGACCGGCGTGGGGCGCCCGGTGATGGAGCTGATCGAGAATCAACTCCGTGCATCCACGAAGACGGACCGCGCCCATCTGCATCCCGTCGTGTTCAATCACGGGGACCGCTTCGTCCGCGGCGGCTATGAATCGCGCGGGGATGTGCTCGGCAAGGCGTATCTCGTGAGCCGGCTGCAATCGCTGGCGCAAGCGAACCCGCCGCTACTGAAGCTGCCGCCACGGGATGCGGAAGCGGAAGCAATGATGCAAGAACTGAAGGATTACCGCATCAAAGTCACGGAAGACGCCAACGACAAGTACGGGGCGTTCGCCGTGGGCGCGCATGACGACCTGGTGACGGCGGTAGGGCTGGCGTGCATCGAGGACCCTGGCTATTACAGCGTGCAGGCGGGGCCGAATATCTGGCCATGAGAGGGGGGAAACGTGATAACGAACCTGGGCAGACTTGGGACGCATGCCGGTGTGTTTGGTGTGTTGTTGCGCTGCGACGACATGTCGTGTCGGGAATACTATCGCATTGAGATTGATGAGTTTGTCGCACGTACGTCGGATGAAGACCCGCGCCCGCAGCACGTGCAAGCAGTGCTAGACGGCAAGAAGTGGGTAACAATCACCGCTACTGATGGAAGCATGCTGCACTACTGCCCGGAGCACGCGCCATGACGCAGGACGAGCGGGAAGACTGCCCAGCGGAGCACCTAGTCTTCAGCCGCGATGATAGTGTGGTGCTGCACGGCTACAGTACGACGCCCGGCGCGTGCGACCTACGCATGGACTGCGCCGACTGCCGCACGTGGGCAATTGCGCGCTATCACCCCGACTGGCCGCTGGATAGCCTGTTCGCCTACCTCCAGAACATCGCGCCAGGGAAGCACACGGCACCCTTTGAGGCGTATATACGGGCTATTCGCGCTGCTGAAGAGACGAGGACAGCATGACACTCCTGGGTGCCTTTACTCTAGGACTCCTCGTCGGTGGCTCACTGCTGACTGTGGCTGGTATCGCGCTCATCTGGCGCGCGACCGACAAGACCATGTGGGGTCGTTCGTGTTTGGGTGAGTTCCTGTCGGCCATCGGTGTGTCCGCCTTCGTGTGCGGCTGTGCGATTGGCCTCGTCGCCCTGCTGACTCATGCCTAGCACTGACCTGCACCGAACATGCGGTATCATAGTGGGCTAGTGCGCAGCGTACCGGGTGGTGGCTTCCCGTCGTTCCTTCCCCACCGTCCGGCACGCGCCCCTATCCGACTGACGTGAGGTACCGCTGCGATGGGCTTCCCGCTGCCAACCCAAGAACTGTACGAGATTAACCAGCGCTATTCGGACCAGGGCAATGACTGGAGCCAGGTGGCGCCGGGCGAGGCGATGGAACGCCAGGATCGCGCCTACCACGGCAATTTCAAGAAGTGGCTCGCACGCACCGATCAGCGGGAGCTCGACCACAACGTCAGTGATAACCGCTGCGAACCCATCGTGGCAACCGGCGTCGATTTCCTGCTCGGCGAGGAAGTCACCTTCGAGGTCATGGACGACAACGCCACGGACGAGAACGGCGACCCCACCGACCAGACCGACGAGACGGCACAGGAATATCTCGACGCCGTGTGGGAAGCCAACGTCAAAATGCCCACGCTCTCGGAAGAGGAAATCAACAAAGCGGTGTTCGGGCATGGCTTCATCAAGCTGGACCCGAAAGACCCGGACATGCCGCCAGCGCCGGGTGGGCAGCCTATCCCCGCGTTGCTCGTACTCAATCCCATGCAGATGCAGGTGACCACGCAGGCCGCCAACATTCGCAAAGTCCAACGCTACGCGCAGTACTACACGGATGAGGACGAGAAGACGGGCGCGACGATCTACTGCCGGCAGCTCACGGTCCGCACGGACAGCGGTGTCTGGGAGATACACGATCAGGTAAAGCAGGGCAGTAGCGGCAACGACCTCACCGTCGCCGGCGCGCTCTCGCTGCTCTCACCGCTGGCGGAACGGGAAGCGGAGCAGGGCTGGCAGGACGTGAACGTCGCACCGTGGCCATACACATGGTCGCCGATCCATGACGGGAAGAATCTGCCCAGCCCGAATAGCTATTGGGGCAAGGCGGACCTGACGCTCGACCTGATTCACCTCAATGAGGTCATCAACTTCCAACTGTCGAATATCAACCGCATCTTGTACATTCACGCGAACCCCAAACTCGTCGGCTTCGGGACGCACGCACGTGAGTGGGATATCTCACCTACCGGCGCGCTGAGCTTCCCGAACGCGAACGCGCGGGTAGAGATGTTCCAAGTCACGGCGGATGGCCTAGAGCAGGCGCGCGCCTACGTCGATGATATCCGCCTGATGATGGATGAACTTTCGCACGTGCCTTCACTGGCGCTGGGCCATAACGCGAAGCTGCCCGGCGTGCCCAGTGGTGTCGCGCTGAAGGTCGCTTGCCGTCCGCTCGTCTCGCAGACATTGCAGAAGCGCAACCTGCGTGCCGTCGTCTACACGAAGCTGTGCCAGCATATGCTCGAAATTGGCGGCTTCGGCCCCGACCGCAAGATCGTGATTCACTGGTCCGAGATGCTGCCGACCGATGAGCTGACCGAAGCGCAGTCGGCGCAAATCTGGCATGGCCTCGGCGTCAGTGAAGATACGCTGCAACAGCGCGGGGACTTTGAACCGGACGTGGAGAAGGTGAAGCGAGCCGAAGAGGACGAAGAAGACGCCGAGCAGCAGATCACCAAGCAGCAAGCCATGCAAGACGCCGGACTAGGAGTGGCGCCCGGTCAGCCGGATGGTCAGGGAGTGGGTGAGCCGCTTCCCAGCCAGCAGGCCGGCCAGGCGCCCCAACAGCAGCCCGCGAAGGCGAAAACGGCGTCTAAACGGACGCCACGTGTACAGCGACACCGCAAGGCACGCTAGCGCCGTCAGATTTGGCGCTCAGTCATCGAAAGGGGCATCGGAATGGCAGCTAGACGTGGAGGGGATAAGCCCTATACGCCGCCTGCTCGCACGGCGGAAGATGACCGCACGTTGCTGAACTGGCTCAGTACCCGCGTAGCGGACAATGGGCTGGACTGCGCGGAAGATTCCGCCACGGAACACATCTTGGTGGAGAATCGCATCGCCTTTGCCCATGCACTCGGCTTGACCATTCAGCCGGGCGTGTATCTTGCCCCTGGCAGCCTGACGCATCCCGCGCGTCAGCTTGACTATGTGGCCTTCCTGGCTAGACGCACGCGCGACAAGCAAAAGAGGGCGAGTTAATGGCAAAGAATGACCTCAAAGTGGGCGATATCGTGGAGCTGGTAGACGCGCAGGACATGCCGTGGCCGGAACATGTCGGCAAACGCGGCGTCGTGCATCAGCTTCCCACCAGCGCGGATGACCCGAACATGATTGTGTCCTTTGATGACCCGGACTTTTCGGGCGTGAGCACGCGCGTAAGCCACTTCAGGAAGGTGGAGTAACAGCATGGCCGGCAAATCCATCGCGCTCACCGATAAAGTGCTGAATATGTTCGCGGCGGGCGCGTTCCCGGCGGTGGCGGACGTACCCGCGACCTGCTTCGTGGCCCTCTTGACCACGAATCCGACCGTAGATGACGGCACGAGCGCGGTGGAGACGACGTACACGGGCTACGCGCGTCCCTCCATCGTGTCTACGTCCACCGGGTGGAACGCGCCGGCCAACGGCACCGGGCAGACGCGGCAAATCACGAATAAGATCGCGCTCAACTTCGGCACGGCTGGCTCAGGACCGGTCACCATCACCGGTTTTGCCGTCACGAAGTCGCTCGCGACGGCTATCACGACCGCCGGCGAAATCCTGTACTGGAACACGCTCACGGGCGGCAACCAGACCATCAACAACACGAATCCGGTCACGGCGGCCATAGCGGCGCTCATCATTAACGAAGACTGATTGCGTAAGGGGGCGCCAGCATGGCGAACATCAAGCTTTCCGCCTATGGCTCGCCGGTCGTGGTGCTTGCGGGCGCGTCCGAGATGAACTCACTGGCCAGTGGCAGCGTCGGGGCCGTCAGTGGCACGGGTACGGGCGTCATTCTCGACAATACCGCGCTGAATAACATCATCTTTGACTTTGAACTGTTCACTAGCACGCTGCCGGGTGCGCCAACGCTCGGTTCAACCGTAGAGTTACACGCCTACGGCAGTATTGACGGTGGCACGACCTACGCCACGTCACTCGCTGCGGGCGCGACGCTGCCCAACGATCCACCCATCGGCCTCTTCTACATCAACGGCGTGGGTACCTCACAGCGGGTGCAGATTCGCGGCGTGTCGCTGGGGCCAGGCAAATACAAGTTCGCGGTGGTCAACCGGTGTGGGCAGACATTCCCGGCGACACTGGCGACCGTCACGGCGATTCCGTACGCGTTTACCAGCATCTAGGCGAAGGACGGTGACGCCCTGTGCCGTCTTCACGCCTGATCGTCCCGCCCCGTGCGCAACCGTTGTGGAAGCCCCCCCAGCGGCAGCTTGCGCTGGACACGAGCCATCCCAGCGCGCGTAGTCTGGTGTCCTTCTTCCTGTTCAACGAGGGCGCCGGGCGCATCGCCTATGACCTGGCCGCAACGCGCACGGCCACGCTCGACGCGGCAGCGACATGGAGCATGGGGCTTGCTGGACCGTCCCCGCGCGTCAACGGTGGCAACACCAGCACGCAACTGGGCACATTCAGTACCAGCATTGTCACCACCGGCTCGTCCTGGTCGGTTGAACTCATGTTCCTGCACAGTGCGTCGCAAGGCGTCATGGGGTCGTGCATCCTCTCAAACGGCACCAACTACGGCGTCACCTATGAAACGACCGGTACCAAACTCTCAGTAGACGGCACGGGCAACACCGCCGAAACGACCGCGCTCACCGCCGGTGTGTGGGCGCACGAGGTGCTGACGTGGGATGGCACCACGTCCACGTTCTTTCGCAACGGCCTCCCGAACGGCAGCGGCACGGGCGCTGGTGCGACGGCTCCCGCGACCTTCGATAGCTGGCTCGGCGCCTCCACAGCGTTGAACCAGACACCGAGCAGCATCGCCTGGCTGCGCGTGTGGTCGCGGATCGTGGGGCAGGCGGAAGCACTGGACCTGTTCGCCAACCCGTTTGCGATGGTGATCGTCCCTGCTGAAGATGCGCGCACGTTCGCGGTACTGAGTGGCCGCCGTGCGCTCGTGGCGCCGTTCCCGAACCTGGCGATGCTGTTCTCGCCCCCGCCGAGTAGTGGCGTTGCCATCACGGGTACGGCGTTCGGTACCGGTGCCGCCACTGCCCTCACGATCAGCCACGCCGGCACGCTGGAGGCGGATGGGACAGGTGCGGCCACCGCACTGACCATCTCGCATGCGGGGACATTCGAGGCGGACGGCAGCGCCGCGCTCATGACGCTTAGTCTCACGGTCACGAAAGCGCTCACGCTGGAGAGCGACGGTACCGGTACAGCCACCACGCTGAGCCTCACAGTAACCAAAGCGCTGACGCTGGAGAGCGACGGGACGGGCGTAGGTACGACGCTCTCGCTCACCGTCACGAAGGCCATCGCAGGTGAGACGGACGGCGTAGGGACGGCGACCACGCTGACGCTGACGGTCACCAAAGCGATTGCGGGGACCACCAGCGGGACGGGCGTAGGCGTCGCGTTGACGCTCACGATAGGTGCGGGCGGCGTCAGCATTTCGGGTCAGTCGAATGGTACGGGTGTGGCCACGGCACTGACACTCACCGTGGCCGTTGCCATCACGGGCCAAGCATCCGGCAGCGGTGCGGGCGTCGCACTCGCCCTCACCGTCAGCGTGGCGATTGTGGGGACGGCCAATGGGAGCGGCGCAGCCACAGCACTGACTATCACCGCTGTGGTGACCGGCCCCACACGCATTACCGTATCCGATGCGCCGTTGTGGGCCACGGCGCTCTCCGATGCGCCCGTGTGGGCGACAGCACTGTCCGATGCACCACTGGCAGCGACGGGGCTGGGTGACGCGGCGACGAGCGCCACGAGCGTGGCCGATGCGGCGCTGGCGCAGACGGTGCTCGTAGATGCGTAACGCGCATGAGCAAGCGATGCGG
>Ga0209647_1004175_pt1 | contig 10956 bp, 11 predicted proteins | sample GraSoi_2013_60cm_FD_185827 | JGI IMG/M metagenome (GOLD analysis project Ga0209647, IMG submission 185827) | Grasslands soil microbial communities from the Angelo Coastal Reserve, California, USA - Sample 9_17_2013_60cm (SPAdes) (version 2) | ecosystem: Environmental > Terrestrial > Soil >...
GGGGACCCACTCATAAAGCTCCTGGAGCTAAGGTTTGTCTCCTCAAGCTCTGAGACCTCTAGGAGCTCTGGAACCATCCAGACCTCTCAGAGCTCTATTAGCTCTCACCCAGCATTTCCTGATGAAGGGGGGGTGTTGAAGTCACCCACTCCTGCTCATCCTGCCCCAAACAACTCTCCATTGCCCCAAACACTCACCATTGTGACCAATCTCAATGATGATTCATGTCTGGAGATCAACTCACTTCTCATGTATATAAATACCACATTATGCATACCTGGTGAACATCACCTAACTATTAGACTTCTGGAGTGGCAGATACAATCATGGAGGCTGAGATGAGGAGACAATATAGGCATATAGACATGTGTTATGAGCCTATTTCTTGATATAGAAACAAGACTTAAGAATTTGGAGATTCAGTCAAGACTAGGCTAGGTGAGACTAGATGAGGCTAGTCTTCAGAACAGATGAGACACCAAGAAGGAGGCTTAGATAACCTGGGTTGATCCAGTTGGGACTTCCATCCATTGGATCAGCTTCCTTAAATACAGGATATACATTTGCAATTACAAGATCCACCCAAGGACTGTGGTTAGGAAGGTCCATATAAGGACTTCCTCCAGAACATCAAATGGTGATGACTGATCTGCACCCTTGAGGCTGTGAAGCATTGAGTATGAACTGTAACAACACAGCTGAGAAGTGGGTGGTGGAGGATGGAATCATGAAGGTGGAGATGAAGAGGCAATGATCTTTGGAGGGTATAGGCATATAGATACCAGCTGAAAGGTGAGTGGTGGAGGCAATCATGAAGGCAGAGATGAGGAGACAATGACCTTTGGTATGGCCATATAGACAATACTGAGAACATGGTGCATGATATTTGGCTGTACCATGACACATCCCACTTAGAGTGCATCAAAGTCATTCTCATCTACTACCAATACTTCATTCTCCATCAAAGGATCATTTACTTGTCCACCTTTGGACAGTGAGAACTCCATAATCCCCTTCATCAGGATATTTGGAACCTCAGCACTGACAATGGACCCTGGTATATATGAGTGACAGTTCTGTCTTTGGATTTCTGCTTGAAGACCTTTCCAGGGTGTTCTCCAGATCAGCTGGTGTATGATAAGCTGATCTCGAGTGACAGAAAAGTTGTCATTGATCTTGATATGGATGGATCAATATATTTCATTCAAGGAGGATTGGTTAATAATATGTGTCAGATTCTGATTTGAGCTTGCTTGCACCACAAAAAATAGACCTGCCAGAGTCTCATGGAGGATACTGATGATACCATGATGGACAGCTCAGATGACAATCCTGATGAAGGTTCATCCCATGGTAAGGACTCCATTCCTAATTTCTTTGTGATATCAGTGCATTCTCATGGTCCTTAACAGTGCTCAAGAAACATAAGATAGTGGTGGCAAATCAAATGGCAGCAAATCAAACAGTGGCAAATTGAAACAAAGGTATTCAACATCATGGCAAAAAGGATGATAATAGTAAGTGCCATGATCAGAAGAGAAGAAATACCACTGATAGTCCTGCCTAGGGCACATGAGAAGTGTCCAATTCTCTTGTACATGTTGCATTTATGTAAGAGGTTTGCTGGTGATTGATTCTTTAAGCTCTGACAATAGGTAATGATGACAATTCTGAACACAAAGACAGCCATGATAATGCAGATGATTTTGGCAGTGGAAACAATGATGATGATGAAGATACACCATCTGTATTCTGATTGTCTTTGTTTCACTCAGCACCTTGCAAAAATACAACAATAGAGTTGTATGCTGGTATGTTTAATCTTGTTGTATAGAACTACTGCTAATGCCTTATTCCAATAGAACCAGATCCATCAACAAAGGGTCATATGGGACTATGTAAGTATCATCTCTTGTTGCCCAAATGCTTCTTTTCAACATGATGTTCCCTTATACTGAAGCTACTTAAAGGAGGAGGTGCTAGCACTCATGGCCAAAGCTCATTTCATGAGAGCCTTCAAGCCCTCAACTCAATGGTTTGATGAATTATCTATTATGCTTTACTGAAAATCCTCCAATTCTATTGTTGCTCATTGTTGAGTTCCACTAGCTCTGTATGCCATGCTGCTCAGACTTGGCAGACTTGGCAAGATGTCAAGTCTTCAGCCCTAACTACTTTCATCTTTTTTGGTACAATAGTATCCCACTCATGGTATGAAAAAGACATGACTTTGGTGGACTGAGTCCCACATAGAGAAAGCTATTATCATACCTGCAGGAGGATAATAAAATCTAACCCCCCAGCACAGGATTATAGGGGAGAATTCTAGACATATCTGGCCTTAGGGAGGATTGTGGTAGTATAGGGGATCACTCAGCAAGGCCTCCATCATCATTTATGGATATGATGACTCATCAAATTGCCATATCAAGATGGGGACAGAGGCTTTATTCAATACTTATAAGCCTTTAGGACAAATACAAGTTTATCATATATGGGATAATGTCCAGAGTGATTCAAACAATTTGGCAGTTTATGAATCTACACCAAGACCTGTTCAAGCACATATCATCACATTTCACTGAAGAATGTAAAGGGCAGAAAAAGTGATACTGGGAGCAGATGTGTACAATGGAGGGCATACACCTCAAAGTTGGTGATGGATGTCAGAGGATGCTGTAGGTGGGATAATGATAAGTAATGAGACCTACTCAGCCCAGTTCTGAGGGCTAGATAGTGCCATTATAGTTTCCTCACCCCCAATGCTCTTTTTATCATGCAAAAACTCAAAAATTATACTAGGAAGGATAAAACTTAGGTTTTCAGAAGTGTTCCAGATTCTGTCATACCCATCTCAGAAAATCCCATTAATTCTTATGATTCCAATGGTGTCATCCTTACTTTCATATCTGCTCTGGTTTCCTTTGTTTACATGCTCTTTCTTGGAATCCCCTGGACGTATCTGGACGTATAATATGTCGTTAGAAAGGTAATTTCAAAGGGAACACAGCGCAGTTGGAATCGTGGGAAACGGTTAAGTGGGGGCGAAGTTATTCGAAGAGCAAGTTTGACAAATATGGCCCATAGGGGGGGGATAAGATCTGGGGTTCTGAATAGACATTCTGGTGGCCCAGGTGGTGATGTGCAGGTACTTTAGACATTGCCAGGGACTCTGGAAAAAGGGGACCAAGAATTATATTGAAATTCAGTACTACAGTACAGGGGAACCTGGGTCATGATAAGGCCCAGTCTTAATTTGTCTATATCTCCCCTTCCACAATATGGATTTTGGCCAAATTTGATACTTATGGAAAGCTGCATTTAAGAAAAATCCAACAGTGCCAGTTGCAAGGAGTTTGGATGAGAACATGTCAAGCCATCCTACTAATCCTAACCCCTCCATACCCCAAACATGGCAAGGCAGGACTGAGAAAGGAGCTGAGTCAAATGTATCTGGTCTTCTCAGTGACCAGAATGATCCACAAAAACTGAAATGAAAGACTCTCACTCTGAGTCCAGATAAACAAAACCCATTCCACCTTAGTAAAGGAGAACCCCCCTGGTTGTAGAAACTTCAGCTGCTGCTCACTCTGGAGTCTTACACAACTGCTACTCCCAACTCTAAAGGTCACTACCTTCTATGCACATGGGCAACTAAGATGAGGGGGGGGAATCCATATATGATTCTGAGTAAGAGATAGATTGCTTATAGTACATGTAACCTATGCTTGGTATATAAGAGGGTCAGCTATGGCATTTCAAATACACTCCTATCTATCAATAAACACCACTTATACACATCTCCAGCCTCACAACAAACTTTACAAGCTACAAAAGTACAAAACCAAGGAAGTTATACTAGACTAATGGGACCTCTGGGGAGCACATAGTGGGAACAACTGACAGGTCAATATCATTTTGGGCATGAGCAGCAGCATGCAACCTGTAAGAATACAAAGATATTTTACACAGCACAGATGGTGAAGGAAGAAGCAGAGCAGATGCAAGCGCACACAGCAGGTGTAAATGGGTTGCAGCACTCACAAGGTGGCAGGGATGGAATGTGTCCTAAAAGTGGTGGCAGGCTTATTCACAGAGGGGCAACTCTGGGAATGTCATAAGCTGAGATGGCAAACCATGCTGATTCTCACTCACCAGTTAGAAGAGTGGGTAGCATTGCAGCAGGTATAGAGATGATGGGGGAGGGGCAAAATTCTCCCCATCAAAGCACAGCAGTGAGTTTTAAGGGACTGTAAATCCCAGGTTATGGAAGTGTCTCAAGGGTGTTACTGTTGTGTTGATACACATTGCGCATCTGCACTGTAGCAAGCAAGACATTGCTGAGGCATGGCATTGTCTGATTAGTCTGGTGAAATATGGGATTAAACATCAAAAAACCCATACTTCTACCTCAGAAAGACTCCAAATCCTGCCAGAAACAGTCCAGAATTGAAGGAAAACCTTTGAAGAATGGATAGGAAGGCCAGCAGAGGCATGGCCAGAATTGGAAGGCATTAATATCTCTTATCAAGCCAGAATAATTGATCCTCTGGTAATACCCAATGTCCTTGGCGAGTTCTTATCCAAACTCCTTGCAACCGGCACCGTTGGATTCTCCTTGGACGTAGCTTTCTGTGGGTATTGAATTTGACCGACATCCGTAGTGTGGAAGGGGAGATATAAACGAAATAAGACTGGGCCTTATCATGACCCAGGTTCCCCTGTACTGTAGTACTGAATTCCAATATAATACTTGGTCCCCCTTTTTCCAGAGTCCCTGGCAACGTCGAAAGTACCCGCACGTCACCACCCGGGCCACCAGAAGGCTTAGTCAGAGCTCTAGACCTTATTCCCCCCTATGGGTCCTATTTGTCAAACTTGTTCTTCGAATAATTTCGCCCCCACTGAACCGTTTCCCACGATTCCAACTGCGTTGGGTTCCCTTTGAAAATGCCTTTCTAACGACATATCATACGTCCAGATATGTCGAGGGGATGCCAAGAAAGAGCATGTAAACAAAGAAAGGGGCAACTTCTGTTTCTCATTCCCCAGAGCAGATATGGAAACAAAAATAACACTGTTGGAATCGTAAGAATTAACGGTATTTTCTGAAATGGGTACAACAGAGTTTTGAACACTTCTGAAAATCCAGATTTTATCCTCCCTAGTATAATCCTTGAGTTTTGTATGGTAAAATGAATGTTGTTGGTGAGGTAGCCATAGTGGCACTCTCTGACCCTCAGAACTGGGCTGGGTAGGCAGGTCTCATAATGAATTATTATCCTGCCTACAACATGAGGTATTACCAGAGAATCAATTATTCCAGCTTGATAAGGATTATTAATGCCTTCCACTTCCGGCTGTGCCTTTACTGCCTTCCTCTCCATTCATCAAAGGTTTTCTTTCAATTCTGGACCATTTCCAGTGGGATTTGGAGTCTTTCTGAGGTAAAAGCATGGGTTTTGTATGATTTTAAGTTAGAAAGTCTGTTGTAAGGCTGGGGACTGGTATAGGCAGTGTATATTGATGGATAGGGGTGTATTTGAAACATATTAGCTGACTCCCTTATATCCCAAGCATAGGTTACATGCACAATATACAATCTTTACTCAGAATTTACAAGAATTCCCCTCATTGCCTAGTTGCCCATGTGCATTGAAGGTTGTAGCCTTTAGACTTGGAGTGGCAGTTGTTGTAAGACTCCAGAGTGGGCATCAACTGAAGTACAATCTACCAGGGGGGTCTTCCTTCACTAGGGTGGGATGGATTTCTTATTGGATTGGAATGAGTTCAATCTCTGGGCTATTGTGGACTTTTGACTATCTGGAGAACCAGATACACAAGACTCACCTCTCTGTCTATCCTACTCTACTGTGGTTTGGGTATAAGGAGGGTTAGGATTAGCAGTACAGCTTGATGCATTCTACTGTCTACAATGCCAATCCTCTTGACATCCTCAATGTTGCCCATGGAGCCCCATCCATTCCTCATTTGCCTATTTCTCTGTTTCCCTTCATTTCTCCTTATTTCCCCTCATTCTGTTGGCATGTATGCTGATCATGTTGCAACAGCTCACTCCACTGGTGCATGACTGGCCATCACTCATTTATGATAGAACCCCATCTTTCTGTTTTATAGTGCCACCTATGTGAGAAGAGGAGAGTTTCTCCTCTTCTCTGCATAAGGTGAGCCATATGTATGTACAACAAATATGCCCAATGTCAACTTCTCTGCACAAGTCCTCTGCAGGCTATACACCCTTGAACACATAGCAGACTTGTCAGTGCTCCCAGTCCCATCCATTGTAGGCAGGATAATAATCCACCACATGGTTTGTTTGTGGAGCCCAGTTCAAGGGCCAAAATATGATATCATAACTCTCTTGAACCCTGCCTCTATCCTGTCATACAAAACCCAGAAGTCATACCAAGGAGGTAGTGAAGGGATAAAATTCAGATTTTCAAAAGTACCCTGAACATCATCATAACCATTCCATAAAATACTGCTAATTCATATGAGTCTAATGGTGTAACTCTCATTCCCACACTCACTCTGGAGGCTGAGAAATGGAAATTGCCAAAGTTCTGTTTACATGCTTTTTCTCAGGATCCCCTGAACATATCAGGATGTATTATATGTCATTAGAAAGATATTTTTTAAGGAGATTACAGCACCATTGGAACAATAGGAAATGGTGCAGTATTGATGGAGATATTCAAGAAATAAGTTTGACAAATATGATTCATGGGGGGGAATGAGGTCTGGAACCCTGGATTCACCTTCTGGTGACCTAGGCAGCAGTGTATGGGTATGTCCAGTGTTGCTAGGGACTTAGGAAAAAGGGGAACCAAGCATTCTATTGGAATTCCCTACTGAGGTACACCAGAAACTGGGTCATGATAAGGCCTATTCTTGTTTTGCCCATATCTCCCGTTCTACATTATGGAATCCAGTCAAATTTGGTATCCATGGAAAGCTATGATCATGGAGAATCCAACGCCATTGGTTGCAAAAAATTTGGGAAAGAACTCATAGAGGATGTCGGGTTTTACCAGGAAACAATCAGGAGGCCTAGATAAGGAATATTAGTGCCTTCCTTTCCTGAGTGGAAAACCAGGTTTGAGTAGTGTGTTTTGAAGGGGAAGGTCTGTTTCCCTTTTGAATAAGCTTGTATGGCCATATCTTGTGAGACAGAGGCTGGAGACAGAAGTATAGTTTCAGGGGCTTTGTATGTCAGTGACTTTGAGGGGTGATTCCCTTATATTCTGGCTGGAAAAATTTGTATGTACATCATCTAAGTTTCACTCTATCAAAAACTCCCCCTTCTTTTGCTGTTGTGTACTGTGTCACAGATGTCTCCAGAGCAAGCACTCTGTATGATTTTAGAGTGAGGTAAAGTCCCTAAACTAAGAAATTCTGTGTTTGCATCTGCCTGCTGGTAGTAAGCTCCTGTGTGTGCTCCAGCTGAGATTTTTAGGTGCTGGCAGTTTCCTTTCAGGGTGATCTTCACTAGGATTGCTATAGGAGTGAAGTCTTGTCATTAGAGCACTCCTCAGAATCAAGACAAGAGTTTTTTTTTATTCTACTTCAGACTGCCAGAGCCTTTGGGCTGGGTCAGGATCAGTTATTTTGGGGGTTGCCAGCACCATAGGGCCAGACCTCTCTATATCCATACATTCTACCACTCAGAAGATCAGGCTGCTAGAGCCATCCAGGCTGGGCCTCATTCAAGTTGTATCTGGGTTACAGACCACTTTATCCCATTTACACTGTACTCTGACAATGGATGGCATGGTGGACATTGATGGGTGACAGCTTGCAAGGATGGCCACCAGTAGTCATAGGAAAGTCATTCTGGCAGCTCAATAATAAAACTGTTGTAATGACATTGGTCACTTGAAAATTATAAAAATGGAGGAAATATTGCTTAGATATTTTTCATATACATGGAAAGGATGGAAATGCATTATATATATATATATATATATTTGGGGATTTTATGACTATTGGTTCTAGTGCTAAAAGCTAAGGAAGTGGAAACAGACAAACTTTGCAATAGTTTATTGGCCCACTGTAATAACAAATTAGATACAAATCAGACCCAGACTCAGTGCTGTCGCTTTCGAGTCTTAATATACTGTGCTTTGTTGACAGCATCTAAGGCCACTTTATAGGAAGACTCCATTGTGAGCTGATATGTCCTCAAAAACTCTTCCTCACCAAGTCTGTAAAGGTGTGAGTTGTATAAAGGGAGGAAAAGCAATGATTAATGTACCTGCTGAACTCCATAGCAATCCTCTTGCGTTGACCATACTTCACACCATGAGTTAATCGATTGACACCAGAATACCATTTATGTTCCCAGTTCTTGAGAGCCACTGGAAGTCCAGGGGGATTTGGGTATTCCCACTGATCAATTGTCTCCTGCAAAGTTGTTACCTTGGGAATTGAATGGGACTCTTTGGGTGGTGCTGCCTGTTGACTTGAAGACTGATTTGGTGTACTTCCTGCTGCTGAAGTGGAGGGAGGAATAGAGAGAGCTGAGGGAGCAGAGGGAGCAGAAGGAGCAGAAGAAGCTGAGGGAGCTGAGGGAGGGTGGCCATCTAAGAATGACTGGGTCAGAAATGAGAAATTAAATACTGACTTTGGGAATTAGGAGGCATATGGAGCTGATTCTGGCTTGGCTGGCTAGGAGGATTAGAAAGTAGTAAAGAGCTGACTAATTTTGTAAGATGTTCCATCCCTCCTTTGAGATCCTTGCTATCTTGTGACATTGAATCAAGGCATTGATTCAAATGCTGGAACTGAGCTCTCTGCTCCTCAGCTCGCATTGGTCTCATACTTGCAAGTGCTCCACCCTGTGATTCTTGAAGACCAGGATGAACCTTAGACAGATAGTCACTATAATCTTCTTCTCGATCCATAAGGTCATCTAGCATATACTTGATGAGAGTATTTGGCTAAGGTACATATATTAGGATAGTACTAAACAGATGATTCACTAAATAGGTGCTTACATTTTCATTATTGGCCCAGCCACCCCACCAGCGACATTGATCCAATGTCCAGTGCTCATGAACTGGTGCAAACAGGAATCGATATTGAATACCTCCACGCTGGAAGCAATGAGAAGTAAACCCTCCCCCAATATTAGCTGATTTACCAAATTCCTCAAGGAACTGGTTAACATGTTCAACTGAGAGTGGGGTGGAGAAGTGAATATCTCCTGTTTTGGAAGTGATGGAGGGAAAGATGAGTTGATCAGAGCTAAGAGGTTTCCCCTGGTGATAGTAGTGGGTTAGGAACTCTAGCCAGTGTCTAAGGTTGGTATATGCATCAAGAGCTGGAGTATCAGGCAGAGGGTACAAGTTATAGTGACTCCCTATGATGATGACTGATATGAGAATATAAATACTATGTTAGGATGACTACTTACCTTGAGTTCTGTTCTCAGAACTCCCACTTAAGGCATGCTTCTGCCAGCCCTTTCGGTTCAGGAGGGTAACTCTAAGATGAGGAAGAGAATGGTTTGGCTCATGATGGTGCCAGTCCAGATTCTGAATTCTAAGAGGAACTATTTCCTCATTACTAGACTACCTTGTCAGTTATATGTCTTAAAAGGAAACCAAAAGATGTTATCTCACCGAGTCCATAATGTAAAGGCCAAAGATGCAAAGGCAGACCACATCAAATGGGTGATGACAGCCTTCAGCTCCTCCCATCCCAGCACTTGATTGGATATTGCCTTCTGGATGAGTGGAGGAGGGCAAGCAGAGGCTGTGAGGGAAAATATCTTCTCAATGTCTGAGATCTGGATGGCACAAGAATGATTTCGAGTTGGATTGGTAGATCGAGTGTAGTTGCTGATGGTGGTCATGATATCCTTAACATGAGAGCTGTCACATGGATTGCCCTCACACAGCCTAGGATCTGGATTGGGCTTCCATGGACCCCTGAAATCACTAGAAGAAAATCCATGAATTGACCAGCCTACTAAATTTTTGATCACATACAGGTCATTAAAATATGCCTTGAAAGCAGCATGAGTGGTGTCTCCTCTTCTCTGTGATGACCCAGTGGGACACATATTGGGCCAGGATTTGAGCCGTAACCTCAGTTGGTACATCAAATGCTGAGGGAGCTAGTGGGTGAAGGAAAATGTTTGGAGTTGCCCCTTCAATTGTCATGGTAGAGGATGAAGCAGAGTTTTTTGCCTCCAGAATAACCTGGTGGAGCCATTTCCGTGCTGTGTTCAGTGTATACAGGTAAACCTGAGTGGTTTTCGGGGCTTTGAAGTGCTTCTTCTTGGCCTGAGAGAGTGCATTCGGGTCTAACTGGATGGCTTTGTGGGCAGAGGCAAGGTCTCTAGCATTTTTGCGTGAAGGCAGCATAGCATGCTCAAAATCAGAGATGAAGCTCTTAACTCCGAATCTCCGAAACTTTAACCACACAGTGCTTCCACTGTGTCTTTCTTTCATTCACTCTCACCTAAGAGCTTGAGTCTTCACACAGATATACCATTCTCTAGACATCATACATATATTATATACAGTCCAGTCCCTGATAGTCTTCTCACCTTAGTTGCTTGTTAGCATAAGGATAGTGGGGATATCTATATAGAAAAAGATGTGAGTAAACCCAAGTAACTCCAGAGAGCTATTGGGTATGGATATGACAGCCCTTAGGCAATGATCTTTGAACCACTTTTAAAGCAGTAAAAAGGTTCCAAAAATTTAGGGGCAACACAGGCCCACACAATATGAGTGCTACATGTACAAGGGCGATGCGCACTGGTAATATGGATGTAGGACATATGGGCAATGGGCTGGTTGTCGGATAGAGTGGGGGTATGTGATTGGTAAAGGGGTTCCAAAAATAAATGGGTGACACAGGCCTGGCACAGGAATGACACAGGCTCCTAAGACATAACCAGGACATGTGTAATTAATGGGCTGG
>Ga0209647_1004180_pt1 | contig 10945 bp, 10 predicted proteins | sample GraSoi_2013_60cm_FD_185827 | JGI IMG/M metagenome (GOLD analysis project Ga0209647, IMG submission 185827) | Grasslands soil microbial communities from the Angelo Coastal Reserve, California, USA - Sample 9_17_2013_60cm (SPAdes) (version 2) | ecosystem: Environmental > Terrestrial > Soil >...
GGCCCGCCGATTTCTACGCTGGGCTACGCCACTACCCTCTCGTGTGGAGATGGTCGTTTTCGCGGGGCGTTGGTTCAAATAAAGATGCGACGACCGCAAGAGCAAGCACTGCACCAAGACGCGCGAGATCAAACAGGGAAGATTACGCGGAACAAAAACTAGCGCTCGCTGTGAGTAACAATGTGGGAGTAGAAATCGCGAAAATATTTTTCGCATCAATAGCTTATTGCCTTTGGTGCGCTCGGAGCGCCTACAACCACTCTCCAGTGTATTGATATTACTAACCTTTTCAGGCCCATCTCAAGACAATGTATCACAGTTTGTGTCGCGAACTGTATCCCAGAATTCTGGTCGATCGAGCACGCGGAATCTGTGACGCTAATCGCATCCAGGTAGGCGATGCCGTAGTGCCCGCAAAGGTGCTCCAGCTAAGGGCGTGTGTCCACATCCACTTGGCCCTTTTGTCCGGCCGAAAAAGCCGCAGGCAGCAAAAGGGCCTGCCAACGGATTTCCGCCATACCGTCCGGCTCGAGCGACGTTTCGAAATTGCGAAGCGCTTTGTGCTTGGGGCAGACCTCTGCTGCAAAGGCGATCAGCTCCCTTGCACGGGCGACATTGCCTGCCGCGCGGTTCTGTTCGGCCAAGCGCAATGTGAACGCCGCCTCCAGGAGGCGGCCGAGCGAAAGCGTGTCGGCGTGGTGACGTTCGCCAAAATATCTTGCATGAAGGGCTTCCATGTCAGGTAACGACCAATTTGGATCCTGTCCGGTTACCAGATGCGCCACCAAACTCGGGATGGACGGCGCTTCGAAATCTACCTTGTAGGTATCGACAATCCCGGGATAGTTACTGCTCCGGACGTCCTCCGGGGCAAAAGAGTTAAACATGAAGTAGAGAGCGAGCATCGGAAGGCGCTGCGCCGGCTTTGCCAAACCTGGCACGAGCGTTTCGATTTTGGCCAATACCGGCCGGATATCTGTAAGGGTCGCCGAAGGCTGCATCAGACGCCCGACAACCTGTCCCATAAATGCCTCAAGATATTGCTGGGCCGTAGCTACGTCGAAACCTTGTGGATTGGCGATCCAATACTCGGGCGCCGCCCGCATGGTCAGCTTGCCCGGCGCGTCCTTCATCCAATCAAATTGTTCCGTTTCAACCTTTGGCGCACGCGCCACGAACGCGTTGATGACGTGCCGCGCCACGCGTGACAAACCCGCAAACGTCAGCGTCGGTTGGCCATCGACCTCCATCGCCTCATGGAATCCCTCGATGCCCACAAGAAGGCGCGGGATGTCTTTCAAATGGTGGACGTAACTCGACCGAATGGAATAGGCCTGCCGGAGGGCGATGGACAAATCCGGGCGGCTGATCGCTCCTACCGCCGTCTCGGCTTCCTCCCGAAAGAAGCTAGGACCGACATGTGCCAGCGCAAATTCGCGGAAACGCCTCGCGAGCGCGACATGCTCGTTGGCGAGAATGGCCGCTCGCACCTTGTCGGCCGTCCTTCGTCGGCCGAGCTCAACGCCTCATCGATCCGACGCCGCTTCGTCTGGTCATAGTCACTCCATGCTGGGTCGAATTCATCGAATTCTTGGGCAAGGGATTCCATCGACATAACGAACAAGGCGTAGGCAAGACCTACGTCATCCGATATCCGGTGCGCTCCAATGACGTAGCGCCGAATAGCGCGCATCGCGGCTTCATAACACTTCGCTCCAGGGCCATGAGGTCGGCCACAAACCGTTGCAGGCGATCTGGATCAACCGGCCGCCAATGGACCGATCGATCAAACATACGGGGAATGTATTTTTGCGGCACGAGGTCGGCTCCCAAGCTGGGCAGCTCGCTTGATGTCAGCCGACGCGCAAGGTCGAGATCGGTCGTACAGGTAATATCGAGAGCGAAAGAAACGATAGCCGCATAGTCATTGATCAGCGTGACGCCGCTCGTCGCGACCATCTCGCCAGGATAGGGTCCTCCTGGTATCTTCTGAATCCGCTCGATGGTCTCGCAGGTGAGCGCCCCGAGGCCGTGGGCCCCGAATGCGGGCTGCAGCGAACCCACAAGGCTTTCGAGGCGGACGTCGTCGTGGAACATCCGGTAATTGGTATAAAAAATCGCGCGACGAAGCGTTTCATAGGCCTCGTGCTTGAAGAACTTGCCGGTGCTGACCTGTAACATCGTCGACAGCTCTCAAGCGCAAAGAATGACTTCCTATTTGCTTCTGATCGATCGGTGCCATGGCATATAGGAAGCCGTTTGCGTAGCTCAAAGGTATTTACGGCTTCGGTGCCGCCGCACCGCTTCGAACCTCACGGGGCGCCGGCCGTTCTGACGCGCCGGGGCCGGCTCTCCTTGACCCTGCAAATAGCCACAATCGCCGCGGCAGTTTCTGATTTTTCATTCCGAGGCAGCAGAAGATGAACGAAAGATCCGCTCAAATCGCGACGATTTCCGAATGCATCGATCATTGCTTTGCGTTTTCCATTTGGTGCGAAGACTTTGCCCCGTACCTCGATCCCGATGATATGATCTGGGGGCTGGACCGGGCCGCTGAGCTTGTTTCCGACGCGACCCGGCTACAGAGTTTCCTCGCCTTACGAAAACTGGACGATTTCCTTGGCGGCGTGAAGCCAAAGCCGGACGATCTCATCGCCACCAACTTCGGAATCGACGTACCCGTGGTACTCGGCGACATCGGCGAGAAATTTCTCACGACGGAAGAGCGCGACGATATCAACAAAGGTATTGCCCACCTCACGAAGGAGCTGTCTCCCGACCCGGATAGCGAAGTCGATTTAAAAGAAATCCTCAAACGCTCCTTGCCGGTCCTTTCCCGGCTGGTGGCTGGACTTCGCGCCGCCGATGCGTCCCAAGAGGCTAAACATTGGCTGGACAAAACCGACGAGCTCATCAGGCGCGGCGAAGCGCTCTGAAACGAGTTCGGAAATTCACCCGATCGCGCCGTCATATCATTTTCGGCAAGCCGATAAGTGTCCAAGTGACGGCGTCCCGCAGCCGATCACTTCCAAGCAGGGTCGTGACAAGCGACATTGTCCGCGCCATTTGCGGGGTTGTGTGGACGCATCGCGGCCTGTTGAATTGGAAAAAAATGGAGCGGGTGAAGTGCCAAAGCTGGCAGCGCGAAGCGCCTAGTTGCGAGCCAAATGCTCGTGGCTTTCGTCAGCGCGATCAAACATTTATTTTGAACAAACCATCCAGCATCGATTAGATCTCTGTGCGCATTATTGGACGAAATGTTGGTCGTTTATCCTGGCCCGAGAGGCCGAACTATAAGACACCGCCTAGCAGGCGCATGCGAGAAAAGCGAAGCGGCCTTATGACGAAGAACTGGATTATGGTCGTTCAGATGCGAAGCCCCAATCCGGCGGCGCGGACTGCAACGGAAAACGCTGATCGGACTTGGCCTCAACGGTATCCGCCGTGCACGTCTGCTGCCCGATTCGCCGGAAATTCGTGGCATGATCCGAAAGGTGAGCCATTTGGTGCAGGTGCTCGAAGGCCCGCTCATGGGCGCGCTGACGCCGGCGATGAGGCGCGATTTCGAGGTGCTGCGACGTTTCAACCGGCGGGTCACCCGCACCGAACAATCCGCCTTTTGGAGGCGCTACGCAGATCAGATTCCGAACGCCGTTTCGCGCATGGATAACATGACCATCGAAATGACGGGTCCTGCGAACTTCGTCATGCACGGCAAGGTTCACTCATTCCTCGAAGACTTTAACCAGGACGAGATCGCAGCCTTTGTCCTCGATTACCGTCAGTACACGCAAAGAAACGACGCCATTTCGTTCAGTTCACTAGCACGAGTTTACGAGCAGCCATGGATGCATCCCGGCGCACGAGAACGTTTCGAGGAAATCCGCGCGCGTTTCAACGAAGAACTCGATGCGCATTCGACTCTCATATTCGGCGACCACCACATGGGCGTGTGTGAATTGGTGGAAATTGTCGTGTACGGCGGCTTGGCGCACTCCAACCCCGAAAAGGCGGAAATCTTCGAATCGTGGGAAAAGTCCGGCATCATGGGATTCATCTGGGCCGTTTTCTTTTCCGCGATGCGCGGCTTGATGTATCGGCTCAAGCAACTCCGCACCTTAAGCGAGCAGGTACTTTCCGTCGCCGATCCTGCTCCACAAACACGACGGCACGGTAGCGCGCGACGCGGCTGCGCATCGCCTTAGGCGGGTAAGGCGGCCGTTTCCGGGCGCGTTCCAGGACTATTACAATACGTTTGCGCCTTCGTCTTTCCGCGAGATGCTTATTTCACCGCTAGCATCGACCGAAGTTCGTCAAGCAGCAACGGCGACAAGCCAAGCTGCTCAAGTTGCCGGGATCGCAACCATTGAAGGGCGCCCGCGGTATCAAGGTCCTTGCGTGCCGAGATATCGTTCAGCTTCATGGCCGTGACGCGGGATAATCCGAGAGCGATAAAGCTGATCATCGTTTTGTCTGAGGCTCCGACCTCCAGATAGAGCGGCAGCGACGGAATGCTCGAAGCCAAATCCTCGAAATGATTGATCATCAATGCGTGCCGCAGCAGCGTGTTATAGCAGCCGAACAACCGCACGGCCTGGAAACGAATTTGCCCCTCGATCAGTTCGAGCGTCTCTCGAATGATCGTTCGCTGATCTTTTCCGCGGGTGTCTCGCCGGATTTGCTCGTCGATGATTTGGGGAAGCGGCAACCCGCGCATCCACTTCAAGGCCATGAGCGCATGAAACCTATGAAGTGCTCGCGTGGTATCGAGCCCAAGGATTAAGTCATGGCACTGCTTGAGAATGCGCGCGTAGGATTCGAATGCATCCGAATCCCGCGGATGATCCGGGACTAGTTTTGCCGCCTGGTCTCGCCCCTTGACGATCTCCGCGCTTAACGTGCCGAACAACCGCTCTTGCTTGTGCGCCGAGATGTTGGGACTTAGCCGGATAACCTCTGGCGGCAGCGTGATCTGTTCATCAGCGGCCACAAGCGCGCTTGCAAACGCGTTCACCGCCGCGCTCCCGGCTACACCCGCGCGGGAAAGCGTTCCGCTCAACAGCCCGCGCTTATAATCGGAATAGAGCCGCCCAAAGGTTGTTTCAACAGCCGGATCATCACTGCGCCCCGGCTGCCCTTGATTCCGCATGACCGCCACAAGCTTCTCTTGTTGATCCCGCATCGTGGATTCAATCGCGGGGGTCACGACCGCGTCTTTGGGCCCTTCAAGGGGCTTCGTTTTCCAGCGCGCGTAATCGATCAAGAAGATGTTGCCTTGGAACTCCTTTCGGAGCCTCCCGGCGCGACCGGACAAATTCCAAAAATCCGTCGAATCCAGCGGGTGCGACTTTCCGCGCTCTGGTCGACACATAAAGATGTTGCGGACCGGGAGATTCACGCCCTGGAGGAGCGTGCTTGTGCAAACAAGGTAGTCCACGTGCCCTTTTGAAACAGCCTCTTCGACGGCCCGTCGCAGTTGTGTGGGCATGTTTGAGTAGTGAAACGCCACGCCTCGCTTGACACTTTCCGCCAGTACGTAGTTCGGGTGCACAACCTCATGCGCAAGCTCGGACAAGGCGACCCGCTCGGGCGTTGGTTCGCGGTCCGAGAACAAATCGGCTAGCTGCATGGCTATCTTTTCAGCATCCGCCGCACCATTCGCATAGACAATATTGGCGTGGTGCCGCCCGAGCTTTGCCGCCACGTGCACCAGCATTTCGACTCGGCTCGCCAACGCGTGGCCAATCTCGATTTGCGTGACCTCCGCTTCGGAGCCCGGAGATGTTCGAAGAACCGATACGCGTCCCTTGGTCGCAGACAATATCTTTATAACCAGGAAGTTCTGCGCCACCGTCGGCTCGGTTGACGAGACCTGCTTGATGTCGTCGAGGCCAAACAAGTGCGCGAAAACGTCGAGGTTTCGAACGTTGGGACTGGCAAACAGCGTTTGAGCGCTTGCCTTGCGGGCGAGCAAATCATCCAATACCCACTGCAACAGCACTCCGCGCGCGCCGTCGGAAATGGACTGCGCCTCATCGACAACAACGATGGCCGCGCTGAATTCCGGATGGTTCGCCAAGGTCAGTTGAACCCGCTCTTGAGTCATAACGTAGATCCCCTGCTTTGGAAGCGGGGTGTCCGCGTCAGGCGGAACGGTCACGATTTCTGGCGCAACCTTCGCTCCGGCCTCTCGAAAAAACAGACCGAGATCGAGGGCCACTTGTGTAATCAGGGCGCGGGTCGGGACGATGTAAACGATCGAAAGTGGCTTGTTCTCGGAGAATACCGAGACGAGGTAATTTTGCAGGACAAAGGATTTGCCGGCCGACGTTGGGGCCGACAACGCGACCCGTTCCTTGGCCGCGAGCTTGCTCCAGAGGTCGTACTGGAAATTTGTGAAAACCAGTTGCTCTTCGTTGACCATGACGGCGCGTGATGCCGTCTTTTCGAGCTCCTCCGTGACGAGGCTGAAAGGAAGTGCCGGCAGCGCTGCCTCGACGTCATGTTTCGTCGCGAGCGATGGAAAGTTCCCGAGCCGGGATAAGACTACGCGCAGAGCCTGATCCATCGGAAGTTCATCCGTGCCAATCAGATCGTACACACAGGTCGCGGCACGGAAGGCGGTTTCACGGTGGAGTTGCGTATCGGAACAGGCCAAGATCGCCGCGGCACGGATGATCTTTCGCGCCTCACCGATTGGAACGTCGTCGTGGTCGGTGACACCAAGTTCTCGCTTCAACCAAGCGACCTCGACGAGCTGGACCGCCTCATGAAAGCGTGGGCTTTCCCACACCCGTTCTACAAGCTCTGCAATCATGCCTTCCAACCAATCTTTTCCTGAAAGAGATCGCGGAAGTCACTGACCGATGGAAGAGGAAGGAAGAATATCTCGATGGGCTGTGTCGCCAGCCCTTTGTCGGTCAACGCTTTGGCGAGCCTCGGTGCCACCTTCGCAAGCTCGGCTTCAGCCAACCTCCTGAATTCCGCCTCCGCTTGCTTCGGATCGACTGCTGCCACCTTTACGAAACCATCAAAGTTGAATCCAATCAGGCACGTCGTCACATCGAGCCGCTCGTTGTATTTTTCTTCGAACGGATTCAGATAGCGTAGCAGGGCTTCCTTCTCGGCAGCCTGAAGGCCTGAAAAGCTAATATTTTGCTGAACAAGATCGATTTCATGCTTGAGCTTGTCCGGCTCCAGCGCCTCGCTGATGGACTTAGCGGCGGCTGCAATGGCGTTGCCCACATTTGCGTGCAGCTTCGACTCGCCCCAGTAGAGAAGAAGCTTCTGGTCTTTTTCTGAATATCGAACATGAATGCCGTCAGCCCCGTGAACCGGCATGCGCGGGTTCGTTTTGAGGGACATTTTTGCGATGAGCTGAGGCGCATCAAGAATCCACTCTGTCAGCAGGTAAAGTAAAAGCTCGCCCGCTTCGCCATTTCGCTCTGTCGTCTCGTTCGCCTTGATAAAAAGCGCGCGCGCCCGCGATTCCAGTAGCGAGTACCGCTTCATAAATTCGGCCGCGTCTATCGTTTTATAGAGCTCGCTTAGCGCTTCAACCTCGGACCGTGGCAGCGCGAAATGGACGAGGTAGACCGCGATCGCATCGACGAGTTCGGAAAGGGTCGGCTTACTCTGGCGGAACGCGGGAAAGTGAAGCCGTAGCGTGACGCCCGAGCACGTGCAGACGACCAAATGACTTAAGGCCCGGACGCGCGCGGTTAAGCTGCCATAGTCCTTGGAAAGCGCAGCGAACGCCGACTTCAGGTCGGCGTCCTTCGCTCCCGCATCCAGTAACGTGCCCTCGCTCATTGGTTGCACTATATAGGCTACCGCGCTCCCGGGAGAAGAGAAGTTACTGGAAATGCACAGCTTTTTGGGGTGCGGGCGGCCGCAGGGTCCGGCGGCGATCCCCATCAGAGGCTCTTTTTGCGCGTCCATGTCGGCAGCACGGGTGAGCTCGATGGCCTGGCAAGGGTTCGAAGCGCTTTGAAAGCAAAGCGTGTTGCACGTTTTGTTGGAGTAGTTCTAATCCGGGAAGCGCAATACCAGCCCGTTGCGCCCAAGACCGTTCTCGAAGAGAATGAAGTCGTCGGTCGTCGCGCCTACGATGCCCATGTCGGCGTACGACATCGTCCGGCGCTGGAACTCAGGACACCACTCGCTATAACACCACGCCGGCCGCCTGTCGCGTATCGGCGCACAACAGGCCAAACATCCGCGTGCCCTCGCCGCGCACTGCCAAGTCCCGTTCTCGCAAGACGCGCGTCAGGCAAAGCTGGAACACCTTGCTCCGCGGCGTCAGCCGCTGGCGAGGCGCGCCCTTGGTGCGACGGACGCTGACCGCAGCACCGCGGACGGTTCGGATCGTTAGCCTCGCGGCGCTCGTCCTCGCGGCATTATCGCTGACAAACCTCGTTTACCACGTTGTCCGCAAGCCGAGCGAACTGCTCTTTTTCGTCGGCGGGGCGCTTGATAAGGAACCGATCGAAACGTGGCGACAGTACGGATCGCTCTTCCACACCTATTCCACGAGCACGATCACGCCCGAGCTGCTGGCCGCGTTGGCGCAGGTCGAAAGCACCGGCAATCCGGTGGCGCGCACCTACTGGCGCTGGCAGCTCACTTGGAATCCCTTCGCTGTGTACAAGCCCGCCTCGAGCGCTGTCGGCATGTACCAAATGACCGATGCTGCTTACGCCGAGGCGGCACGCTACTGTATCCGAAGGAATGCTGTGGTAGATACCGACTGTGGGTTCACCGGCCTCTACACCCGGACGGTCCCGAGCCATGCCATTGAGCTCGCGGCCGTGTACCTGGACCACAATGTCGCGGCGGTTCTTTCCCGCGCGCCAGACGCCGCGGCAAGCCCGCAGGAGAAGCAGGATCTCGCCGCATTCATCCATCTCTGCGGCGCAGGCGCCGCCTCGGCCTTCGTGCACCGTGGTTTTCAGATGATCCCCGGCAAGCGCTGCGGCGATCACCTCGTCGCTGCATATCTCGCCAAGGTCAATGCGAGGAAGCGGCAGTTTCTGCGCCTTGGCGCCAACGGCCAGAATTAGCGTCACATGTATGTGTTGCATCGCGTAGGGCGGATTGGAGCCGAAGACGTAAGTGCAGACCTGTGACGCGGCTTCGAAGGTTCGCGCCACGGACTCCGCCAGGCCGGTAACCACGAGCTTGATAACGCGGCCTCGGCCGCCAGCACTGGCGTAATCTTTTATCAGATCACCGTTTCCCCCGACCACGCTCTCGCCTGATCGGGCTACGCGGTTGCTCAGTCTCGACGAGATGCGCACCTGCCCCGTAAGCACTGTCGACGGCCTCTATCTCATTTCACCACCAGCACTCAGACGATTGATGGACGCGCCCAACTGCCGCAATTGGGCGCGTCTTGCACTAATTCCAAGCGCGAAGAGAGGCGATCGCAAGATCCGCCTTCCTCAACAGGGCACGCAGCGGAGGACATTCGGGATAGTAACGAGCGAGCGTCGCGACGACCTCCGCAAGGGAGGCAATGTGCCGAGCGCGGTTGACGGCAGGAGCGGCAAGCGGATCATTCTCGGACAGCTCATGATAATAGAGGTCGAAGAAAACCTCGTCCGACAGCTCGTCGCGTTTGTACTCACATTGGACCCAGTTATCGAGCTCGCAACGGATTGCGTCCACCCGGCGGTAGACTCCGGCGCGTCCGCGTGTGCCGATCAGCACGGACTTCAAAAGCCGCCCGGCCGTTTTGTGCCCTTCCACCGGCATTCGTGCCTCGGGCCGGCGCTGTGTCCCCGACAGGAACATACGATATTTAATTGAGTTGTTGGTCCGGCGAGGCCGTTGTTCGGATTTCGGCGCAGCCGCGCTTCCATCGATCTCGGCCGAACGGCCTGGACTGATGAATTGCGGCAGGAAGGGCTTCGATTCCCCATCCCAATTTGCAACCACAATTGGCGCGGGCGCGTCAGCCAGCCTCGATATGATCGGGTCCAGTGAATAACCCTTCGAAGCGTCGGCGGCGAGGAAGAGCGACGAGCCGCCGTCAGGGCGATACATGCCTTTCCAGGGCGCCGCGGCTACCGCCCAACCATGTTGAGTGGCCCATAGTTGCTGCTCGGGCGTGACACCGCCGCGGCTATAAGGTTCGTTCGCACGAAGGTACGCCTTCGCGATAGGATCGAACCATGCCGTATCGTGGTCGGACCCGGGCATTCGGTTCTGGAACTGCCCCCGCGGGAATGAGCGCTTCGCAATTGAGGGGACCAAACCAGTCGTCTCGATGAACTGGATCGTGCGCGCGGCGGCACACGCTTCCTCTCGCGCCGCCTGCTGAGATGATGCGGTGTAAGTGTCAGCGATATGGTCAGGGCCTTCACGCCGCATGGCAGTCAGTGCACGCGCTGCCTTATACTTCGCTGGGCTTATAAGCGCGTCGAGGGGTTTATTGGTCAGTATCTTGAGGACCTCGCGCCCGGTCGCGTTGTTCGCCCGGTCGCGCCACGGCACAGAGATGTAAAGCACATGCGCCGACGCCGGCGGCAACACTATATTGTCAAGTCCGCGAAGCGCATGCTTGTAGTTTTGAAAGCCCGCCGCCAGGGACGCCTTATCCAGCGCAACAACATGCTGGATCCCCTCGGCCCTCTTGAAGCGTTTGGCGAGTTGCTTAATTCCCTCAATCGAGGATGGACGGATGTGATCGTTCGACACGTCAAGTCTCCCGGCTCTTAGCGAAGCGTCGCCCGTCAACCACCTCTCGAGCCCGACATGACATGACGGGAACGATGAATAAAGCAGCGCCTCAACGGCTTCGCTACGACGGGCGGCTGGCTCCTGCCGGGAGCCAATGTGGATCAGCATATCATAATGGCGAGCATTTTGGAAGAGTCAGCGCCGGTTAGTCAGGCGCCCTACCCCATGGCCTTCCAGACCAGCGCGGCGAATGGCCTGTGGC
>Ga0209647_1004181_pt1 | contig 10942 bp, 17 predicted proteins | sample GraSoi_2013_60cm_FD_185827 | JGI IMG/M metagenome (GOLD analysis project Ga0209647, IMG submission 185827) | Grasslands soil microbial communities from the Angelo Coastal Reserve, California, USA - Sample 9_17_2013_60cm (SPAdes) (version 2) | ecosystem: Environmental > Terrestrial > Soil >...
ATGGATTGCTCAGCAAGATTATTGGGCCGTTCGAAGTGACCCCCGCCCAAATGTCAGGGTGATTGAATTCCCTAAGCCAAGCTTCTCAGGTTTTCGCCCCATTCCTCACTACTTCGTGTTTCACATCGCTGGCGTTCTAATTCATGTACTTTTGGTTTTCGCGCTCATATCATTCATGATTTACGTGTTCATCGGAAAACGCGGAGTAGAATAGTCACGCGAATCCGCTTCTATTTTCTTCGCGCTTTCTTCAGAGCTTCCATGCCCATTTTGGTTCCGTCACCGTCTGTTTTGAAATACAGATGGTCTTCCACGTGGATAGTCGCCTTCTTCAACTCAAACCGAACGCCTTTGCAATTCCCGCGGGGCGGAAACTTGCGGCCTTTGACGCAGGTAACGTCATGCTCTCTCGCGTGTTGTGGGTCAGCTGGCTATCAACTCCAAGCACGGGGCGTTCTACCGTTCGCCTCTTAAGAGGGCCTGCTATAGTTTGTGCGGTGGAATAGACAATGCGCGATTTCGTTTGGCTCGTATTAGCGGTCCTCTTGTTCTTAGCGTGGGGAATCAGCTACATCGTGTTTCACGTCGCCGGTTTTTTGATTCACCTCTTGCTGGTTCTTGCGCTCATATCCCTCATGCTTGACGCGTTCATTGGAACACGTATCGGTCCGCACGAATAACAACATCTTCCTCGCGTCATAAGCCCCGAAACTAACCAAAGATGGTACAATTCGGATAATCAGCAACGGAGCGGTCCCCTTACTTGGTCGAACTCTTTTGACCGCTCCGATTCCTCAGAGCACTCCCAAGCGCGGGGTTCATACTGTTTGCTGTGAGCTTCAAGCTTCCTCTTTACGACGGACTTCTGCTTGCAATCAAATCCACTTTGAGTGCGCCTCGCGATACTGCTGAAGCGCTCTCCGGCCCTGCGCAGTCAAACGAAGCACGCGGTCACGTCCTAAATATTTGCGCAGCCCGCCGTATTTGGTTTGAATCGTGTATCGCAGCAAACCACGCTGCAATAGCTTACGGTCGGGCGTTGAAAATTTAGAGCCTTTCAGAATAGCAACGCGGCTGCCAAAACCACGCTCAATGAGAGTCAGTCTTTGCGCTTGCGGTCCTGTTAATTTTGTTTTGGTCATCCGTTGCTCCCGCTCAACATCGCCGCACTCGTCGTGCAGTTAAAAATCTGAATACCGTGAAAATATTCGCCGTTTGGTCCGTGGAATTCCCAATGGTTAAAACTGTCTTTCCAAACCCAAGCCTTTGCAATCTGCTCGCGAGTGAACTTGCTGCGAACTTCTTTCATCCCGTCAGCATAGAAGAGTGCGGCAGAATCCGTGATTATCCATTACTTCGCTATCAGTTTCAGCGCGGCTGCTCTCCAAGCTTCATCTTCGGTTCCGTACAACCCGGTAATCGGGACCGCCATGAAAATGACCGATTCATTCGGCAACCGGTCTCGAACAATACGGTATTTGTTTTTCCAGATGGCGGCTTTCGCGTCCGGTTGCATCTGGATAACTTGGTTTGTCTTGAGCTGGCCACTCCCGTAGCGAAGACTTGCGACGCTGGAGGCGGCGCGCTTAGGTCGTAGCGGAGGGAGTGGCCAGGGACGGATTGTTGGGCGAATCTCGTCCGAGCGCGTACCTTGCGAAAGCGCGCCTCCGATAAAGCTCTAACGTGATCCAGGCACAAACGCCAAAGTGACAAGGCGAACCACATCGAAGCACTGCCGACTTTTCAGCATTTCTCAAGTTTGCCTGCGACATCTCCCCGAGCGTGAGTACTCTCATTACCAGACTTTGTACTTGACAAGTCCCGGTCCGGGGCGCAGAGTTCGGCCAGTTTACCCATTCCCTTTTTCCGCAATTTATTTTCATGCTTTCTGAGCACGCATTTTCGGCCCTTGGGGCATCACTCGCCGGTCGGCACATTCTTTTTGTGTGCGCTGCCGATTAGTCGAAGGAGAACCACAATGAATGAGGAAAAGTCTATTTCGTGGAATAAGCTTCAGGAGAAATGGCTAACCCGACGCAGTCTCATTCGAGGGGCAGCCGGCACCGCCGCCGGAGCTGGGCTCTTGCTCGGCTCGGGACTACGGTTGTCGGCGCGCACAGACGACGAGGATGAAGGAAATCGCGACAGGTGCAAAGCAGTTCCGCGGCCCATCCCGCACATCTCGACACCCCCGGGCGCACACTTCTTCTTCCCTGGCCCAGTTGATGCCAGTCCGACGACCAGCCCCAATACGGGCCACGACCCGTCGATCATCACCGACTTCAGCGGGGTGATCGCCAACGCCGATCTGATTTTCTCGGGTATGGGCACAGACCTCAACACGGGCAAGAGCGCCAAATACGACTTCCACGCCGACATGCGCTTCATGGACGGCGTCTTCGTTGGACTCGACAGGGAGCGGCACCGCGGTTCCATCGGGTTCATATGATTGGACAGCTTGGGGGTGACTCCCGCAACCCCCAATGGGAGCCCGTTGGGCTTTCACTCATATGACCCGGGAGTCGCAGCTGGTTCTCTCGTCTTGTGGGGTACTCCGTACCCCGCCGGTAGTGGGAGAGTGGACATTGCTGGAGGGACTGCGGAGTTGCTGGTGCACAATGTCTGCGTGTTTGACGCTTTCACGGTCCCTAACAGTTTTGACCCGACGCACGCGCTGGGGATCTTCAGCGCCATCATCAACTCGATGAAAATCGAATGGAGCGGAGTGACCCGGAGCGTCCCATTCAGCGACGCGACGAACAAATTCCGAGGCGACTTTTTCGAGTGTTCGGCAACGATTGCCGTCTCTGCCACCACGCCGAAGGATACCGGACGCGGCTTCCACTTCGAATCCGACCCGGCGACAACGCGCACCAACTTCGCGCAATTCGGCACCGAACACAACGGCGTCTTTTTCTGATGCACTCCAGCCCTTCGCACGGAAGGGCGGGCCAAGATGACTGTCACGGCGAGCGAGGAGCGATGCCCCGCTCGCTGGGAGGTTTCGCTTGCCGATGTTTCACTCCCGCAAAACTCCTTTGAAAGGGACAAAACATGCCAGGACTGGTGAAATTCCCTAAGAGATATCTTGTCGCTCTGCTGGTTTTGATAACCGGAATTGGCTTGGCGGCGGTCTTCTCGCCGCGATCGGCCTCCGGCGGTGAAACGCATGACGCAATTGTCGCCGAGGGTGGTGGAACAACCATCATTCATAGCGGAACAGGACCGTCTGGAGGGTTCGTCCCGGTTCTCACGACCGTAGCCTTTCACGCGGAAAGAACCGGTGGCCATGTGACTGGTTCATTCGATTGTCTTGCGCTTGCGCCAGAGGCCAGCACCGGCTCGAAAAGCGGTCAATTCACGATTAATGCCATGTACGTCGCTGGCCAGATTACCGGAGCGACGGTCAACGGGGATAGTGCGACACTGACCGGTACTGCTGACATCACCGGCCTGGGTGCGGGCTCCAACGTGAGTTTTAAGTTTGTGGTACGAAACGGCGGACCGGGTGCCGCTGCTGTGCTCACAGTTAGCGAGTTGACGTTCAATGAGCTTCTCGTGGAGGGTTCTTTCCGAGTGCGAAGCGAGGACTGAGCTTTGACTCTGGTTCCCTCATTCCGAGAGGCTGGAAATTAATCGGGAAGATTAGTCCGTTCGGTAAATACCCACGGGGTCGCGCGCGGCCCCTGGGTGTCGCTAGCTATCACAAAACGGAGCGACACAACTTTTCGCGCGAAAGGAGACTGAAATGAAAAAGCTGGCAATGTATCTGTCGATGACGCTTTTGGCTACCGTCCTCTCGACGTTAGCCCTTGCCTCGCCGACAGGCAACACAGATCCGACCTACAGTTTCACCTTGGATGGACCGCAAGCCGCCGGAGACCCCAACACCGGCAACACCGTTCTGGTAACCGGCAGCGGAAGCTTTGATACCGCCGAGTCCGGAACAGTCATTGGGAGTGGCTCGTTCACGATTCTTCAGAGCAGCGGTGCGGTGGTGAGCAGGGGCACCTGGAAAGCCACCGCATTCGTTAATTTCGATTCGTTTGGCGGCTTCAACCCGGGGACCCAAGGCGGCGTGCTCAACATCACTGTGACCCTCTCTCCGAATGTCGGAGCACCGGTGACAGGTGTCTCGATGACCGTCACTTGCCGTGTTAAGGCTCCGCCCAATTTTACAGGAGCCGAGGGGATAACCATTGGGAGCTTCACGCATACTATCGCGGGGCACACGCTATTCCACCTGAACGAATAGGGCGATCATCACAGAAACACTCGAAGTGGATGCTGCAAGATCGGCCCGGTGCATGGTTGCGGATAGCGGCGCAGTTGTCGCTTTTCTACTGGATCGAGAGTTTATCTTCGGTATTGAACTCGGGCGGGGCGACGAACCTCGCAATGAGACTGACTGGCGGGCGGCAGAATTGTCAAGGTGGGCAGGGGCCGATGTCCCGCTCGCTGCGATTTCGTAATTCTCAAGGCAGGAGTGCAACCTACTTTTGGCCCTGTGGCCCAGAATATGCCGCCAGTCCATGAAATTGAAGGAGCCTTCAATGTCGCTGAATTTGCCCTCGTCGGCCAGAGTTGCGCGTTTCTGGTTCCTACTTGCGATCGGAATTCTGGTATTCCATATAACCACGGCGGGTAATGCCGCTGCGAGCGATAACGTGGTGGTCCAATGGAACGTCGCGGCGTTGCAAGGGGTGCGCGATTCCCGCATTGGTCCGCCGATGGTGGCTCGGGCCCTGGCGATTGTGCACACTTGCATCTACGACGCGTGGGCGGCGTACGACAAGAGGGCCGTCGGTACACGGTTTGGGGATGAACTGCGGCGGCCCAAAAGAGAACGCACGTTAGCTAACAAGAATGAAGCGATCAGCTTTGCCGCCTATCGCGCCCTGGTGGATCTCTTTGCGCTCGACAAGGCTAGTGTCTTTGATCCTGTCCCTTGCCAAAACTCTGGGAGTACTGAGCTTCACCCCTTTAACAATGTTACAGGCCTCCTGCGTAAGCCGCTGATTTCAAAGTCGATCGTCATTTTGGCGAGGGACAACAGTCGGTACAAGGCGGAGGTGGGACGATGGCTGTAGCGCTGCTCCCGCCGCCGCTCACACGCTACCAGCGGCGGCTGCTCGAAGTTGCGCAAGGACAGTGGACTTACTTCAATGGTGTTGCGCCTGCGCTTTCGCGGCTCCCCGCACAGGCATCGCACAGTAGTTCCCCCCCGTAAATCCCTCCGCTTCCACGCCAAACGCGTGATCAAAACGCGCGCGGTAATTTTCCCACGCCAGTGTCGCTGTCAATTCCACAAGTTGCGCGTCCGTGAACCTCTCCCGCAGCTTTGCAAACAGCGCGTCCGGCACCTCGACCGGCGTCTGCGTCATCGCGTCCGCGTACTCCAGCACCAGCCCTTCGGTTTCCGAAAACAACGCGCTATCTTTGTACTCCGGCAGCGCCGCCATCTTTTCCTCCGAAATTCCGCGGGTTCTGCTGACCGCAGAACCGATATCAATTCAAAATGGGCACCCCACCAGCGTGGCTACCCGCAACTGCGCCAAATCCTTTAATCCCGCGTCCACCAGCTGGCTCCCGAGCAGCGACTGCTCCATCTGCCCATAGCCCCAAAGAATCTTCGAGTGATGTGCGGCGATGCGCACTGGCATCACCAAACGTCCAAGCTTGCGTTTCGTCAGCCCATAAACAATTCGCGTCAACAACCCGCTCAACAACCCCTGCTTGCTGGGATCAGCCCCGTTGATTCGCGCCATGGCCGCTCACCTCCCTGCGATATTCCCTCACAGTGTAGTCCCAATTTCGACCTCCGTTCTGCGCACGCTTGTTATGAGGAGGCGGGGGGCCGGCCCGGAACTCTCAGCGAATCCTTGCGCTCCATTGCCACACTCGGTAACCACACAGTGCTCCGGGAAAACGCTTCTCCAGCTCCGGCTCTCGCACCACCCATGAGATCGCTCAGGTCTAGGCGCTTGAATTGGCTTTGCTCGGCAGGCACCAAGCAACACGCCACTTCCAACGGCAATCCGAATCGACAAAACCAATCTCCCGCAACCATGCCAACTGGGTTTCAGCATCTAGAAGCTTCTTCTCGCTGTCTTCGTCTTTGGGAGAGATTCCCAGATTAGCCAGGAAGTCATTTGAAGATGAGCGGTGGTAGAGGGCGCGCACGGCACATTCCGGGCGTATTGTCGCGAACTCCTCCAGAGTCGTTTGTGTCCGAGTCCGCCGTGAGACGAGAGGGATCGGTCACGAGGCCTTTGCACTGCGGGGACGAACACTGCACACAGTGTCCACGGGACCACGCGGTATCACGAAGGGCTTGCATATACTGAGGACTGCGACACACCGAGCCAGACTCGTCCACGGAAATTCGCTGACTCGAAGGAGTGACTATGGCGTCCGACTTGCAAGCTGGGGATCTGAAAGGAAGAATCCAGCGAGTGGAAGACTGGGTCAAGGCGCTGCGGTGGCTTGTGGTTATCGTGGCTGCTTCGCTCGGTCTTCAAATCTGGTTTCTGATTCACCCCAGCCTCTTCCAAGCCGACACGATCCGCGCGCGAAACGTTACGATCGTGGATGAGAGTGGCAACAGAGTCGCGATACTAAGCTCAGAAAATGGAGTGTCCGGTCTCTCTTTTTACGACACGAACCACAAATCCAAAGCGCAAATCGTGGTCAGCAATTCGGAAGGGCCCAAAATCCTTCTCTTTGACAAGGATGAGAACCAACGCGCGCTGTTGCAAGTGGCAGAAGCGCCGGCGCTGGTTCTGCACAGTCCCGATCATCAGGTTCGCGCACTATTCACGGCCGACGAGAACACAACTGTCTTGTGGTTGAAGGACAAAAAAGGGTTTGCCACTGTCTTGGGGAATGCAGTAGAAGAAACTCGGAAAATAGACAAAGCCGGCAGCGAGCCTGTGGTTACCGACACGGTGAAAAGGACCCCCGCCGCGTCGATTCAACTCCGAGACCCCGGCAACGGTCTTCTCTGGAAGGCTCCATGATCGGATCGAGAGCTGTTAGTGGTAAGTGACTCGCGCCGTCTCTTGTGCGTCATACGTCCAGTAACCAGTCCAAACACGCGGGCTGAATCAGCCCGGCAAATGCCCTAGGCAGCGAGCCGCCGCGGGTCTTCAAAAAGGCGCGCGGTAACAGCCCCAAAGACAAAACCGCCAACGTGAGCTAGGTAAGCCACCCCGCCCGTTTGGACTACTGCCACCGACCCGGCGTGAAAGAGTTGGATGAGAAACCAAAACCCAATTAGAAGCGCGGCCGGGATCAAGGTGACACGCACGAACACGAAGATGATTAGAAGCGCACGAATCTGGTCGCGAGGGTAAGTCACTAGAAATGCGCCCATGACAGCGGCAATTGCGCCGCTCGCACCCAGGTTGGGAATTGTCGAGCTGGGGCTGGCCGCTATCTGGGCCAGCATAGCCACCAGTCCGCCGCCAAGGTAGAACGCCAAATACCGTAATGGATTCATCGCGTCTTCAATCTCGGGGCCAAAGGCCCACAAGAACACCATGTTGCCCAGGATGTGCGACCAACTGCCGTGCATGAACATGGCCGTCAGGATGGTGATCCAGTGATGGCCAGCAACAATTTTCGCGGGGATTGCCGACCACTTGAGCACGAATGCATCACCACCCTTCAGTTCAAGCCCAAAAAAGAACACATTCGTGAGAATGATGCACGTCGTGACGATGGGAAAATGCACCGGACGTCGAGATGCGTCGGTTAATGGGATTAAGCCTCCCACTCTGTCTTCCTCCATTCCACGATATGCACACCGGGTTCAGCGGTAGGGTGCACCGAAGTTTCGGTCTGTTGGTTCATGCCGTCTGGGCAAGGCCCAACCGTGCACGGAAAGTCCTCACAAAGCGCGAATGCGCTGGATCTGCCGGTGCGGATATCCTTCGAGGCCTAGGCCAACTTACTCGTGACGCTGCGCGCGGCCAGGGAAAGCATCAGGCGAGAGATTCCGCTGAAGAGCATGCTGATCCCTACAAGCGTGCCGATGACCCATTCAGTGCTCGATGGCCACGTTCTCCAAATCATGACGGCAAGGATCAGGGTGATGATCCCGTCAAATAGCAGCCAGCGCGAGCCCGGCATGGGGCGGAGCCGGAACGACAAGATAAGTTCTAAGACTCCTTCGGCAAAAAGATAGATCGCGAGTGCAAGGGTGAGTGACGCCAAGCCAGCCACGGGGCGAAGCAACAGGTAGGCGCCCACGCATATATAGAGGATGCCCAGCAGCAGCTCCCAGAGAATTCCGCCGGTGGTGCGCGTGTGCCAGGCAAACACCAGATGAGCCGCCCCACTGAAAACAAGCAGCCAGGCGACCAATAAATTCACCGCGATTCCGGCCGCCTGAGGTACCGCGATCGCTAGAAAACCAGCCAGGATCATCAGGACGCTGAGCCCGATGGACCAACCCACTGACTTTTTCACGATTGTGCCCAGAGATGTAGCGTTCATGACGCCTCCTTCTTAGACCCGGAATTCCCGATTTGGACCTCCGGCGTGTGCATCGTACGCTTCTCCTACCCTAGACACAACGAACCTGCCACTAGACTGCGGTTCAGGCTGTGGCCATGTTGTTGGCGGTCAACCGGTCGGCGCCGTGCTTTCCGCATCTGATCAGCGGCCAAGAATTTGCACTTCCAGCGGCGCCAGTGTGACACGCACGCAATTCAGCGGTCCGGTTCCCGTCGTGCCGTCCGTTTCTTGAACTACGACAGTGCCGGCGACCAACTGCTGCACCGCGCTGGGAGCCTGCGGCGCCTGTTGATTGCTGTACAGGATCCGCATTTGATTGCCCGGATTATTGAGCGTCATGTCCACGATCACATAGACAGAAGAAGGATTGGCTGTATCTGTGTTTGCGGCGATGACGATCTCCTGATCCATCAAGATGCGCGAGAAGGCGAGGGTGCCATTGAGAAACGTGGAGACGCCAAAGTGCCGTCCATCGCCTGAAATCGGCCGAAAGTAGAACCGCCCGTAGCGCAGGGCCGGACTGGCGCGGCGGACTGCTGCGATTTTTGAAATCTGCTGGTAGTACAACGTGTTTTGCGCAAACCCGGGACCTCCCCACAATGCTTCACGCACCGCTGGATCGGATCCCGTGCCGTGCAGACCCTGCTCTGTGCCGTAATAGAGACACGGAATTCCAGGCAGGCTAAAGAGGCAAGCGAGACCAAGCGTCACCTGATTGTCATATTGCGCAGGATTGGCGGGGTCGACGTAACGAATGCGCTCCTTGCCGTCATGATTGTCGAGGAAAGTAACGAAATAACGCGTGGCATCCCCATGCGAGCTGAGAACATCGGCTTCCTCCTGCTTCCGAAACGCATACATGGCCACGAGGTCCGAAGGCGCCGAAAATCCTTTCACGACAGGCTTAAGCTTGAAATAAAGTGGAAAATCCAGGGCAGCATCAACACCGACCATGTCCGTGCCATCCGTTGTGGTGCGGCCAATGAAACTCGCGATCTCCTGTTCCGCATTCGGGACAAAAACTTCACCGAAGGTGAAGAAGTTCTTTTTGCCGATGCTGAGGGCAAATTCCCGAATGGAGTTGCCGAATAACAGAGGCAAACCATTTTTGAGATAGCGAAGCGTATCGATGCGGAAAGCGTCGATATCGAAGCGCGCGATCACATATTGATAAGCGCGAATCAGAAATTGCTGGAGATTAGTGAAATCAGTGCGGAACTGCTTGAGTGAGGCGAAATCGCCCACGGTGTCGTCAGCGGGTCCGGGCGTTCCCTGGCGCCGAAACCAATCGTTTTTCTGCAGCTCGACCGGCCAGACTAGTGCGTCGGGTGACGGGTTAGGGATGTTCGCGATGTCCGGCCACTCGCTATGCGCTTTTCCTGCTGAGTCCCGCCACTGCACGGGTCGCGGGGAAGTCTGGAAATCAGCCTGCGAGCCTTGCGAATTGATGCAGTCGCTTTCACCCGAGTCGCAGACATAGGCAAACACATCTCCGGTGTGGTTAAGGACGATATCAAGTATCACGTAGAGTCCGAGATTGTGGGCTGCATCGACCAGTGCGCGCAGCTCGTCATCGGCATTGTTGGGGTCGCGTGCGAAACGTGAATCGACGTGCAGAAAATCGTGAATGCCATAACCGTGATACGTTCCTCCCTGAAACGGAACATTCTTCAGAACGGGACTCAGCCAAATGGCCCCTGCGCCGAGTTGCTTTATGTACGGTAGCCGATCCTGAATGCTGGCCAAATTACCGCCCTGGAAATCGTAATAATTTGGATCATCAAACGGCATATGGCGGGGCGGCGCCTGCGAATTGTTGAAGCGATCGACCATCAGGAAATAGATCCACTGATCGCGCCAGTCTGCCGGTGAGGCGAAGGCCTGCAATGGGCCGCCAGTGTCCCGATAGCGGTTGAAAATCGTCAGAAAATCAGGCGCGTACAGAGAAGTGGCGGGGGAGAGTCTATAACTGCCATCTGGCTAGTGACATCTAATGTACGGTCTCGCGAAAGTAGCGAATGGCTGTCTCTGGAGCGAAAGAAAGAATCGATGCCGCTCTGCAAAGCTGGTCTGGGATCACGTCCCAGCCGCATCGCTTTGGAGGTACAGAATACTGCCTAGGGAGACGAGAGATCGGCCACGTACATGGCGACAGTTTGGTGGACATCCCTTTTCCGAAGAAAGTCCGCAATGAATTGGTTACAGCTGGTCGCAGTCAACCCCACCACATCCTTCCCGAGAGTGGCTGGGTCAGTATTTATTTGGGGCAAGCGTCTGACGTTGATACAGCAATCGAACTGATGCGCCTTTCGTTTGAGATTGCCAACCAAAGGACTACCAAATAGCACAATTGCATGACGCATCTTCGCCTTGGCTTTTCACTTCTTCTTGCGCGCAGTCGCCTGCTTAATGAGCGGTGCCG
>Ga0209647_1004182_pt1 | contig 10941 bp, 11 predicted proteins | sample GraSoi_2013_60cm_FD_185827 | JGI IMG/M metagenome (GOLD analysis project Ga0209647, IMG submission 185827) | Grasslands soil microbial communities from the Angelo Coastal Reserve, California, USA - Sample 9_17_2013_60cm (SPAdes) (version 2) | ecosystem: Environmental > Terrestrial > Soil >...
GACAACAACTCTGTCCACTTACGATCGCCGCCGCGCGTCCGGCCGTCTGGCAAGTTCCGTCGCGCGGTCGATTGAGTCAGCCCGCGCTGTCGAGAAACCATTCTTCCATCTCGAATTCGACCGCGTATTTCCGGATGATACCTATGCGCAGATATTGGCGTTGATGCCGGAGTCCGCCGACTATCGGCCGATGCACGGCCGCAGCAAGGGTCACGATCTCGACGGCACGGACACGCGCGTGAAAATTGATCTGTTTCCAGAATATATCCGCAATCTTCCGCCGGAGAAGCGAGCACTCTGGGATGTCGTCGGACGCGCGCTTTGCTCCGAGCCAGTCAAGCAAGCTTTCATTCAGCGGCTTGCCCCGGGATTGTCAAAGCGCTTTGGCGAGGATTTCGCCAAGGTCGGTATGTATCCAATCCCGATCCTGACCCGCGATATTCCCGGCTATTTGATAACGCCACACACCGACACCCGTTGGAAGGGGGTCACTGTCCAGCTTTATTTGCCGAAGGACGATGCCAACACGGACATCGGTACCATCTTCCACGAGAAGCTACCCGACGGGTCGCTGCCGAAAAAAACGCAGATGCGATTTGCGCCGAACTCCGGTTATGCCTTCGCGGTTGGCGACGATACCTGGCACTCGGCTGACCCGGTACATAACCGGGTGAAGACACGCGATTCGATCCTGCTGACCTATTTCGTCGACCAGGGCCTGCTAAAAATCGTGCGCAATCGTGGCAAGCGGCTCGGAAACTTCGTTCTCAACGAGCTTCGGCACCGGATTTAGCGCGTCATTAAAGACGCTTTAACGGGCTTGCGGCATTGTCGCGAACCATGGTCTCCCATCGGCATCGCCGCACCATCCTGACTGTGCTCGGCCTCTATATTTTCGCCGCGCTGTTCATCGGCTATTTCGGCATGCACGCCTTCAGCGGCGATCGTGGACTTCGCGCGCAATTGGACCTCGAGCAGCAGCTCACGGCGATGAAGGGTGAGCTGGACGGGCTCAAAGCCGACCGGGCCCATTGGGAGCGCAAGGTATCGCTGCTCCGTGCCGACCGTATCGATCCGGACATGCTGGACGAGCGCGCCCGCGCCCTGGTCGGCTACGTCGACCCGCGCGATCTGGTCCTGCTAGTGCGACCACACTAGCAACCGCACTAGCTCCAAGACGTTATCCACCGTTTCGGCTTGAAATTTTCAGCCAATTTCTACGTGTTTTGCGCAATTTCGCGCGGTGGCCTCGCGCTTCCGCCGCCGGGCGATTTAAGCTATGGGGGGTTTGGAAGCCCACCGACGCCCAGTCACAATTGCCGGACGCTTTCGCAGGGAGTGCCAATGGCGGTCGCCCAAAAAAATCCGAGCGCCGACGCTAAAGCCGTCGCCGATTTTAGCAAGGAACAGGAACTTTCGGCCTATCGGGCCATGCTGACCATCCGCCGCTTCGAGGAGAAGGCTGGGCAGATGTATGGCATGGGGCTGATTGGCGGGTTTTGCCATCTCTACATCGGCCAGGAAGCCGTCGTGGTCGGCATGCAGATGGCGCTCAATGATGGCGATCAGGTGATCACGGGCTACCGCGACCACGGCCACATGATCGCGACCGGCATGGACCCGAAAGGCGTCATGGCTGAACTCACCGGCCGTGCCCACGGTTATTCCAAGGGCAAGGGCGGCTCCATGCATATGTTCAGTGTGGAGAAGGGTTTCTACGGTGGACACGGTATTGTCGGTGCGCAGGTGCCACTGGGCACCGGCCTTGCGTTTGCAAACCACTATCGCGACAACAAGAGCATCACCATCACTTATTTCGGCGATGGCGCCGCTAACCAGGGCCAAGTCTACGAGAGCTTCAACATGGCCGAGCTCTGGAAGCTACCGGTGGTTTACGTGATCGAGAACAATCGCTACGCCATGGGCACTGCGATCAACCGCTCGTCCGCCGAGGTGAACCTGTCCCGGCGGGGGCTGTCATTTAATATTCCGGGCGACCAAGTCGATGGAATGGACGTGCGCGCGGTAAAGGCGGCTGGCGAAAAAGCGGCGGAATGGTGCCGCGCGGGCAAAGGCCCTTACATTCTTGAGATGCTCACTTATCGCTATCGCGGGCATTCCATGTCGGACCCGGCAAAATACCGCACTCGCGAAGAAGTGGACGAGGTGCGCACACACCATGATCCCATCGATATGGCGCGCCATCGTATTCTCGAAAAGAAATTGGCCAGCGAAGACGCGCTCAAGAAAATCGACGGTGAAGTGCGCGATCTGATTAACCAGGCAGCGGAATTTGCCACACACGATCCGGAGCCGGACGTGTCCGAACTTTACACCAACGTTTATCGTTAATTCTGTTGCCTGGAAAACAATAAAAACCCATGCCGACCGAAGTCCTCATGCCCGCGCTCTCGCCCACGATGGAAAAGGGCAACCTTGCGAAGTGGCTTAAGAAAGAAGGAGATCAGGTCAAGTCGGGTGATGTGATTGCCGAGATCGAGACCGACAAGGCAACGATGGAAGTCGAGGCCGCGGACGAGGGCACGCTCGGAAAAATATTGGTTCCCGAAGGCACGAATGACGTCGCGGTCAACACGCCAATCGCGGTAATCCTCGGCGAAGGTGAGGACAAGGGTTCGATCAAGACGGCCAAACCCGTGCAACAACAGAAGGCTCTGGGGTCCGCGCCGCCGACGAAAACCCAGAAAGAGCAAGCAAAGCCCCAGGACTCGCCAGCTCCGAAAGGAGCAAAAGCACCCGCGGCACCGGCTCCGCAAGCTGCGAACGCCCCCGGCATTCCCGAAGGTACCGAGATGGTCACTATGACCATGCGCGAAGCGTTACGCGACGCCATGGCCGAGGAGATGCGGCGCGACAAAGATGTTTTCGTGATGGGCGAAGAGGTCGCCGAATATCAGGGCGCCTACAAAGTCACCCAGGGCCTGTTGCAGGAATTCGGCGCAAAACGCGTGATCGATACGCCGATTACAGAGCACGGCTTTGCAGGTCTTGGCATCGGTGCAGCGCTCTCTGGGCTAAAGCCCGTCGTCGAGTTTATGACTTTCAATTTCGCTATGCAGGCCATGGACCAGCTCATCAATTCTGCTGCGAAGACGCTGTATATGTCTGGCGGACAGATGGGGTGCCAAATTGTGTTTCGCGGGCCGAACGGCGCCGCCGCGCGCGTCGCCGCTCAACACAGCCAGGATTATTCGGCCTGGTATTCGCACATTCCAGGCTTGAAGGTGATTGCACCCTCGACTGCCGCGGACGCCAAGGGACTGCTCAAAGCGGCTATTCGCGATCCCAACCCTGTCATTTTTCTGGAAAACGAAATTCTCTACGGGCATTCGTCGCCGGTGCCGAAACTCGATGATTTCGTCTTGCCGATCGGAAAGGCCAAGATTGCGCGCGCCGGCAACGACGTGACGATCATCGCATGGTCAATGGGAATGAGTTATGCGCTCAAGGCTGCCGAGGAATTGGCGGAAGCGGGCATCGACGCGGAGGTGATCGACCTGCGCACGCTCAAGCCGATGGATACCGAAACAATTATCGCATCGGTCCAGAAGACCGGACGCGTTGTAACTGTGGAAGAAGGCTGGCAGCAGTCTGGCGTGGGTGCGGAGCTCGCGGCCCGCATTCTTGAACGTGCGTTCGATTATCTCGATGCGCCAGTTGCACGCGTATCAGGGAAAGATGTGCCGATGCCATATGCCGCCAATCTCGAGAAGCTCGCGCTGCCGTCGGTCACCGATGTGGTCGAGGCCGCCAAGGCCGTTTGCTACCGGTAGGCCAACGCGATGCCCACCAACATCCTCATGCCGGCGCTGTCGCCCACGATGGAGAAGGGCAATCTCGCGCGCTGGCTGAAGAAGGAGGGCGACAAGGTCAAGTCGGGCGATGTGATTGCCGAGATCGAGACCGACAAGGCCACGATGGAATACGAAGCGATTGACGACGGCACGCTCGCCAAGATCGTTGTGCCCGAAGGCACGCAGGATGTCGCCGTAAACGCGATCATCGCGGTGCTTGCAAATGAAGGCGAAGATGTGAAGGCCGCGGCTGCGGGAGTGGCCAAGAGCGCTGCCTCGCCTTCCCAAGCCCAGCCTGCGCCAAAGTCCGCGCCTATCGCGCCGTCCGTCGAGACGCCGCCTGCAGCCGCTTCTCAGGATGAGGCTAAGAAAGCGGCGCAATCAGTTTCAAAACCAATTCCTCATTCTGAGGAGGGCGCGAAAGCGACCGTCTCGAAGGACGAGGGCACGCACGGGGCCGGTGCAAACAGGGTTTTTTCATCTCCACTCGCACGTCGTCTAGCTAAGGAGTCCAACGTCGACCTCAACCGCGTGCAAGGCTCCGGTCCGCATGGCCGCGTGATTGCACGCGATATCGAAGCGGCGAAATCCGGCAAGGGCCTGGGCTCGGCGGGTACCGCATTCGCCGGAGCCGCGGGCAGTCGCACCATCGCGCCATTGATGTCGGACAGCCAGATCCGCGCGCTCTATGAAGACGGCAGTTATGATTTTGTGCCGCATGACGGCATGCGCCGCACGATTGCGCAAAGACTGACCGCCTCGGTGCAGACCGTCCCGCATTTTTACGAGACAGTCGACTGCGACATCGGCCGGCTGATGACGGCGCGTGAGGAAATCAACGAGGCCGCACCCAAGGATAAGGACGGCAAGCCAACCTACAAGCTCTCGGTCAACGACTTCGTCATTAAGGCGCTGGCGCTCGCGCTGCAACGCGTGCCCGACGCCAATGTGAGCTGGACCGAAGCCGGCATGCTCAAGCACAAGCACTCCGATGTCGGCGTCGCCGTCGCACTGCCGGGGGGCCTGATCACCCCGATTATCCGCAATGCCGAAAGCAAATCGCTGTCGGTGATCTCGAACGAGATGCGCGAGCTCGCCGCCCGCGCCCGCGCCCGCAAGCTCAAGCCGCACGAATATCAGGGAGGCACCACCTCGGTGTCAAACCTCGGCATGTACGGCATCAAGGATTTCACCGCCGTGATCAATCCGCCCCAATCGACCATTCTTGCGGTTGGTGTAGGCGAGGAGCGCGCGGTCGTGCGCAACGGCAAGATCGAAGCCGCCACCATCATGAGCGTGACGCTGTCCTGCGATCACCGCGCCGTCGACGGCGCGCTCGGCGCTGAGCTCGTCAGCGCCTTCAAGACGTTGATCGAAAAGCCGGTGATGATGGTGGTGTAACCTAATGCCATTAGTTCGCATCGACCTACGAAAAGGGAAATCGGCAGCTCAAAAAAAAGCGATTGGCGATGGCATTTACCGCGCGCTGCGCGAGACATTCACGGTGCCGGAAGAGGACCGTTTTATGGTTGTGACCGAACACGACGATGACGGATTTTTCTACAGCAAGAGCTACCTTGATATCGAGCGCACAGATGATCTGGTGATAATCCAGATCACCGTTACCAATTCGCGCAACGTCGAGCAGAAGAAGGCGCTATTCGGCCGCATTGTCGAACTACTCGCTCAGCAGCCTGGATTACGGTCGCAGGACGTGTTCATCAATCTCCTTGAAGTTGGCAAGGAGAACTGGTCGTTTGGAAACGGAATTGCGCAATACGTCGCGTGATCGCCCGCTAGGTTCCTTTCGGCGTATCCGTCGGTTTGAGTCCCTTCGCCTTGAACACAGCAGCCGCTGTGCAGCAAATTGATCAGTGCGTTGGCGCCGAACTCGTCAGCGAGTTCAAGATGTTAATTGAAAATTCCGTGGTGATGGTGGCGTGAAAATTACGCCGGGTCGTATCCCTTCGCCTTGAACACGGCCTGTGCCTCCGGCGACTTTAGATAATTGATGAATGCTTTCGCTGCATCGGCTTGCCCGGCGCTTGATTGGACCCCGGCTGCATACACGACAGTAAATGCCATATCGCCGGGCAGCGGCCCGACAACGTCGACGCCCGGGACCGACAGGAGTTCAGGCTTAGAATTGATGGCGATGTCGGCATCGCCGCTGATCAGAAGGGTTCCGGAAAAACCGCCTGACGGCGGGTGCTTGGTCTTGCCTTTCATCTGGTCGGAAATTCCCATCCGTTCTATCTGTTTGGCGATATAGACGCCGCTCGCGCCACCGGTGGCTGGGTCGGAATAACTGATCCCTTTTGCTGCCAACAGGCTTTGTTTCAGGGCATCGGGAGTCGAAATATCCGGCTTCGGCGCGCCGGTCTTCACGCCGATAGCGAAGACAGCCTGCCCAAACACCGTCTCGGTGTCAGGTGCGACCTTCCCGTCTTTGATCAAGGCGTCGACATTACTTTTGATCAGGATCAACGCGTCTGCTTGTTCGCCCGATTGCACGCGTTTGGTCAGCAAAGCGGCCGTGCTCCAGGTCACATCGAGCTTATGGCCGCTGGATTTTTCAAATTTCGGTATTAGCTCATCCAGTACGCTCTTGAGCCCGACGGTGCTGAAAACTTTGATCTCGGCGGCGCTGGCCAACGTCACCTGCATTGCGATAAACGCGACGAAGGCAGCAAGGCGCACCGTGACCCTGGCCATAGCATTTTCTCCCGGGTTTCGGTCTTGTTGCGGGAATTAGATTCCCTAAAGTCATTTGATTCAATGGGGTGGCGGCGGCGCTTGATTGAAGCGCCCCCTTATGGGAGACGAAAGGCGCCAATAATTGTGCAGCGGAGATGCGCGTGGCCGATACTTCCTTCGACGTCCTGATTATCGGCTCCGGCCCCGGCGGCTATGTCACCGCCATTCGAGCGGCACAGCTCGGCTTTAAGACCGCGATCGTCGAACGCGATTATCTCGGGGGCATTTGCCTGAATTGGGGTTGCATCCCCACCAAGGCATTGCTGCGCTCGGCGGAAATTTTTCATTACATGCAGCATGCCAAGGATTACGGCCTGAAGGCCGACAATGTCGGCTATGACGCCAAGGCTGTGGTGCAACGCTCCCGCACAGTATCAAAGCGACTCAACGACGGCGTCGGCTTTTTGATGAAGAAAAACAAGGTGTCGATCATCTGGGGCGAAGCGGCGATCGACGCGCCCGGCAAAGTCACAGCGAAAGCGTCGAAGAACGAAGCGCCGAAAGGCGCACTTGGGCCAGGACAATATCAGGCCAAGCACATCATCATCGCCACCGGCGCGCGCCCGCGCGTGCTGCCGGGCATCGAGCCCGATAAAAAACTCGTGTGGACCTATTTCGAGGCAATGGCGCCGGATCGTGTGCCGAAATCCTTGCTGGTAATTGGCTCAGGAGCGATCGGCATCGAGTTTGCGTCATTCTACCGCACACTCGGTTCCGAGGTCACGGTGGTGGAGGTGCTGCCGCAAATTCTGCCGGCCGAAGACCAGGAGATCCAGACTTTTGCCCGCAAGAGTTTTGAGAAGCAGGGCATCAAGATGTTGACGAACGCAAAAGTGACTAAGCTCGACAAGAAAAGCGACAGCGTCACGGCAACCATCGAGGAAGGCGGCAAGTCGCAGGCGATCACGGCCGAGCGGGTGATCTCCGCGGTTGGTGTTGTCGGCAATATCGAGAACCTTGGGCTCGAAAAATTAGGCGTAAAGACCGATCGCGGCATTATCGTCGTCGACCGGTTCAACAAAACGAACGTTCCCGGTATTTACGCCATCGGTGACGTCTCGGGAGCGCCGATGCTCGCGCATAAAGCCGAACATGAAGGTGTCGTTTGCATCGAGGCGATCAAGGGCCTCAATCCGCATCCGATGAACAAATTGATGATTCCGGGCTGCACGTACTGTTCCCCACAGATCGCGTCTGTTGGTCTGACCGAACAGGCGGCGAAAGAGAAAAAGCTCGACATTCGCGTTGGCCGCTTTCCGTTCGTTGGTAACGGCAAGGCGATTGCGCTCGGCGAGGATCAGGGCCTGGTCAAGGTTATTTTCGACAAGAATACGGGGCAATTGCTTGGCGCGCATATGGTCGGCGCGGAAGTCACAGAGTTGATTCAAGGGTACGTCGTTGCCATGAACCTGGAGACGACCGAGGAAGAACTGATGCACACCATCTTCCCGCACCCAACCTTGTCCGAAATGATGAAAGAAGCGGTCCTCGATGCGTACGGCCGCGTGCTGAATATGTGACGTTAAACGCGCGAGGAGCATTTGATGGGTAAATTCGCAAACATTCTTGAAACGGTTGGGCGGACGCCGGTCGTGCGGATCAACAAATTGGCGCCGAAGGGCATCGACCTGTACGTAAAAATTGAGGCGTTCAATCCGCTGGGGTCGGTCAAGGACCGGCTGGCGCTCGGCCTGATCGGAGCCGCGGAAAAATCGGGCGAGCTCAAGCCCGGACAGGCGGTAATCGAGGCGACCTCCGGCAACACAGGTATCGGACTTGCGATGGTTTGCGCCGATGAAGACGAGCTGAAGATTTCATATTCGACGCCAAATCACCGGATGGTGCCGAAGGCGGCGTAAAGGGCAGGGGACGACGCATGGGCATTATCGCATGGATTATTATCGGCCTGGTCGCTGGCTGGGTCGCGACTCAAATTTTGGGTGGACGCGGCGGCTTGTTCTACAATCTTGCGGTCGGCCTCGTCGGGGCCATCGTCGGCGGCTTCCTTTTCGAAAAGCTGCGGCTGGAGGTCGTGCCGGATTTTTGGGGCAATCTGATCACCGCGACCATCGGGGCCATCGTTTTTCTGCTGATATGGCGCGCCATAAGAAGGGCCTGAGCCCAAGCCTTGCGGCGACACAGCGCCAGCCGTAAGTAAGGGCCATGGCGGTCGTCCTCGACCTTGTGAACAACCCGCGCCCGCGCCATCCGGAAAAGGCGCACAAACCGGATTCGGCCGTGCTTGCGAAGCCGGATTGGATTCGCGTCAAGGCGCCGGTATCGGCCGGCTATTTCGCCACGCAGAAGATCATGCGCGACAACGGCTTGCACACGGTATGCGAGGAGGCCGGTTGTCCGAATATCGGCGAGTGCTGGGAAAAGAAGCACGCGACGTTCATGATCATGGGCGATACATGCACACGCGCCTGTGCCTTCTGTAATGTAAAGACCGGGTTACCGGGCGGGCTCGACCGGGATGAGCCGGCCCATGTCGCCGATGCGACCGCAAAACTCGGTCTTGCGCACATCGTCGTCACCTCGGTCGATCGCGACGATCTCGCGGACGGCGGAGCGCGGCACTTCGCCGACACCATACGCGCCATTCGCGCGCGCTGCCCGCGGACGACGATCGAGGTGCTCACCCCGGATTTTTTGCGCAAAGACGGCGTTTTGGAAATTGTGGTCGAGGCAAAGCCAGACGTATTCAACCACAATCTGGAAACAGTGCCGTCGCTTTATCGCACGGTCCGCCCAGGTGCGCGATATTTCCACTCGCTTCGGCTCCTGCAACAAGTGAAAGAGCTTGATCCGACGATGTTCACCAAGTCGGGGATCATGGTCGGACTCGGTGAAGCGCGAAACGAGGTGTTGCAGGTTATGGACGACTTGCGCTCGGCCGATGTCGATTTTCTAACCGTCGGACAATATCTCCAGCCCACACGCAAGCACCACGAGGTGAAGCGCTTTGTGCCGCCAGAGGAGTTCAAGGGCCTCGAAGCCATCGCTTATAGCAAAGGCTTCCTGATGGTCGCGGCTTCGCCGCTGACGCGTTCGTCGCATCATGCTGGCGAAGATTTTGCACGCCTTAAGGCGGCGCGCGCCGCCACAGCCTGAGACGCAATGCCGCAATTCTCGACGAAGCGCCGCGTTCGCCACGCCGCCATCGACATGTTCGACCTCGTGGCAGACGTCAGCAAGTACCCGCAGTTTGTGCCGCTCTGCAGCGCCCTAACGGTGAAGAGCCGCGCTGACAAGGATGAGGGCGTCGTCGTTCTCGTCGCAGACATGACGGTCGCTTATAAAATCATCCACGAGACCTTCACCAGCCGCGTCACCCTTGACCGGCCCAATTTGAAGGTTCTTGTCGAATACCTGAATGGGCCTTTCAAGCGTATGCAGAACCGCTGGACGTTTCATCCGGCCGGCGACCACGCATGCGACGTCGAATTTTTCATCGATTACGAATTCAAAAGCCGCATGCTGGCGATGTTAATGGGTGCGATGTTTGATGCCGCTTTTCGCAGGTTCGCTGTTGCATTCGAACAGCGCGCCGACGAAGTCTATGGCCCTCGCGGACAGGCTGATACTTGACAGGGTGGCTCCGGAAGATAGCGTCGCCGCACAAAGAATCGGATGAATCCGATTCTCAATGCCCGCAAGATGAATTGCGATGGCGAGCCCTGCACGCGAGCGACCGCCCAACCTTGACGATGCGGTTGCAGCCTACCGGGCAGGACAATTCGTTGAAGCTGAGCAAATGTGCCGGCAGATCGTTTTGTCGCGCCGGAATTTTTTCGATGCGCACTATGTTCTTGCCGTCGTCCTGGCCGCGCTCGGAAAACACGATCAAGCTCTGACAAATTATGATCTGGCGCTCGCTTTGCAGCCAAAGCATGCCGAGGGCTTGTCCAATCGCGGAAATACACTCAGGGCTCTGAATCGATTCGAAGAAGCATTGGATAGTTACGACCGCGCGCTCGTCTCGCAACCGAATTATGCCTCTACGCTCACCAACCGGGGCGCAGTTTTATTCGACCTGAAACGGTTCGACGACGCGCTGGCGAGCTACGATCGCGCGCTCACGCTCCGTCCGGATGATGCGGGAGCACTCTATAATCGCGGCGGCGCCTTACACACGCTCAAGCGATACGAGGAAGCGGTAACGAGTTATGACCGGGCGATCGCCCTGCGTCCGCAGCTTGCCGAGGCGCATGCAAACCGCGGAAATACGTTGAACGAATTGGGCCGGTTCGACCAGGCGCTCGAAAGCTTCGATCGTGCGCTTGCTTTGCAGCCAAACCTTATCGAAGCGTTGAGCAATCGTGGCAATGCACTCAACAAACTGAAACGGTTTGAAGAGGCGCTGGCG
>Ga0209647_1004183_pt1:0-5000 | contig 10941 bp, 5 predicted proteins | sample GraSoi_2013_60cm_FD_185827 | JGI IMG/M metagenome (GOLD analysis project Ga0209647, IMG submission 185827) | Grasslands soil microbial communities from the Angelo Coastal Reserve, California, USA - Sample 9_17_2013_60cm (SPAdes) (version 2) | ecosystem: Environmental > Terrestrial > Soil >...
CCCTATTGGCAAGCTCAAGGTCGACGAGTTCATACCCCAACGCGCCCACCGTTTTTTCCAGTAATGCAGTCAAGTCCACGATTCGTTTCTACAAACAAAAAATGGGCTCTCGGCCCAATCTTGTTCTTCAATCCGATTATTTTAGCAAATTTCCCGTTTAAATCCAAGACTCTGAGTTGTGAGCATTTATGCGCCGGAAGCGATTATCCCCTTTGATTCAGGGCGATTTCTCTGCGTCGGTATAATTAAGTGCTGCCTAATATTTTTTACAGGGTCGTCCGAGGGTTCAATCAAGCAATCCCTGATGGCAAACCGGCCCCCTTTTTGGATTGTTACTGCGGCGGTGACTTGCCTGGTTCTTACCGCGCCGATGATCTGCTTTAGTTCCGGCAGGTCTGAATTCTCTTTTTATTTGCGAAGAAAAAATCTTTCGTCGGGCCTGCGGCGGGGATCTAAAACGAGCGGTGCCCGTGGTGGTTTCCGCGTCTGACTAACTCCTAGAGCGGGCGGTGACCTACCTCCTAGAGCGGGCGGTGACCGTGTTAGTTTCGGCCGCTACGCTTAACCTGGGGCGGGCCCCAGGTTAGCCTGCACTGAAACACGCCTTGTAAGGGGGTTGCCAATGTGGCGCTCGGGCAGGGCAGCGCCTGATCAGAGGAAGTCGGAAGGCGTGTTTTCGTTCCGAGCGTAGGTCACCGATCGGGCCGCCCAAATAAAAAAGCCCACCCCGGTTCGGGATGGGCTTTTTCATTTGGGGCGCCTGGCGGTGACCTACTTTCGCGCGGGCAATCCGCACTATCATCGGCGCAGAGTCGTTTCACCGTCCTGTTCGGGATGGGAAGGCGTGGGTCCAACTCGCTATGGCCGCCAAGCAAACTGTTGGGTGCGTCGTCTTGAATCGACGCCGCTCCCGCATTCTTGGGCGTATGGCTTTAACAATCTGGAAGAAGTACAACGGGGTTCAAATCGGCAACACAAACACTTGAAGCCTGGCCTTGGGCTTCACGCTCAAGGTTATAGGATCAAGTCGCACGGGCAATTAGTATCGGTTAGCTTAACGTGTTACCACGCTTCCACACCCGACCTATCAACGCGGTGGTCTTCCGCGACCCTTTAGGTGACTTACATCACGGGACGTCTCATCTTGAGGCAAGTTTCGCGCTTAGATGCTTTCAGCGCTTATCTCTTCCGAATTTAGCTACCCGGCAATACGACTGGCGTCATAACCGGTACACCAGAGATTCGTCCACTCCGGTCCTCTCGTACTAGGAGCAGCCCCCCTCAAACGTCCAACGCCCACGGCAGATAGGGACCAAACTGTCTCACGACGTTTTAAACCCAGCTCACGTACCACTTTAAATGGCGAACAGCCATACCCTTGGGACCGGCTACAGCCCCAGGATGTGATGAGCCGACATCGAGGTGCCAAACTCCCCCGTCGATATGAACTCTTGGGAGGAATCAGCCTGTTATCCCCGGCGTACCTTTTATCCGTTGAGCGATGGCCCTTCCATTCAGAACCACCGGATCACTATGTCCTGCTTTCGCACCTGCTCGACTTGTCAGTCTCGCAGTCAAGCACGCTTGTGCCATTGCACTATCAGCACGATGTCCGACCGTACCTAGCGTACCTTCGAGCTCCTCCGTTACTCTTTGGGAGGAGACCGCCCCAGTCAAACTGCCTACCATGCACTGTCCCCAACCCCGCTATAGGGGCCAAGGTTAGAACCGCAATGACATCAGGGTGGTATTTCAACGTCGGCTCCATGAGAGCTAGCGCCCCCACTTCAAAGCCTCCCACCTATCCTACACAGATCCCATCACAGTCCAATGCAAAGCTACAGTAAAGGTGCACGGGGTCTTTCCGTCTAGCCGCGGGTAGATTGCATCATCACAAACATTTCAACTTCGCTGAGTCTCAGGAGGAGACAGTGTGGCCATCGTTACGCCATTCGTGCAGGTCGGAACTTACCCGACAAGGAATTTCGCTACCTTAGGACCGTTATAGTTACGGCCGCCGTTTACCGGGGCTTCAATCAAGAGCTCGCACCCCATCATTTAACCTTCCGGCACCGGGCAGGCGTCACACCCTATACGTCCACTCATCGTGTTTGCAGAGTGCTGTGTTTTTATTAAACAGTCGCAGCCACCGATTTTTTGCAACCCCTTCGGCCTTCGTTTGTTCAACGTCAACCTACCAGGGCACACCTTCTTCCGAAGTTACGGTGTCAATTTGCCGAGTTCCTTCTCCTGAGTTCTCTCAAGCGCCTTAGAATTTTCATCCTGCCCACGTGTGTCCGATTACGGTACGGTCCCGTGTAACTGAAGCTTAGAGGCTTTTCCTGGGAGCTTGGTATCAGCAGCTTCCGGCTCTTGCGAGCCTTCGTCCCGTGCCTTGAGGTTGACCCCCCGGATTTGCCTAAGGGATCCCTCTACACACTTCACCGGGACTTCCAACACCCGGCCTGCCTAACCTTCTCCGTCCCCCCATCGCATTACACGGCGGTTCTGGAATATTAACCAGATTCCCATCAGCTACGGCTTTCGCCCTCACCTTAGGGGCCGACTCACCCTGCGCCGATGAACGTTGCGCAGGAAACCTTGGGCTTTCGGCGAGCGGGCCTTTCACCCGCTTTATCGCTACTCATGTCAGCATTCGCACTTCCGATACCTCCAGCCAGGTTTACACCTAACCTTCACAGGCCTACGGAACGCTCTCCTACCATGTGCACACTTCCCTGAATCGACTCGCACCTCTAGCCCGCCTGCAGTTCGCTCACTGACGTACTTATCAGTAAGGGGGCGCTTTAGTTCCGACGTAACCTAAAGGTTAGTCTCCACTAAAGGCTTCGCCTTTGATTGCACCAGCCGCGCGTTAGCGCGCCTTGCGCAATCGAGCGCCCTTGAGGGGCATTGAAATCGATTCAGGTGAAGTGTGCACATCCGCATCTTCGGTTATTAGCTTGAGCCCCGTTACATCTTCCGCGCAGGACGACTCGACCAGTGAGCTATTACGCTTTCTTTAAAGGATGGCTGCTTCTAAGCCAACCTCCTGGCTGTTTATGCCTTCCCACCTCGTTTGCCACTTAGCTAATCATTGGGGACCTTAGACGGCGGTCTGGGTTGTTTCCCTCTTGACGTCGGACGTTAGCACCCGGCGTCTGTCTCCCGTGCTCCTACTTTCCGGTATTCGGAGTTTGCCTTGGTTTGGTAGACCTAGAACGGCCCCCTAGTCAAAACAGTGCTCTACCCCCGGAAGTAATACACGAGGCGCTACCTAAATAGCTTTCGGAGAGAACCAGCTATTTCCAAGTTTGTTTAGCCTTTCACCCCTACCCACAGCTCATCCCCTACTTTTTCAACAGTAGTGGGTTCGGACCTCCAGCTGGTGTTACCCAACCTTCATCCTGGCCATGAGTAGATCACTTGGTTTCGGGTCTACACCTACCGACTAAATCGCCCTGTTCGGACTCGCTTTCGCTGCGCCTTCCCTAAACGGTTAAGCTCGCCAGTAAATGTAAGTCGCTGACCCATTATACAAAAGGTACGCCGTCACCCCTGCTTCAAGAACGCTGTTCTTGAAGCTCGTGAAGCGCGATTTGGGGATTGAGTAATTGCACTAAGGACACGCCTCCATCGCCTGTCACTTCATCACTTAATCGCCTAATCACTTAATCACCGCTTCAAAGCGCAACGCGCTTGAAGCAGGGGCTCCGACTGTTTGTATGCATGCGGTTTCAGGATCTATTTCACTCCCCTCCCGGGGTTCTTTTCGCCTTTCCCTCACGGTACTGGTTCACTATCGGTCGATTACGAGTATTTAGCCTTGGAGGATGGTCCCCCCATCTTCAGACAGGATTTCACGTGTCCCGCCCTACTTGTCGCAACCCTAGTTCCACATTCTCGCTTTCGCATACGGGGCTATCACCCTCTATGGCCGGCCTTTCCAGACCGCTTTGCTAGCTCGAACGCTAAAAGTTGCAAGGCTCCTCCGATTTCGCTCGCCACTACTTTCGGAATCTCGGTTGATTTCTGTTCCTCTGGCTACTTAGATGTTTCAGTTCACCAGGTTCGCTCACTCAAGCCTATGTATTCAGCTCGGTGTGACCCTTGCGGGCCGGGTTTCCCCATTCGGATATCTGCGGATCAATGCTCGTTTGCCAGCTCCCCGCAGCTTTACGCAGGCTGCCACGTCCTTCATCGCCTGTAATCGCCAAGGCATCCACCACATGCACTTATTCACTTGATCCTATAACCTTGCGCCCTCGGAGCGACTAACTCCAAAGACCCCAAGCCACAGGTTTTTTACTTCAGCGCTTGTGTTGCTCTCGATCACCACCGAACTCTCAATGGCCATCAAGCGATACATACAATCTAAACCCATCCACACCATGGCTAACTGCCCATCGTGTGGTTGTACTTCTTCCGTATTGTTAAAGATCAAACCGCCCCTGGCTTTTAAAAAAACCAGAACCAAGCAAACTTCCCCCATTCGCTTGGTTCTAGCCTTTCCGACTTCTTGCCGTTAATTCAACTTCGCGCGCGCGTCATTGGTGGAGGTGAACGGGATCGAACCGATGACCCCCTGCTTGCAAAGCAGGTGCTCTCCCAGCTGAGCTACACCCCCGTTATTTCCTGGTGGGTCTGGTTGGAGTTGAACCAACGACCCCCGCCTTATCAAGACGGTGCTCTAACCAACTGAGCTACAGACCCCTCGACTTCGAGGGGCTAGGGGTTAGGGACTAGGGACTAGTAAAAAACGCTTTACCCTCGTGCCTGGGCCCTCGCCCCTGCTGTTTGTGGACAACCGATGAGTGTGGATGCTTGCGCGCTTTCCAAGAACGCCTTCTCTAGAAAGGAGGTGATCCAGCCGCACCTTCCGATACGGCTACCTTGTTACGACTTCACCCCAGTCACGAATCTCACCGTGGTAACCGCCCCCCTTGCGGTTAGGCTAGCTACTTCTGGTGAAACCCGCTCCCATGGTGTGACGGGCGGTG
>Ga0209647_1004183_pt1:7500-10941 | contig 10941 bp, 5 predicted proteins | sample GraSoi_2013_60cm_FD_185827 | JGI IMG/M metagenome (GOLD analysis project Ga0209647, IMG submission 185827) | Grasslands soil microbial communities from the Angelo Coastal Reserve, California, USA - Sample 9_17_2013_60cm (SPAdes) (version 2) | ecosystem: Environmental > Terrestrial >...
AAGCCGTCAAAAATTACGCTGTATCGAGCCGTCGTCCCTGTTCTTCAGTTGAAGTGCCCCCCGACTCCTCCCCGGGCACTGTGTCCATTATCGTTTCCGCATGTTCCAAATGCTCGATCTGATCCATTACCGGTTCAGATTCGATCAGGGCGCCCAAATCCTCGAGCGGGGGCAATTCGTCCAGAGAGCGAAGATTCAAATCGTCAAGGAATATGCGCGTTGTCGAATAAAGCGCGGGGCGACCCGGGACCTCGCGATGCCCTACCTCGTCGATCCAACCTCTCGCCTCGAGCGCTTTGAGGATCCCGCTGGAAACGACGACACCGCGTATGTCTTCGATATCACCTCGCGTTACCGGCTGGCGATAGGCGATGATCGCCAGCGTTTCCAGGACGGCGCGGGAATACTTTGGTGGACGCTGGGGATTCAGGCGATCCAGAAACTGCTGATATTCAGGACGAACCTGAAAGCGCCATCCGCTGGCGACATTGGCGAGTTCCACGCCTTTCTCAGCCCAGTCAGAACGCAGTTCCTCCAGAACACGGCGCAGCACATCGGCAGCGATTTCCTCGTCGAAGAGCTTCCTGAGGTCGGCGATAGGCAAAGGTTCTGCGCTGCTAAGCAGCGCAGCCTCCAGCACACGCTTGACATGAAGGGGGTCAGACAGCGGCAAGTCCATGATTTAACTTTACGTAGATGGGCGAAAACGCACCCTGCTGGGTGACTTGTACGAGAGTTTCGCGGGCAAGTTCGAGTACGGCAAGAAAGGTCACCACCAGGACCGGCACCCCGGCTTCAGCATCGAAAAGGTCTTCGAAGCGAACAAATCGCAAATTCTGCAAACTGCGCAAAATTCTGCTCATATGTTCGCGTACCGATAATTGTTCCCGCGTAATTCGATGGTGCCGCGTCACGCGCGCCCGTGCGACCAGGCCAAGCCACGCATTGCGCAAATCATCCGGATCCACCTCGGGCAACCGCTGCTCGACTTCCGTGTCCAGCCATATCTGGACCAGCGAGAAATCCCGGCCGACTTGCGGCATTCCATTGATGCCCAGCGCAGCTGCTTTCATGCGCTCGTACTCAAGCAGCCTGCGCACGAGTTCAGCGCGGGGGTCATCTTCGTTCGCGCCGGCCTGTATGGGTCTAGGCAACAGCATGCGTGATTTGATTTCGATCAGGAGGGCCGCCATCAACAAATATTCCGCCGCCAATTCAAGCTGATTGGCGCGCATCGCTTCCACATAGTCCATGTATTGGCGGGTAAGACTGGACATCGGAATGTCCAGAACGTCGAGGTTGTGCCTGCGGATCAGATAAAGAAGCAGATCCAGCGGCCCTTCGAACGTGTCCAGAAAAATACGCAGCGCGTCCGGCGGGATATACAAATCTCCCGGCATTTCGAGCAGTGGCTCTCCACGGAAGAGCGCTAGCGGTTGGACAGAATTTTCGACAGTCATATTCTTATATGAAACGGGGTCTGATCGGCCACCGTGGGCCTACAGAGTCCATGCGGACTGCAAACACGGCCCGCAACTCTGATCAAGCGCTGAATTATCGGTCAAAACCGGAATGCTAGCCAGCCGGAAAGCGGATGCGTATGAACTACCCCTTCTTGAAACTGAGCTTGTTGCCGCTCATGGCAACTCTGACGACATCCTTGGGGCCGAAACGGCCCTCCAGGATTTCTTTCGCCAGCGGGTTCTCGATCGCAGTCTGAATTGCGCGCTTCAGCGGCCGTGCACCGTAAACCGGGTCGAAACCGACCGATGCAAGTTCCGCCAGCACAGCATCGTCCACATCGAGCTTGATTTCCATCGCCGCAAGCCGCTTCTCGAGATAGCCGAGCTGAATCCTTGCGATCGACTTGATGTGCTTTTCATCGAGGGCATGGAACACCACCACCTCGTCAATGCGGTTGATGAATTCAGGACGGAAGTGGGTCTTGACCTCTGCCATCACCGCCAGCTTGATCAACTGATAGTCGTTGCCGGACATCTGCTGGATCATCTGGCTGCCAAGGTTCGACGTCATCACGATCACCGTGTTCTTGAAATCCACAGTGCGTCCCTGTCCATCGGTCATGCGGCCGTCGTCGAGCACCTGCAGCAGGACATTGAACACGTCCGGGTGCGCCTTTTCGACTTCGTCTAACAGGATGACTGAGTAAGGCTTGCGCCGAACCAATTCGGTCAGATAGCCGCCTTCTTCATAACCAACATAACCGGGCGGTGCGCCAATCAGCCGGGCCACCGAATGTTTCTCCATGAACTCGGACATGTCGATGCGGATCAGGTGGTCTTCCGAATCGAACAGAAACGAGGCCAGCGCCTTGCACAGTTCGGTCTTGCCCACCCCGGTTGGCCCCAAAAACAGGAAGGAACCATACGGCCGGTTCGGATCGGACAGTCCCGCACGAGAGCGGCGGATTGCATCTGATACCAGCCGCACAGCCTCGTCCTGCCCGATCACGCGCTCATGCAGGCGCCCTTCCATGTTCAACAGCTTTTCGCGCTCACCCTGCAACATTTTCGATACCGGAATCCCGGTCGCACGCGACACTACTTCGGCGATCTCTTCAGCGCCGACCTCGGTGCGCAGCAATTTGCGTTGCGGCTTGTCCGTCGCGCTTTCCGCTTTCTTGAGCTGTGATTCGAGTTGCGGAATCTTGCCGTACTGAAGCTCGGAAACCTTTTGCCAATCGCCTTTGCGCTTGGCGCTTTCCATTTCCAGCTTCAGCTTCTCCACCTCTTCCTTGACGTGCTGCGACCCTTGTACCTGGGCCTTCTCGGCTTTCCAGATCTCTTCGAGGTCGGCAGATTCACGCTCGAGCTTCTTGATTTCGCCCTCGATCAGCGCGAGACGTCTTTGCGAGGCTTCGTCTTTTTCCTTCTTGACTGCTTCGCGCTCGATCTTCAACTGGATGATCCGGCGGTCGAGCTTGTCCATCTGTTCCGGCTTGGAATCGATTTCCATCTTGATGCGGGCTGCCGCTTCGTCGATCAGGTCGATTGCCTTGTCGGGCAGAAAACGATCGGTGATGTAACGATGTGAAAGCTCGGCCGCAGCCACTATTGCCGGATCGGTTATTTCCACGCCGTGATGCAGTTCGTACTTCTCTTTCAAACCACGCAGAATGGCAATGGTGCTTTCCACTGAAGGTTCGTCGACCAGCACTTTCTGAAACCGGCGTTCCAACGCCGCATCTTTTTCGATGTATTTGCGGTACTCGTCGAGCGTGGTCGCGCCGACGCAGTGCAGCTCGCCGCGAGCCAGCGCCGGCTTGAGCATGTTGCCCGCGTCCATGGCGCCCTCGGCCTTGCCCGCGCCGACCATCGTGTGAAGCTCGTCGATGAACACAATGGTGCGGCCTTCCTCCTTCGAAAGCTCCTTGAGCACGGTTTTGAGCCTTTCTTCGAATTCTCCCCGGTACTTGGCGCC
>Ga0209647_1004184_pt1 | contig 10940 bp, 9 predicted proteins | sample GraSoi_2013_60cm_FD_185827 | JGI IMG/M metagenome (GOLD analysis project Ga0209647, IMG submission 185827) | Grasslands soil microbial communities from the Angelo Coastal Reserve, California, USA - Sample 9_17_2013_60cm (SPAdes) (version 2) | ecosystem: Environmental > Terrestrial > Soil >...
CCGGAATGCATGCCAGGCGCAAGCCAGTGCGAGCAAGCTCAGCAGAACGAGAATGGATTCGGCAAGACCGCGGCCGGCCCGTCCGGTTCCGAGCAGGAGCAAACCGAGCGCCTGGGCGGCGATCAGGGCGGAGAAGAAAAGACCCACCAACCAGGGTTGGCGCAGCTTCGCCAACTCGCCCACACGTGCGGCGCGAGCTCGCTGAACCTGTACGGCTCTTAAGAGACGCTTTCCGGGGGTCCCCATGTCCCGGGTTGAAGCAACGCCTGAAATCACCACTCCCACCCGCATTGACAGCGGACGCAATCACGCAACCGAAGCTTTTTCACCAGCGCTTTACAGAGAGCGCATGACATCATCCACATAGTTTCTCCTTATGCTTACGGCACTTGATCTGCCAAAGTTGGCTTTGAATTGGAGTTCAAAAACAAGACATCCGGCCAAACACGAAGCGTTGCTTTCCAATCCCATTCGAACTGTTTTCACCACGCTCATTTGCGCAGCTCTGCACTCTGGGTTGATGTGCGCGCCAAACAGCGCGATATTGTCGAAGCTGTGGGCGTAGATATGTCTACCGGAATTCTGGAACTCTGACTTTTTCTTGAGGCTCCCTGCCGTGCTGAACGAGCTGTCGAACCGTCCGGATCGGAGGGGTTCGAGTCTCGCGGATAACACAGGCTGCTCAGGAGAAACAGCACCGTGACTGTCCCTTGGCTAGAACCCATGCTCACCTTTCCTTCATTCAAATGCAAAAGAATGATATTCACGAATTACAGACCTATGCCGGGATGCGGGAGGTCTGCCGGATCCATGCCGCGCCTAAGATTTGAAGGGCATTTGGTCTTCCGAAGATCGATGGGTGCGGGAAACGGAAGGAGGTCATGCGGAACCTAGTGCAAACACTCAGGTTATGGGCCGCGAGTCGCGCGTGTGGAGCATATCTTCGAGCCTTGTCCGAATCGGACACTGTCTTAGTTTCAGACACTGTTCAGTCGATTGAACAGGATGTGAGATTCACCCTAGAAAGTCCACCGGATGGAGGAGTTGAGGTCATTCGCTTTCACAATGATCGAAGCCAAGGAGTTCTTTCTGGCACATCAAGTAGCCACGCGGGCTGAGTCGAACGACTCCCCGGATTTGCTCTTCAAGGTAGTGATCATTTCTCAACTCCGCCACGGCGGCACGCACCCGGTAAGTCTCCATCAGCGGCGGAGGAAGCACAACAAAGCGCCGATAATCCTCCTCGTAGTGCTCGGTTAGGAGCATAAGCAGCTCCCACTCGATTGACTGCTGATCCATAAGCGCCTCCAAGTCAGATGCACTCTTAGCTAACGTGCTGAACGAGCGAATGGTTGATAGCGTGGACAGAGAGAGCGATACGGTTCTTGACGCCCACCTTGCGCATCAGTTTCGCCACATGAGCTTTCACGGTTCGTTCTCCGATGCGCAAGGGCCCCCCGATTTCCTTGTTTGACCGGCCTTCAACCAACATCTGCAATACCTGCTTTTCACGATAAGTGATGGTCGAGCAACTGGGCCGAGAATTACGGCTCAGCAGGTCGACACAGCGTCCCACGAACAGCGAAATCACGCGACGCGGAATCCAGACCGAGCCGCGATGCACCGTGTGGATTGCCTGCACAAGGTCCGGAGTAGGCGCAGCTTCATCCACATAGCCTTTCGCTCCATATTCAAGGGCTTTGAGAATGGTCTCGTCGTCCATGCCAGTGCCGGTCACGACAACCCGCAAGTCCGGTCGAAGCTCTTTTAACCTCGCCATGGTCTCAAGAAACCTCATGCGCGACCGGTTTCCGAGAAGTGCTATGTGAACGTCTTGACTCGCAACAACCTCGGCTACCGTCATGCCCGTCACTTGAAAGTCAGGCACTCGATCCAAAATCGACTGGAAACCAACGAGTCGCAGAGGATCATCCTCCAATATGCCAATGTGAATCATCGAACATTTATCCGTACTTGTTTTCATGAGTGCTCTGCTCCATCTAGGTTGTGTGTCCGTCCTCCCGCTCTTCGCGAGCATTAGGAGGCAGCCGCTTTCTCAGAGGCAATTCGATGGCCAAGAATGCGGAGGCACTAATGCTCTACAGTGCAGCGTCATGCGGGCGTCAGAGATGGGGGGAGGGTTCGGTTCTTGTCGTCCACCAAAGCGGTTTTCGAGCTCTACAGGACATGCAAATCGCGCGCCAGGCTTGCGATTGCCGTGGGAGTGGGCGAACATTTGGGATTCTCCTGAGGGACCAGAAAGCGCGGCGAAGGTCGCACAGGCGGGAATCGTTTGAGCCGCAGTAATGTCGGGTACAGTCATGCTCAACCAACGATCTGTATTGAATCTGGACAGTTTTCAGCGGTCCGTACAGTCTCGGTGCAAGGGTCGGGTTGGCTAAACGCGCAAAAGACGGCTGCATAGCGACTTATCAGTCTCTGGGAGGATTGGCTTGTCAAATGCTAAATGAATAGCGGCCCTCCCCTGGGCTGGCCAAGAACATCTCTCTGATCGATAGGTAAGTAATTGCGTACGGCGGTCGCCGGCGTCTCGCGGCAACATTGGAGCTAAGCAGTCCTTGAGAGGTAGATATGACGCCAGACATGAAATTTGAGGGGTTGCTCCTTTCGCCGGATGTCCAAGTGCTCAGGGGAATGAGCGACATAATGGAAGACTTGTCGATTGACATTGATGTCTGCATGCATCCTTCCAGAGCTGTCGATGTATTGGGCAAGCGCGATCTCGACCTCCTGGTGGTTGACTGGAAGGACGATAGCAGCTCAGATGTGGTGAGGACCGTCAGGAACGGTGCTTGCCGTAAGACGACAATCGCTGCTCTTGTGGATCGACATATCGGTGGAGACCTTGCTATCCAAGCGGGTGCTCACGCGGTAATTGAGAAGCCATTGAGTGGCTATTCCAAGTACAAGTTCCTCACCCTTGTTTATTCCAGAATGGTTGCGGAACGACGCCATTCGCACAGGTATGCGGTTCAATGGCTGGTTGCCGCCAAGAATCAAAATGACAGACCCGTCGCGCTTACAATGACGGATATAAGCGAGACGGGGATTGGCCTTTCCTCAACGGCAAAAGTTCTGGTTGGTGATCTGTTGAAATTACGGGTGTCGCTTTCCGGCGCGAATCAGATCATCCAGTTTGAGACTCGTGTCGTGTGGACACTTCCGGGAAACGTCGCTGGCGCCGAATTTGTCAACATTTCTGTAGCGGACTCCGATGTTCTGCACAAATGGCTCCAGCAACAATGCCACGTCGAAAACCTGGGTCCCAGATACACCAACTTACCCCTTGTTCACAATTTAGATCCGCGACTCCAAGGTTAGGGGCGAGCGGCAGTTCATCTGCTGCACCTCACCCACAATGGGGCCATTGCTTGATGTCTATTATCTAGAAACTGCCCATGGGGCCTATGGCTAGCCTCTTGAAAACAAACCTAAATTTGGTGGCGGCGGTAGGACTCGAACCTACGACCTACGGATTATGAGACCGTCGCTCTAGCCACCTGAGCTACGCCGCCGATCCGAAAATACGCGGAAGGAAAACAGGGACAGCCCGGAAATGGGCACACTATCCCGCAAACGCGGGTGGACGCATCCCTAGTGCATTCTAAGAGTGCGTGGAATGGGGTGTCAAACCGGCAAGCACCATGCGAAACTGAGCTCGAACCTCCGCAGACGCCCTCCTTCACTATTCCGACCTTCAGGGCGTACTTCGTCTGCTGAATGAACGTGTTTTGCATGCTCTTTAAAGTGGCGACAGGGTCAGGCTCGTTGTTTGCAGCTACTCTGTGCCGCCCGCTCTTCTGCTGATGTAAGAGACCCTAACAAGACCAGCCAAACAGATGATTGTGCCGCCCGGACAGATGAGGAAGGTAAGGGGAAGCCCCAACAGTCCGCCGGGGAAGTGGAAGGGAGTAGCTTGACCGTTCAACAGAGCTATCAGGAGATCGGCTCCGAAGAACGCGATCCCCAAGACGACCGACCTGACGGCCAGAGTTCCCCATTGCTTCGCGGTTTGCGAAAGCTTCTTTCGATGCCAAAGCAGCATGCCAATGCTTGCTAAGATCAGAAAAGTGATTGCAACTGCACTGAACGGAAGCGCGGTGCGAAGCCACAAATTCACGGCAAAAACAACCAAGGAATATTGTAGCCCGAGTGCCACTATCGCAATCAAATCCGCCATCGCGCCACCTTTCTAGAATGCTGGCCCGTACATGCCCGCGGCCTGGCAGGCTCCCGCAGTCACAGTGCCTAAATATGAACCTCCAAAAAAGCCTTCTATTGCACCGCCAAACGCCCCTAAAACTGTTCCTTCAGGACCGACCTCCGAGCCAAAGAGTCCGCCGAATACTGCTCCTTTGATAAGCCCTTCTAAAGTATAGTTCTTTATATTGTCAAGCGGTCCGTTTCCACATAGATACCATTTGAGCCCTTTCAAGCATGAAAGTCATTGCTGTGATTCCGGCACGGCTGGCTTCGACGCGCCTGCCCCGCAAGATACTGCGCCAGATCGCCGGCACCCCATTGCTCGCCTGGGTATATCGGGGGGTACGGCGGTGTTCGGCGCTGGACCAGGTCGTCGTCGCGACCGATTCGGATGAAATCATGCGGTTCTGCGCGCAGCAGGGCTTTGTTGCACGCATGACTTCGGTGGCGCATCGGTCGGGCACCGAGCGCGTCCATGAGATCTCAACCGCGATTCAGGCAGATGTTTATTTGAATGTACAGGGCGATGAGCCACTGACTCGGCCCGAGCATATCGAGAGCTTGATTGCGTTGATGCAGGACTCGGAGATAGAGGTCGGGACGCTGAAAACTCCGGCCGCAGAAGTAGACGTCAACAATCCAAACGCAGTGAAGGTGGTAACGGATATCGCGCAGGGGGCCTTGTATTTTTCAAGGGCGCCGATCCCACACGACCGTGATGGAATACGACCGCGATACTACAAACACCTTGGTTTCTATGGCTATCGGAAGGATGCGCTGGACAAGTTCGTCCGGTGGCCGGAGTCCGCGCTCGAGCGCAGCGAGCGACTGGAGCAGTTGCGCTTTCTTGAGAACGGGGTTCCGATCTACGTTGCCGAAACGCCATTCGACACGATTGGCGTCGACACGGAAGAGGACGTGCAGCGAGTCGAAGAGATTCTAAAAAAGAATTTGTAATTTTGTAATCGGGTAATTTGACAATCAGGTACGCCAGACGCGAATGGGGACGGTTTCAGATTGCCAAATTATAAATTATTCAATTGCCAACTTTTCAATGTGACTTCGCCCAGGCTTCAGCGGCGGCGACTCGCTTTACGATCGCCGGATGGGAATGGAGAAGCCACTCGACCCAGCGCGAAGGCGCTTTTTCGGCGAGATTCTGCTCGGCCAACTTATTCATCGACGAAATGAAAGGTTCGACGCTGGCCACGGACTGGAAGCAATAGCGATCGGCCTGCCGCTCATTGAAGCGTGAGTAGGCGTTCAGCGCCGGCATCAATGAGAACGACAGCACGGTGGAGACCAGAATCAGCAGGGGCAGATTGGCGAAATCGGACATCGCCGCGAACATGTTGCGACGATACACGGCGTAGCTGAGAACGCTGTTGGCCAGCCAGAAGCCGAAGAGCGTGATTCCCGCCTGCACAAAAATACTCTTCAGAATGTGCCGGTGCACGTGATGCCCAAGTTCATGGGCGAGCACGGCTTCGATTTCGTCGTCAGAATAGTTGTCCAGCAGCGTATCGGCGAGAATGATGCGCCGGGTTGCGCCAAGCCCGGTGAGGGCGGCGTTGGCCTTTTTACTTTTCTCGGAAAGATGCCACTTGTAGACACCGCGCACGCGTGTGCCGGCGCGTTCGCTGAGGACGATCAGTCGGCGCTTGAGTTCCTCGTTTTCGAGCGGCTCGAATTTGTAAAAAATCGGAAACAGCACAACCGGTGCGAGCTGCGCAAGAAGTACAACGAGTCCCAGAAAAACAACCCACGCGATCGCCCACCAGTCCTGCGGCGCCTGGCGTATGAGCATGTAGAGCAGTTCGACCACGATGGTGGCCATGACGAGACCGAGCAGCAGACTCTTGCATTCGTCCCACAGCCACGAGCGGAGTCTCTGGTTCGAAAGGTTATAGCGATGTTCGAGCCGGAAACCGTAGTACTCGAGTGGAAATCCAAGGACCTTGCTGATCAGCATCAGCATCAGGATGTAGAGGAAAACGGCGAAAGGATAATTCTGAGAGGCGCCGCGCTCGGCAAGGTCGCGGAGCGTTCCGGTCCAGTCGGTGGCCAGGAGCACTACGAGCAGCCCTAGGCCGATCACGAAATCGGCAAGGCCGAGCCACCGCTTGATGCGGTTGTAGCGGCGCGAGTCCGGTGAATCGGCGAGAGCCGGAGTGATTTCCTTAGTGGCCATCATCGTGTGTGTGTTGTTGTCATCATCCTATCGCGTTCGGGGGTGCCTTGCTCGCATATGGGCAGCCGGGGCGGCCGTTCCTACGCGGGCGTTACGAATCGCTCGCCGGCTTCAAGAATTTCTTCGACCAGTTGCGGCGTAGCCGCTTCCACGTAGCACCGCAGCATACGTTCGGTGCCGGAGGCCCGAAACAAAACCCACGGGTCAGCGCCGTTGCCATGTTTGGGAGCATCGAGGAAGAACTTCACACCGTCGCGATTCTCCTTGCGCAGGACGGAATAGGCGCCGAGCTTCGTAGTCTGTGGATCACCAGCGCGGCGAATGGCGGCATTTTTGACTTCATCGGAAATGTGCAGATCGCGCCGGCCGTAATAGTGCGCGCCGAATTCGCGCTGCAGGTCTGCGACCAGTTGGCCGAGCGGCTTCTTCTCTTCCGCCATCACATTCGCCAACAGGAGTGCGTTGAGAATGCCGTCGCGTTCCGGGAGAAAGCGACTATATCCGATGCCGCCGGATTCTTCTCCACCGATCAGAATTTCATGCTCCATCATGAGGTCGGCAATGTACTTGAAGCCGATCGAGGTCTCGTGCAGTTTGCGTCCGTGCTTTGAGGCGATGCGGTCGATCATGCCGGTGGTGTTGAAGGCGCGCGCTACATCGCCCGGCCACTTCTTGTATGCCAGCAACCAGTTCAGCAGAACGCACATGCACTTGTGCGAATCGACGAAGCTCCCGTCTTCAGCCACGGCGCCGATGCGGTCGGCGTCACCGTCGGTTACCAGGCCGGCATGACATTTTTCTTTTACCACGGTTTCCTGCAGCAGTGCGACGTGCGGAAGAATCGGCTCGGGATTAATGCCCGGGAATAATGGGTTCGCTTCCTGGCGGATCGCTACGTAGCGGATGCCGTGAGCATCAAATATTTTCGGAAGGACTCCGCGGCCGGAGCCGTACATGGAGTCGATGGCAAACTTGAAATTCGCGCGGCGGATGAGATCGAGATCGGCGAACTGGGAAACCGCCTCGACATAGGCGGGCTTCAGATCCACTTCTTCGATTCTCGCGGGTACCTCACTCGTTCGCGTTCCGTGCGAAGGAATGGGCAAGCGGCCGCTGGGCACGGCGCCATCGCCAAGTTCGTCTTCGATCGCCTTCATGATCGCGGGTGTGGCCGAGCCGCCAAACTTCGCCTTGAACTTCACGCCGTTCCAGTTCCATGGATTGTGGCTCGATGTGACCATGACCCCGCCCGCTGCGCCCAGCTTCTTGACGTTGTAGGAGACCGCAGGCGTCGGCACGTAGTCGTTGGCCAGCAGCACGGGAATCCCTGCAGCTGCGATGACTTCCGCGACGACACGAGCGGCGCGGTCGGACAGGAACCGCGTGTCGTAGCCGACAACAACGCCGCGAGTGGGGTCTTCGTGCTTGAGGACATAGCTGGCAATCGCTCCGGCCACGCGGCGCACGTTATCGAAAGTGAAATCGTCGGCGATCAGGCCGCGCCAGCCGTCGGTACCGAATTTGATTTGGGTCATGGTAGTTCGTCGTTGGTCGCTGGTCGTTGGTCGTTGGTCGTTAGCGACACCTCTTCGGATTGTCGTCCCGAGCGAAGCGAGGAATCTGCATTTTGCTAAGGACCAACGACCAGCGACCAACGACTGCCTTTCACACCAGCTTATGGAGCTTCTTCTCATCCAAATGCTTGACCACTTTGCCAACATCCTGCGACTGGTCGAGCGTGGTGATGAGCAGGGCGTCTTCGGTCTCGACAATCACCAGGTTATTCACGCCAATCAGGGCGACAAATTTATCGAGCACGTGAACATAGTTGTTTTGGGCGTTCAGGGTAAATCTGCCGGACGCAGGCGCCTGATTCCCGCCGCCACGTTTTGCCTTGGCTGCGTGGTGTTCATGCAAAGCGGTCCAGGAGCCGAGGTCGTTCCATCCGAAATCGGAGGGCAGGCAGAAGATGCGAGAATGGTTTTCTCCCTTGGCCGAGCGGGGTTCGAGGATCGCATAGTCGACGCTGATGTTTTCGCACTTCGGGTATAGCTTTCGAAAAGTGTGCGCGAACTTGCGCGTGCCATAGGCGGTGGCAATTTTTTCAAGCAATACCGCCGTGTCGGGAAGATGTTCGCGCAGTGCGTTCGCGAGCGTATCGGCACGCCAGAGAAACATACCGCTGTTCCAGAAGTAATTGCCCGCATCAAGAAACTGCCGGGCCAGACCAAGGTCCGGCTTTTCCGTGAAGCGGCGCACGCGCAACGAACCATCTTGGCCCGGCGCCCTCGATTCAATATAGCCGTAACCAGTGTCGGGGCGAGTCGGACGGATGCCGAGCACAACTATGTTTTCTCCCGCGGCGGCGATCTTGATTCCTCGGCCCAGAGTGGCGCGGTATTGGGCTGGATTGGCGATGACGTGGTCGGAGGGAAACAGACCGAGCACCGCATCGGGATCCTGACGAAGCAAAAGAAATGCCGCTAAGCCAATGGCGGGCGCCGTGTTGCGTCCGGCGGGTTCGGCGATGATCTGCTTTGGATGAAGCTTCGGAAGTTGACGAAGGATGGCGGGGCGCAGGTCGTCGTTCGCGATGATCCAAAAGCGGTTCGGCGCAGCCATGGGTGCAAGGCGCGCAACTGTCTGCTGGATCATGGTCTGCTTGCCGTCGAGTGCAAGGAGTTGCTTGGCGCGGCGCTTGCGGCTCAACGGCCAGAAGCGCGTGCCTCGGCCGCCAGCGAGAATGACGGGATAGAAGTGCGGGTTCGCTTTCACGGTCGTAGAAAGCCTACCATTTACGCACCAGAAAAACCCTAACCACAGGGGGCACAGAGGTTCACAGGAGAAGACACGGTGAACTCTCACCCACGACGGAAGCTAGGGACACGAAAACAATCTCGCGAATTCCGTCTCCCCTGTGCCCTCTGTGGTAGAGGTTTGCGTTCAAATGCGCGTGGCGGGCTCAGGCGCGCCCAAGCTGGGCACACTGGCTTTCAAAAATTCTACCGCCCACTGCGGACGCACCGTGAAACCTTGCAGCGTGGCTGGAATCACGACCGCGTCGCCTTTGGCCAGTGTCACCGGATCGCGGCCCTGCGCCTCGACAACTCCACAGCCTTCCACCGCGACCAATATCTGCACCGAAGTCTTGCCCGCATCATCCGCGGTTGAGAACACCTGCGGTTCTTTCAATTCGAACAGGTCCACCATGAAGTACGGCGCAATGATCATCGAAGAGCGTCGGCTCTTGCCGCCATTCATCGCGACCGGCGCGGGGCGAATCACTTTGCCGGAAGCGGTGCGCTCCTTGACCGAGGCGAGGCCGCGCTCCAGATGCAGCGGGCGTGGGCGTCCATAGTCGTAGAGACGGTAGGTGGTGTCGGACTGCTGCTGTGTCTCCACAATGACGGCGCCCGGTCCCAGCGTATGCACCGTGCCTCCGGCTACATAAATCATCTCGCCTTGGTAGACGTTGATCCAGTTGAGCAGCTCTTCCGCGCGCTCGTCGTGGATGCTCTTCTCGAATTGAGCGCGCGTTACGCCGGGCTTCAGTCCGAGCGCGATCTGCGATCCTGGCTTGGCATGGGCCACGTACCAGCATTCGGTTTTGCCCCACGGCTCGCCGAAGCGCTGCGCCGTTTCGTCGTCGGGATGTACCTGGACAGAAAGTTTTTCCTCGGGGAACAGAAACTTCAGCAGTAATGGAAAGCGCTGCGGATCGCGCGCGGCTGTACCCACCAGGTCAGAGCCGAACTCCTTGCCCAGATCTCCGAGCGACCGTCTTGCCAGCGGGCCGTTTGAGACGATAGAGTTGTCGCCGGTAAGCCAGGCTTCTCCGATGCGCTCGTTGAATTTGTGATTTGGGTAGATCGCAGAAAGATCAAGGGTACCCCACGGGCGCGGGTCGAAGGCTGGCGACATGAGGAGTGGGTAGAGTTGGGCCATGACAGCGCACTGAAGATCGCGAGCTTGGAAATTATAGCGGGACCAATAGCAAGCTAGGGCTGGACCTTGTGAAGGCGCTGCCAAACGAGTTTGCGCCGATGGTCTTCGCCCATCTCATGCGTCTTTGCCATCAGCGTAAGGCGATCAGCCTCAAAAGTGTAATACCGAACCCCGTCCTCGCCTCGTTCTGCGGGGTAGAGCGACTGCTTGATGTGGTGCGTCACTGTCGAATTTGAAGTGTCAATGGTCCAGGTACCGCAGTAAGCGTAGTAGCCGTCGACCGCCGCGACTTTCTCTGTGGTGGCCGCCGCAAGGAAGGCTTCTCGCGAATCGGCTCCAGGCACGGTCGGCCGTGGATCCGACGTGATTTGCACACTCATCCAACCGCTGGCGTCGTACACAATCAGCCCCTCTGGGTGCTTGCCGTAGAACGGATAGATGATCTCGCCGTTCGGACGGATAGTCTCTATACTCACGAGGCGCCACGCACCGACCAGCTGATCGCGCCCTGACGCCGCATCCGGCTTTGCTTGCTCGGCAGGCGCGGGGATCGGTTCAGATACAACCACGGCGAGCAGGC
>Ga0209647_1004185_pt1 | contig 10939 bp, 8 predicted proteins | sample GraSoi_2013_60cm_FD_185827 | JGI IMG/M metagenome (GOLD analysis project Ga0209647, IMG submission 185827) | Grasslands soil microbial communities from the Angelo Coastal Reserve, California, USA - Sample 9_17_2013_60cm (SPAdes) (version 2) | ecosystem: Environmental > Terrestrial > Soil >...
ATCCGGATGACGAAGGGGCGGTGACTCCCTATCTGGCGCGGGCGATTTACGATTTACATAAGCGGGTAGCGGTGGTCTATGGAACTCATGGCGACAGTGGAGGAAACAATTATGGGCGGGAACACGCCGCGGGTTTGGGAGATATCCGGGAGATGGAAGCCCGCGAGTCCTGCGCGCGGATGGGAATCAAAAATGTGTGGTTTTTGGATGGAAAGGATACAGCGTCGCAAAACGTGCTGAATTCGCTGGCGAACTGGCACCACGGAGCAAGTTTGGAACGGCTGGTGGAACTTGTCCGGCTTACCCGGCCCGATGTGATCATTACCTCCTTGCCAGGAGCTTTCATCGGCGAAAACCACGGCGATCATCAGGCTGCCGGGGTGCTGGCAACGGAGGCATTTGACCTGGCAGGAAATCCGGTGGTGTTTCCGTCGCAGATTTCCGGAGCATCCGAACACCGTGAAATCTATCTGCAAGATTTGCAGGCCTGGCAGGTAAAGAAGATTTACTACTGGGCGGATGCAAACGACGATAAGCAGTTTTCCGGCACGGGCCCTGCTTATTCGATCAAGGAAGTCTCCCCAGCGCAGAAAAAGCCCTACTGGCGCATCGCCCTGGATGCGGCGACCACCCACCTTACGCAGTACCCGGCCGACATCGAAAGAATTCAGAAGATGAGCGATGCCGAAGCGGAAAAAATGATGAGCGACCCGGACGCGGCGTGGTGGACGGAACCGGAAACCCTGATTTTCGGCAAATCATACAGCGTGAGCAAAGTGACGGACGACGTTTTTGCGAATCTGGAGGGAGAACAAAATCGCTGCATGGAGCCTTCTGCGAAACTGCAGCGGCCTTCTGCAACGACGACGGTAAGGTTGGGAGGGCCATGGGGCTTTTACCAATCCTTTCGTGAAGCACACTGCCTCGGCTCTCTGCGCATGGCGGATCCTCCCGAAATTGCGGTGATGGCCGGCGCGCAGGTTTATGTTCCGCTGACAATCATGCATGCCAATGGCAAGGCGCTCAAACTGCAACTGAAGGTGGAAGCGCCGAAAGGCTGGAAGGTAACCGGCGGCGAAGGCGAATTTGCACTGCCCGCGGAAGCAAGCACCGAGTTGCGGGTGGAAGTGGAGACGCCCAAACTGACGGCGGGTGAACTGAAAGCGAGCGGGGCCCAGGAAATCGTCGTGCATGCGCTGGCAGACGGTGCACCAGCAGGAGAGATCAAACTGCGCGTGCAACTCCGGACGCACGGATTGCCGCAGTAGCTTATTTTTTCGGGCGAGCCGATTCCATTTGATCCCAGACGGCATCGGGAAGCATGCCCAGGTCGTTAAATTCTCCGGCGCCGCGCAACCATTGAGCGCCGTCGATCACGACGCACTCTCCATTGATGTATTCCGCCATATCGCTCAGCAGGAAAGCGGCAAGGTTGGTGAGTTCTTCGTGCCTGCCGAAACGCTTCATCGGATGCTTGCTGATGGCGTGATCTTCAAACTGTTTCGAAGGGATCAAGCGAGACCACGCGCCTTCCGTGGGAAACGGGCCGGGAGCAATCGCATTCACGCGAATGTGGTATTTCGCCCACTCGACCGCGAGTGAAGTGGTCAGCGCCAGCACGCCAGCCTTCGCGCACGCGGAAGGAACCACGTACCCGCTGCCGGAATTCGCGGCGGCGTAAGTGGTGGTGATGTTAAGAATATTCCCGCCCAATTTCTTTTCGATGCGGCGCTTTGCAAACGCCTCCGTGCAGTGAAACGTACCGTTCAAGACGATGCCAACGACGGCGTTGAACGCGTTGGGAGAGAGTTTTTCCGTCCGCGCCATAAAATTTCCGGCGGCATTGTTGACCAGGGTATCTATCTCACCGAACTGGGCTTCGGCGGCAGAGAAGGCGGCCTCGACGGCCGCATAATCCCGCACATCGCAAGTGGCGAACGCGGCCGAGCCGCCGTCGCGGTGAATTTCATCGCAGGTGGATTTCAGGGGATCTTCGCGCCGACCGACGACGAAGAGCCGCGCGCCCAACTTCGCGAAGTGGATGGCCATCGACCGCCCGAGCCCGCTGCCGCCGCCCGTGAGGAAAATGGCGCGATCCTTCAGAAGGCCGGGTTGAAACATAGCGCACCACCTTTCGAAATGGTGACAGCATTGTAGCAGCGCCGGGCCAGGAAACTATTTTTCGGAAATAAAAAGAGCGGAGAGGGGACCTGGTCCCTCCCCGCCTCTAATGCGGCTGGTGAAATTTGTTCGCCGCAAATTCGAATCAAACAGAAAGCTACTTGGCTCCACCAACTGCTCTTCAACTGCTGCGACTGCTGGTCCCCGTTCACAAACTTAGGGAAGCGCCGCCATCAGCGTGTCGACTGCTTGCATCAATTCTTTCCACGCCACATCCACGTTTTCCTGGAGCCGCTGGAGTTCCGGTTCGTCGGAATACTCAAGGGCTTCGATGCGCCGCTTAAATTCGGTAAAGCGGGTGCGAACGAATTCGAGTTCCCAGTAGTGATCGAGCTTTACACTGACTTTCTGTTTGGCGAACCGCCCCTTCAGAACAGCCACACGAGATGCCAGGTCTTCCACTTCCGTCGTGACACGGTCCAGATATGCTTCTCTGGGTTGCATGATGTCCCTCTACTCCCTGACCGATGAAAAGTGCGGTCGAGAGCGAGTCCGCCGCCTGGAGGAAAGAAATGCAGGTGTTTCACCAAAACACAGTTTTCTTAATGAATTGAAAATAGAAGGGTTAACTTATGGCAAATGGGGGGAGCCGAAGGCCACTGGGTGTCTAGGCGCAGACTGGGAGTTGCAATGTGCCGAAATCACCCAGTTTGAGAAGGGTTGCAGGTGGAGGGGCATATCCCGCCGAGCGGACTCGGGACTCGGTGCGCTGGTGGCGAGGCCTTACTGTGCGGGGCTCAACGTGGCCGGAACTGGCCGGCCGAGGGCTTTGGCGTACTCCGACTCGTAGACCGAGTTCCCCGGGAACTCCTCGGTGAGTTCCTTAAGATTCTTGAGGGCCAGTTCGTTCTTCTTCTCGCGGCGTGCGGAAAGGGCCAGCAGGACCTGGGCGAAAGGTTTCAGGTAATTGCCGTTCAGGACGGTTTTTTCCACCTTTGACATACCCAGTGCTTTGTCTCCGTGAACACCGCCAAACCACAAAATAAACCGTGCGGAGCCGGATAAGGAACCGATGACGTAATAGGCGACGCCGGGAGCTACATAGACATCATAAGCGTCCGGGTGATCGGCCAGAAGCAGTTCAGCGTTGGCGTTTGCTTCTTTCAAATGCTTCAGCGCGTCGTAATGTTTTTTCAGGAGCATGCTGTCGGCGTCGGATTGCATGCCGGCAGACAGGGTCATGGCGTAGAGCCCTTCGGGGTCACGCCTGTTCTGCTTCAGACGCAGGGCAGCCAACGCGCGGGCCTTGAAGGTCGCGTCCTCGAAAGATTTGATGCGGCCCGGATCGGGAGTACCGGTGATACCACCGAGAAAACGCTTGTCGTCCAGGAAATAATCGCTGGTCAGCACGCGCTGGAGGTAAAACTCTTCAAATAAATAGCTGGCCGCGATGGAAACCTGGCCGAAGGGCTCCGTCGGATTCTTGGCTGCCCACTCCAGAAAGACGGCGCGCGCCTCGGGGAATTTCTGCACGTACAGCAGTTCGTAGCCGCTTTTCAACTCAGGAACGGAACCGAAGGCGGGAGTGGTCAATTGGCTGCCGGATTGGCCGTCGCAAACGGGCGAGGAGAAAAAGAGTGCACCCAGAGCGACCCCTGCCAGCACTACGTCCAGGTTGCGCATAATCGTTCAGCCTCAGAACAGGCCCGGCAGAAAGCGGGGCTTACCGGACATTGCGTCGCGGTAATGGGCATCCGAAAAGAGAACCTTCTCCTCGGTCACCAGTCGCTGCGAGAGTACTAAAACATGGGCGGCGGAACCAATAATGGCGGTGATCCAGGCGGTGTGTATCAGGGGCAGGACGAGCATCTCGGTGAAGACAGCGGCGTAGTTCGGATGGCGCACGTAGCGGAAGGGGCCGGAAGTAATTACCCCGAGTCCCGTGGAGTTCATCACTTGCACGTTCCAGTGCTCACCGAGAGTTTGAATCACCCACCAGCGCACGGCGTTGGCAGCGAGAAAGAGCGGAAAGCAAACCGCGGCCAGAATGGGAATAAAGGGCCGCTTCAGGAAAACGACTTCAGCCGCCGCGCCGATCAAGACACCGGTGTGCAGCACCACCATCCAGCGAAAGCGCGGTTCGTCCACTTTGGAGGCGCCGCGAGCGATCATCTCCCGCTGGTGATTTTTCGAAATGCGCAATTCGTAGAGACGCAAGACTGCGACGATAACGAGAAGACCGAGGTAGGCGATAACGCTTAGTTCCATTGCAGTAGCAGGAATTCCGCGCTGAAGCCCGGGCCGAACGCGGCGGCAATGGCATGTTCACCCGCCTTCAGTGGGCGCTTCTCCAGCCACTCCTGAAGAATAAAGAGGATAGTAGCGCTGGAAAGGTTGCCGACGTTGCCGAGGATATCCCAGGAAGGCTGGGTGTCGCACTTGCAGAGACCGAGCTTTTCTTCCACCGTGCCCAGCAGGCGGGCGCCGCCAGGATGCAGAATCCATCCTTTGATTTCTTCGCGCTTCTTGCCATTGCGGTCCAGAAAGCCGTGCACAAGTTCCTTGATGCGTTCGCCAATCATTTCGGGGACGTTTTTGTCGAGGATGATGTGGAAGCCGGAGTCGCGCAGATCGAAGCCCATGGCGCCGAGGGAGTCGGGAAAAGTGTATGTTTCCGTGACCAGGATTTGTGGGCCGGGCCGCTTCTGACCGGTGACAATCACCGCGGCGGCGCCGTCTCCGAACAGAATCGCAGAAATCAGGTTCGCCTGGGTAACATCCTTGCGCTGAAAGGTCAGCGAGGGGAGCTCGACCGAGATAATTAGCACGTTACTGCCGGGATTCGACGCGATAAAATCAGCGGCACGAGAGAGGCCCATGGCTCCAGCGGCGCATCCGAGTTCCGTGAAGGGCATCCGGCGGACGTTGGAGCGGAAGCCCATCAGCTTGATCAGGTGGGCGTCAAGGGACGGAATCATGAAGCCGGTGCAGGAAACGGTGATAATAAGGTCGATGTCCTCGGGGCGCATGCTGGCGCGCTCCAGGCACTTTTCGGCGGCTTCGCGGCCGAGTTTGACGGCGTGCTCGATATATTCGTTGTTGGTCTTCGTCAGGTCGCGGGGTTCGATGGTGTAGTCGATGGGGAAGATCGAATGGCGGTTGTGAACCTGTGCGTTGTCGACGATGGCCATCATGGCTTCGACGCGGCGTTCCGGCACTTCAAAAACGCGGCCAAAGTAATATTTCACGTCATCGCGGGTGATCTTGTGAGGCGGAAGAGCAGTCGCGGTAGCTACGATGGTAGGATGCGGCTTGTGGCCGTTAGGGGAACTGCTTTCCGGGATGTTCACAGACACCGTCCTGAGAGATGCGAAATTGAACGCAACCAGCAATATTCACGGACGAGCAACATAAGCACGAAGTGCTCGGAACAAAATGCAATGTGTGACTTACTTTACATCAAATTGAGTCGTAGGGGAAACGACAGGTGACCATGATGAAACCAAAGAGGATAGTGGCGCGGATTTGGGGCGCATTCGGATTGTTCTGTCTTTTTGCAATGGCTATGCCCGCTGCCGCGCAGGACACGAAAGCTCCCCTGCTGGTGGTGATTTCCGTGGATGGCCTGCGGCCAGACTACGTTACCGCCGCGGACGCCCACGGAGCCAAGATCCCTCATCTGAGGAAATTTCTCCACGATGGCAGTTATGCACAGGGGGTAACGGGCGTGATTCCCACTGTGACCTATCCGAGCCACACCACACTGATGACCGGTGTTTGGCCGGCGAAGCACGGCATTCTGGCGAACCAGACGTTTGATCCTCTTCAGAAGAATCACGAAGGGTGGTACTGGTATGCGGAAGACATTCGCGTGCCAACGTTGTGGGACGCCGCTTCGGCAGCGGGCCGAACAACGGCAAGCATCCAGTGGCCAGTGACCGTTGGGGCGAAGATTAACTGGAACATTCCCGAGATCTGGCGCGCGGGCACATCCGAAGATGCGAAGTTGCTGCGCGTGGTCTCCACGCCGGGATTATTGGCGGAGGGGAAAGCAGCGGTCGGGGAGTTTCGCGGCGGTATTGATGCAAGTCCGGAGAGCGATGAAGTGCGCGGCAAATACGCCGTGTGGATTCTGGAGAATAAGCATCCAGGCTTGCTGACTTTGCACTTGATCGCGCTCGATCACATCGAACACGAAGCGCAAGCCTTCAGTCCCAAAGCGATGGCGATTCTGGAGCGGCTCGACGCGGTGATCGGAAAAGTGTGGGATGCAGCGGAACGCGTTGCGCCGGGTCACGCAATTGTCGCCATCGTCTCTGATCACGGTTTTGCCAATTACGGCCAGCAACTGAATCTTTTTCCAGCGTTTGAAAAAGCAAAACTGTTTTCACTCGATGATAAGGGCAAGATCTCCGAATGGCGGGCCATGCCCTGGGAAACGGGCGGCTCCGCGGCGATCGTTCTGAAGGATCCTAAGAACGGATTGACGGTGGCGACCGTTCGCACGCTGTTGACGAAACTCGCCGCCGACCCGGCAAACGGCATTGATCGCATCCTCGAAGGGGACGAGTTGCATCGGAGAGGCGGCTATCCGAACGCTTCGTTTTTTGTTGGGCTGAAGCCCGGATGGCGCACGGGTACTTCATTGACCGGGCCCGTTATCTCATCCGTTAAAGCGGGAGGCACGCATGGACAATTGCCGGACCTGCCAGATTTGCGTGCTTCGTTTTTTCTGGTGGGGCCCGGCGTGGCTGCCGGAAAGAATCTGGGTTTGATCGATATGCGCGACATCGCGCCGACTCTTGCGAAAGCGGCAGGCTTGTCGCTACCCACCGCCGACGGGAAAGCATTGCTACCCTGAAAAATCAGGCGGGCTACATTATTGTTTGGGGAACCAGTAATTTTTCAATAAAGTCGCCTTCAATTCTGTGGCTTCTGACGGCCCGATTGCCTTGAAACGCTCGTGGACTAATCCAAGAAGTCTGGTTTCAGGGTCGGCAGCCGACTCTTTTTCGAGCTGTGATAAAGCATGATCGGCTCCAAGCAACAGCACTTCCCACTGCATAGCCGGCCGACGAATTGTGATGAATTTGCGTTCGATCTCGGGATCCCACTTTACCTCTGGGCTTGAAACTAGCCCAACAACGCCTCGCGAATAGTTCCATGTCCCCTTGTCCACAATTTGGACTGGACCAACGTCAGTTGCAACCAAGTATAGGTAGGTATTGTCCGGAAAAAGAAAGAGTCCCTTCCCGCCAAGGCCAGGTCCTTTACGGGCAACAAAGGAGGGACCGGGCCACGAATACACGCCCGCCAACTGCGCAACGTCAAGCCTGTACAGACCCTGCACAGGGGTCTTGGCGTTGATTCTATCCGTAAGCTGCGAAGGAGAAGAGCAAGATGTGATTTGGCAGAGCATTGCCAATATCGCAAGAATGTTTAGCCGCTTCATCGTGAGTCCTGATATTAACTTGCGGCTTCCTGGCTGGCGCGGATTTCCTGCCAGCGGCGCGGGCGCTTGCTGTACTGCAAGACTTTCTTTCGCAAGCGAATGGATTTCGGCGTGATTTCGACCAACTCGTCGTCGGCGATGAATTCGATGGCCTGTTCCAGGCTCAATTGGCGATGCGGAATCAGGCGGATGGCTTCGTCAGCCGAGGAAGACCGCATGTTGGTGAGCTTCTTTTCTTTGGTGACGTTCACTTCCATGTCCTGCTCGCGGGAATTTTCGCCGACCACCATGCCTTCGTACACTTCGATTGTCGGGCCGATGAAAAGTTCGCCACGCTCCTGCAAACCCCAGAGCGCGTAAGCCGTGGAAACGCCGGGGCGATCCGCGACGAGCGCTCCCGTTGGACGCAGCGCCATGTCTCCGCCGTATTCCATCCAGCCTTCGAAAATGGAGTGAATCAGGGCGGTGCCGCGCGTGTCCGTCAGCAACTGGCTGCGCAGGCCGATCAAGCCGCGTGAAGGAATTTTGAAGTCGAGGCGCACGCGGCCAGAGCCGTGGTTGCTCATCTTCAACATTTCGCCGCGGCGGCTTCCTATGGTTTCCATGATGATGCCGATGAAATTTTCCGGGATGTCGATCACCAGGCGCTCGACCGGTTCGAGCTTCTTGCCATTTTCGTTGCGCACCACGATTTCCGGCTTGCCGACCATCAGTTCGAAGCCTTCGCGGCGCATCGTTTCGATCAGGATGGCGAGTTGCAATTCGCCGCGGCCAAGCACGCGGAAGGATTCCGGCGTGTCCGTGTCTTCCACGCGGATGGAGACGTTGGTGAGAAGTTCTTTGGCAAGGCGGTCGCGAAGATCGCGCGAGGTCAGGTAAGAGCCTTCGCGGCCGGAAAGCGGGCCGGAGTTGACGCTGAAAATCATGGCCAGTGTCGGTTCGTCGATCGTCAGCGGCTCCAGCGGCTGAGGATTTTCGAGCGAGGTGATGCTTTCGCCGATCTGAATGCCTTCGACGCCGGCAATGGCGACGATGTCGCCGGCAACCACGGTTTCGGCTTCGTCGCGGTCGAGGCCGCGGAAGGTGTAGAGCTTTGTGATTTTGGTCGAAGCGAGTTTGCCGTCGAGCTTGCTGATGCCGACTTCTTCACCGCGGTTCAGCGTGCCGTTGAAGACGCGGCAGATCGCCAGGCGGCCGAGAAATTCGGAGTAGTCCAGGTTTGTGACTTGAAGCTGCAGGACGCCCGCGGGATCGCCCGTCGGAGCCGGAATTTTGTTGACGATAGCTTCGAAGAGAGGAAGCAAGTCTTTGGAATCGTCGCCAATCTTGCGATGGGCCACGCCGGCGCGCGCGTTGGTGTAAACGATCGGGAAATCGAGTTGATCCTCGGTGGCGTCGAGGTCAATGAAGAGGTCGTAGATTTCGTTCAAGACTTCTTCGGGTCGCGCGTCGGGGCGGTCGATCTTATTTAGAACCACCACGGGAGGAAGCTTCGCGGCGAGCGCTTTCTGGAGAACATAGCGGGTCTGAGGTAGCGGACCTTCGCTGGCGTCAACGAGGAGCACCACGCCGTCGACCATGCGCAGGGCGCGCTCGACTTCGCCGCCGAAATCGCTGTGGCCGGGCGTGTCGACGATATTGATCTTGGTGTCGTGGAAAAACAGGGCCGTGTTCTTGGCAAGAATGGTGATGCCGCGCTCGCGCTCCAGGTCGTTGGAGTCCATAACGCGCTCAACGAGTTCCTGGTTGGCGCGGAAAATGCCGCTCTGCCGGAGCATGGTGTCCACCAGCGTGGTTTTGCCGTGGTCCACGTGGGCGATGATGGCGATATTGCGAATTTCTTTGGTCATGTTGGTAAAAGCGTCTTTAGACAAAAATAGCTGCTGAAACAGCCAGCAGCCCTGACGAACCCTTTCTTCATCAATTCAGGTGCGGTGCTACGAACCTCTATTTTAGCAGAGGAAGGCCCTGCCACCAATGGGTTCAGTGTCCCTATGGTATGCTCGCTGGGTTTCGCCGTTTATTCAGGGGGTACCGCGACAAATGAGCACTTTTGGGAATGCTTTTAGGGTGTTGGCGATTGTCTGGGTCGTTTCGCCGGGAGTCTGGGGGCAGGTGGCGGCTCGGCCGGAGTTGCCGGCGCTGTTTGAGAAAAAGGAAGTGATGATCGCGATGCGGGACGGTGTGAAGCTGCATACCGAGATTTATGCGCCGAAGAATGCCAAGGAAGCGTTGCCGATTTTTCTGGAGCGCACGCCGTACGGGATTTCCGCCGAGGATAAAGGATACAGTCCAAAGCTTTACCGGTATTCGCACATGTTCGCGGATGGCTACGTGTTCGTGTTTCAGGATATTCGCGGGCGGTATGGTTCCGAGGGGCAGTTTGTGATGAACCGGCCGCTGCACGGCGCCAGCGACCCCAAGGGCGTGGACGAAAGCACGGACACTTACGACACGATCGAATGGTTGGTGAAAAACGTGCCCGGCAACAATGGACGCGTGGGCACGGCGGGAATTTCCTACGGCGGCTTTCTGGCGGCGATGGCGCTGGTGAATCCGCACCCGGCGCTGAAAGCGGTCTCCGAACAGGCCTGCATGGGAGACGGCTGGCTGGGTGACGACTTTTTTCATAACGGTGCATTTCGGCTGAGCTACGGCTACGAATACGCGGCGGAAATGGAAACAACGAAGGAAAATTCCAAGTTGAAGTTTGACCGGGATGATTTGTACGACTGGTATCTCCATTTGGGACCGCTGTCGAACATAAATAAGGACTACCTGCACGGCAAAATTCCTTCGTGGAACAGCTTTGTAGAACATCCCTCCTATGATGAATTCTGGAAGGAGAAAGCGCTGGCGCACGCACTGCATCAGGCGACGGTGCCGAACCTGAACGTCGCCGGCTGGTGGGACCAGGAGGATTTCTACGGCCCGACGGCCACGTACGCCAATCTCGAGAAAAACGACGCGGCGCACATGAACTATCTGGTCGTCGGCCCGTGGAATCATGGCGGCTGGTCGCACGGCCCGGGTAACTTCCTGGGGCAGATTCCGTTTACCAGCAACACGGGCGAATATTTTCGCGAGAAAGTGGAAGCGCCGTGGTTTGCGTATTGGCTGCATGACAAGGGCGAATTGCCCCTGAAGGAAGCGCTGCTGTTTCAGACGGGGAGTAATACGTGGACGCGTTTCGATGCCTGGCCGCCGCGTGACGCGCAAACAAAAAGCCTCTATTTCGGTGCTGATGGAAAATTGAGTTTTGACGCGCCCAAGTCCGACACTGCCGAAACGTTCGATACTTATGTCAGCGACCCGTCGAACCCGGTGCCCTACCGCAACCGCCCCGTCGACGAAACGTACCCCTCG
>Ga0209647_1004186_pt1 | contig 10939 bp, 10 predicted proteins | sample GraSoi_2013_60cm_FD_185827 | JGI IMG/M metagenome (GOLD analysis project Ga0209647, IMG submission 185827) | Grasslands soil microbial communities from the Angelo Coastal Reserve, California, USA - Sample 9_17_2013_60cm (SPAdes) (version 2) | ecosystem: Environmental > Terrestrial > Soil >...
CGCACCTAATCGCCGCGCCTCATTGACATCCATCCCGCCGTACTTTTTCCGCCATCCGTAGTACGTCGCTTCGCTGATATTACGCTTGGCACACGTCGCCTTCACCGTCGTCGCCTCCGCCTCTTTCAGCACCCCGATTATTTCCTCTTCACTGAACCGACTTCTCTTCATTTCCTTCTGCTCCTTTTACTTGAGCAGAACTACACTTTTCAACTGTCCACTTTTCCGGGATCAGGCCATCGACTCTAAACCTTCAATCAGGATAGCCCAGGAACGCTCGGAGCGAGGTGTCGGCTATCATCCTTCGGCGCACCGCTCAATGCTGCCGTCGCGTCTGTCTCCATCGCCTCCGGCTCACTTTAAAGCCGGTCATCTCCGACTTCCTTCTAAGGTGCACCAAGCACGCTATAGGCAAACCCAACGTCACGATCATGTAGGCCCAGGAAGGAACGGGAATCTCATAACCTTTCGGCATCGCAAACAGATTGATAATCGTAATGATTGGCAACGCTAGCTGCGCTAATGAAAGCCCAATGATTAGGTATCTCATTATTTTGCTCCTCAACCTTTCAGAATAGGGCGAAGGAAAAGAAAAAGCCGAGGCAATTTCTTGATGGAATAGTCTTCTGAAGAACACTGGCCCTATCCCCGCCGAAGAACCGGTCGCCGCAAGTTACAGTTCGCCGGGAGTTCTCGCCAAGGCAGCGCATAAGACCGGTAGAGCGAAGGCTGATTTTGAGCTTAGGGAGATCAGTCGGGAAGAATACGATCGGTTCAAATCTCTAATCCTTTAGCTTCTGTGTGAGTGTTGACCTCTCGCGAACGAACCCTCTGAATAAGTTTGAGCAATAGGCCGTCTGCAACGCATTCTCTCCGACCATGAGCGAGATAGTGTTTGTACTCGGAGCTGGTGCATCTGTACACGCCGGCGTGCCTGTGATGGCAAATTTTCTAGAGAGGTCACGCGAGATAGGAAGAGGCCTTACGGATGATCCAATTAAAGCCGATTTCGATAGAGTTCGAAGAGCAATCCACGCCATTCAAAGAGTCCATTCTAAGGCGAATCTCGACGTTCATAATTTGGAGGCGGTCTTTACGATTTTGGAGAGCGCCTGGACCATAGATAAGTTACCCGGGTTCAACTCGGCTGAAATCCCATCGGCGATACACTCATTCAAAAAAGTGATCACTCGCACCTTGGACATGACCGCTGCATTTCAAAGGAGCGTTAAACCCGGGTGGGTCATTGCGCCCAATGCAATTACCCCAAAAGACTTAGTCGTGATTCCTTCGAGCACTTACCACTCTTTTGCTAACACCATTAGGCAAATCCTTGAGACCCGGCCTAGTCAAAAAACGGTATCCATAATAAGCTTCAATTACGATATAGGGCTGGATTTCGCTCTCGTATATAATGGAATCGTACCAAACTACAATTTGCCTGATAACGATGTTCAAGACCCAAGCGTCGCTCTCATAAAACCACATGGGTCGTTAAATTGGGGACGAATAAAAACCTCCTCCCGAATTGTTGCGCTCGACCCTAAGGTGGTTATCGATCAAGAGCCTCTCCAGCCAACACAATCCATGCCGAGTCCGTTTAGGTGTTTGTTTGGCTCAAAAATTGTGGAGCACATGAACAAGCACAAGAACGTCGAGGTAGAAGATGTGCCGGTCCTCGTCGCCCCGGGGATTTACAAGGCCGAACAACATTTTGCCCTAAAATCGGTATGGAGTGCTGCTGCGAGAGAATTGTCGGAAGCGGAAGATATCATCGTAATCGGATTTTCTCTTCCAACAACGGACTTCTTTTTCAACCATCTCTACGCACTTGGGACTGAAGGGGAATCGGTAATTCGGCGGTTTTGGGTAATCAATCCAGACGGCACCGGAGAGGTAGAGCGCAGGTTCAGCAGCATTTTAGGAGCGCAAGCAATACCCAAGTTTGTTTATCACGTATCGACATTCGAGAACGCAATACGGGGTATCAGGGAATCTTACGGATTGAATCCTTGAATGCTCGCGGAATTTTGAAAATGCCATTGGACGCACCATTACTGGCACGGGCCAGAGCTAGCAAAACCGAAAATAGCTTCCAATCTGGGGTAAAACTGCGGTAGCGGATCAACTCTCCAGAGGGAAAATCATTGCGGTGAAAGGGCGGTGTTCCTGCTGTCCCGGTTTTTGGCGGAACGCGATCCAACTCATACCCGAACTCATACCCAAAAACGGTCATTTTCGTGCATTTCAGTGCATCTGAGGGCACTTTCTCGAGGTGATTCCTAGAGAGAACGCCGGAATGGATTTCCGTATCAGAGCATAACGCGCTACTGCGCTTAGCGCCTTTGCGGCCCCCCCAGCCGATGAGTTGGCCGAGGGCATCAAAGAGTCCTGTCGAAACCTGAGAGTATAACTTTCAGCTTGCCGGTTCTGGCTGCTTGGTTAAAGGCTTTCATGGCTTTGCCCCTGCAGATCCACGTACAGAAGAAGCCGCGAGTCTGGCCCCAGGAGCGATAGGCCTTAAAAGGTCTGCCGCACCATTGGCACTGGCGATAGGAATGGGCTGGGCTGCTGGGTGGCATGGGTGTGCTCTTTCTTTAAAAGAGCTTTCGGGAGCCGGGTCAAACAATCTCTTCTTCGGGGACATGGAGATCGATCTCCTGCGGCTCTGTTACTGCGACTCTTGTTTTGGTAGTAGCGAGCCCCTTACGTTTTGCGCGGAAGCCGACTCGCGTCGCGTTGCATGCGCCGAGAGACGCCGTCAGCTCGTTCACACGCCCGGCACCTTCAGTACCCCGTGGGCGTCGATGCGTGTATTCGACTCGTGTCAAACAAATGCCCATGAATGCACTGAGTCTTCTGACGGTTCCGCATGAAATGCCTGGGAGTAAACTAGGCATATCGCGATTTTACGTAGCCTGCCCATAACCAGCATCCAGTCTCCGGACTTCCCACCGATCCGCTCAAAAAAGCCGTTCTCTCAAGGATAGAGCCAAAACACTCGCGAGGAGCCATACTAATAAAATCCCTTCCGTTTTAACCACCCCTTGACCACCTTTTTATTTGGTTCCATTAGGCCGCCGGTAGCCGGGGGATCTGTTGCGCTCCAAAGCAGGTAAGTGCCCGGAGAACACGCAAATTCCCCACCCTGTACCTGGGACTCTTTTTACTTTGGTTCCATCGGCTAACCCAGCTAGCCGGGGGACCTTTCCAAACGGCTCGCCGCGCTCCAACACTTCTTTCCAACCGCTCTCCGTGGCCGACGCCCTCCGCTGCCCTTTTCACATTTTTCCGCCCCAGGGCTTTCGTGGGTGGGCCCCTATGCTGGCGACCACCTTTAAGGCGGCTATCACCGGCCAACAATGCTCAAATACGCGAGGACTGGTCACCGTCCTTACGCCGGGGCCCCGGCAGGCGCTAACGCTCGGGACTGGTCCGCCGTCCCTACGCCGGGAGTGGGTGCTCTGCAACCCTCGCGTTTGACAATAAATAGCCCCCCGGTTGGCACTTAAGTCCGGGCACCGGAAGTACTTATAGAGGTGAATACGCAACGTTGCGCATATTTCAAAACGGTTGACAGTCAACCGTTTGAGGCATCCTTCTTCTGATGGAAAAGATCTCATACAGGAAACTGTCCGAACTGCAGAAGCTGATCCTGGTTGCGCTCTCAGAGGCGCGCTACGCCGTAATGAAGCGGCGGGCATTCAACCGAACGGTAAAGCGGCTCTATTACGGCAAGGACAGCCGAGTCGCCACCTCAAGCCTCTCACGCGCATACCAGCGTCTGGAGGACCGCCAGTACATTGTGCGCTTTGGTGGACGCTGGAAGCTTACCGACAGCAATCCTTACGATAACGGGCTGATGCTTGCCTTTCTAGCATGGGGAACAACAGAGAGTTCTACGCGTTATTGGGCTTAAAAGGTCTGCCGCTCGAAGCGCTAGGGATTAAGCCAGCGAATGCCAGCTCGAACACTGAGCGACCAGGGGTGCATGTAGAATTTGTTGGTCTTGACTAGGGGGTTTGCAGAGTACGAACGAGCCAAGCGAGCCCCCTCAATCGTTTGGTCGGGTATCGTGTCACTTTGCGAACTATTTGGCCGAACTTTTTGCGCGGTATTTGGCATATGAGTGCGCGACAGCCCGGTGGCTGGATGTACTGCAAGTCGCACCGACGCGGTTGCGTCGCGTGCCGAACGAGAGGCAGTTGCGCAGATTTTAGGTTGTATAGGTTGATACACCCTCGGCACGCGAAACCCTGCCGCGATAGCCCAGTTCACTTCGGGCGGCCATGTCGCTCACAGTAAACGCTCGCCCGATCATTCGTACCATTGCGCGCGACAAGGGCGGGTCGTTTCTGGACAGCCTCAGAGCCGCGCCAATCTCCATGAGCCGTCCGATGATAAACGCGAGCCGGTAGGACACCGACTTCAATCCTTCGATAGACGCGCCCCGCAGATCCGCGAGCATTGCAATGAATTCTCGGAATGTCGTGATCTCGTGGTCCCTGATGAAATAGGCACGTCCACTGGTGCCGCGTTCGAGCGCGCACTGCACTGCCTCGATTGCATTATCGACGTGGCAAGTCGCAAACGGATAGTCGCCGCGCTCGATAAACGCGAAGCTTCCCGACGCGATCGCGTCAGTAAGCCCTCGGCTGAACGGATCGCCTGGACCCCAAATGGCGGGTGGGCGGATCGCAATGGTGCGGAAGCCCGGGCCGCTCGCTGCCAGCACGGCTGCCTCGCCCCGGGCCTTGCTTGCGATGTAAGCAGAGAAGCTGTTCGGGAATGTAGGCGCGCTTTCATCAGCATTGTGTATGGGCGAACCTCGATCGTCCATAATCACTCCACCCGCGCTTATATAGATGAAGTTCGTCGCGCCAGCCCTCGATGCGGCTTTTAGAAGCGCACTTGTACCTCCCACATTTGCACGAAAATAGGGCGCACGCGGCCCCGCAAAGCGAAAATAAGCTGCCGCATGCACTACGGCGTCGATCTTAGGAAGTGATAATGTCTCGGGCGTTGCGAGATCGCCCATGATTGGTGTCGCACCGAGTACACGAACCTTCTCGCTGGATGACGCGGACCGCGCAAGGGCAAACACCTGATGACCCCAGCTTGCGAGCGTTGGGACCATGCGCGTGCCGAGGAAACCGGAAGCACCAGTGACAAAAACCCTCATTTTCTTTTCTCCACCGTTGATTTGAAGATCGCCGCCATGGCCTGTTCCCGCAGGCCATTAATGACGGCTGGATCAGGTGTTTGCCCTTGCGCCGTCACATAGAGAATTGCCGCGGCGTGCGCCGAGGCCCAGGCAAGATCAGCGGCGGCGTCCGCAGGAATGGCGAGCTGTCCGCGGGCTGCGATGGCTCTGATGTGCTCCACATGAAGCGCGCGTGCCTGCTCGGCGGCTGGGATGCTGGCGCCGAGCAACACGCGACCAATCATCACGGCATAAAGCCGTGGTCGCTCCGCCGCAAAGCGCACGTAATTGTCCCAGCCCTGCCTCAGCGCAATCGCCGGATCGGAAGATTGCTTCGCAACCCTCTTGCTTTCGAGAAATTGTCTGAAGGCTTCCGCAACTGCAGCACTCAACAATCCGTCCGAACTACCGAAATGATGATAGAGCGTGGGGGCGGTGACATTTGCCAACAAGCATACCGCTCTAGTCGAGAAATGTGCGGCGCCTTCCCGCTCAAGGATTTTGAGGGCCGCAGCCACAAGAGTTTCGCGCGTATCCACTCCGGTACTATAGCGTCGCTATACGAAATGTCTATAGCGTTGCTATAGATTCCCTCACGCTCGCTCTGGCCCGCCGCGCTGATGTTTAACGAACTGTCCTGCTCTAAACAGGGCTGAATGATTTGAAAACGCTCGAGAGTGATTTCGCGAGCGGATTGATCTAGCGATGCCAGTTCGTCCATGACGCGTTCGCGAATAGGTCCCGATTATGCCGAATAGCGCACAAAATTCTATGCCAAATAATTCGCAAAGTGACAGGTATCGCATAACTGCGTTGTTCATTTTCACGCCTTTTGCCGGACTACCATAGGCTTCCCGATGAAAAGGCCTCTGTCGACCACCCTTTCCGCTCCAGGAGGTAAAGTTCGCCCAGCTTGGGGTCATTCTGATCGATGAATCCAGAACCAGCGTTTGTTTGGTGGGCCCCAATGCCGAGCGACCACCTTTAAGGCGGCTATACCCGGGTCGAAATGCTGCGTAATGCTTGGCCCTCCATAAAGCCAGACAGGATGAATTATGCCTGCGAATGAGTCCCATCTGAAGGAATATCGCAACAGTGCTGCACGACGAAACCATGGACCCGTCTGGCACAACAGTAGCGTACGAAGAATCTGTAATTTCAGCGCGTGGCTGTTGACAAAATATTGACAGATACAGCTTCGTTTTTATGCTCAACAGTGCGTCTTGGCTCGCATCCATTCCTAAGTAAGTCACTCGCAGCGAGGAACTTAAGTGGTTTTCAAGACCGGTGCAATCGACCACTCTGCCATCCCTCCGGATCGAGCAACGCCAACAATGCCACGGCAGTACGGATTGGCAAATTGTACTCGAAGACCGGCAAAACGCGGACGGAATCGATAGGCGCCTTAAACCTCCCTCTGGAACGCGACTGAGACCGGAGGGTTCTGGCATGAGATCCAGAACAAGGGTATCCCTATGTCACGGCTTCGTTGGCTGGGCTGACGGTCGCGGTTTGAGCGTGTGCGATCGCAAGAATCCCTTGCGCCATGTAGAGGAAAGCAAGCCAACGAGAAAACCGGCACATGCCGCTTATCGTGGCCGATCTCCGCTCCCGCTTGCCTAGCCGCCATATGCCGGCGGGCTTCGACAGCACCTTTCAATCCCGCGGTACCAACTCGGCTAACAGTTTGTCAAAGCGCGGATCTTTCCGAAGCGGATCCCAATATGGCTCGCGCTTCAATTGACCGTAGAAGATACCGAAAGGCATTTTGACCAAAGGACTCAATGTCTCAAAGGCCAGGTTGAACTCATCGGTCCAAGCGTAGACTACAGCCAGATTCATCACGATACGCGGCCCATCAATGGCGTCCTTGGAGATCGGCAAAATCTCGACAGCGCGTTTGGCTTCCGAGATTGCTGCGTCTTTGTTATTGAACAGGGCGTCCACCACCGCCAACTGGCTAAGCAGTTGGGCATTGCCAGGCAACTTCTGAACCTTTTGATTCAATTGCTCTCGCGTCTCGGGAAAGCTGGCGTTTGCGCCAGGTTGTTCTCCTTGTAATCGAGCGAGCAGAATAGAGTAGCATCCAACTGGGACCGGCGCGGGTCCGTAAGCAAAATCGCCTTCGCCTTCGCCGCCCTTCATTTTTTCGATGAGCTCACTTGCCTCCGGCCAATCACGATCAATCAACGCGAACACCAGTCGCAAAGAGAGCACCCCCATATCATCGGCCATTGATGCCGGGAGGGCTGCGATCGCGGCGCGGACGGCGGTGTCATCTCCAGTCTTAAAATATGTTACGTACAATGGCTTTTGCACCTTGAGTATTGGCTGGTCGGGACGGAGATCGATCAATCGGTCGAACGCCTGCTCGGCCGCACGAAACTGGCGCGTATAATAAAGCGTATCGGCTAACTCCTGAATCGAAAGTGTATTGCGTGGATCGCGCATGATCGCTTCGTTGAACTCCTGGATTGCTTTTTCGAATTGCCCTTGCCGGCGATCCATGCGCCCTCCGAGCACGATAGCCTCGGCATCGTTCGGCAGGCCGCGCCTAGCGATGGCTAGCTGTACCCGTGCCCGTTCATCATCGCGATAGACTAAGTAGAGGTGGTGCGCGTACGCCAGGTGAACCTCGGGCAGGTCCGGTTGCAAATCCAGCGCGCTGTTAACTGCCGCATCTCCCAAGGCGCGGTTCTCCGGAGTGGGACCGTACAAGAAATAAAGGTTGTCATGCGCTTGTGTGGATGCACAATAGGCGAGCGTGAACTTTGGATCGAGTCGCACGGCTTGTTCCAGAAAACCGATCGCGTCGACCAGTGGTTTCTCGACGTTTTCAAGGCTCATAGAAACTCGAACACTTACAAATAACTCCTTGGCCCGTAGGTAGAGGTCATAGGCCTCAAGATTCTCGGTTGGTTTCTTTTCGATATATCGCTTTTCTTCGGGAGAAAGTGTTGCGGCCAGTTTGGTGGCGATGGTCTGTGCTACCTCGCTCTGGATGGTAAAAATATCGGTGAGATCACGATCATAACTGTCGGCCCAAATCGTGTTATCATTGCGGGCATCGACTAACTCGGTACTAACACGCACATGATTTCCGTCACGACGGACGGTTCCTTCCAGAACATTAGCTACGCCTAAGGCGCTGGCGATCTGACGCAAATCGCGTTTGGCATCTGAGCGATACTGCATGACCGAGGTCCGACTTATGACCTTGAGTTGAGCAATTTTGGCGAGATTATTGAGGATTTCATCCTGGACGCCGTCAGCAAAGTAAACGTCGCCCTTGTTTGCGCTGATGTTCTCGAAAGGAAGAACTGCGATGCTCTTTTCGGTCGGTACCGCTTGTGCGAATCTGTGGTTAAAGAAAAGCCCGCCGTGACCAGAGAAGAAAAACCAGGCGAGTAGCACTCCGGCAATGCCCAATGCTGATGCGAACAGCCATCCAAAAGCACCCATCCTCGCACCGGTCAAAACCCGGTGAAGACGTCGCGTCGATTGCTTTGGTCTGGTCGCGATTCTGTCAGCTGCCGATCGCAATTGGTCGGTGGTCACGCGCCGTCCCGAGTCAAGCGCTTCGGTCACTTTTGGGATCACCAGGAGAAGCTCGGTTGGCGTTTGGAGCCGTCGTGCCGGGTCTTTTTCCAGGAGTACCTCCAGCAATGACATGACCGGTTGCGGAACGTGAGTCAGCTTATCTGCCGGTGGTGCGGCGTGTTGATGCTGGTGGATCAGCCTCGAAGTGGAGCCCTTGAAAGGGACCTCGCCCGCCAGCATCTCCCAGAGCGTGATTCCGAGCGAATAAAGGTCAGAACGAATATCTGCTCCGATTCCAGCAAACTGTTCGGGACTGGCGTAAGTAGGTGTCCCGGCAAAAGTTCCCTGAATCGAAATCTCGGAAATCGAATCGTTGTCAGCAGCCGTACCTTTGGCTAGGCCCAGATCGATAATTTTTGCGTTAGCAATGTTGTCGCCGCGCAAATTGACCATGATGTTGCTTGGTTTGATGTCGCGATGGACCAGAGTCTGTTTGTCGATTGCTTCCAAGCCGGCGGCGACCATCGCCGTCACCTTCAGGGCGGTTGACGGGTCCAGTCGGTTGGAACGTCGGATGACCTTGTCCAGCGATTCCCCATCGACGAACTCCATCGCGTAAAAGTAACTGTCGCCGCTCTTCCCAAGGTGAAAAACTGAGGCGACGTTCGGATGACGCACACTAGCCGCAGCGCGGGCCTCCCGCACAAACCGCAACCGGGCCGATTCGTCGCCGATGAATCGGGCGTTGATGACCTTCGGCGCTACCGCACATCGAAGATTTACATCGAGCGCTTTGTAAGTCACCCCCATCGCACCGCGGCCCAGTTCCAGTGGAGTGCCATCATCGAGCGTTAGGACCTGGTAATGCTCGAACCGGAGCCGGGAAAGGGAAAGAGTTGGCTCTGTGGGTGATTCACTAGTTAACTGCTCATTGCCAAGAGCGCCACGCAGGGCGCAAACCGGACATGACTCGCTGTCGTCTGGGAACAGCGTGCCACTTTCCGCTCGTTCCAACTCCCGATACAGATTCTGAAGCGCGTTGTTGAAGTCGTCCTTCTTTTCGGCAACCAGGGTGGCGTCTCGGAAGCGATAAACAGCTTGTACGAGGCTGCGCATTACGGCATCTCGCCCTGCCATCGTCCGACGAAGGCCCGGCTCGATTGCTTCACCTTGGTTTTCGAAATTCCGGTCTTCCGGATTTTCGATCCGCGCACCATGCTCTTCCAAAAATTTGCGCAGTCGCTGGAGCGTCGCCCAGGCAGTCCTTCGGCTCTTTCGATTGGCTTCGAGTTCATCCAATAGCCGTAAGATCGTGTCCGGAGTTGCGCCCATGAATGTGTGTTCAGATAAACACTGTGATTGTTAAACGGGTGAAGTTTCGAATTGGGCGAAGTCAGCAGAACCGACCCGCGAAAGCAAGCAGAAGTTCCATATTTACCATAATTTTTACTAAATCGGTTCTGTGCGATAAAGTTGGCTCATAGCTCGGCAGTCGTCTCGGGCAAAGCCGCTCGTCTCGACTACAGGTGAAAGCTTACGAAGTTGCAATGGACGCTACCTGGCGGCACCGAGTTAATGCCCCAAATTCTCGTTTTCAAGGCCGGTCAAACTCGCTGCTGCACGACACAAATCCGACAGATTATGGAGACGCCAATTTTAAGGCAACGGACGGTTGTCGTGCATGGGTAATTGAGTCACCTCTACCGGCAAGACACGGCAGCTTTGTTGTACAAGCCTCCTCTGGCAGTCGTTCCTTTCTAATCTCCGGACGGGATAACTTCCCATTTAGTTAATGTCGCGGTTTTCGCGCCAACCACGTCGAACAAGTAAAAGCACACGGCCGGTGTAGAGCAATTCTGCCATTGCTGGAGCAGTTGAAACCCGGGCACGAGGGGCCATTAGGATCAATGGTTGGTGGTGCCGGTTTGCTTTGCAAAGCCGAGCGACTTTGTGGCGAACGAGTAAATGTGGCATGACTTTGATATCTTCTTGCGGGGACACTCAAGGCTGAGCGTTGTGGTCCGTCGCTTCAATCACGGAACTCAGGCGTGGCGCTGCGACACCAATCGGCAGGCTGGCGCGATTTGACGCACACGGTCTGATCCTTCATGATCGGCGTATGCCGAGAAAGATCGGACTGCTCTTTTCAGGACAAGGTGCACAGCAAGTTGGAATGGGGAAAGATTTGGCTGGCCG
>Ga0209647_1004190_pt1 | contig 10930 bp, 7 predicted proteins | sample GraSoi_2013_60cm_FD_185827 | JGI IMG/M metagenome (GOLD analysis project Ga0209647, IMG submission 185827) | Grasslands soil microbial communities from the Angelo Coastal Reserve, California, USA - Sample 9_17_2013_60cm (SPAdes) (version 2) | ecosystem: Environmental > Terrestrial > Soil >...
CACACTCTGGCTAAGTAGGAAAGTTGCAAAGCGCGAAGCCATCTTTGTTTCGAATCCAACGCGGTGGAGCCCAGACGGTCCAACCAAAGAGCCGACAACGAGCTTAGCGGCCAAACGCGACAAGTGACTCCTGCTATCGCCAGGAAGAAAGAGCGGCTCTTGAGCCGACAACGCATGGCGAACCTCATCGCCTTGGCCTTCCTATATCTCGCCAAGGTAGCCTCCCATGCATCCGCTACGAGGAACAGATATATATAGTGGGCCTTGGCGGCGGCTACCGCCTTATTCCGAGTGTAGAGAGGGAAGCGCTCCCGGCGCCCTTCGTGCTGGATCCGGGCTGACCAGTGCGAGGTCTGATGAGGACGCCCGTTGCTATGGTAGGTCTCTCGAAAGAGGCGATCCTACCAAAAGCGAAAGTCAGTCTTTGAAAAAGTGGCCGAGTTTCGTGCCAACTCGGCTGCGTTGGGCTAGGAGAGTTTCGGAGGTTGACGTGCATCGTAGTGATGCACAATGATGCCCTATGGCTCCGAGATCCCAGAAAAGTCGGGTGCAGAATGCTAAGAAGCGGACGAGGATTACTGTAACTTTCCCCATTAAGGACTACGAACAATTGTGTCGCATCGCCCGAACGAAAAGGGTTTCGGCTTCATGGGTGGTGCGTGACGCGGTCGACAAGTACCTCCAATCGGATATTCCTCTATTTGGAGGTCAAATCTAGCGCCATGGCTACAGCAACACAGATCCGAGCGCTTCTGCAAAGTCATGGCTCGGGCGATGAGGAGCGATTTTACTCAGTCGCATTACAGGTTGCGGCCGCCGAAGCGCGAAAAGGCCACGAAGCGCTGTCTCGCGAAATTCGCGATCTGGTTGAGAAGGCAAAGCTGCGGGCTGGGCATCGGAAAATGGATTCAGCCGTGATTCATGTCGCCCACCCTCTTGGGGAGGCTGCGGAGCTTCTGGAGCCGATGCACCCAAATCTTAGAATCAAGGACCTAATCTTGCCGGAGGTATTAAGCGATCGAATTGAGAGAATACTTCAGGAGCAGAGAAATCTGAACCGCCTAAAGGAGCATAATTTACGTCCGAGGCAGCGACTTCTCTTTACCGGACCACCTGGATGCGGAAAAACAATGACAGCCTCAGCGTTAGCGTCAGAAATTGAATTACCGCTTTTCGTCGTGCGCTTAGATGGGTTGATCAGCAAGTATCTTGGCGAGTCTCTCTCGAAGCTGCGGATCATTTTCGATGCTGTGAACCAATCGCGCGCGGTCTATCTGTTCGATGAATTCGACAGTATTGGCTACACACGGCACGCTCCAGGGGATGTCGGTGAGATGCGGCGTGTCCTGAACGCTTTCCTTATGTTCATCGAGCGATTTTCTAGCAACAGCCTTGTGATTGCTGCGACCAATCACGGAGAACGACTCGACACGGCCCTGTATCGTCGATTCGATGATCTTGTTGAGTTTGGTCTTCCAGACGAGCGGCTCATAGAAAAAACCATCAAAGCACGCCTGATTGGTGTTACTACGGAGCGGTTATCGTGGCCGAAGCTGATCAAGGGAGCGCAAGACCTCAGCTATGCTGAAATCACCAGGGCGTGCGAGGAAGCTGTGAAGGAAATGCTTCTCAATGATCTTCAGCGCGTCACAACCGAAATGCTTCTGAAGGCGCTAACAGAGCGACGCCTATTCTTAAATCGATAAAATTTTAGAGGCAGTCGAAAAATGCCGAACGGTGGAGCGCTTCCATACCCTCATCTAGAGTTCTCAGGTCAAGCGACAGCAGCACCATACACCCATCCACAGGCCGGAGGCCGTTCGGATTTCCCAAAGCCGCCCCGCTCTCGTAGAGATCATGCAGAGTATCTCCTCGCACAAATCGCTGGTGCCAAACAAGAATTTACAGATATTGCGCGGCGCCAACAGATTGAGCAGGAGCTTAGAGAATACGGTCTCATTCTTAACCTGGAGTCGGAACCGAGCTTTCCTCTGAAATTTGAAAGCTTAGATCGAGCACGCCCTCCTTACGGTAGAGAAACTATCGTCCTATTAAACGTTCGCGTCCGGTACGACGAGCAGCATCGCAAAATTACTTGTGCTTCGATTTTCGTGCCTTTCGGAAAGTTACACGAGCTTGAGAGTTGGGTAGTGGGCTACCGTGATAGACTCTCTCGTTGGGGCCGACCTTCCAACGAGGATCTGATAGCTAATATTCGACACATCGGGTTAGCGGCAATTGAGGAGCTCTGGACGGATAGCGCTCAGATCCCATCCCCTGGAGTAAACGCTTGGTGGGAAGTCTGGATTCGGCGCGGCGGATTTGACTGGGAGACTCAATTTCTCGGCGAAGTGGAACGCCTTGGATTGACTATGCCTGAACGTCGGATCGTACTTCCAGAACATATTGTTCGGCTAGTTTATGCGACACGAGAACAACTTGAATCGTCGCTTCGGCTGCTGAACACACTCGCCGAAATTCGACGGCCGCGGCCATGCTCGAGCCCAGTACTCGAAATGAGCCGCGAGGAACAGAGTGAACTCGTAAATGATGCAAAAAGCCGCCTCACACCGCCCGGTGAAAGTGCACCGTCAGTCTGCATCTTAGATCGTGGGGTTAACCGTGGACATCCTTTACTGGAGGATTTGTTAGCATCTAATCACATGTTCACGATTGACCCAGCTTCCGGAACAGCAGATCACTCCGTTCTACCGCACGGAACCCAAATGGCCGGTATAGCCGGTTACGGGGATCTACTTGAACTCCTTAGCTCAACAACTGAGTGGCGCCAGTCGCATCGCCTGGAGTCCGTCAAGCTCCTGAAAAGCGGCGACGAGCACGAACCTGATTTATATGGAGCTGTGACGAGGCAGGCGGTAACTTTCCCCGAGACGGAGTCTCAACGTTTGCGAAGCTTTTGTTTGGCAATTACAGCGCCGCCCCAAGAAGCCAATGGACGCCCAAGTTCATGGTCCGCAGCCATAGACGAACTCGTCGTAGGGTTTGGTGAAGCGGATGATTCTGTCCGGGCACCGAAACGGCTAGTCTTTGTGGCTGCTGGAAACTGCAGGGATTTTGTTAACGGATACGAATATCCGAGGAGTCTAGGCGAGGCATCAGTAGAAGATCCTGGCCAATGTTGGAACGGAATAACTGTCGGCGCCATGACCGAGATCGGCCTACCGGAGGAAGGTCCGGACGAGACTGGACGGAACGAAGCAGTCGCTCTGCCCGGCGGACTTGGCCCAACGAGCCGGACCTCATTGCCGTGGGTCCCGGACGGACAAGATTGGCCCTACAAACCGGATATCGTGCTCGAAGGCGGCAACTATGCGAGGCGTGATGACGGAGAGATTTGGCCTGCACGTTCTTTACGGCTCGTCACGACTGCACCGGATTTTCGAACCAGGCCGCTTATCGACTTCGGTGATACGAGTGCCGCGACGGCCGCCGCGGCCAGGCTTGGTGCGTTGCTTGAAGTTAGTTATCCGCATCTGTGGCCCGAGTCGATCCGCGGTCTTGTGGTCCATTCGGCACGCTGGACGCCCGTGATGCTCGATGGCCTCGATCCACACAAATCAGGGGTGTCCGGCCAAGTCAAAAGACTTCTGCGCGGGGTCGGCTGGGGCGTACCAGATTTCCAGCGGGCGTTACGCAGCGCAGAGAGCCAGGCTACGTTGATTTGTGAGAATCAACTTCAGCCATATCGGATGGACGGCTCGAAAGTGAAGACAAACGAGTGGCATACTCATGCCCTGCCGTGGCCGAGCGAGATCCTCCAAGATGCTGGGCAAGCGGAGGTCACACTTCGCGTAACCCTTTCCTATTTTGTTGAACCAAGCCCAGGATCACGCGTTCAGCCAACGCGAAGCCGTTTTCGGTATCCAGGTTGTGCCCTCAGGTTCGAGGTGAAAAATCCAACTGAGACCGAATTCGGCTTCCATAGGCGACTAAACGCAGAAATCGCTACAGACGAGGAAGATTTGGAGGACGGAGAAAGTGGTTCCGACAATCGTTGGGTGCTGGGAACCAAGGGACGCAGGATTGGCGGCGCGTTACATCAGGATATTTGGCGAGGCAGTGGCGCGGACCTAGCGGGCATGGATGAAATCGCGGTTATTCCGATTAAAGGATGGTGGGCCACTAGAAAATTTCCGGAAGGACACGAGTGTCACAACTGTCATGATCGAAGGATCCGTTACAGCCTGATCGTGAGTATTGAGACTGAGGCACCGTTACCAATTTACACAACGATCCGGAACCTGATCGAATTGCCGATCCAAGTGAGCACGTGAATACGGCTCCCCGGCCACCGTCGCCACAGCGGGTCCGCGTTTCTTCGGCTATGTGATCGGCGGAGCGCTGCCGGTGACAGTGGCTGCCAACTGGTTGGCCGGGCCTTGCCGAGAGACTGACGGCCACGCTACCTATGCCTCGATGCAAAACATTTCCTGGAAGGATTGGAACTTCGCCTTACCAGAGTCCCTCACATCGCTATCTCTGGCCCACACTTTTGTTCCTGTGCGTACGCCCGTGCTCTTGCACGCCTTCTGCTGAGGTACAGTTTTTGGATTCGCTCCCGCTCCTGTTTCGCAACCTTCGTCATTGCCTTTGCAAAGCGAACAGCCTGGGCCAGCGCTTGCTCGATTCGCTCCACAAAGCTAGCTATCTTTCGCGTTTCAAGATCGCGGGCCATGAGATCCTTGATGAGCGACCGGTTAGCGACCTGCCGCAAGACACCGGTGTCTTGAACAAACATTCGGGCGTTGGTCCGATGCCGGGTAAAGGCGACGTGCAAATCTTCGCGATTCGCCATCGCCAGCAGCGACCGGTTGTCTTCCACCCGGATCATTTCGGTTTTGCTCGCGCCTTGTGCTTTGTAAGTCGTCACGGCGTCACCTTGGCGTACCCGGCCATCATCGAGCCGCAGCTCGAGCCCTGACTCGAAGCGCATTTTTTCTCCCTCGATGCCAGCTATCGTTTGCCGAGAACCGTTTTCGTACGTGTTCCCACCTGTCTTGATCTTTTGCGTCAATAGCAGCACCTCGCCTAGCCCTCGTTCCAAAGTGGTGCCCTCGTATACGGCCGCCACCTTGTCGAAGCTGATAAGCTCCTTCGCGCCCCGGAGCGGGCCTTTGACTTGCACTCCTTGCGCAGTTACTTCGAGGACCTCGGCCATGCGAACGGGTTTCTGACCGTCCGGCTGATACTCGATCATTTCGCCGGGCCTGTAGCTTGCCGTCGAAAGCAATTCGGCCGCCTGCAGCTCCTTTGGCTTCAATGCCGCAACCTTAGCCATCGTCACTTCCGGCCTGGCTTTCTTGTAAGCCTCATGGAGTTTCTCGGAAACTTTCTCAGCTAGACGGTGAGTAGACGATAACACAATCGTTTCCACCGGCTGAGCTGCATTTCTGTTAGCCAGAATCGCTTGTACCGCGTCATCGATCCCGCCACGGTGAATCGCTGCCTGCTCAATGAGTCTTTCCATCGCTGCGCAAAAGCGGGCAGCGTCTCCACTGGATAGTTCTCGCGATAGCTGTTTATCCTCGATCTTCAGTTGGCGCCGGGTAACGTCAATGCGTCCAACATGCATCCCGAACCCGAGCTCCCTTTCCAACATCGCCAGCGGCTGCCCGCGTGCTACGGCCTGGAGCTGTTTTGTGTCCCCCTGAAAAATGACTCGCGCATCGATGTCCCTGGCCAAGGTTACGAGGCCAAGCATGGTCTGGTTGTCGAGAAGCGATGCTTCATCAACGTAAATATCAGCTCCCCGTAACGACTCCCGGAACTCCGGGTTGAAACGCGTCTTGTTTAACAGCCAGGCAACAGTATTCGCCTCGGCAAACGCTCGGGCCACGTCCGGCCTGCTCGCCTTTTCCGCTTCGGCTCTCAGCGTAACCCGGCTCTGCTCGCCGTAGGGCGCAATCAGCGCTACCGGTCGGCCGGCATCCAGCGAGGCTCGCACCAGGCGCTCCATGAAATAAGTTTTCCCCACACCGGCACCCCCTCGAATATTGAGAAATTGATCCTTGCTTGTCATGACGTACCGGTTGACCGCTTCGTGCTGTTGAAGCCAAAGGACGGCCAGCTCCGGCGTCATCTCCTCACCCTTCGGCCGGGCTTCCTCACAGATCCCGGCCAGCCCGTCATAGCTGACTTTCAACTCGGGAGGTGTCTGGTACTCGCACTCGCTTACAAGCGCTTCCTTTTTGCCTATTCCGGCCTTCACCCCGTTGATGATAGCTTCTTCCTCAGCAATGATTGCAAGCGTAGTGATCATCTCATGATCACCGACCTTTTTGCGCACAAAGTCCTCCCGGTTTCTCAGCGCCGCCTCGATCTCAGCGTTACTCGCCTGGCCCGGCGCTAGGCGCACGATCTCACCTAAGAGAAGATCGGTGCGCACAACCGATTCCCGCTCAAATACAGCTCGCACGCCCTGATCGATCACCTTATCCAAGGCGACCGACTCAACCGGCTCGCTCCGTGCCTCTGGCGCAACGAACATCTCGAATCCGTTCTCGTGGAATGAATCCCTCACCTTGGTCCGTAACTCCGCAGTGCTAGTAATCTCTTTCGGGCGACGCGTGATGAACCAGGCTTGGTAATCAATCTGGTAATCCTCGCTTTCCGGCGGTGGACACGAGTAAATCCCCTGGACGAGGTCACGAATGGCCCCCGACGCCCAAATCCGACTCTTTTCATCCAGCGTCTTACCCGCCAGCACTGAAAGCAATTGCTCGGAGGTGTAACCCTCCTTCAGTAGCTCTTTCGCCGTCTGGATCTCGCGGCTTCGAACACTGTGGATCTCCTGAATCGCTACCGGGATTTCTCGTAGCCGGAATCCATGTTCCGCCACTTCCACGTTAAAACCCAATGCGTTCAACCGGCGTGCCAAGTTGTTGTGAATCCGGTGGTCGAGCGTCCTGCGCATCTCGAGCATTTCCCCGTAACTCATCGCCAACGCTTCGCTCCGGTCCGGATCGATTGTGACGTTTGCTATCAGCACGTGCATATGCAGATCCGGATCTTTCGCTCTCGACGTTTCATGGACGAATGTCGCCGCCAGCATCTTCCCAGTTCTGCGCGCCGCCTCAGAATCGTACAGTGCGCCTCGCCGGTCCCGGCAACAGGCGAAGCCTTCGTACCATTTTAACTCTTCCTTGACCGCTATGGACAGCTGTTCACAAATGCGTTCGTCCAACACGGCGGAGATGCTCACCGATTTTGGAGCGGAATACACGAACTCCATCGCTTGACGCTCGGACTTGCGCGGCCGCTTCAGACTCTGACCGCTCAATTTTCCAATATCTAGTTTCGCAAACCAGCGAAACCTCGGATCACCTTTAAGAATCGGCTTTTCACTAAGATTCCACTCGTCGGCCAACGCCCCAATGAATTGCCCTTGAATCTTGCCCTCTTCAAGATGGTAGTCGCCATTTGAAAGATGTCGCTCCTCATACTCAACCATCGCCTCCGAAGAGGTGCAGACCCGCTTTTGCACCATCGCTTAAACTAACCTTGTCCTATGAGTTTCGTCCACTTGTTAGTCGTTCTTTTAATAACTTCATGTGGCTCACTACCCACAATCGTGCTGTCTCAAAGAGTGCACCCATTTCGCTGAGTTAGACGCCTCCGGCAGTGAAAACAGTGACTCGCTTCGCTCGATAGAAAAGTTTGCACATGCCCCTAACTCCGTTAGGTCAGCATGTGTATCATATCGATACATGTAGCGGCAACAAAGCGCAACGACCGATAACAGAACCCCACAGTTATTACCGGTCGTTGCCGCTTGTTGCTTATTGTTGCTATAAACGGCATCCTAACAGCGCAAGAACCGGAAACACCGTAGGGGAAAACCGGTAATGAGCGGCAACAGTTTTCACTTGCTATCCAAAGTCACGATAGTATCTCTGTGATACGTAATATGATCGACGATCACTTACCGCCTCGACCCTGGCGCAGTCTTCTACTGCCTCATCTTGACGAGATCCGCACGATGCGGAGGGCGAGACGTCCCTGGAGAGAGATCGCAGCTCATCTGAGAGCAGCGCATGGAATTCAGATTGCGCCCTCAAACGTGTATCGATTCTTCAAGCGCGCAGTCCAACGGAGAAAGCTGCCGCTGGGCTTCGAAGATCCGCCGACCACTGAAGCCGAAGGCCATCTTCAGGTGGATCGTAGACGCGCTGGCACAGAAGCGTTGCGAGAGGAGCAGACACACCATGACCAACCAATTTCGGTAATGCCAATCACACAACCAAATCAGCACTCGATATTCACCAACTGGAACCCAGAAATGGGGATCAACTACACACCAAAGGAGTTCTAATGACACGACGGTCACAAATACTATTCACTCAGGGCGGTAAGGGAGGCGTTGGGAAGACCACCGTTATAGCGGCCCTCACCGGCTGGATAAGGACCAAGGGAGTCGATCCCGTCCTGCTCGACTTCGACAGCGAGAACCGGGAGAAATCCAGTTTCCAAAGCTTCTATCCCGAGGCGCAGAAGATCGACATTCGTGCCCCTGACTCTCTGGATAGAGTTTTTCATTTCCTTGAAACGCCGGGTACCATTGTACTTGCCGACCAGGGAGCAGGCTCGGGCGCGGATACGTTTTCGTGGTTCGACCGGACGGCGCAAATCGTGTCCGAGTTCGCCGATGTGACTTCGATCGGCATCGTAACTAAAGACCCAGGTTCAGTAGCATCAGTGCTGAGTTGGGCATACCACCTCGGCAGCCGAGTCCGCTATCTGATCGTTCTCAACGAACTCGTACGCGGCTCAGGCTTCGACGCCTGGTGCACCACGCCCGAGGTACAAGAGTTTGTCACACGGACAAGACCAGCGATTATTGCCCTGCAAAACCGGAACCCAGACTTCGAGGATATGCTGCGAGCAAACCACCTGACGTTGGAAAAGGTCATCAATAGACGCCACTCAGTCGACTGGTTCGATTCGTTGACCCGCATTGTCCAAGCTCGGCGTTATCGACAAGAAGCCTATGACGCGTTCGAATCGGCGGCTCACATTCTCTTGCCGTCCAACCAAACGGAACCCGCGGTTGCATAACGATGGACGTTTACGACGAGCTCGGAAAACTCGTACCGCAGGAGCGCAAAGAGGATTTCCTGCGGTTGTCCAGGCAACTGAAAGAATACGGTGATCATAACCCGGAGCTTCTGCGGATAGTCGAAGCGATGGGGTTCCTAAGTTTGTATACCGAAAAACTTCCCGAACGGCTGAACGAGACCATCGCCCACGCACAGGCTCAACTAAGAACGGAGCTGAGATCCTTACATACTGCACAGCTCACCGGCTTGAGTGGCGTCAATGATGAATTGCATAAACAGGTCGCGGCGCTCGACGATGCGGCACAGAGCGCAAAGATGCTCGCCCGCCAATTGAGCTTTCCGGACGGCGACGAAATCAGAGCGATGACGGAAAGCAATGCCCAAACGGCCAAAGCAATCGCCAGCGCAGCGACCGCTATCAGCCGACGCCTGACAGTTCACCGGCTGTGGCACCTCATCGTACTCATTGGTTTGATCATCCTCTATTTCGCCGGCGGGACGTGGTTTGTCTGGAACGATCATCGCAACCTCCAAAGAACCATTTACGAGCACGTGGCTGCCCGGACCAAAGACGCGATAGAACGTCTCCAGCCTGACTATATCAAACAGCACCTCGACAACTTGAAGGCACTCGTGGACACTGGAGTGCGAGTTTCTGTCGAAGGCGACAACGTTTCCTGCGATACGGTACTGTTTCTCCAAGGCACAACCGGCGTGTCGCTGTATTACCCGCGTTACATGAATGGCAAGTACGCGATCAACGTGCTGCAATGATGCGATTGATTGGACTAGCAGCGGTGGCTGTCGTGGCTATCGCCGGGCTCTGGTACACATCCGGTCATCTACTGCCATACTACTACGACGCCATGATCTTTATCCTGGCTATCACTTGTGCGGCCCTGTTAGTTGACACTTCCTCCAGCTCCCGTTCCAAACGGCCAAGGCGCATCATCAGAGACGGCGCCGCTAACGACTCCCGAGTCGTCTACGACTCTCACCAGATCGTTTGTCAGATTGGTCCCTGGAAATGGGATATCGAAGAGTTTTGTACCCACTGGTTCATAACCGGTGAGACAGGAGCCGGGAAAACGAGCTCCGGTCTTAATAAACTGCTGATTTCCCTTACGGAACGTTACGCCCACTGGGGAGCCCTCGTACTCGATCCAAAAGGCGTCTACTGGCGGACCGTTCAAACCATGCTTGAGGCCGCCGGAAAACCTGGTGACCTCGCCGTGTTACGCGTTCGCTCGCCCCAGGAAACCGCCCGGGATGATAATCTGCTACGCTTCAATCTCATCGGCGATCCGACTGTCCCCTGCAGTACCTACGCGCAAATGATCGTCGATACGCATGCCGCTCATCGTGCCGGAAGCGCAGCCGGGAATTCGGACTTCTTCAATCAGCGTGCTATGGAACACATCTCAAAGTGCTTTGAGCTCATGCGCGCCCTCGGTCTGCCGTTCAATCTGCGCACTGCATACAATCTCCTGGTTAATAAAGATCATCTCAAGAGCACGCTCGATACCATCCCCGAACATCCTCGCGCTAAGGAACTCTTACCGCTGCTACAGCATTTCGAGACCTTTTACTTAAATCTCAAAAGCGAGGGCCAGAGCGAAGGCGAACTCGGCACCATCGGCAATTTCCTGGCTCCCTACCAACATCCTGCCGTTGCCGAAGTCTTCTGTTCAGATCAACCTGATACCATCACCATCGATCAGGTCGACCAGGGCAAGAAGATCTGTCTATCAATCAGCGAGGAGTACGCGCACGAACGCAAATACCTATTTTCGGTTCTTAAATTACTATTCTATCAGCATGGCCTTCGGCGCCTCGATCTGAAAGCTCGTGAT
>Ga0209647_1004192_pt1 | contig 10928 bp, 10 predicted proteins | sample GraSoi_2013_60cm_FD_185827 | JGI IMG/M metagenome (GOLD analysis project Ga0209647, IMG submission 185827) | Grasslands soil microbial communities from the Angelo Coastal Reserve, California, USA - Sample 9_17_2013_60cm (SPAdes) (version 2) | ecosystem: Environmental > Terrestrial > Soil >...
GGCTGAATCTGCGCTTCGGGCTGCAGTACACCGACTACTCCAAGTTCGACGGTGCCAGCACCAACTACGACGGCTCGGGCCGCAACGCCTCGGACAACAACACCTTGTTCGCTTTCTTCTGGGTGATCATATGAACACGTACGGCAAGAACCGCAACCGGATCCTGCCTTGGGCGCTGGCTCTGGCCGTCTGCAGTGGCGCCGCTCACGCGGCCAACTGCCAGCTGACGATCGAAGCCAACGACATGATGCAGTACAACTCCCGCGCCCTGCTGGTCGATCCGACCTGCAGCGCCGTGGAACTCACGCTCAAGCATGTCGGCAAACAGGAAGCGCACGTGCTCGGCCACGACTGGGTGCTGGCGCGCAGTTCGGACGTCTCTGCCCTGGCCAATGCCGGCATGGCGGCCGGTTTTGACCGCGGCTACCTGCCCGCGGGCGACCATCGGGTCATCGCGGCGACCAAGATCGTCGGGGGTGGCCAGGCCGCCACGATCAGCTTCAGCACGGCGGGCCTGGAACCCGGCGGCGATTATTCCTTCTTTTGTTCCTACCCCGGCCACACCTCGCTGATGCGCGGCCGCTTCCAGTTCGGCACGAAGGAAAGAGTCGCCTCGAGCCGCTAATATCTCCCCCCTGCCGTTCCTGGCGGGGGTGAGATGGGCCCGATTCCTGCCGTTGCCTGCGCTTGCCTGCGCTTGCCTGCTGCCCGGCGGTCCGCCCGGCTGCGCCGCCGGGCTCTCCAAAATACTGTTTGCATTGATGTTTTTTGTGAAACATTGAGCCTCGGCGCGGGTTATGCACTTGAGCGATGACGAAACAGTGCAATCCCCCCCAGCGGCAGGCGACCGGAACGCCGAGTTCACGAAATTCATGCGCAAATACCAGGACATGGTCTACTCCACCGCCGCGCGCCTGAGTGGCAACGACGCGCAGGCGGAGGACATCGCTCAGGAAGTGTTCCTGCGGGCGCATCGGCGTTTCGAGGAGCTGCGGGATAACCCGCGCGCCGCCGGATGGCTGAAAACCGTGGCGACCAACCTGACGTTTACGCACCTCACCCGCTATCGCAAGCGCTGGGTCTTCTTTTCCCAGCTGCAGCCGCAGGACGAGGACGGCGATGCGCCGGAGCATGAATTCGCGGCCCCCGATTCGGTGACTGATGAGGTGCAGGATGACGAGCGCCATGAATTCATCGAAGCGGCCCTGCGCGCCTTGCCCGATCATCAGCGCCTGCCGCTCGTGCTGTTTCACTTCGAGGAAATGCCCTACGAGGAAATCGCCAGCCGGTTGCGCGTCTCGTTGCCCAAGGTGAAGACCGACATCCACCGGGCGCGCCAGGCGCTGGCCGGAGTCCTGGCCCGCCGGGGCATCACCGCCACACAGCTGGAAGCCTGAACCGCCATGACACCACTGGAACAATTCATCGACGGAATTCTGCGCCAGCAGCCGCTCCGGCGCGCCCCACCCGGGTTCGAGGCCCGCGTGCTGGAGCGGCTCGCGCAACAGGCTGCCCGCCCCTGGTGGCTGCAGGGCTTCAATCGCTGGCCGAAAGCCGCACAGCTGCTGTTTCTGCCGCTCGCGGTCTGCTTCGTGCCGCTCCTGTTCCGCGCCGCCGGCTCCGTGACCGCGCTGCTGCAGTCCGCGCGCTATTCAGCCCCACTGGGCGTCGCGCAGTCCGCCGCCAGCACCGTCGGCACCCTCGGTCACGCCGCGCAGACCCTGGGCGATCTGGTGATGCGCGAGATCCCGTCCGCTTGGCTTTACGGCGGCGTCGGCCTGGCGGCGCTGCTTTACGTGGCGCTCTTTGGACTGTGCGCGGCGTTCCGCACCCTCGTCCTGACCCCACAACACGCACAGTACTGACTTATGAAAAAGACACCCCTGCTCCTGCTGCTCGCCATCGCGTCGGCGAATCTACTCGCCGTGCCGCATGCGGCCTATGCCAAGCCCACGGTGCCCGCCGCCGCCACTGCAGCTCCGGCTGCAGCCGCGGACACGCCGGCCGCCTCGCGACCGCAGGATGCGGGAGATGCCGGCAAAAAGCACAGCGACAACGCACTGGTATCCATTGGTCACGATTCCACGCTGGGGTTGGGCGAACATGCTGCGGTCGTGGTCTCGGTCCTGGGCTCCTCCACCAGCGAGGGCGAGGTCGACGACGCCGTGGTTTCGGTGCTGGGCAGTACCCGCGTCACCGGACCGGTAGGCAACGCGGCCGTAGCGGTCCTGGGCGGGACCTACGTCGACAGCCACGTCGGCGGCAACGTGGTCGCCGTATTCGGTGACGTCGAGCTGGGCCCGCACGCCGAGATTGACGGCGATGTCGTCGCCGTCGGCGGCGAACTCCTGCGCGATCCGGCGGCGCTCATCCACGGCAACGTGCAGAACGTCATGCTGTTCGGCAGCGTGGGTCACCTCGATTGGCTGCGCTCCTGGGTGCAGCATTGTTTCCTGTATGCGCGGCCGCTGGCCTTCGCGCCGCACCTGGGCTGGGCGTGGACCCTGGCGTCGTGCTTCCTGGCGATCTACCTGTTGATTGCGCTGCTGTTCCCGGCCGGCGTGAATCGCTGTGTGCGCACGATGGAGGAACAGCCGGGCCGCACGGTGCTGGCCGCACTGCTCACTTTCCTGCTCAAACCCATCGTATTCCTGCTGGTGCTCGTGACGGTGATCGGTGCCATCCTGCTGCCCTTCTTCGCCTTCGCCCTGTTCATCGCCGGCCTGTTCGGCAAGGCCGTGGCGCTGGCCTGGATTGGCCGCCGCATCATTCCGTATCGCGATCCGGAGCACGCACCGCCGCCGCTGCTGGCGGTGCTGGTCGGCGGGATCGTGGTAATGCTGCTCTATACCGTGCCGGTGTTCGGTTTCATCGTCTACAAGATGCTCGCCATCCTGGGCCTGGGAATCGTGGTCTACACCCTGCTGCTCGGGTTTCGCGCCTCGCGCTCGGGGGACGGCGCGCCCGGAGCGGCCGCGTCCTCCGACTCTGCGGCGCCTGCGGCGCCCGCAGGCTCACCAGGCGCGCCGGAGCCGGCCGGAGCGGAGACCGCCCCCCCTGTAGCCGCCGCGAGCGCGAGCGCCGCCACGGAGCAGACACAGGCCACCGCAGCGCCTCCGGCGCCATCCCCTGCGCCACCGATTTCCATAGCCCTGGCCAACCGGGCGGGCTTCTGGCATCGCGCGGTGGCGCTGCTGCTCGACTTAATACTGGTCGGGATTATGTGCAGTGTCGTTGGTTTCCATTCGCATGGGGTGCTGCTGCTGCTCGCGACCTACGGCGCCGTCATGTGGAAGCTGCGGGGCACGACGATCGGCGGCATCGTCTGCAATCTGCGCGTCGTGCGATTGGACGGCCGCGCGATCGACTGGCCGACGGCCATCGTGCGCGCATTGGGCTGCTTCCTGTCCGCGGCGGTGGCGGGCCTGGGCTTCATCTGGGTGGTATTCGACCCGGAGCGCCAGTCCTGGCACGACAAGATTGCAGGCACCGTCGTGGTGCGTACCCCGCGCGGCACGGCCCTGCTCTGAGATTGCCTCGGTCCCCCTGTGCCCGTTCAGCGACAGCTTGTCCTGATCGCCCCCGGGCGCTGGAATGGTCCCACACCAAGACAGCCGGGGCACACCGATGGAAAACAAGGACCGCTTCCTGCGCATCGCCGTCATCGGCTCGGTCATTCTTGTCGGGGCCCTGGCGATCGTGGTGCGCCTGCATTCCTGAGGACCAGCGCCCCCGGCGGGTGACCTGCAGACGCCGCATTTGCTAGGCTGCGCGATTCCGCACCGTGAGGGATCGCTGTGAGCGAAAACGAGGTCGTCGTCGAAGCGTGGAACACGGTACTGTTCGAGAAATTCACGCGCTTCAAGCACCTGCTGATCGCCGGGCTCGCCGGCTATAGCGACGAGGTCTTCTCGCGGCGGCTCTACCCGGCCGGCGCGAACGTTCTGGACGTCGGCTGTGGCTTCGGCGACAGCGCGCAGCGCCTGGCCAATGCCGTGACTCCGACCGGCCAGGCGGTGGGCGTCGATTGCGCCTCGCGCTTCGTCCAGGCCGCCGCGGCCGATGCCCGCGCTGCGGGCATCGGCAATGTCAGTTTCTTTGCTGCCGACGTCCAGCGGGACAGCCTGCGCGGCCCTTATGATCATATTTTTGCGCGCTTCGGCACGATGTTCTTCATGAATCCGGGCGCGGCGCTGCTGAACATCCGCTGCGCGCTCAAGCCCGGCGGGACTTTCACGCAGATCGTCTGGCGCCGGCGCGAAGACAACCCCTGGGTGCACGACGCGGAGCTGCGCGTGCGCGCGATCGTCCCGGTCGTGTCGCACGAGGACACCGTCGCCGTGCACTGCGGTCCCGGGCCTTTTTCCATGGCCGGTCCGGACATGGTCAGCGCCATGATGCAGGGCACGGGCTACCGCGGCGTCACCTTTGAACGCTTCGACACGGACATCTGCATCGGGCGCGACCTCGACGAGGCGGTCGAGTTCGCCATGGCACTCGGACCGGCCGGTGAGATCCTCCGGCTGGCCGGCGCGGAAGCTGAGCGGCTCAGGCCGCGGGTGGTCACGGCGCTGCGCGACTCGCTGGGCAAATTCCAGCGCTCCGATGGTGTCTGGGGGCCCTCGAGCGCCTGGATCATCACCGCCCGTAATCCGGCCGTCCCTTGACGCATGCGGCCTTCGTGCTCGCCGGCGGCGGCAGTCTCGGTGCCGTGCAGGCGGGCATGCTCATGGAGCTCATCGCCGCGGACGTGCGTCCGGAACTGATCGTCGGCGTTTCAGCAGGCGCGCTGAACGGCGCGTTTCTCGCTTACGATCCGTCACCATCCACGGTTGAACGCATCGCCGAGCTGTGGCGGCGGATCTCGACGCGCGAGGCCCTGGGTCTGTCGTGGCAATCACTCCTCGGAGTCATTGGTCTACGCGGGCACATCGCCGACGCGCGCGGGCTGCGGCGGCTCCTCGATCGCGAGCTGCCCTATCGAGAATTCAGCGCCACGCGGGTCCAGCTCCACATTGTCGCCGCCGATGAAGCCAGCGGTGCCGAAGTGCTGCTGAACAGCGGCAGCGTGGCGGAGGCCGTGCTGGCCAGCACGGCCATTCCGGGCGTATTCGCTCCGGTCGTGATCGCCGGCCGCCGGCTGGTCGATGGCGCGGTCGCCACCGGCACGCCGATCGCCACGGCCGTGCGGCTGGGCGCGACGCGGCTGATCGTGCTGCCCTGCGGTTTCACCTGCGTCAACGGGGCCGTGCCCCGGCACGCCGTCGGACGCGCCATGCACGCCATCACCCTGCTGGGCGCGCGCCAGTTGCGGCAGGATTTTGACCACTACGCCGAGCGCGTTCGTCTGCGGCTGGTACCCCCGCTGTGTCCACTTGCTCAGTCATCGTACGATTATTCACAGGGTGCAGCGCTCGTGGCCGCAGCCCGCGAGACCACCCGCCGCTGGCTCGACGATGGCGGCCTGGATCGCGATGGTTTTCCGCAGGCGTTGCAGCCGCACGCTCACTGAGGGCGCCGCCCGCCCGGCTTGGAACGGCTCAGGACGGGCGCGCCAGCTCGCGCCCGCCACGCAGCACGGCGTCGATCAGCAACTGCAGGTCCGCGGCACGCGTGCGGTGATTGGCGATCGCGGCCCGCAGGCAATAGTTGCCGCCCAGGGTCGTGTAGGACGGCACCGCCACGCCGCTCTCGTGCAGACGGATCAGCAGTTCCTCGTTCAGGGCATTGAGCTGCGCCTGCGTGCCGCCCGAGCCGCGATAGCGGAAGCAGACGATGTTCAGGCTGACCGGCGCCAGCAGTTCGAGCTCCGCCTCGGCGCGCACGAGTTCGGCCAGCCGCTTCGCCTGCGAGATATTCTGATCGATGAGGCGGCCGTACTTGTCGACGCCGTGCTCCTTGAAGGACAGCCACACCTTCAGTGCGCGAAAGCCGCGCGTCAGTTGCAGGCCGTAATCGCTGAACCAGTCCGCGCCACTGGCGAGTCCGCGCTGCGCGTGCTTGAGGTAATCGGGCGTTAATGAAAACGTCGCGCGATGCGCCTTGCGATCGCGCACCAGCACGCAGCCTGCCTCGAAGGGGATATGCAGCCACTTGTGCAGGTCGAGCGCGACGGAATCGGCCAGTTCGAGGCCCTGGACGAGCTGGCGGTGGTTCGGCGACAGCGCCACGACGGCGCCGATCGCGCCGTCGACGTGAAACCACAGTTTCTCGCGATGACAGATCGCGGCGATTTTCGCCAGATCGTCGACGGCGCCGGTATTGATGGTGCCTGCGTTGCCGATCACAGCGCAGGGCTGCGCGCCGGCCTCGCGGTCGGCGGCGATTGCGCGCGCAAGCACCTCCGGATCAATGCGATAATTGTCGTCCACGGCCACTCTGCGCAACGCGCGGGAACCGTGGCCGAGCAGCTCGATCGCCTTCTGCAGGCAGCTGTGCACCTCGGTGGAGGCATAGAAAACGAGCGGCTTGGGGAGCGATGCCACCCCGGCGGCGCGCACGTCAACCGGGGCCGCGTGATTGCGTGCCACGGCCAGGGCTACGAAGTTGGCCATGGAAGCGCCGCTCACCAGCAGGCCACCGGTCTCGGGCGGCATCCCGACCATCTGCCGGCACCAGTCGACCACCTGGGTCTCCACCTCGTTGGCGACGTGATTGCCGCCGCCCATGTTGGGATTGACCGTGGCGGCGAGAAAATCCCCGAGCGCGCCGAAGGCCGTGCCATTGCCCATGTACCAGCCCCAGAAGCGCGGATGGGTGTTGCCCATCTGCCAGGGCATCACCCAATCCCGAAACTCCTGGTAGGCCGCCGCGGCCCCCTGCGGCGCGCGCGGCAGCGGCGCGTGGAAGCGCGCGAGGACGTCCGGCGGTGTCGGGCGCCAGACCGCGCGTTCACGCGTCTGCTGCAGATAGTCCAGCGCATCATCGACCGCACGGTGGGCGAGCGCGCGCAACTGCGGCCAGTCTTCGGGATCGAGAGTCTCTTCGCCGGGCGTCTCGTTCATGCCTAAACCCTGCGTCTCATGGAACGGTGACGCTCAGTGATTGATTCGTGCCGCAACCCGGTTCAGCGAGCGATTGAATTCGCCCATGGCCTCAGCGACGGGCGGATCGCAGGGATTGGCGGGTGGCGAAACGGCGCTGCACGAGGCGGTCGCCACGAAGACCGACCCGCCTTCCGGACGGGGTGCGCGGGTAATACGGCAGGCCAGCGCCCGGCTCACCGCGCGCGGCACCGCGTTGTTCACCGTGTTGTAGGTCTCGATAAGATCCGGGGTGTCCCTTTCCAGCGCATACCCACAGCTGTGCAGGGCCCACCATCTGGCCGCAACCCACATGGCTGCGCAGTGCTCCGCCACGAGGCACGCGGGTGCCTTCAAGACCACCGCCTGCTGTGGCCGGGACGGCCCGAGATCGGTTGTGGCCGCGCATCCCGACAGCAGCGCGCCGGCCAGAAAAGCCAGACTCTTCCGCGTCAAGGTCACAAGCTGCCGCTCGATTTTCCCAATGGCCGGACCTGCCGGTTTGACCTTCAGTGCCGCGCCCGCTCTATTATAGGAGGAAGGCGCTCGGTAGAACCGCCATAAGATAACCTCTTTTACACCCCTCAAGGAGTGCGTCATGACGACAGACCTGAAATATCTCGCGCTGACGGCGCTGCTGACCGCGACGCTGTGGATCCCGTACATTGCCGCGCAGGTCCAGACCAATGGGTTCCTGGCGCCGGGCAATTACCGCGACCCCACTCCCCGGCCGGTGCCGCTCTGGGGCAGGCGTGCCGACCGCACTTACATGAACGCCGTGGAGACCTTCGCACCGTTCGCGGCACTCGTGATTGTCGCGCAGCTGACGGGCAAGGCCAACGCCACGACGGCGTACTTCGCCCAGGCGTTTTTCTGGCTGCGGGCGACTCACGCCTTCGTCTATCTGTTCGGGATCCCGTACATCAGGACGCTGGTCTTCACACTCGGCTACGTCGCGGTCGCCGGCATCTTCTGGCAGGTGATCAGATAGGTTTGCCGTGGCGGTCAGCGCTTGAAGGCGGCGTCCGACACACGGTGATGCGGCCCAGGCTGCAACCGGACAATTGTTCCTGAGGTGGCGTCGCTGTACACGTGACAGGCGCCCGTGCAGTCACGCAGCTCGCTGGCGATGTACCTGAGCCCACCGGTGGTCTTGGGGTGCACGTCGGGCTTGAAGTCCCGGGCGTGACAGCCCGCGCAACTTCCGGCATCGGCGGGCGAGGTCCACGGGATCTGGTCCGAGTTGCCGGCATGGCAGGCCGTGCAGGCCAGCGCCGTCCGGTGCGGCCCCGGGTAGGTTGCGGCGGCGTGTACGAAGTGCAGCACGCTCCAGTCCGGATAACTGTGGCAGGTGGCACAATCGCGCTGCATGACCATGTGGGTGGGCGTGACGCCCAGCGCGATATTGTTGTCGTGGCAGCTTGCACAGCGGGCCGTGAGCGTCGTGTGATCCAGGAGGGCCGGTTTCCAGCCCAGCGTACCGTGACAGGTATCGCATGAGGCCGTGGTCGGCACGTGACTGACCGGCAGGCCCGTGGCGTGCACCCCGTCGTGGCAGCTGCGGCAGCTGTGCGCGGCGACGGCGAGGTGATCGAAGCGCGCCGGCGTCCAGGCATTGGAGGTATGACAGGTCTCGCAGGCGTCGCCGGCGGCCAGGTGGCTGCTCCCCTTGCCGCGGGCCAGGATCGAGTTGTGGCAACTCACGCAACTGCCGCTGACCTGCAGGTGATCGACGCGCAGGATCGGGAGCCAGGCCAGCGTCGTGTGACAGGTCTCGCAACGGGAGCTGCTGGAGATGTGGTTCGGGGTCTTGCCCAGGCTGCTGCCCGCGGCGTGGCAAGTCACGCAGGCCGTCCCTGCCGCGCGCTGATGATCGAAGCCTGCGGTGTGGCCCAGCGCATTGGCGCCACCGAGCGTGGGCACCGCCGTTCGCGCGCCCGATTTCTGGCCTGTCATCGCCATGCTGCCCCGTCGCACGCCAAATTTGTCACGCGAGGAATGGCATCCCGAGCCGCCGCAGTCCACACCCGGGTGATGGCCCGCTGACGGGCGGACCCAGAGGCCCACTCCGGTATTGGTCTTCCATTTCATGCCGAGCTCGTGGCAGCTCATGCAGGTCATGGACCGCACGGAGGCGTGCTTCATGATCGTGCCAGCAAAGGTCGTGAACACCGTCGCCGTGTGGCACTGCTCGCAGGCAACCGCCACCGTGCCATTGGGCGGGTTGGACGGGATGTGTCCGTTGGCACCTGGCGGGGGCTGCAGGGGCTTCAGGGTACCGGCAAAGGTCAGTCCATAAGCATGGCACTGCGCACAATTGCTCGTGATGTTCGCGTGGCTCATCACCGCCAGGCTGTAGTTGCCCACGGTCGTGTGGCAGAGCGCGCAGCTGTTGTCCGCCACCGGCAGCGGGATGTGATTGCTCGGCAGGTCGGTCGCGCCCTTGAAGCTGGTGGTATTGAAATGGCAGGTGGAACATTCGCCGGCGGTGACATGCGCAGTGCCGTCCGCCTTGAGCAGCGGCCGCACCACGGTCGCCGGAGACCCTATCCAGCTCATGCCCTTCTCGTGGCAGGACGAACAGGCCGTGATGGTGACCAGGCTGTGCACCATGGAAGGCGGCGCCGTGCCGCTGGCGTTGCTGAAGGAGAAGCTGCTGAAGTTGGATGAGGAATGGCAGCCTTCGCAGGCCAGCGTGCCCGTCGGGACGTGCTTGGGCGGCAGCGTCACGGTGATCTTGGGTGCAGTACCCACGTCCGTCTTGCCCGCACCGTGGCAATTGATGCAGCCGCTCGTAAAGCCCGTGTGGTTCATCGGCGGGACGGCATTGGCGATCACGAAGGTCGTGAAGTTGGTGGCCGCGTGACAGTTGATGCAGGCCGTGGTGCCGATCGAAATGTGATTACCCGGCTCAACCACGGTCACCGGCGTCCCCACCCAGGTCTTGCCCAGCGCGTGACAGGTTTCGCAGCTGCTGCTTGCGACCACCGCATGATTCATCGGTGGACTCTTGTTGGTGATCACGAAGCTTGTAAAAGTTGTGGCGCTGTGGCAGCTCTCGCAGGCCGCCGCGCCGAAGGGAATATGGTTGCTCGGCGGGAGCTTCAGGGTGGGCGGGGCCATGTTGGCAAAGCTCTTGCCCGCGCCGTGGCATTGCGTGCAGTTGTTCGTAATGTTCGCGTGGTTCATCGTCGCGAGGCTGTAGTTGCCTGCGGTCGTATGGCAGAGCGCGCAATTGTTGCTATCCGCCGTCGGCAGCGGAATATGATTCGCGGGCAGGTCGGTGGCGCCCTTGAAGCTCGTGGTGTTGAAGTGACAGGTCGAACACTCCCCGGCCGCCACGTGCGCGGTGCCGTCGGCTTTGAGCGCCGGGCGCACCAGGGTCGCCGGAGAGCCGATCCAGCTCATGCCCTTCTCGTGGCAGGTCGAACAAACCATGGAGGTCACGAGGCTGTGGACCATGGAAGGTGTTGCCGTAGCGCTGGCGTTCGCGAACATGAAGGAGCTGAAACTCGAATTCGAGTGACAGCCCTCGCAGGCGATCGTGCCGGTCGGTATATGCGTCGCCGGCAGCGTCTTGACCGCCGGAGTGCCGATCCAGCTCTGCCCCAGGCCGTGGCAAGTGATGCAGCCGCTCGTGAAGCCGGTGTGGTTCATCGGCGGCACGGCGTTGGCGATCACAAAGCTCGTAAACGTGGTCGCCGAATGGCAGTTGGTGCAGGCGGCGGTGCCGACCGGAATGTGATTGCCGGGCTCAATGACGGTTGCCGGCGTACCCACCCAGCTCTGCCCCGCACCGTGGCAGGTGGCGCAGGCCACACCCGAGACGGCCGTATGATCCATCGGCGGGCTCTTGTTGCTGATCAGGAAGGTGGTGAAGTTGCTCGCACTGTGGCAACTCTCGCA
>Ga0209647_1004196_pt1 | contig 10922 bp, 7 predicted proteins | sample GraSoi_2013_60cm_FD_185827 | JGI IMG/M metagenome (GOLD analysis project Ga0209647, IMG submission 185827) | Grasslands soil microbial communities from the Angelo Coastal Reserve, California, USA - Sample 9_17_2013_60cm (SPAdes) (version 2) | ecosystem: Environmental > Terrestrial > Soil >...
AAGCCGCCCGCCCCTATATCAGCGTGCCGCGCCGGTTCCGCGACATCGGGCGCGACGCTGCGACATCATGGCGAGGATTTGCGATGCGCGACGATACCTCACCCGCCCTCTCGCGCCTCATCGACCTCTGGGGCTGGCGGCGCCAGGTCGCCGAGCTCTATGTCGGGATTCGCGCGGCGCCGGCCCCCGAGGCGGCGTGGCGCTGCTGGCGCGAGACGCGCGACATGCTCTTCCGCGAGCACGCGCAATCGCCGCTCGCCCCGCACGAGCGCGCGTCGTTCCGCGGTCTGCCCTATTTCGCCTATGACGCGCGGCAGCGCTTCCTTGTCGAGCTCACGGCGCCGGCCGATGCGCGTCCCGAGACGATGACCGCCGGCGCCGACGGCACCGTCACGCTGTTGCCCTTCGCGCGCACCAGCGGCCTCGCCGCCGCGCTCGGCGGCGAGCTCACGCTCTATTGGATTAACCTCTATGGCGGCGGCGTCTTCCTGCCGTTTCGTGACGCCACCAGCGGCACGGCGAGCTATGCCGGCGGCCGCTATCTGCTCGACACCATCAAGGGCGCCGATCTCGGCATGGTCGGCGAGCGCGTCGTCCTCGATTTCAACTTCGCCTATAACCCCTCTTGCGCCTATTCCGATCAGTGGATCTGTCCGCTGGCGCCGCCGGCGAACGTCTTGCCGGGCAGCGTCGCGGCGGGCGAGCGGATGACAGCGGTCTAGAACGGGATCTCGTCGTCGAGATCGGGACCGGGCGGCCGGCGCTCGGGTCGGCTGCCGCCGCCACCGCCGCCGCCAAACCCGCCGCCCTCGTCACCCCCGCCGGAGAACCCGCCACCGGACGAGCCGCCGCCCTCGCCGCGGCCGTCGAGCATCGTCAGCTCGCCGCGGAAACGCTGCAACACCACCTCGGTGGAGTATTTCTCGATGCCGGCCTGGTCGGTCCATTTGCGCGTCTGCAGCGCGCCCTCGACATAGATCTTGGAGCCCTTCTTGAGGTATTGCTCGGCGACCTTGACGAGGTTCTCGTTGAAGATGACGACGCGGTGCCACTCGGTGCGCTCCTTGCGCTCGCCCGAGTTCTTGTCGCGCCAGCTTTCCGAGGTGGCGAGCGACAGATTGGCGATGCGCGTGCCGTCCTGCGTCGAGCGGATTTCCGGATCGCGGCCGAGATTGCCGACGAGAATGACTTTGTTGACGCTGCCAGCCATCGTGTTTTTCCGTCCCTGAGGTGTGATCGGTCATCTTAGCGGGAAGCGGTGCCGCTTGCTAGGCGGCGACGAGCCCGCGGTCCTTGAGCAGCGCCGCGATATCAGGCTCGCGGCCGCGGAAGGCGAAATAGAGCGCCATCGGGTCGCGCGTGTCGCCGGAAGCGTAGATATCCTTCAACCGCGCCGCCAGGTGGGGATCGAAGACGTCGCCCGCCTCGAGGAAAGCCTCGAACCCGTCGGCGTCGAGCACCTCGGCCCAGAGATAGGCGTAATAGCCCGCCGCGTAGCCGCCGCCGGCGAAGAGATGCTGGAAATGCGTCGGGCGATGGCGCACGCCGATCTCGGCCGGCATGCCGATCGCCGTCATGATCTCGCGCTCGAATGTGCCCGGGTCGATCGTCTCCGGCGCCGGATGGGTGTGGAATTCGAGGTCGAGCAGCGCCGCCGCCGTGTATTCCACGGTGGCGAAACCCTGGTTGAAATTGCGCGCCGCGAGCAGGCGGCGCAGCAGATCCTCCGGGATCGGCTCGCCGGTCACGCTGTGCCTAGCATAGGCGCGCAGCGTCTCCGGCGCGGACATCCAGTGCTCGAAGATCTGCGAGGGAAACTCGACGAAATCGCGCCTGACGGCGGTACCCGACTGCGACGGGTAGCGCGTCCGGCTGAGCAGCCCGTGCAGCCCGTGGCCGAATTCGTGGAACAGCGTCTCGGCATCGTCGAAGCTGAGCAGGGTCGGTGCGCCCTTGGCGAAATTATTGTTGTTGACGATAACAGGCGCGACCTCGCCGTCGAACGATTCCTGGTCGCGGTAGCTGCTCATCCAGGCGCCCGACTGCTTGCCCGAGCGGGCGAAATTATCGTGCAGGAAGATCCCGATATGGCGGCCGGCGACGTCGCTGACCTCATAGGCGCGCACATCCGGATGGTAGAGCTTGAGGTCGCTGCGCTCTGCGAACGTCACGCCGAAGAGGCGACCGGCGGTATCGAAGGCGGCGCGCACCATGTTGTCGAGGACGAAATAGGGTTTCACCTCGGCCTCATCGATATCGTACTTTTTCATGCGCACCCGCTCGGCGTAGTAGCGCCAATCCCAGGGCTCGATCGCGGCGTTCATGCCCTCCTCGCGCGCCAGCGCCTGGAGCTCGCCGCGCTCGATGGCGGCCTTGCGCTTCGCCGGCTCCCAGACCTGCGACAGCAACCGCTCGGCCGCCGCCGCGCTCTTCGCCATCGTGTCGTCGAGCCGATACGCCGCGAAGCTGTCATAGCCGAGAAGCCGCGCCTGCTCGGCGCGCAAGGTCAGGATCTCGCGGATGAGCGGCCGGTTGTCGTGCGGCCCGCCATGCTCGCCGCGCCGCGTCCACGCCTCGTAGGCGGCCTGGCGCAGGTCGCGGCGTGACGAAAAGGTGAGGAAGGGCTCGACCGAGGAGCGCGCCAGGGTGATGACGTAGCGTCCCGCCAGGTCGCGCTCCCTGGCCGCCTCGGCGGCGGCTTCGCGAATGAACGCGGGCAGCCCGTCGAGATCGCCCTCTTCGAGCACCAGCCGCCAGTCCTTCTCGTCGTGCAGCACGTTCTGGCCGAACAGCGTGTGCAGCGTCGCCAGCCGCTCGGAGATCGCGCTCATCCGCACCCGCTCCTCGGGGCCGAGCAAGGCGCCGCTGCGCACGAAATCGAGGTGATAGCGCTCGAGCAGCCGCATCTGGTCCTCGGCGAGTCCCAGCGCCGCCCGGCGCGCGTGGAGATCGGCGATACGCTGGAAGAGCGCGGCATTGAGCTGGATCCGCATATGATGCTGGGCAAGCTTGGGCGCGTAGTCCCGCGCCACCGCCTCGAGCGCGTCGCTGGTGTTGCTCGCATCGAGGTTGTGGAACACCCGGCTGACCCGGCCGAGCAGACGGCCGCTGCGTTCCATCGCCTCGACGGTGTCGGCGAAGCTCGGCGCGTCCGGCGATGCGGCGATGGCATCGATCTTGGCGAGCTCCTCCGCCATGCCGCGATCGAAGGCGGGCGGAAAATGCTCGGGACGGATGCGCTCGAAAGGCGGCAGCCCGAAGGGCGTGGTCCAGGTCTCGAAGAAGGGATTTTCGCTCACGCTGATCCTCATGACGTCCTGCCGGCGATGCCGGGATTGACGGCGAGCGACGTGCCGGCCGCGCTGCCCGCCTCGAAGGCCGTCGTCGACACCAGGCGCGGGGCGGCGCGCACCGTCCTCAGCCTGAGGTCGAGTCGGGCCAGCTCATCCGCCACGATCGCCGCCTTGATGACGACGAGGTCGCGCCCGCCGCCGCGATTGACGCCGTCGCGCTCTTCCTTCATCGCCGTCAGCTTGGCGGCGATCGAGGTCACCATGCCGAGGGCGAAGGAGGCATTGGCCATATGCCGCTCGTTGTGCCGGAACTTGAGATAGTCGCGCGAAGTCTTGTAGCGGCCGAGCTCGCTGCGGACCGCGTTGTCGATCAGCTCGGTCAGGTAATGGGCGACGGCGACGTCCGAGCGCAGGCCGAAGAAGACATAGCGGAACGCCCCGGCCGCGTTCTTCTCGCGCCAAACCCGGCAGTCGCAGAACGCGGCGACCGCACCGACGCACTCGTCGAGCGGGATGCGCTTGCGTCGCCAGGTCTCGAACTCGAGCCGCTCGCAACGCTCCTCGCGCATCTCGATATCGGTCAGCGAGAGATCGTACCGGTCGAGCAGCTCGGCGACCTTCGCCGCGGCGGAGAGCGCCTCCTCCTCGGTGCAGCCATTGCCGATCGTCTTGGCGCGCAGCGCCTGGATGCGTGACTTGAGCTTGTCGAGCTCGGCGGTATTCGGGGAAGACGGCATCATCGTATCCTAACGGCAACAGGCGCGGCTTGCGAGCGGCGCAATGGGAAGGTGAGGGGTTGCTTCCGCTTCTCGTTGCCGGCAACAGACCCCTCACCCTCCCCGCTTCGCGGGTCCCCCCTGAGCTTGTTGAAGGGCCTCTCCCACAAGGGGAGAGGGACTCGGTGGCTGGCCTCGCCACCCCTTGGAGCCACCGGGGGTGCGATACCATCTATAGGCGCTGGCTTATTCCGAGGCCTCCTCACATGACACTGATCACCACCATCGACAACTACGCCGATTCGTCTGGCGACTCGGCGACACCGCAAGACGTCCCGTCCGACGGCGAGATACTCGACGCCTATTCCCGTGCCGTGGTCGGCGCCGTCGAAACCGTCGGCCCGGCCGTCGTCCATCTGCAGATCGATGCCGGCGAACAGGCCGGCGCTGGGCCGGCCGGCAGCGGCTCGGGCGTGGTCTTCACGCCCGACGGCTATATGTTGACCAACAGCCACGTCGTCAATGCCGGGGGCAATGCCGGTGGCGGCAAGCGCATCCTCGCGACCTTTCCGGATGGCCGCTCCTCGACGGCGAGCGTGGTCGGCGACGACCCCGACACCGATCTCGCCGTCCTGCGCCTGCATAGCGAGGCGCCGGTGGCGGCGCGGCTCGGCGATTCGCGCCGCCTCAAGGTCGGCCAGCTCGTCGTCGCCATCGGCAACCCGTTCGGCTTTCAATGCACGGTGACCGCCGGCGTCGTCAGCGCGCTCGGCCGCAGCTTGCGCGCCCGCTCCGGCCGGCTGATCGACAGCGTCATCCAGACCGACGCGGCGCTCAACCCGGGCAATTCCGGCGGCCCGCTGGTGACCGCCGACGGCAGCGTCGTCGGCATCAACACCGCGATCATCGCCGCGGCGCAAGGCATCTGCTTCTCGATCTCGGCGAATACCGTCGAGTTCGTCGCCTCGCGCCTGATCCGCGACGGCCGCGTGCGGCGCTGCTATATCGGCATCGCCGGGCAGAACGTCCCGCTGCCGCGCCGCGTCGTGCGCTTCCACGAGCTCGCCCGCGAGAGCGGCGTGCGTGTCCAGTCCACCGCGCCCGACGGCGCCGCGCGCGAGGCCGGCATCCTCGGCGGCGACATCATCGTCGCCGTCGACGACAAGCCGGTCGGCGATATCGACGACATGCACCGGCTGATGACCGAGGAGCGCGTCGGCATTGCCGTACCGGTCACGCTGCTGCGCGGCGTGCAGAAGCGCGACCTCACCATCGTGCCGCGCGAGATGAAGCCGGCGGGATGAATCGCTTCGCCGGAGTCGCTTTCCGTCATCCCGCTCGGCTATAACTCTCTCCATGCAGCAGATCCGGGTTCGCGGCGCGCGCGAGCACAACCTCAAGAACATCGACGTCGACATGCCGCGCGACAGCCTGGTGGTGATCACCGGGCTGTCGGGCTCGGGCAAGTCGTCGCTCGCTTTCGACACCATCTATGCCGAGGGCCAGCGCCGCTATGTCGAGAGCCTGTCGGCCTATGCCAGGCAGTTCCTCGAGCTCATGCAGAAGCCCGACGTCGATTCGATCGAGGGCCTGTCGCCGGCGATCTCGATCGAGCAGAAGACGACGTCGAAGAATCCGCGCTCGACGGTCGGCACGGTGACCGAGATCTACGACTATATGCGGCTGCTCTTCGCGCGAATCGGCATCCCGTATTCGCCGGCGACCGGGCTGCCGATCGAGAGCCAGACCGTCTCGCAGATGGTCGACCGCATCCTGGCGATGAAGGAGGGCACGCGGCTCCTCCTCCTGGCGCCGATCATCCGCGGCCGCAAGGGCGAGTACCGCAAGGAGCTGCTCGATCTGCAGAAACGCGGCTTCACCCGCGTCAAGATCGACGGCACGATGATGGAGATCGACGAGGCGCCCAACCTCAACAAGGGCAAGGGCCTCGACAAGAAGCTGAAGCACGACATCGAGGTCGTCGTTGACCGCATCGTCGTGCGCGAGGGGATCGGCACGCGGCTTGCCGATTCGATCGAGACGGCGCTCGACCTCGCCGACGGCATCATGATCGCCGAGCGCGCCGATGGCGGCGAGCGCACCATCTTCTCCGCCAAATTCGCCTGCCCGGTCTCCGGCTTCACCATCTCCGAGATCGAGCCCCGGCTGTTCTCGTTCAACAACCCGTTCGGCGCCTGCCCGTCCTGCGACGGGCTCGGCACGAAGGATTATTTCGATCCCGAGATGGTCATCGCCGACGAGCGGCTCAGCCTCAAGGACGGAGTGATCGCGCCATGGGCGAGCTCGTCCTCGCAATATTACACGCAGACGCTGGAGAGCATCGCCAAGCACTTCAAGATCGGCATGAAGACGCCGTGGAAGGATCTGCCGGAGAAGGTGCGCGACACCATCCTCTACGGCTCCGGCGAGACCCCGATCGCGATGAAATACGATGACGGGCTGCGCAGCTATACGACCAACCGCGCCTTCGAAGGCGTCGTCACCAACATGGAGCGGCGCTATCGCGAGACCGACAGCGCCTGGGTGCGCGAGGAGCTCGGCCGCTACCAGAGCGCCAAGACCTGCGAGGTTTGCCAGGGCGCCCGGCTGAAGCCCGAGGCGCTCGCCGTCAAGATTGCCGGCAAGACGATCAGCGAGGTCGCCGAGCTGTCGATCTCGGCGGCGGCGGAGTGGTTCGCCGCGCTCTCGGCGACGCTGTCATCCAAGCATCGCGAGATCGCCGCGCGCATCCTCAAGGAGATCAACGAGCGGCTCGGCTTCCTCAAGAATGTCGGACTCGATTATCTCAGCCTGGCGCGCGCCTCGGGCACGCTGTCGGGCGGCGAGAGCCAGCGCATCCGCCTCGCCTCGCAGATCGGCTCGGGCCTCACCGGCGTGCTCTACGTGCTCGACGAGCCGTCGATCGGGCTGCACCAGCGCGACAATGCCCGGCTCCTGAAGACGCTGGAGCGGCTGCGCGATCTCGGCAACACGGTCATCGTCGTCGAGCATGACGAGGACGCCATCCGCAGCGCCGACTACCTCATCGACATGGGGCCGGCGGCCGGCATCCATGGCGGCCATGTCGTCGCCGAGGGCAAGCCCGAGGCGGTGATGGCCAATCCCGAGAGCATCACCGGCCAGTACCTCACCGGCATCCGGCAGATTGCCATCCCACCCAAGCGCCGCCCCGGCCACAAGGGGCAGCAGATCCGCGTCGTCAACGCTAGGGCCAACAATCTGCAGAACGTCACCGTCGAATTGCCGCTCGGCACCTTCACCTGCGTCACCGGCGTCTCGGGCGGCGGCAAGTCGACGCTGGTCGTCGAGACGCTCTACAAGGCGCTGACCAAGCAGCTCAACGGCACGCGCGAGCATCCCGCCGTGCACGACCGCATCGAGGGCGTCGAGCTGATCGACAAGATCGTCGATATCGACCAGTCGCCGATCGGCCGCACGCCGCGCTCCAACCCGGCGACCTATACCGGCTGCTTCACGCCGATCCGCGACTGGTTCGCCGGCCTGCCCGAGGCCAAGGCGCGCGGCTATGCGCCGGGCCGCTTCTCGTTCAACGTCAAGGGCGGGCGCTGCGAGGCCTGCCAGGGCGACGGCGTCATCAAGATCGAGATGCACTTCCTGCCCGACGTCTACGTGCAATGCGACGTCTGCAAGGGCAAGCGCTACAACCGCGAGACGCTCGACGTGATGTTCAAGGGCAAGAGCATCGCCGACGTGCTCGACATGACGGTCGACGAAGGCGCCGATTTCTTCCGCGCCGTGCCCGCCATCCGCGACAAGCTGGTGACCCTGCAGCGCGTCGGGCTCGGCTACATCCATGTCGGCCAGCCGGCGACCACCCTCTCGGGCGGCGAGGCGCAGCGCGTCAAGCTCGCCAAGGAGCTGTCGCGCCGCGCCACCGGCCGCACGCTCTACATACTCGACGAGCCGACGACGGGGCTCCATTTCGAGGACGTCCGCAAGCTGCTCGACGTCCTGCAGGCGTTGGTCGATACCGGCAACACCATCGTCGTCATCGAGCACAATCTCGAAGTCATCAAGACGGCCGACTGGATCATCGATCTCGGACCCGAGGGCGGCGCGGCCGGCGGCCGCATCGTCGCCACCGGCACGCCCGAGCAGGTCGCCGAGGTGGCGGCGAGCTATACCGGCCAGTACTTGCGCCCCTATCTCGCGCGCACCGGCCAGCGTCAGCGCAAGCGGGCGTAGGCTCTTGGACCAGCATTGTGCGTGCTTCGACTTCGCTCAGCATGAGGGATCTTGGTATCTGCCATTCCCGGTATCCCTCATCCTGAGCGAAGTCGAAGGACGCACCGCGCCGGTGCAATCCACCTCATGACCGCCACCCCGACGCCGGCGAAGAGCCGGCCGCTGGCCAAGCTCGGCATCGCCCTCCTCGCCGCGGTCGGGCTGGTCGTCGCCGTCAGCCTGATCGCCGATACCGGCTTCGCCGCGGTCGGCGACGCCTTCGCCGGGGCCGGCTGGGGGCTGGGCCTCATCATGCTCTACGATCTCGCCGCGCTGTCCTGCGCAGGGCTCGGCTGGAGCGCCTTGCTCAAGCCGCTGTGGGACGGGCCCCGCTGGCTCTTCATCGTCATCCGCTTCCTGCGCGAGGCGATCAATTCGCTGCTACCCGTCGCGCAGATCGGCGGCGATCTCATCGGCGCCCGCATGCTGGCGACGCGCGGCCCGCCGGCCAGCCTCGCCGCCGCCAGCGTCATCGCCGACAAGACGGTCGAGATCCTCGGCCAATTCGCCTACACGATCGCCGGCTTCGTGCTGTTCATCGGCCGCAGCGGCGACAGCGACTTGCTGCACGGCATCGGTTTCGGCCTCGTCATCGCCGGGCCGCTGCTGATCGGCTTCCTCGGCCTGCAGAACTCGCGCCTGTTCGGCGGCTTCGAGCGCATGCTCCTTGCCCTGGCGGCGCGGCTCGAATGGGAGGGGCTGAGCCGGATGGCCGGGCTCCACGCGGCGCTGACCGCGCTCTATCGCCAGCCGGTCGCTCTCGCCCTCGGCTTCGCCTTCCACAGCATCGCCTGGGTGGCCGGCGCCGGCGAGGTCTGGCTGGCGCTGCAGCTGATGGGCCACCCGCTCAACTTCATCGATTGCTTCATCCTCGAAAGCCTCGGCCAGGCGGCACGCAGCGCCGCCTTCATCATTCCCGGCGGGTTGGGCGCCCAAGAAGGCGCCTTCCTGCTGATCGGCGGCGCCCTCGGCGTGCCGCCGGAATACGCCCTCGCCCTCTCGCTGGTGAAGCGGGCGAGCCAGCTCCTCTTCGGCCTGCCGATGCTGGCGCTGTGGCCGTTCCTCGAGCGGCGGCGGAAGGTGGCGGCGGAGCTCACGTAAGCCTTCAACTGCGGTCAAGCTGAGGACCGCCTCCGCGTCAATGCTTCGGCCAAGCTCCCTCTCACCTCACCCTGAGCGAAGTCGAAGGGCGCACGATGGCGATGCCATCCGCAGCGCACGATGTAGAGGTAGCGCCCAAGGGAGCCTCCGGTCAGTTGTTGTAAAGAGCCTAGCACGACCATCGTGCGGCCTTCGACTTCGCTCAGGCTGAGGAAAACCGGGGGCGGCATCGATGCTTGGACCAGCTTCCGGGCGATCATCCGTTGCCGAACGCCCGGATCGCTGGCTATTCTAAATAGTGGCCCACATCGAAGGGGACAGGCTATGCGGAACTACTCGTTGATCGCGGGTGCTGCAGCGTTGGCCTTGGGAGTCGGCACTGCGCGTGCGGACACGCTGGTGGTGTGCTCGGAGGCAAGTCCGGACGCGCTGAACTCGGCGCTGACCGACTCCAACACGAGCTTCGATGTCAGTGAGCAGATCGCTGACCGGCTGGTCGAGATGGAGCCCGGCGGTTCGAAGGTGATCCCTGCCCTTGCGGAATCTTGGACCGTTTCGCCGGACGGCCTGCGCTACACATTCAAGCTGCGGCATGGCGTGAAATTCCAGTCCAGCGACAATTTCAAGCCGACGCGGGAGATGAACGCCGACGACGTGGTGTTCAGCTTCACTCGGATGTACGACAAGGCCAACCCCTACTACAAGATCGGCGGCTCCAACTACCCGATGTTCGCCGACTTCATCGAACCCGCGCTGAAGTCGGTTTCCCGCACCAGCGACGACACGGTTGTGTTCGACCTGAAGGTGCCGTCGGCATCGTTGCTCAGCGCGCTCACGGTGCAGTCTTTCTCGATCTGGCCGGCGGAATACGCGGCGGCGATGCAGAAGGCGGGAACGCCGGATCAATTCGACCTCGCGCCGCTCGGCACGGGACCGTTCCAGATGGTGCAGTACCAGAAGGACAGCCTGATCCGCTTCCGGGCATTCCAGGATTTCTGGGGTGTGAAAGGTGGCATGCCTCAACGCGCCGCCAAGGTGGAGCAGATGGTGTTCTCCATCACGAAGGAGCCGACGGTGCGCTTCGCCAAGCTGCGCGCCGGCGAATGCCACGTCGCGCGCTATCCCAACCCGGCCGACCTGCCGGCGATGCGCACGACCCCCGGAGTCGTCGTCTCCGAGGCCCCGGTCGCGGCGTTGAGCATGCTGTCATTTCGCGTGGACAAGAAGCCGTTCAGCGATCGCCGGGTGCGCGAGGCGCTGGCCATCTCGCTCGACATGAAGTCGATACTCGATGCCGTGTTCCAGGGCAGCGGCGTGCCGACCGCCTCGCTGGTGCCTTCGGCACTGTGGGGACACAACGCCACGCTGACGCCCCGTCCCTATGATCCCGCGCGAGCCAAGGCGCTGCTCGCCGAGGCTGGCTATCCCAATGGTTTCTCCACCGATGTATGGGCCATTCCGGTGACGCGGGCCTACATGCCGAACGGCCGGCGCACCGCGGAGCTCATTCAGGCGGACTGGGCGAAGATCGGCGTCAAGGTGAATA
>Ga0209647_1004197_pt1 | contig 10918 bp, 10 predicted proteins | sample GraSoi_2013_60cm_FD_185827 | JGI IMG/M metagenome (GOLD analysis project Ga0209647, IMG submission 185827) | Grasslands soil microbial communities from the Angelo Coastal Reserve, California, USA - Sample 9_17_2013_60cm (SPAdes) (version 2) | ecosystem: Environmental > Terrestrial > Soil >...
TGGCGTACATCGGAAGCGTAGCAGACGATACAAAGGACGTTCTGGGTCGCGAGCCATTGTTGCTGCGGGATTGGGCAAAGCTGCATGCCAATGAGTTGTTGGAAATTGCGGGTAGCTAACACTGCGTTAGCCGAGACTTAAAGCCAGGGACCTTGAGAGCGAATTTGAACCCTCACTCGCCAACTTACGAATCAGGGGACCCGGCATCACTAAGGGAAAGGAGAATCTATGAACTTCGGCGTGATCGGACCTGGAGACATTGGTGAAGTGATTATCAGGAAACTGAGAGATGCAGGTTACCCAGTCAAAATGGCAAATTCGCGAGGCCCAGAGTCACTAAAATACCTCGCGACGAAAACGGGAGGAATACCGGCTTCACTTGAACAAGTCGTTCAGGACGTAGATATGCTCTTCATTGTTGTCCCTCAAAAGGCGATACCAGAACTACCGAAAGGGCTTTTAAATAGAGCCCAAAAAGAAACGATCGTTATTGATGTGGGCAATTATTATCCCTTTCGCGACGGCCGTATCGATGAACTTGAAAATGGCCTCACGGAGAGTGTGTGGGTTGAGAGGCAGATCGGGCGGCCCGTGGTCAAAGCCCTCAACACGATTCCCTCAAAGGCATTGATGGCGGCGGGGCGTCCCGCTGGAAGTAGAGATCGTGTCGCTCTTCCAATATCTGGAGACAACACCAAGGCAAAAGAAATCGTTGCTCAACTCATTGATCGAATCGGATTCGATTCTGTTGACGCCGGAACAATCGTTGAATCGTGGCGGCAACAGCCTGGATCTCCTGTTTATTGCACCAATCCGACGAAGGAGGAACTTCAGTTGTGGCTAAGAAAAGCCGACCGTTCTTCACTTGCCACGAACCGGGAAAAGGCATTGAAGGCATTTTACCCGACAAGAGATGCGGATTACCAAGCCCAAATCGAAGCCCATCGATCGGTATTAATAAACGAACAAAACAATAAGTAACGAAGAGGGTAACAGATGGTTAGCAGCCGTGCGGCTGAACGGTTCGACGCCTTATCAACCCGCACAGGAGAATTAGATGATCGAAGTAACCGTAGCCTACCCGGCCGGCCAAGGCCGCACATTCAACATGGACTACTACTTGAAGACCCACATTCCGCTATTTCAAAAACGAATGGGCGCGGCGATGAAAACCATTCGGGTATCACGCGGAATTGGCGGCAGTACGCCGAGAGCGCCCGCGGCCTTCGTGGCTATGGTGCACGCCACCTTCGACTCCGCTGAGGTGTTCGCAAGCGCTTTTGCTCCATACGCCGCCGAACTCCAAAGGGACGCGCCGAACTATACCAATATTCAGCCGGTCGTGCAGATCAGCGAAGTATTGATTGCGTAAGCCTTCCATCGGGTGACCAACGCGGCGGTCAGCTCGCAAGAGACCGACCGGTTGAGCGGGCTGGAATCGATATGAAGTAACGCGTCATACAAGAACCTCTTATGCGGTGGCACCCGGCGTCGATCCCTGCTGCCCTTTGACCGCGGAGGCGAAGTCAGGCTGTATGATTAAATTCCCACAAAGGTACCAAAAGTCTCACAGGAGTTTTCGCAACCTTCTATGCTCGAAGAACTTTCGGCAATTCTGCGGCTCCCAAAATTGGGCCTTGTTTAGTCGACCAATTTTGGGGGCTTAATACCGACCGTATCCTGCAACCGTTCTTCGAAAAGTAGTACTCTCCCAAAATGGGTCATCACACGGGGTCTATCGGATGCACAGATCCAACTGATCTCCGGCCATGAGAGCAAAAAGAGCCTGGAAATCTATCAGCAGCTCTCACTGGGCGCGGTCGAACACGCGTATTAGGAGGCTGTCCAGGGGGGTCAGCATCTAAATGGACACCCAACGATGCCAGAATCACGGGCCTGTGAGACTTTTGGTACCTTTGTTGGAATTTAACCACACCACGAGTACGTCGCCGGGTTTAACGAATGCCATCGCGCTGGCGAGACCAGCACGGTCATCACGATTTCCAGACGCACGATCTTCGAACAGGTGCCGACTATCGACACCGACGGCCAGCAGCGCGTCACGTTGCAGACCGGTACTCTGTCGGTCGCTGTCGGACGACACACGCATGTAGCCTACGAGCATGAACGGAAAACCCCCAATCGAAGGTTTCCACATGGTACTCCTTGCCGACACGGTTTTTCGTGCATCCGAGAGCAGTCCCACGATGCGATTTCCGCTGCGATTCACGGGGTGTCAACAAACAAGTGTTTCCCGACAGGGGCAATTCAACCTATCGGCCATCTACAGACATTGGGCTGAGCCTCTAAGCGGACTTCTGAGCGTCCGCTTCACCAATAAGCCGGGCGCCACATAAGTCGCGGCCGCGTTGGGTCGGGGCTGCGAGGTCTACGCTGCAACCGGTGCTCAAGGACTAGGGAATCAGAAGTAGCTTGCCGGTTGTGGTGCGGCTCTCCATATCCGCATGCGCCCGAGAGGCTTCAGCGAGTGGATAGGTGCCGCCAATTCTGACATTTAGGAGACCGCGAGCAATCCAGTCGAACAACTGGGCGGAATGGGTTCGGAGCAGCATTGGTGTGTACACATGGTCGAGGAAGCTGGCGTAGCCTATCTTAATACTCCTTGGTAGGCTCATAATATCGAGAGATCCTGGACCGCCTAGTACCGGCCCATACCAGCAGAAAGTGCCGCACCGTCGGAGCGACTCGAGGGAGGCCTGAAAAGTCACCGGCCCCGACCCGTCATAGACGACATGGACACCTTCGCCACCGGTCAGACGAATCGCTTCCCTGGCGAATTGCCCTTCGGTATCCACGATCACGTGATCGGCGCCCGCATCCTTCGCGACAGCCACCTTGTCTTGATTGGACACGCGGCCGATTACCCGGCCACTTCTCAACTTGATGATCTGGGTCAGTAAAAGCCCGACGCCACCCGCCGCAGCGTGTACTAGAGCCACGTCTTCCGGTTGCACGCTATAGAAATTGGTTGCAAAGTGACTCGCAGTCAAACCCTGCATCATTACCGCAGCGGCGGTGTGATCGTCGATCGCATCCGGCACAGGTACAAGCCCATCGGCCGAGAGGGAGATTCGTTCAGCATAGCTTCCACGCGCATAGACCCAGGCGACTCGTTGCCCGGGTTGGACGCTGTTCACTCCGTTACCGACGGCAAGTACGCGCCCCATCCCCTCCACACCCAGGCCCCGAGGCAACGGCATTTCGGTCCAAAACTGGCCACGCCGTACTCCCGTGTCCATGAAGTTCACTCCCGCCGCCGCGACCTCGACAAGCGCTTGTCCCGGGCCGGCGACGGGATCCGGGCGGTCAACCACTTCTAGCACTTCTGTGCTACCTGGCCGGTTCATGACTATCGCTTTCATTTCGTGCACCTCAATGTTGAACGATCTCATTCCAGCCATTTTCCGGCTGAGACTTGTTGTTTAGCGCTGGCATTTGATTGGCACCTCTTGAAGGCGAAACATTGGTCAGACTGTAGGAAGCCTTTGGTTTCACTTGGTCCTTGGGCAACCTATCCAAGAAATTTTTTCCCCAGTCCCACATCGCATCGATGATCGGCTTCAGGGCCTGGCCGCGCTTGGAAATGGAATATTCCACCTTCGGTGGAACTTGAGCGTAGACCTTGCGCTCGATTACGCCGTCTTCCTCCAACTCGCGCAGCTGCGTTGTGAGCATGCGCTGAGTGGTATCTGGAATGAGCTTGCGAAGCTCGCTGTGTCGCTTGGTACCGTCGCTGAAAAGGATAAAGAGGATTTCTCCCTTCCACTTTCCTCCGATGACCTCGGTGCACGCCTCAACCGGGCAACCCAATCGATCATAGCGTCTGTGTCTCATAGCGTGTTTTGATCCTTAGGCACATTTTTGTCACTACTGTAGAAAATTGTGCCTACTTGTCAACTACGAACATACATCGTATTTTCGCTAACCAAACAAAATCAGATAACATATAAAGCTCTAATAATGAGGTACATACATTGAAAATGACACGTATTTTTAGGGATCTGCACTCGAACCCTGGTAAGCCACTGATTCTACCCAATGTCTGGGACGCGGGCGGAGCACGCATCGTCGAATCAGTCGGCGCAAAAGCGGTAGCGACAACGAGCGCAGGTGTGGCCTGGTCGAAGGGGTATCCGGACGGCAACAAGATGCAACCGCGCCTCCTGGCGCATTTGGCGGGGGAAATCGTTAAAACAGTGAAGGTGCCTGTCTCGATCGACTTCGAGGCTGGTTATTCGGACAAACCGGCTGTCGTCGTGGAAAATCTCAAGCCGATCGTTGCCGCCGGCATCTCGGGCATCAACATCGAGGACGGGACCGATGAGCCGGCCCTTCTGGCCAAGAAGATCGAGGCAATCAAAAAGATGGTTTCGTCGGAGGGGGTCGACGTTTTTGTCAATGCGCGAACCGACGTCTATTTGCAGGATCTCGTGGCTGACGACAAGAAGCTGCGGGAAACCCTGGATCGAGCGGCGACGTATCAAGAGGCTGGCGCTGATGGTCTATTCGTACCCGGTCTGACGGAGATTGCGCACATCGCCAAGATCGCCGCAGGCACCGACTTGCCAATCAATCTCATGTCGTCGTCTGAGCTGCCGAAGATCGACGAACTGGTGAAGCTCAATGTGCGGCGCCTGAGTGCTGGAACGGCGATCGCACAGATCGCCTACAAGCATGTCGCCCGTCTCGCCGAGAACTTCCTCAAGGAAGGGGACTGTGGGGTCTTCAACGAAGACGCGATGCAGTATTCGCAGCTACAGAATCTCTTCGAGGGTCGGGAATAGGGTATGCACATTCAGAAAAAACTATTCACTCCGATACAAATCGGGCCGATCACACTCAAGCATCGCGTCGTGATGCCTCCGATGAGTCGGCTTCGAGCCCAATGGCCGAGCGGCATCCCAAGCGATTTGCAGCTCGAATATTACAGGCAACGTGCATCTGAGGGCGGGTTAATTTTCACGGAGGCGACGGCGATCTCGACATCTGGGCGTGGCTATAAAGGTGCACCAGGACTCTACAACGACGAGCAGGTGACAGGCTGGAAACACATCACGGATGCGGTCCATGCCAAGGGCGGCTACATATTCACTCAGCTCTGGCACGCTGGGCGCACGACTCACATTGCGGTGACGGGCGCAGAACCGGTCACGGCTTCTGTCGATCCGGCCTATTGGGCAAATCCAAACTATGTTTTCGTTGTGACTCCGGACGGCTTTTCGCAACCGACGCCGCACCGGGCGCTGAAGACAGCGGAGATCTCTGGAATCATCGAGCAATACCGCATTGCCGCCGTCAACGCGAAGCGAGGCGGCTTCGACGGCGTCGAGGTCATGGCTGCTAACGGTCATCTGATTGACCAGTTCCTTCAGGACAACAGCAACAAGCGCACTGATCGGTATGGCGGTTCAATTGAGAACCGCACCCAACTTCTCGTCGAAATAGTCGAGGCATTAATCGACGTTTGGGGCGCCAACCGTATCGGAGTCCGCATCGCGCCAAGCGGGACGTACAACGACATGGCGGACAGCAATCCGCGGGCGCTATTCCGTTATGTTGCAGAGCGGCTCAATGCCTTTGGGCTGGCCTATCTCCATGTCATCGAGCCTCGAATCAAAGGCGGTGAATTGATTGTCGAAGGCCAACCTCCGGTCGCAGCGCAGGAGTTGAGCAAGATCTTTCAAGGTCCGATCATCGCTGCCGGTGGCTTTGAACCCGATACAGCGGAGGCCGCCGTCGCCAATGGCGATGCTAGCCTGATCTCATTCGGCCGTCACTTCATCGCGAATCCGGATTTGCCCAAACGGATTGAGTTCGGGCTTCCGCTCAACCGCTACGACCGAAGCACTTTCTACGGTTTCGATGCGCACGGGTATACCGACTACCCGACATACGAGCAGCGGGAATCAAACCAGGCACGTTGTGCCTGAAAATACAGAACAGGAGTTTTTTGTGAGTGATAAAACAAAATCAGTGGTGGCGATAATTGGCGCCACCGGCTACACAGGCCGCTTCGTCATTGCAGAATTGTTGCGCCGTGGGATGACCCCGATTGCCATCGCCCGTGATGCTAACGCGCTCTCAGCGGCGAACTTTCCCGAGAACGAAGTTCACCGTTGCCAGGCAACCCTGAACGACGCAGCATCGCTCGATCGAGCGCTTCACGAAGCCCAAGCCGTCATTAACTGCGCAGGACCTTTTGTCGATACAGCCGAGGCGGTCGTGAGCGCAGCTTTGCGAGCGGGAATTCACTATGTCGATGTCGCTGCCGAGCAAGTCAGTGCAGGCCAGACGCTAGAAAGATTTGATGAGCCCGCTTGCAAGGCCGGCGTCGCGGTCATTCCCTCGATGGCATTCTTCGGCGGATATACTGATTTGATGACCACGGCCGCGCTGGGAGAGTGGGACGCTGTGGATTCCATCGACGTCATGATCGGTTTCGACAGGTGGCATCCCACGCAGGGCACACGGGATACCGTCGCGCGGAAGTCCATCGGAAATCTGATGGTCAAGGACGGACAGCTGACAGAGATGCCTTCGTCGGCTGCGCAAAAGCGTTGGAATTTCGCAGAGCCGATCGGTGATCAGGCAGTGGTCGAGATGCCATTCTCTGAGGTCTTGCTGATAGCCCGCCACGTGAAGACCACTGAGCTTCACACCTATCTCACGCAAGTCGCCATCACCGAGGTCCTCGATCCGGCGACCCCTTCGCCAAAGGCAGCCGACGCGATGGGGCGGTCAGCACAAAATTTTGTGCTCGAAGTCGTGCTCACGCGCGGTAATGAACGTCGACGTGCGATTTCGCGCGGACGCGACGGCTACGCTGTCACAGCCCCCCTGACATGCGAAGCGGTCGAGCGTTTGCTCAAAGGCCAATTTCGCTCTGCAGGCGCCCAAGCGCCCGGCGAAATTTTCGATGCCAAAGCCGTCTTGGCAGCACTCGGACCGGACTATCCATTCGAAATTGTGCCGTCATGATTGTTCGCGTCGCGATCAGACAAGACTTAAAAATAGGAGCGGCGTCTAGTTAAAGGAAAACTCGCGGCTACAGAGGCGTGTGAGCCAGGTGAGATTTTCGATGCCAAGAACTTCTTGGCGGTTATCGATTCCGAGCATTCTACATTTGAAGTGACGGAATCTTCGATCTTGCCAGCAGAAGAGTAGGAGACAAAGGGAAGTTGAAATCGTTTCCGCCTCCTCACTTCTACCACATCGCAGAACCATCGAACATGACGTCGATCAGACGCCATGGCCTACTGAGCACAGAACAATTGGTCAGGCGAGCGGTACGCAACAATGCCCAAAGAGACGCGATCCTAGGCACTCATCGCGCGGATGCTCTCATCCTTCGCGACGGAGTGTACATCCGTGATCAAAGGCCAATGCCGCCAAGTCTGCTGAAATCAATTCTCTGTAATGATATGACCCCGTCCGACTGGTACCGGTTCTTGAACGGCTTCGTTTTCCTCTGGGCGAATGAAGATCGGCTCAATCGTCATTTGCGAGCTTTTGAAGGAAGGCGACAGGTCGTTCTGACTTTTCATGCCAAGCGATTATTGGCTGATCTAGGACATCAAGTCTTTTTGAGCCCAATCAACAGCGGCAACGCCCGCCGCAATGCCGTGGCGCGCTGTCGGACGCTTTTCACCTCCTACCACGATTGGCTCAGCAAGGGCTGGCCCATCATCGGATCAGAGCAGCGGCCACGTTCGAGCTCTCCGGCTGAAGTCGTCGTTAAAGGCCATCTGCCTCTGAACCCTTACCTGATCAACGAGTACCATGCATAGTCCTTTACCAACCAAACCCGTATTCACTCAATCGAAAGTCGAACCTAAACGTCAGGCCTTAAGGCAGCCTCGTTTCACATTCTGGGCCGGCTTGGCGCTCATGGTGATAATTCTCGCCGTCGCCGTCCTCTGCGCACGAGGCGTCTTCGTACAAGCATCGAGTCGAACCGTTGCCCCACCTCCACCCCAGGTTGCCGTCAGCGCGCCGCTGCAACGTGACGTGGACGGAAGGCTTGGATTTCTGGGCCAGTTCTCGGCCGTGGACCATCTTGAGCTGCGTGCTCAAGTCGGCGGCACGCTCATTCAGATCGGCTTCAAGGACGGCGACATCGTCCACAAGAGCGATCTGCTTTTCGTCATCGATCGCGTTCCGTATGAGATCAAACTGGCTCAGGCGAACGCGCAACTCGAGTCCGCAACAGCTCGTCTTGTGCTGGCAAATCGTGAGCTTGCGCGCATTCAGATGTTACAAGCCAGGCAGGTGGAGACAGCAGAGAATCTCGACCAGCGCGCGGCCGACCAGCGGGCTGCCCAGGCCGCGGTCGATGATGCGAACGCACAGATCCGGGATGCACAGTTCGACTTAGATCATTGCCGAATCGTGGCACCGTTTACGGGTCGCATTGGCTCTCATCTGGTCTCGGTTGGCAATTTGATCTCGGGCAGCCGGGCAGGTACGAGCCCCACCACTCTGCTGGCCACGCTCGTCTCGATCGACCCGATCTATCTGAACTTCGATATGAGCGAGGCCGACTACATGACGTTCCTCCGGGACCGCCAGAAACAGAACGGGCCGCTCGCAGAGAAGGTCCAGGTGTCCTTGAGTGACGAGACAGCCTTCACTCACAAAGGCACGCTCGACTTCGTCGACAACGCGCTCGACCGGTCCAGCGGTACAATTCACGCCCGCGCCACCGTGCCGAACAGCGACCTGCTCCTGACGCCAGGCGGATTCGCCCGAGTTCGCTTGGAAGTTGCGCCGCCGGCGCCTGCCCTGCTGGTGCCAGATGCATCTGTGCTGCCGGATCAGTCGGAGCACATCGTTCTGACAGTTGGGCCGAACGACGTCGTAACGCCGAAGCAGGTCCAGATCGGCGACCTCCGCGGTGGCCTGAGGGTCATCCGCTCGGGTCTGACGCCTTCCGATCAGGTCATCATCGACGGCATCCCGATCGCCGTGCCGGGCTCGAAGGTGACGCCGCACAACGGATCGATCCACTTCGGGTCTGATCAGAACGCGGGCTGAGTCAGTTTATGAAACTATCGCATTTCTTCATTGATCACCCACGCTTCGCCACGGTGATCAATATCTTCATCCTAGTATTCGGTTTGGCCGCGGCGGCATTCCTGCCCGTTGCCCAGTACCCGAATATCGTGCCGCCGACAGTCCAGATTACGGCCGCCTGCCCCGGTGCTTCGGCCGAGACAATCGCCCGCACCGTGGCGACGCCGCTCGAACAGGCCATCAACGGCGTCGAGAATATGGACTACATCAGCAGCCAGTCGACGAGTAACGGCCTCCTCATCATTACGGTGATCTTCAAAATAGGCACCGATATCAACACTGGCCTCATGCTCACGCATAATCGCGTACAGGACACGTTGTCTCGGCTGCCCCAGGAAGTCCAGCTCCAGGGCGTGCAGGTCAAGAAAACCATCCCGGCCTTGCTTCTCGGGATACATCCCTATTCGCCGGATGGGTCTCGCAGCGCCGAGTACATCTCCAATTACATGATTCTTCATGTTAGAGACGAGATCGCTCGACTGCCCGGTGTCGCGGATTTCTGGACTTTGGGCGAGCGGCAATACGCCATGCGGATCTGGATCGACCCGGACAAGGCTGCCGCGAACACCATCAGCGCTAGCGATATCCTGAGCGCCCTGCGCGCCCAGAACGCCCAAGTCTCGGCCGGTGCTCTGAACGAGCCACCTGTCTTCAGCAACACGGGCGCGGCCTACCAGATCAGCGTCCAAGCGCTGGGTCGACTCACGACGCCCGAACAATTCGGCAACATCATCGTCAAGTCGGACTCCCAGGGGCGCGTCACCCGCATTCGCGACATCGGCCACGTTGACCTGGGCTCCGCGGACTACAACTCAGTAGCTTACGCCGATCGCCATGCGTCCGCTCCCTTCTGGGTCATCGCCACGCCCGGGGCAGATGTGGTCAAGGTGGAGCACGAAGTATGGGATAAGATGGCAGAGCTCAAGAAGAGCTTCCCGCCTGGTCTCGACTATATTAACATCTATGATCCGACCGCCTTCGTGAGCCAATCCGTCCACGAAGTGATCGTGACCGTCGGCATCGCGATCATCCTCGTGATCGGCGTCGTCTACCTGTTCCTGCAAAGCTGGCGGGCGACGATCATCCCTGTGGTCGCTATCCCGGTATCACTGGTCGGTGCCTTCTCCATCCTCGCCGCGCTCGGCACCTCGATCAACAACCTGTCTTTGTTCGGTCTCGTGCTGGCCGTGGGCATCGTGGTCGATGATGCCATCGTGGTGGTCGAGAACGTCGAGCGCAACATGCGTCTCGGCATGTCGTCGAGCGAGGCGGCACACCGCACGATGGACGAGGTATCAGGAGCGCTGATCGCCATCGCCCTGACCCTCTGCGCCGTCTTCCTTCCGTCCGCCTTCATCTCCGGCATCTCGGGCCTGTTCTTCACTCAGTTCGCGACCACCATCGCCGCGTCGACGGTGATCTCGTGCTTCGTCTCGCTAACTTTAAGCCCGGCCCTCTGCGCAGTGCTGCTGAAGCCGCACCACGTCCATGCCAAACCGCGTGGCGTCAACCAGATCCCGCAGGGCCCCTTCGGTCTCTTTAATCTCGGTTTCGAGTGGTTGTCGTCGAGTTACGGCAAGATGACCAGCCGCTTCGTCAGGGCGAGCGCCATCATCCTGGTCGTCTACGTCGGCCTGATCTCTCTCACGGGGCTCCAGTTCACGAGGATGCCTACCGGCTTCATCCCGGATCAGGACATTGGCTACCTTGTCACGGTCGTCCAGCTGCCGCCGGGCTCGAGCCTCGCCCGGACCGATGCGGTGGTTCGGGAAGTGAACGACATCATCCTGAAAACCCCAGGCGTCGAGCACACTTCCCCGGTGAC
>Ga0209647_1004199_pt1 | contig 10911 bp, 6 predicted proteins | sample GraSoi_2013_60cm_FD_185827 | JGI IMG/M metagenome (GOLD analysis project Ga0209647, IMG submission 185827) | Grasslands soil microbial communities from the Angelo Coastal Reserve, California, USA - Sample 9_17_2013_60cm (SPAdes) (version 2) | ecosystem: Environmental > Terrestrial > Soil >...
GCCACCACATACCCGCCCACCGGGGTCGCCGCCAGGTGCCGTACGTTGACGAGCGTACCGACCGTGGTCTCGCCCGCCGGCAGCTCCGCCTCCGCGAGCCGCCATGCCGCGTTCTCCATCAGGCCGATCATCACCGGGGTGCCCAGCACACGCACGCCGCCGGCGCCAAACGCCGCCGCCGTCTCTGCCTCCCCCACCGTCAACGACGCCTCGCCACGCATGCCTACCGCCAGCGTCATCGCCTCAATGCTCCTTTCGCCGCGGCGCCACACATGGCTGCCCTGCCCATTGTAACATCGTTTGCGGGTGCAGTTCAGCCAGTCCCGCTCGCGTTGACGCTGCTAGTATAGAATAGGATAATGGCAAGCGCCTGGGGGAGGGATCAATCCTTGCGCCAGTGACGCATGGAGAAGCACGACAATGCAGCAGGTAGAGAGCACGGCACGTACGGCGCCAGACACCACGCCGGCGCAGCCAGACGGAGCGCAGCAGCGGCTGGGCATTTCCATTGTGGTGCCGGTCTACGATGAAGAGGAAAGCGTCGTCCCGCTGTACGACGCCGTCCGCGCACAGCTGGACGAGATCGGCGAGAGCTACGAGATCATCTTTGTGGACGACGGCAGCCGCGACGGCTCGTTCACCGTGCTGCGTGCGCTTCACGAGCGCGACCCGCGCGTGCGCGTAATCCGCTTCCGCCGCAACTTCGGCAAGACGCCGGCGTTGGTGGCCGGCTTCGCGCAGGCGCGCGGCGACATCGTCTTCACGATGGATGCCGACCTGCAGGACGATCCCACCGAGATCCCGCGCTTCCTGGAAAAGCTGGCGGCGGGCTACGACCTCGTCTCCGGCTGGAAGTATCCGCGCCACGACCCGCCCACCAAGACCGTCCCGTCCTACTTCTTCAACCGCATGGTCGGTATCACCACCGGCGTGAAGCTGCACGACATGAATTGCGGCTTCAAGGCGTACCGGCACGAGCTGCTGGACGACATCAAGCTCTACGGTGAGCTGCATCGCTTCGTGCCGGTGCTGGCGCACCAGCGCGGCTTCCGCGTCACCGAGGTGAAGGTGCGGCACCACCAGCGGAAGTATGGCAAGTCGAAATTCGGGGCGCGGCGCTTCCTGCGCGGCTTCCTGGACCTGCTGATGGTGCTCTTCCTGATGAGCTATCTGCGCACGCCGCTGCGTCTGTTCGGCATGATCGGCCTGCTCGCCACGCTGGCCGGTCTAGCCGTGGACGGCTACGTCGTGGCGGACCGCTTCTTGCCGTTTGGCTCGCAGCAGCCCATCCACGAGCGGCCGCTGCTCTTCGTGGGCATCATGCTACTAATCTTCGGTGTCAGCTTCATTCTCACCGGCCTGCAAAGCGAGATGATCCGCCACTTCGCCTACCGGCCGAGCGATGAATATAGCGTCAGGCAGGTACTCGAGTGAGGGGAACGCCGCAGGACGTAGGAGCGACGGAGAGTGCGGCGATGGCGGCGGGTCCGCCCGCAACGGCGGGTGGCGGCGGTGGCATACTCGCGCGCGCGCTGGCACTCTTCAGGCGCTACAAGCGCCTGGTGCAGATGGTGGTGCTGGCGCTGATCGCGCTGTTCCTCGGCGCCGACGTCACGCGCAGCTGGTCAAAGCTCGCCGGCCAGGCCATCTCCGTGCAATGGGGCCTGCTGCTGGCGGCCTTCGCCGTGCTCGTCGCCCAGGAGGTCTCGTACGGCTTCATCTGGCGCGGCATCCTGGCGCGCATGGGCAGTCGGCTCGACGCCGTCTCCGCGCAGCGCATCTACCTCGGCGCGGAGTTCGTCCGCTACATCCCCGGCAACGTGCTGCATGTCATCACGCGCGTGCTCTGGGCCGAGCAGCGCGGCGTGCCCAAGGCGACCGGCTTCGCCAGCATGGTGGTGGAGCTGGCGACCAAGATCACCTCGGCGGCGCTGCTGTTCGCCCTGAGCCTGTTCTTCTGGCGCGATAGCGGCGCCATCGCGCAGGCCGTGCCGTCGTGGGCGCTGCCGGCCATCGGCGCGGTTGGCGTGCCGCTCCTGCTGCTCGGGCTGCATCCGCGACTGCTCACCTGGGCACTCAACGCCGGCCTGCGCAAGCTCAAGCGCCCGCCTGTGGAGTTCACGCTGCGCTACCGCGATGTGCTGATCGTCACGCTCTACTGGAGCCTCAGCTGGATGCTGGCGGGCGTCGGCTTCTACCTCCTGGTGCGTGCGCTGACCCAGGCGCCGCTGCCGACGGCGGCGATCATCATCGCGATGGGCATCTACGCCATCGGCTGGGATGTCGGCTTCCTCACCTTCGTGACGCCGAGCGGCCTGGGCTTTCGCGAGGTGGTGATCGCCTATCTGGTCGCCGCGGCGCTGCTCGGCTCCGTCGGCGCGTCGGCAATCGCGGTCGGCACGGTGGTCGCCTTCGCGGCGCGCCTGCTCTCGACCGGTGCGGAGCTGCTGTGCATTGCCGTTGCCCACGCGATTCCCGGTGCGAGGCCCGTTGTTCCTGAGCGTGCCTGAGAGAGGACCAGACATGGCTTCGATCGATGTGCGCGCGGGCGGGCAAGGAGATGGCGCGTCAGATGCGCCGGCCAGACGCTCCACTCGCGCGTCGCGTTGGGCCGTCTGGCGTCGCTATCCGTGGCTGGGCGACACCCTCGCGCGGCTGCTGGATCGCTATCCAGAGCTGCCGGCGGCGCCGACGGGGCTGTGGGCGCGCGCCGCGACGGGGTTCGTCACGTTGCTGGCGGCAGGCTACGTCGTCGTCTTCACCACATATCTCTGGGCGCAGCACGACGCCTATCTGACCCACGCGGAAGACCTCGGCATCATGGTCCAGGCCCTGTGGAACACCGGCCACGACGCGGTGCTGCATCAGACCATTTGCAACTCCGTCAGCGATACGAACTGCCTGGGCGACATCTCTCGGCTCGCCATCCACTTCGAGCCGATCATGTTCCCGCTGGCCGTGCTCTACGCCCTGGCGCCCTCGCCGAAGACGTTGCAGCTCGTACAAACGCTGGTCGTCGCCAGCGGCGCGTTTCCGGCGTTTTGGATCGCGCGGCGCCGCCTGCGCAGCCCCTTCGCGGGCGTGGCCTTCGCCGCGGTCTACCTGCTCTACCCGACGCTACAGGCGGCCGTGACCTACGACTTCCATGCCGTCACACTCTCCGCCGCGTTCCTGATGTTCGCGCTGTACTTCATGCTCACGCGCAACACCGTCGGCCTCATCACCGCCTGCCTACTGGCGCTCGCTACGAAAGAGCAGATCGTCGTGGATGTCGCGATGATCGGGCTGAGTGTGTGGCTCTTGCAGCGGCGCTGGCGCGTCGGAGTGGGCCTGGTGGCGCTCAGTGTGGTCTGGCTCGTGGTCGAGCTGGTAGTGATGCATATCGCGAGCCCGCTGGGCCACTCTCCCACCGCCTCGCGCTACGACTACCTGGGGAATGGTCCCGTGCAGGCGGCGCTGTATCTGTTGACACATCCGGTGCAGGTGGTGCGCGAGCACGTGCTCGATCCCGGCGGTGTCTACTATCTGCGCTCGCTGCTCTCACCAGCGGCGTACCTGCCGCTGCTCAGCCCACTGACGCTGGCCATGGCCGCCCCAGCGCTGGCCATCAACCTGCTCAGTAGCAGCGCCGCGATGCGCAGCGGCCTCTACCAGTACAATGCCGACATCGTACCAGTGCTGGTGCTGGCGGCGATCGAGACCATCGCGCTGGTGGCCTGGGCGAGCCAGCGCCTGGCGGTCTTGCTGCAGCCGACGGGGCGCCGTAGCGCATCGGATGCGCTGGAACGCTGGCGCGCGCGTGCGACGGCCATCTCAGTGCGCGGCTTCACGGTCTCGCGCGTGGTCGTGCTGGCCCTCGTGCTGCTGACGCTCGTCTTCAGCCTGCGCGAGCAGCGGGCGCACGGCTATCTGCCGTTGGCGCACGGCTTCACCTGGCCGCAGCAGACCGCACACACGCGGATCGCCGACGACCTGCTCACGCGGATCCCGCCGGATGCCAGCGTCTCGGCGCAGACGGAGCTGGTTCCGCACGTGAGCCAGCGCCGCTTCATCTATCAATACCCCTATGGCGTCGATCAGTCCGACGTCGTCTTCCTGGATGTGACCGGCGATTTCTATCCTTTCCCCTCGCCCGCCGCCTACGCCGCCAGCGTGCAGAGTCTGCTTGCCGGCGGCAGCTTCCATGTCGTAGCCGCGCAAGACGGCTACCTGTTGCTGGCGAAGGGCGGCGCGCCGCCGCTGGACGCGCACGACCGGTTCGGGCTGCCCGCGTCGTTCTACACCTTCACGGCGCTGCCGGCGGACCAGACGGCGCCGCATGCGCTGGGCATCCGTTTCGGCCAGGCGCTGGAGCTGGTTGGCTACGACGTCTCGCCGACCGTGACGCCGGATGCCGCCTCCTACGTCGCCGTGACGACCTATTGGCGCACCGGCGCGCCGCTGACTGCCTCCGCCGCGCCACAGCTCGTGCTGCACGCGCCTGATGGCTCGTCGCATGCCTTCAACGACTTCGCGACGGCGCAGTGGCTGCCGATGAGCGCCTGGCAGCCAGGGACAGTGATGGTGGTGCGCACGTGGCCGATCTTCCTCCCCGCCGCCGACGCGGGCACCCTGCGGCTGGGCATGCGGGTGCTGGGGGCCAACGGCCGGCCGCAGCCGGCGGCGATCCTCGGCGCTGGCGCGCCGGGCGCCGGGGTCCCGGCGCTCCTCAACGGTGGCGCCGAAGCGCTTTTCGCCGCGCTTCAGGTCAAGGGCTAGCGAGCCATACGCGGAATTTATTTCGGCCCTTGCGCCCAGCCCTGGAGCAGGGTATACCTTGAGAGGACACAAGGCTGTGTCAAGCGAGCGCGATCGGGAGGATACTGCATGCAACCTATCATTCCCAACCGTCCGACACGTAGTCGCCCCTATGCCTGGGGGAGTATCACGGTCAGCCCCGATCCCCCGCGTGTTGGGGCTGTTGGACGGATCGAGTTTCCACTAGCGAACCATGATGTGGACGAGGTGATGGTCGAGCGCATAGACACACAGGTAGCCCTGTTCGGCATCGGCGTGGAGTGGGAGCAGTTGCCCAGTATTGGGCCATTCCGCCTGCCCCCGGACCCAGATCACGTCGAGCGTGCGAGCGTAGAGTGGACCCCGAAGGTCGGCGGCCATCGCTGCGTGCGCAGCACGATCTCAGTGGCGGGGGTGGCCGAGCCGTTGCGCATTGGCCGCAACCTGCACGTGATCGAGGCGCAGGCCGCCGACGACTTCTGGCGCGTGCCCTTCCGCCTCGGCAATCCAGAGCGCGTCGCCGCCCCGCTTGTGCTGCGCTTCGGCGGCAACGAAGCCGCGGCGCTGGATGTCGCGGTGCGTTTGGGCGAGCGCGTGGTGCCGCTGGATCGCCCGCTGGTGCTGCGGTCCCACGAGGTCGTGCAGGCAGAGCTGCTGCTCTTCGCGCGGACCGAGGACGCGCTGCGTCACGTGCGTATCGTCGAGGCCTACATCGGCGACCGACTGCTGGATGGCATCCAGGTGACGGTGTACCGGCCGGCGCAAGCACGCGAGCACGCGCTGACCTATGCGCCTGGGCGGGTGCCCGCAGCAGAGCTGGCCAGCCGCGCGTATGCGTACGCCTCCCTCGTCTAATCGCATAATCGTATAACGCGCGCAAGAACGCGGCAACGGCAGCAAAAGAACGCCGCCAGGCAGCACAGCAGCCTGAGGAAGTGGCCACCAGCGCAAAGCAATGCAACGACCAGGGGACGGGGACTACGGGCCGCTGCAGAACACTGCATTGTGCCGCGACGCGACCTCCGACGCCCGGCGGCTGCTGGTTGGCGCCCGCGCGCAGCCGATGGCGCCTGCCTGGCACGTAACTTCAACCAGGCGCTCCCACCCCTGCGGGCTAGCAGGCTTGACAGGTGGTTCCGCACGCCCCTACAATAGTGCCCGCCTCAGGTTGAGGCTGGCGTGCGGGTGCCGCGCGCCCGCTCGCGGGAGGAACGTGCGTGACGCCAGGGAGCGCCGGCAGTCTTATCGGCTCGTCGCTTGGTGACTACAAGCTTATATCCCTCCTCGGCGCCGGCGGGATGGCGGAGGTCTACCGTGGGCGTGACGTCGCCCTGGGCCGCGATGTCGCCGTGAAGGTCCTCCCTTCCACCCTCGCGCAAGACACCGGCTATGTAGAGCGGTTCCGCGACGAAGCCCGCCGGGTCGCCACCCTCAGCCATGTCAACGTCGTGCCGGTCTATTACTATGGTGAGGAACGGGGCCTCCTCTATCTGGTCATGCCCATCCTGCGCGAGTCCCTGCGCGACCGCATGGACCGCGAGGGCACGCTGCCGCCTTCGGACGCCGCCAAGCTGGTGGTGCAGATCGCGGCGGCACTGGATGCCGCGCACGGGCACGGCATCATCCACCGCGACGTGAAGCCCGAGAACATCTTGCTCAACCACGAGGGCAAGGCGCACCTGACGGATTTCGGCATCGCCCGCGAGCTCTCGTTCCTGCGCGAGTCTGGCACGAACCGCACGCTCGCCGCCTCGGGCCTGCCCGTCGGCACGCCGGAGTACATGGCGCCCGAGCAGCTGCGGGCAGGCAATGTGGATGAGCGCTCCGATATCTATTCGCTCGGCACGGTGCTGTACGAGCTGCTGACCGGGAATGTGCCGCACGAGGGGCCGACGCCGTACGAGGTTGCCGCACTGGTGCTGACAGCACCAGTGGTGCCGCCCTCGGTGCACAACCCTGCCATCTGGCCAGAGCTTGAGCAGGTGGTCATGAAGGCGCTCGCCAAGGATGCGGCGGATCGCTTCCCGGACGCGCGCTCGTTCGCGATGGCGCTGCGCCGCGCCGTCTTGCAGCGCGACCCCAACGCGGCGCGGCTCACCATGCCGGCCAGCCGGTACACGCTCGGTCCCCTGATGCCGCTGCCGATGCCGGGGACCGGCCCACTCGGCGCGGGCATGCAGGCAGTCGGCCCGTACGCGAGTCCCGCGGGGAGCGGTACCCTCGTGCTGGACGCGCCAACCACGCCCAGCGGACTGGGCGGCCCGCCAGCGTGGCTTCCGCCGGGCGCTGGCGGGGCGGAGTCGTTTCCCGCACGGCCACAGCCGGTTGGCGGCAGGAAGTGGCTGGTGCTCTCGGCGGTGCTGGTGCTGGCGCTGGTCGCCGCGCTGGGGACGGGCGGCCTGGCGATCCTGGGCAATCTCACCGGTCCGGGTGGCATCACCAGCCCACCGGTGGGCAATGGCATCGCCGGCGGTCCCGCGAACGCGACAGCCAGCGCCGGCGCCACCGAGACGGTGGGCGCGACGGGCGGCAGCGCGACGGTGACGCCATCGGCAGGGGCGAACTCGACCCCTAGCACGAACCCAAATCCGACGAGTACGCCAACACCGGCTCCGCAGCCCGGCTCAAATCTCAACTTCTCTCCGTCGCAGCTCACCCTCAAGGACAATGGCTCAGGAAAGTGTACCGGAACCCAATATATTTACAACGGCAGTGGCAACGCTCTTACATGGAAATGGACCGGCGAGCAGCCCAAAGATCTCCAGTATACCGTGACGCGCTTTGGCGGCACTAAGGTATCGAACGGTGGCTGGCCTCCACAAGACGAAGAAGACAGGGGACTGCCCTCAGGCACCGGAGACATACTGTCTCTCACCACATCCTGCACTGGGCGGTCGTATTCCATCACCGTCGTTGATAGCGGCGGCGGCTTTTTCAGATTCGCTCTGACCGTGCAGTAGCGCCCTCCCCCTCGCGCAGCAGATGCACGCGCAGCAGGTTGAGCGCCGTGATGGCCGCGCGCGACTTAATGACTGTGCGCGGGCCGCGGAAGTGCTGGCTGGTGTCGCTGCTGCGCCCGGCCGAGGCCACTGCGATGTGCATCGTGCCGACCGGCTTGCCCTCCTGTTCGTCTGGCCCGGCCACCCCCGTCACGCCGATGCCGACGTCCGTCGCCAGCCGCGCGCGTACGGCGCTCGCCATCGCGCGGGCCGTCTCGACACTGACGGCGCCGTGGGCCGCCAGAATCTCGGCCGGCACGCCCCACTCCGCCTTGAGGTCCGTGGCATAGGCGACGAGCGCGCCGCGAAAGGCGTTCGAGCTGCCGGGCACATCGGTGAAGAGGTTGGCGACCAGCCCTCCCGTGATGGACTCCATCGTCGCGACGGTCAGCCCGCGCTCGATCAACAGGCGCAGGGCTACGCTCTGCGGCGTGTCGTCGTCCACGCCGAACACGTGCGCGCCGAGCGCCGCGCGCGCCTGCGCCTCCATCTGTGCGACGAGCGCCTGCGCCGCCTCGGCGGTCGCGGCCTTGGCGGAGATGCGCACATCCACCGCGTCGGCTTTGGCATATGTCGCGATGGTGGGATTGGCGCTGGCCAGCAGCGGCTGAATGCGCTCCTCGACGGTGGATTCGCCCAGGCCGGCAACTCGCAGGAGGCGTGTGAACAGGACGGCGCCGGTGCGCGGACGCAGGCGGGGCACGACCTCGCGCTCCCACATGCGCTTCATCTCGTAGGGCACGCCCGGCATGGAGACGATCAGCTTGCCGTCGCGCTCGGTCCACCAGCCCGGCGCCGTGCCGATGGGGTTGGCGAGCGGCGTCACCGAGGGCAGCACCCAGGCCTGCTTCACGTTGCGCTCGGGCATGGCGATGCCGCGGCCGCTGAAGAACGCCCGCAGCTCCACTTCGAGCGCCGGGTCCACCCGCGGTGTCTCGCCGAGCACGGCGGCAATCGCTTCGCGGGTGAGATCATCCTCCGTCGGCCCCAGCCCGCCCGTGGTGATGACGAGATCGGAGCGCTCGCGCGCCCGCCGCAACGTCTCTGTGAGCCGGTCCAGATTGTCGCCGACCTGCGAAACATAGTACAGATCAATGCCCAGGCCGGTGAGCTGTTGCGCGAGGTACGCGGCATTCGTATCGGTGATGTGGCCAAGCAGCAGCTCGGTGCCGACCGACAGGATTTCAGCGCGCATGTCTGCTCTCCCCCAGTGGTGCGGCGCTCCCCGCGCACCGACCAGATTGTAGCATCTAGCGCTCGCTTTGCCGCAGCCCTCCGCGCACACGCCGGCGGCCCCCCAGGCACGACTTTTGGCAGGCGCATGCGACAAGGGTCCTGCACGTTATGGCGAGTCGCCACAATATGTTGTGTTGGCACGGGTAATGCGGTCTACACTACAATATATGGTGTCGCTGGTCTTGTGAAAACAACATATTGAGTGTATACTATGCGGGCAACCTCTCAACGCGGTCCACTGGAGGGTCATCGACCCGGGACGAGCGCCGATGATCGGCGGCATGCAGCGCGAAAGGGAATGGACAGCCGTGAAAGACAAGAAGAGCGGGGCGGGCCAGGCCGAAACAGCGGCGGCGCAGCATAGGCGCGGCGTCTGGTCGGAGGCGGCGACTCGCGTGCTGCGCGAGCGCTATCTATTGCGCGACGCGCGCGGCGAGGTGATCGAGACGCCGGATGAATTGTGCTGGCGCGTGGCGCGGTCGGTCTCGGCCGCGGAGACGGCCTGGGCAGAGCGCACCGGGCAGTCGCCGGAGGAGGTCGCCGCGCAGTTCTACGATCTGATGGCGAGCCACCAGTTCCTGCCGAACTCTCCCACCTTGATGAACGCCGGCAAGGGCAATAATCTGCAGCTCTCCGCGTGCTATGTCGTCCCCGTGGAGGACAGCCTCTCCGGCATCTTCGACGCCGTCAAGCATGCCGCGCTGATCCATCAGTCCGGGGGAGGCTGCATCTCCGGCGACGCCCACGTCTTCACCACGTTCTGCGGCGTGGAGGCAATCGCGACGCTCTACGAGCGCGTACGGGCGACGGGCAAGGCCGAGAATGCGCGCGGCGACCACGCGGTGATGGACGTCCGCGACCTCGACATCCGCACGATGGCGCTCGATCCGCACGACGGCTCCTATGAGCCGGCGCAGGTCACGCATCTGTGGCGCTACGACGTGCCGCTGGCCGATCAGGTGCGCGTGCGCGCCACCAACGGACTGGAAGTGACGACGAGCCGCTGGCATCCCTTCATGGTCTTCGCATCAGGGCAACTGGTCGAGCGCCGTGCGGACGAGCTAAAGGCTGGCGACATCCTGCCGACGCCCAACGCCACCGTGCGCGAGCGCTGGCCGCACGCCGAGTATAAGACCGTCGCGGGCGTCCGCCTGGACGAAGAGATTGCCTGGCTGCTTGGCTATTATCTGGGCGATGGCAATCTCGGCTGGGCGAAGGTGCCCGCGAGCGCGCCACGGCGTGAGAAGCTGCGCTGGCGGCTCTTCGACGGCCGCACCGCCTCGCTGGAGCACGCGCGCGACGTGTTGGCGCGTCGCTTCGACGTGTCGCTCACCGTCCAGCGCGATGCTCGCGGCCTCTATTCGCTGGCGACGACCAACGCGGCCTTCATCGAGCGGTTCCGCGCTGTGCTCGAAGTCGTTCCCGGCCCCAAAGGCGAGCTGCCGTTCCCAGAGATGGTGGCCAAGTCGCCGCTCGGCGTGGTCGGCGCCTTCCTGGCCGGCCTGGTAGACTCCGACGGCTACGTCGAGGCCAGCCGCGATCGCGTGACGGTCACGACGCAGTCACGCTATCTTGCGGAGAAAGTGCAGACGCTCTGCTCGCTGCTCGGTCTTGCGCCGGGTCTCCGGCTCCGCGAGCCACAGGGCAAGGGACGTGTAGTGGTCTACGAGGTGAAGCTGGCAGCGGAGGCGCAGATCGCCGATCTGCGTGCGCTCATCGGCCCGTACCTGCGCGACGCGCTCAAGTCCACACGGCTGGCCGAGGCAGCGCGCGCGCACATGCATCCGACTGCATCGCGGCTGCCCATTCCGTTCGCCGCCGTCGAAGACATCCTCCAGAGTATCGGCGTGGTGACGGACACGACGGCGATCCACCGCCAGCCCGTGCGCATCGGCGCGAC
>Ga0209647_1004200_pt1 | contig 10911 bp, 10 predicted proteins | sample GraSoi_2013_60cm_FD_185827 | JGI IMG/M metagenome (GOLD analysis project Ga0209647, IMG submission 185827) | Grasslands soil microbial communities from the Angelo Coastal Reserve, California, USA - Sample 9_17_2013_60cm (SPAdes) (version 2) | ecosystem: Environmental > Terrestrial > Soil >...
GACCGCCCGGCCGGAATTCCGCGAGGCGGTGATCCACACGCTCGACCGCATGTGCCAGGGCGGCATCTACGACCATCTCGGCGGCGGCTTCGCGCGCTACACCGTCGATGCGCGCTGGCTGGTCCCACATTTCGAGAAGATGCTCTACGACAACGCCGAGCTGATCGCCCTGATGACGCTGGTCTGGCAGGAGACGCGCAGCCCGCTCTACGCCCAGCGCGTCGCCGAGACGATCGATTGGGTTTCGCGCGAGATGGTGACCGCCGAAGGCGGTTTCTGCAGCAGCCTCGACGCCGACAGCGAGCACGAGGAGGGCAAGTTCTACGTGTGGAGCGAGGCCGCGATCAACAAGCATCTCGGGCCGCGCGCCGCCCTCTTCAAGCAGCATTACGATGTCACGCCCCAGGGCAACTGGGAAGGTCACAACATCCTGAATCGACTGCAGAACCTAGCCTTTCATGACGACGCCACCGAGGCCGAGCTGGCGGCCTGCCGCGCGGTGCTCTTTCACGCCCGTGCCGAGCGCGTCCGCCCCGGGCTCGACGACAAGGTGCTGGCCGATTGGAACGGCCTGATGATCGCGGCGCTCGCCGAGGCCGCGCAGAGCTTCGAGCGGCCGGATTGGCTCACCCTTGCCGCCGATGCGTTCGATTTCATCACGACGGCGATGATGGATGCCGACGGGCGCCTGTCGCATAGCTGGCGCGCCGGGCGGCGCAACCACCCCGCCATCGCCGATGACTACGCCAACCTCTCGCGCGCCGCGCTTGCGCTGTTCGAGGCGACCGGCGAGGTGCGCTACCTCGCCCAGGCGGAAAACTGGGTCGGCGTCCTCGATCGTCATTACTGGGATGCCAGCGGCGACGGCTATTTCCTCGCCGCCACCGACACGGAAGGGCTGATCACGCGAACGAAGACGGCGAACGATTCCGCCGTGCCTTCCGGCAACGGCACGATGGTCGGTGTGCTCGCGCGTCTCTACTACCTGACCGGCAAGACCGCCTATCGCGAGCGCGCCGATGCGATCGTCGCCGCCTTCTCGGGCGAGGCGCAGCGCAATTTCGTCCCGCTCGCCACGCTGATCAACGGCAACGAGATCCTGCAGCGCGCGCTGCAAATCGTCATCCGCGGCACGCGCGGCGATGCCGCGACCACCGCGCTCCTGCGCGCCGCGCGCGGCGTCGGCCTGCCCAACAAGGTGCTCGCCGTCGTCGCGCCCGGCGCCGCCCTCCCCGAGGGTCATCCCGCCGCCGGCAAGGACATGGTCGGCGGCAAGGCCACCGCCTATGTCTGCGAGGGACCGGTCTGCTCGCTGCCGATCACCGACCCGGCGGCGCTCGACGCCGATCTGCGCCGGCGCCGCTGATCGCGCGTCTTCAAGCGGCGACGCTTCGGCCGACACCGAAGAGCACGACAGTCACACGGCCGCCGCGATATGCTAGGCTTCGTCCTGTCTCACGTGAGAGCATGTGAATCGAGTAGCTGCCATGTCCTTCGACTGCGCTCAGGACGAGGTGAGATGCTGATTGGTCAGTGAAGTGTAAGTGGAAAGCTCCCCTCATCCTGAGCGAAGTCGAAGGATCTGGTCCCAATCTCCGTGCAGGCCAACTGTTTTACACCGCCCGAGGAGACCGCCATGCCCGAGATCACCGTGCAAAGCCCGCTTGGCCCGCTCACCCTCGCCGAAGCGGAGGGCTGCATCACGCGGCTCGATTGGCGTGCCGCCGCGCGCAGCGAGGAGACGCCGTTGCTGCGCGAGGCGCGGCGACAGCTTGCCGCCTATTTCGCCGGAACGCTGCGGAGCTTCGATCTGCCCCTCACCTTGCACGGCTCGCCGTTCCAGCAAAGCGTCTGGCGCGCGATGCAGCGCATCCCCTATGGCATGACGCGGTCCTATGGCGAGCTCGCGCACGAGACCGACTCGGCGCCACGCGCCGTCGGCGGCGCCTGCGGCAGCAACCCGATCGCCATCATCGTGCCGTGCCACCGCGTCCTAGCCGCCGGCCAGCGCATCGGCGGCTATAGCGGCGGCAGAGGTGTCGCCACCAAGCGCCGGCTGCTCGAGCTCGAGGGCGCCGCCGCGGTGGCGCGGCGAGAGCTGCCGTTGTTCCAGGCGCAGGCCGCTTCCCCGGCATGACAAGGGCTCTCCCGGCGGCTATGGTTAAGCATCCTTAACCCAACCCGATCGGAGAGCAGAATGTCAGAATTGACGATCCGCGCCGCCGATGGCGGCAGCTTTTCCGGCTATCTCGCGACACCGAAGAACGGCAAAGGTCCGGGCATTCTCGTCATCCAGGAGATCTTCGGCGTCAACCAGGTGATGCGCGACATCACCGACGGTTTCGCCGCGCAGGGCTACGTCGCGCTCTGCCCCGATCTCTTCTGGCGGCAGGAGCCCGGCATCCAGCTTACCGACAAGACCGAGGCCGAATGGGCGCGTGCCTTCCAGCTCTATCAGGGTTTCGACGAGGCCAAGGGCGTCGACGATCTCAAGGCGAGCCTGGCGCATCTGCGCGGCCTCCCCGCCTGCACCGGCAAGGCCGGCTCCGTCGGCTACTGCCTCGGCGGCAAGCTCGCCTATCTCATGGCGACGCGCAGCGACGCCGATTGCAATGTCGGCTATTATGGCGTCGGCATCGACAAGGCGCTGGATGAAGCGAGCAAGCTCACCCGACCGCTCATGCTCCACATCGCCGAGAAGGACGAGTTCTGCCCGCCCGAGGCGCAGGCGCAGATCAAGGCGGTGCTCGGCAAGAACCCCAAGGTGACGATCCATTCCTATCCGGGTGTCGGCCACGCCTTCGCGCGGCCCGGCGGCGAGCATTACGACAAGGCGGCGGCCGAGACCGCCAACCAGCGCACCGCCGCATTCTTCAAGCAGCATCTCGGCGCCTGAAGCGCGCCCGCAACGGAAAGGACACCGATATGGTTCAAGCGATTCGTTTCCACAAGACGGGCGGGCCCGAAGTGCTCGTCTGGGAGAGTGTCGAAGTCGGCAAGCCCGGGCCCGGCCAGGTCAGATTGCGACAGACCGCGGTCGGGCTCAACTACGTCGACACCTATTTCCGCAGCGGCGGCTATCCGGCGCCGCTGCCGAGCGGGCTCGGCACCGAAGGCGCCGGCGTCGTCGAGGAAGTCGGACCCGGTGTCAGCGACGTCAAGCCCGGCGACCGCGTCGCCTATGCCGGCGGTCCGCTCGGCGCCTATGCCGAGGCGCGGCTCATCCCAGCCGACCGGCTGATCGTTCTGCCGTCCTCGATCTCCGACCGCCAGGCCGCGGCGATGATGCTGCAGGGGCTGACGGTGCAGTATCTCATCCGTCAGACCTATCGTGTGCAGAAGGGTGACACCATCCTGATCCATGCGGCGGCGGGCGGCATCGGCCTCATCCTCTGCCAATGGGCCAAGCATCTCGGCGCCACGGTGATCGGCACGGTCAGCACCGACGCCAAGGCCGAGCTCGCCAAGGCGCATGGCTGCCACCATCCGATCGTCTACACGCGCGAGGATTTCGTCGCCCGCGTCAAGGACATCACCGGCGGCAAGCTGTTGCCCGTCGTCTATGATTCGGTCGGCAAGGACACTTTCATGAAGTCGCTCGACTGCATCCGGCCGCTCGGCCTCATGGCGTTGTTCGGCGCGGCGTCCGGCAAGGTCGATCCGTTTGATGTGAACATCCTCGCCGGCAAGGGCTCGCTCTATCTGACGCGGCCGACACTCAACACCTATGCGGCAAAGCGCGAGGATCTCGTCGCCATGGCGAAGGAGCTCTTCGAGGTGGTCGGCAGCGGCGCCGTCAAGATCGCGGTCAACCAGACCTATGCGCTGAAGGACGCGGCGCAGGCGCATCGCGATCTCGAGGCCCGCAAGACCACGGGATCGACTGTCTTCACGGTGTGACGTAGCGCCGGCGTCCCGCCGGCAAGAGCCGGCCAGAGGCCGGCGCTACGGAGGGTTCGCGCTTATACCGCCCGCTTGCGGCGCGCCTCGTAGGCCTGCAGGTGAGCGAGGACGACGCGCAGGAGCGGCGTCGGGACGCCCTTGGCGCGGCCGCGGCGTATCATGTCGCCGATGATGTGCGCGGCCTCGATCGGGCCGCCGCGCTCGATGTCGCGCAGCATCGAGGCGCTGAGGGTCGACGCCTTGTCGGTCAGCCGGCCGCGCATCGTCGCGTCGGCCTTCTCGCTCGGCGCGGCGTCGTAGGCGGCGGCGATCGCGCGGCATTCGTCGAGCAGCTCGAGCGCGATCGCCGCGCCTTCCTCGGCCTGGTTCGCCTCGCCGACAGTGGCGCGCATCAGGCAGGTCAGCCCGGCCATCGCGGCGAGCTGCACCCATTTCGACCACATGTCGCGCAGGATCTCGCTGCTGACGCGGCTTTCGACCGGCGCGGCGCCGAACGCCGCCTTCAGCCGCTCGCAGCGTGACGAGATCTCTCCGGAGCGCTCGCCGAAGACGATGCCGTTGAGCATGCTGCCGAGCTGGTGAACCTCGCCCGTCGGGGTCAGCGTCGCGGCGACGAAGCAGAGGCCGCCGAGGACCTTCGCGGCGCCGAAGCGGCGGTCGAGGACATCGAGATGCGCCATGCCGTTGAGCAGGGGCAGCACCGCCGCGCCGCCCTCGATCGCCGGTGCGATCGCCGCGATGGCGCTGTCGAGGTCATAGGCCTTGCAGGTGAGGACGACGATCTCGTAGGGACCGCCTCCACTCACCGCGGCGACGGTCTTCACCGGCATCCCGATGTCGCCGAATGGGCTCTTGACGACGAGACCGTCCCTCGCGATTTGCGCCGCGCGCCCCGGCCGCACCAGGAACGTGACGTCGGCCCCCGCTTCCGCCAGCCTGCCGCCGAAGAAACCGCCGACACCGCCGGCGCCGAGGACGAGGATCTTCACGCCGGCCTCGCTCAGGTATTCATCGCATCGAAGAAGTCACGGTTGTTCTTGGACTGCTTGAGCTTGTCGAGGAGGAATTCGAGCGCGTCATTGGTGCCCATCGGCATGAGGACGCGACGCAGCACCCACATCTTGGCGAGGACGCCCTTCTCGACGAGGAGCTCTTCTTTGCGGGTGCCGGATTTGGTGATGTCGATCGCCGGGAAGGTGCGCTTGTCGGCGACCTTGCGGTCGAGGATGATCTCGGAATTTCCGGTGCCCTTGAACTCCTCGAAGATGACTTCGTCCATGCGCGAGCCGGTATCGATGAGCGCCGTCGAGATGATGGTGAGCGAGCCGCCTTCCTCGATGTTGCGCGCGGCGCCGAAAAAACGCTTAGGACGCTGCAGCGCGTTGGCGTCGACGCCGCCGGTCAGCACCTTGCCGGAGGACGGCACGACGGTGTTGTAGGCACGCGCGAGGCGGGTGATCGAGTCGAGCAGTATGACGACATCGCGCTTGTGCTCGACTAGGCGCTTGGCCTTCTCGATCACCATCTCGGCGACCTGGACGTGGCGCACCGCCGGCTCGTCGAAGGTCGAGGAGATGACTTCACCCTTGACCGAGCGCGCCATGTCGGTGACCTCCTCCGGCCGCTCGTCGATGAGCAGCACGATGAGGTAGATCTCGGGGTGGTTCGCCGCGATCGAATGCGCGATGTTCTGCAGCATGACGGTCTTGCCGGTGCGCGGCGGCGAGACGATGAGGCCGCGCTGGCCCTTGCCGAGCGGCGTGATGAGGTCGATGACCCGCGTCGTCAGGTCCTTCTTGGTCGGATCGCCGAGCTCGAGATTGATCTTCTCGTCGGGATAGAGCGGCGTCAGATTGTCGAAGTTGATGCGGTGGCGGAGCTTCTCCGGCTCGTCGAAATTGATCTCGTTGACCTTGAGCATGGCGAAATAGCGCTCGCCATCCTTGGGCGAGCGGATCTGCCCCTCGACGGTGTCGCCGGTCCGCAGGCCGAAGCGGCGGACCTGGCTCGGGCTGACGTAGATGTCGTCGGGGCCGGCGAGGTAGTTCGCCTCGGGCGAGCGCAGGAAGCCGAACCCGTCGGACAGGATCTCGAGCACGCCGTCGCCGAAGATCGCGACATCATTCTCGGCCAGCTGCTTGAGGATCGCGAACATCATGTCCTGCTTGCGCAGCGAGGACGCGTTCTCGATCTGCAACTCCTCGGCAAAGGTGAGCAGTTCGGCAGGGGTTTTCCGCTTCAATTCTTGGAGATTCATTGCGATTTCGCGTCGGATTCCGAGGGGGATGTGCCCACACCGTGAGGCGGGCTGGATGGGAGTTTGAGCGACCGTCGGCACGCGGCCGGACGAATGACGCTCTATAGAATATATGTGAAGACGTACGGAGCGCCGGCAATTGCGGCGACACAAGCCTTAGCCAAAACCGCCCGCCGTGTCAAACGAGATTCGCCGCTTCGCCCGGCGAAGCCGCCGTCTGCAGTTGTCAAAACGGCTTTACGACGACGAGGATGACGATGGCGATCATCAGCACGGTCGGGACCTCGTTGATCATCCGGTAGAAGCCCGCCGGCCGCGTGTTGCGGTCCTCCGCGAACGCCTTGTGCCAGCGTCCCAGCGCATCATGCAGCGCGGCGAGACCGGCGACCAGCACGAGCTTCGCGTAGATCCAGACGCTCGCCCAGTCGACGGCGCCGGGCGTCAGCGCCAACAGCACGCCGAGCACGAAGACCGCCGCCATCGCCGGGTTCATGATGCCGCGCAGCAGCCGGCGCTCCATCGTCTTCAGCGTCTCGGCCGTGGGCGATCCCGCCGGCTCCTTTGCGTGGTAGACGAAGAGCCGCGGCAGATAGAGCAGCCCGGCCATCCAGGCGATCACGCTGACGATGTGGAGGGCCTTGAGCCACGGGTAGAGAGCGCCGAGCCAGCTCATGACCCGGCTTCCGGCTCGCCTGAGGCGAGCGGACAACGAGCGAACTCGGGCGGGCACAGCCGGGCGCCTTCGCCGCAGTGCAATCCGGCGCTGACCGTCTGGCGCACCAGCGCGGCGAGACCGGCGATGAAGGCGCTCTCGACGCCGACCGCCGGCACGACGCGATAGTCGGGGACGCCGCTGCGCTCGGCGAGGTGGCGATACTCGATGTCGAGCTCGACCAGCGTCTCCGAATGTTCGGAGACGAAAGCGACGGGCACGACGACCAGCGCGATCCCGGCGGTGCCGGCGCGCGCTATCTCCGCATCGGTCGCCGGGCCGAGCCATGCGAGCGGCCCGACCCGGCTCTGGTAGCAGATCACGCTATCGAGGGCGGGCAGGTTCAGCGCGGCGCGCAACGCCGCCACCGTCGCCTCGACCTGGAACTGATAGGGATCGCCACCGGCGACGATCTTCTTCGGCAGGCCATGGGCCGAAAAGAGGACGCGGCAGGCGATCCCGGCGGGGATCTCCGCGAGGCTCTGGCGGGTCAGCGCGGCGACGGCGGCGATGAACCCGGGCATCCGCGGGTAGCAGCACAGCGCCGCCGTCGGCACCGAAAGCCCGGCACGTTGCGCCGCCGCGCGCCAAGCGGTGAGCGAGGATCCCGTCGTGGTCGTCGAGAATTGTGGATAGAGCGGCAGAAGCACGACGCGGTCCGGTCCCCAATCCTTGACCGCGCGCGCCGCCTCGTCGCTCAACGGGTGCCAATAGCGCATTGCGATGAAGCAGCGATGGTCGGGGCCGAGCGCCGCTTCGAGCGCTCGCGCCTGCGCCGCGGTATTCGCCAGCAGCGGCGAGCCGCCGCCGATCTTCTCGTAGATCCCCCGCGCCGTCGCCGCCCGTTGGCCCGAAATAAACCTGGCGATCAGCCAGCGCAGCGGCTGCGGCAAGCCGATGATGGCGGGATCGTTGAACAGATTGAAGAGGAATGGCCGCACTGATTGCGGCCGATCCGGCCCGCCGAGATTGAACAGCACGATCGCGGTTCGGCTCATCGCTTAGCCTTCTCGGACCAGGGCGACGAGTTGCTCGACATGCTCGGGCGGCGTTTCCGGCACGATGCCGTGGCCGAGATTGAAAACGAACGGACCCTTCGCGAGCGCGCCGACGATCTCGCGCGTCGCCGCCGCCATCGCCTCGCCGCCGGCGACCACCAGGAGCGGATCGAGATTGCCCTGGACGGGACCGATTTTCTGGATCACGCCTCTCGCGACGTCGAGCGGCACCGTCGTATCGAGACCGACCGCCGTGACCCCGCTCCCGACGAAATAGCTCGGGTAGAGCAAGCCGGCGCCGCGCGGAAAACCGATGATCGGCAAGCCCGGATATTGCCGGCGAAGCGAAGCGACGATCTGTCGCGTCGGCTCGATGACCCAGCGCTTGAAGCCCGGCTCGGGCAGCACCCCGGCCCATGAATCGAAGAGCTGCACGATCTCGACGCCGGCGGCAACCTGCGCGGAGAGATACGCGATCGTCGCCTCGACCAGACAATCGATCAACCTGGCGAAGCCCGCGGGGTCGCGATAGGCCCAGAGCTGGATGTTGTGAAAACTCCGGCTCGTCCCGCCCTCGACCATGTAGGTCGCCACCGTCCACGGCGCGCCGGCAAAGCCGATGAGTGCGACCTCGCTCGGCAGCGCCCGCGACAGGCGGCGAACGGTCTCGTAAACCGGCGCCAGCTTGTCATGAATGCCCTCCGGCCGCAGCCGCGCGACATCGGCCGCGCTGCGAACCGGCTCGAGCACGGGTCCCTCGCCTTCGCGAAAGGCGACCGGCTGGCCGAGAGCATCCGGCATGACGAGGATGTCGGAAAAGATGATAGCGGCGTCAAGCGCATAACGGCGGATCGGCTGCAGCGTCACCTCGACCGCGAGGTCGGGCGTGTAGCAGAGATCGAGGAAGCTCGCGACCTGCGCCCTAACCCCGCGATATTCGGGGAGATAGCGCCCGGCCTGGCGCATCAGCCAAAGCGGCGGCCGTGCGACGATCTCTCCAGAGAGACTGCGTAGCATCGGCTTGGGCGATCTCAAGTCCTGCGGCACCGTCATGCACCCTTTCCCGTCGGTCCCTTCTACTTCCTTACTCTATTTAAACAATAGATTGATGATGTAGTAGGTGGGGTGAATCCTGAGGATCCCCGCTCGCCGAGAACTTATCCCTTCTCCCGGCTCTGACGCACGGCGAATTGCGCCGACCGGTGCGCAAGTCTAGGGTAATGATGAAACGGCTGGCGATTCCATGGCCGCGATCGATGGCATGAGACGCGCGAAAGCCGGGGATAAGACGAGGCGTCGGTGCAACTGTTCCAGCTCCATCCCGCTCTGTATAGAACCGTCCCGAGCGTCGCGGGGAACGCTGGCGGTGCGCGCGGTCGGGTATGGATTTCACCCCCGTCGCGATTCGCCTGTTTTATCCCGAGCCTCCGGCGCATCGATGCACAGGGGGTTGTGGATTGACGCGCTTCCATCTTCATCTCGTTTCGGACTCGACGGGCGACACCGTTCATTCGGTCGCGCGCGCCTGTCTCGTACAGTTCGAGGATGCCGAGGCGATCGAGCATATCTGGTCGATGGTGCGGACCAAGGCGCAGATCGAACGCGTCGTCTCCGGCGTCCAGGCCAATCCCGGCGTCGTCCTCTTCACCCTGGTCAATGAAACGCTGCGCGGCGCGCTGCAGGACGGCTGCCGCCGTCTCGGCGTTCTCGTCATACCCGTGCTCGATCCGGTGATCGGCGCCCTCGCCAGCCATCTCGGCCGGCAGAGCCGCGGCCTGCCCGGACAGCAGCATCTCCTCGACAACGAATATTTCGCGCGCATCGACGCGATGACCTTCGCCCTCAATCACGATGACGGCCAGTCGAGCTGGGGACTCAACGACGCCGATGTCGTGCTCGTCGGCGTCTCGCGCACCTCGAAGACGCCGACCTGCATCTACCTCGCCAATCGCGGCATCAAGGCGGCGAACGTGCCGATCGTTCCCGGCGTGGCGCTGCCGCCCGAACTCGCCGAGGCGAAGCGTCCGCTCGTCGTCGGCCTGACCAACGACCCCGAGCGTCTCATCCAGGTGCGGCGCAATCGCCTCAGCATGCTCCATCAGGACGAATCGACCGATTACACCGATATCGAGGCCGTGCGCAGCGAGGTACAGCAAGCGCGGCGTCTCTTCGCGCAGAACCACTGGCCGGTGATCGACGTGTCGCGCCGCTCGATCGAGGAGACGGCGGCATCGATCCTCAAGCTGCTCGCGCGCCGGCACGGCACGGAAGAATGAGCGCCGCGCCCTCTGACGGGACCTTGGCGCTGATCCTCGCCTCGTCCAGCGCGGTGCGGGCCGAGCTGATGCGCAACGCCGGCCTCGCCTTCCGCGTCGAGCCCGCCGCCATCGACGAGGGCGAGATCAAGGCCGCCTTCCAGGCCGAGCGGCGCGCCGCCGCCGACTGTGCCAATGCCCTCGCCGAGGCGAAGGCGATGCGCGTCGCCCGCCGCCATTCCGGCAATCTCGTCATCGGCGCCGACCAGCTGCTGGTCTGCGAAGGGAATTGGTTCGACAAGCCTGGGGATCGCGCGGCGGCGCGCGCACAGCTTCTTGCCTTGCGCGGCAAGCGTCATGAGCTCGTCTCGGCGGTCTGCGTCGTGCGCGATGGCGAGCGTTTGTGGCATTTCGTCGACCGCTCGACGCTCACCATGCGCGATTTCAGCGATGAATTCCTCGAGCATTATCTCGACGCCGGCGGGGCCGAGATCCTGGGGTCGGTCGGCGCCTACCGGCTCGAAGGCGTCGGCGTGCAGCTCTTCGCTCGCATCGAGGGCGGTCATTTCGCCATTCTCGGCCTGCCGCTGCTGCCGCTGCTCGATTTCTTGCGCGACCACGGGATGGTCCCGCGATGAGCCTGACCGGCAGGGCGCTGAAGGCCGGGGTGATGGGCTGGCCGATCGGCCATTCGCTGTCGCCGGCGCTGCATGGCTGGTGGCTCGCGCAATATCGCATCGACGGCGCCTATGTGCCGATGGCGGTCCAGCCGCGCGATCTGGCGAC
>Ga0209647_1004202_pt1 | contig 10908 bp, 8 predicted proteins | sample GraSoi_2013_60cm_FD_185827 | JGI IMG/M metagenome (GOLD analysis project Ga0209647, IMG submission 185827) | Grasslands soil microbial communities from the Angelo Coastal Reserve, California, USA - Sample 9_17_2013_60cm (SPAdes) (version 2) | ecosystem: Environmental > Terrestrial > Soil >...
GCCTTCGCGACTTCAACGTAGATGTTGTGCAAGTCCGGATCGAAGGGATCGATCGCGATCCCGCAGTCGAGGGCGGTGCGCGCCTTTGCGAACTTCTTCAACTCCAACAGTACGCGTCCGTAAAGCGCCTGCGCGGCCTCGTCTTCGGGATCGGATTCGACGGCCTTGGCGAGAGCCCGTTCGGCAGCCGGGTAGTTTCCCACGCGCGCCTCAGAGAACGCGTAGCGCCGCGAGACTTGCGGAATGTCGCTCGGCAGCCGGGCGCGAGCACGTCCATATTCGTGTGCGGCGGCGGCCCAACGCCGGCGCGCGTAGAAGATCTCGCCAAGCTGGATGACGCGTTTCGTCTCTGGATCCGTCTCGAAATGGTGTCCAAGAGCTGGCGCAGCCTGGAATTCAGGCGGCTCGGTCTTGCCCTTCGCGTCCTCCTTGAAGACGAGTTTCTTCGCCACCGCGGGCCGCACTTCTTTCGCCGCGAGCTTCGCGCGCGGCCTCGCCACTTCTGCGCGCCAGTCGGACTCGAACTCGCGGAAACCCTTGCCGTACGCCTGCGCGACCGCCTGCTCGTCGTTCATCCCCGCGGCCATCGCCGAGACCAATTCGGTCAGCGCCTGCTGCCCGCCGCGCTGGTAGAGGAGCCGCATGGCCGCCTCCACCTCGGCGAAGGCGAGCGCGGCCTGCTCCTGCGTAGGCAAGAGCGCGATCGACGGGTGCATGCGCGCAAACGGAATCAGTTGTTTCTTTCGCGCGGCGTCTTGCAACAACTGTAGCTGCATCTCGTCGACCGCCATCCCGGGCGGGCCGCGCCAGCGCGTCTCGAGGAACTTGGCGAGCCCCTCCTGCAGCCAGATGGGCACGTGGTTCCGGCCCTTCTGCGTGACGAGGTAGTGGACGAACTCGTGACTCAACGTGTCCAGCCACGGATAGCCGCGCAGCAGCGCCTTGGGGCTGGTGATCATCAGCCGGCTGTACTTGCAGAGCGCGATCGTTCCGCTCGCCTTGATCTGCTCGACCGTCAGCGGCGAGACGTGCGCGAGCGACTTCGCCGTGTCGTACACCTCGACGCGGATCTTCGCCGAGGGCACGACGCCGAGATCCTTCGTCAGCCCCGCGTACGCCTTTTCCAGCGCGTTCAAGGCATACGGCGCGAGCAGCGTGTCCTTGCCGGGCGGCGTGCGCAGCGTGAAGTGCTCGCTCTCGAAGACTGCGTCGTTCTTCGTCTCCTCGAGCGCGGCGCGGGCGAGGCGCGCTTCGCTCTCAACCTCGCTCTGCCCGCGGTGCGCGAGCGAATCGAAGCTGCCCGGCGTGACTCCGCGGCGGGTGGCGTCCTCGTACGCCTTCACTGCCTCGGCGTACTTTCCCTGCTCGAAGAGCACGCGGCCGCGGTAGTAGGCGGCCTCCGGCGAATCGGGAAACGCCTGCACCAGCTCGTCGACCGCGTGCGACGCGCCCGGCACGTCCCAGGCTTCGAGCTCCTGCTCGACCTCGCCCGCGAGCTCGCGCAGGTCGGCCTTGGGCGCGGCGAGCAAGAGAGCGCAGAGGAGCGCGGTCACTTCACCAGCTCCTCGTAGTACTGCTTGACCCGCTCTTTGTATTTCTCGGGCGGCGCCTGCTTCATGGCGTCGAGCAATTCTTTTCTGAACTCGGCGGGCGCGCGCGACGACTCCGCGTCGGGGATCTCGACGTGGTCGTGGCGCACGCTGTCCGAATCGCCGTCCTGATCGTCGCCGCCTTCGCCCGACGGCTCGCCCCACGGCATGGGAATGCCGCCACCCTGACCCTGGCCTTGCTGCTGCTTCGCCAGCTTCTCCATCGCATCCTGGAACTGCTGCAGCTTCTCGAGCGCCTGCTCTTCGCCGGCCTGCGCCCCGCGCGGCTCGCCGCGGCCGAGCCGCTGCTGCGCCTGGCCCATTCCCTCCTGCGCCTGCTGCAGCATCTGCTCGTGCTGCGGCCCGAAGATGGGCACCTTCTTGCCCACCTCGCCGAGCTGCTCGCGCACCTGGCCGAGTTGATCCTTCAGCCCGGCCTGCCGCTCGGCCTGCTGCCGCATTCGCTGCAACTGCTCCTGGGACATGCCCTGCCCTTCGCGCGGCAGCGCCTCGCGCAGCTCCTGCGCGATCTCTTGGAGCGGAGGCTGCGCGCCCGAGGCGCCCATCAGCCCGCGCCTGACCGCACCCGGATCGCGCGAGAAGCCCGGGTAGCGCTGCGCTACCTGGTCCTCCATCGCGAGGCGCCCCTGCAGGCTCTCGACGGCCCGCAGCGAGCGCTCGGCCAGATCGAGCGACTCGTCGAAGTCGTTCAGCTCCAGCGCGCGCGAAAGATCGGCCGTGCGGTTCTGCGCCATGTCGAGCGTCTCCTCGAGTCCGAGATGCTCGGCGACTTTCGGATCGATCTGCTGCAGCGCTTTTTTCGCCGCCTCGGCCTTCGCCTTGAGGCGCCGGGCCATCTCCTTGCCGCCCTTCTGATCGAAGCGCTTCTGCGCCTGCTGCCGCAGTTCGCGGCGGATCTGCGCCGTCTCCTTCTCGAGGGCCTGCTCCTTCTCCTGCAACTCGCGCAGCTTGCCGGCCGCCTCGCGCAGCTGGCGCGCTTCCTGCGAATATTTTTCCGACTGCTCGCGCCCCGCGCTCTTCTGCAGATCCTGCTCGAGCTTCTCGATCTGCTGGCTCAGCCGATCGAGCTCCTTGAGCGCCTCGTCCACCTTGCCCGCCTGCAGCTTCTTCTGGATGTCCGAGAGCTGGCCGAGCAGGTCCTGCTCCTTCTCCATCGACTCGGCGGCCTCGCGGTTCAGGTGCTCGTCCTGGATGCCGCGCGCCAGCTCCGACATGCGCGACATCAGATCCTGGATGCGCTCGCGCAGGCGCTCCACTTCGGCGAGCAGCTCCTTCTTGGTCCCCTCGTCGTCGGCCTTGCGCAATTTCTCCGCGAGCCGCGCCAGCTCGCGCCGCGACGCAGCCAGCTCGCGGCCCAGCTCCTGGATGGCATCGAGGCGGGCCTTGTCGAGCAGATCCTGAAGATAGAGGACGTCCTTCTCCTCCTCCTTGATCTCCGCAGCGAGCTGGTTGCCGAAGTTGCGCACCGTGCCCTCGTGACCCATCGACCCGCGCGAGAGCGGCGCGCGGGCGATGCTGGTCCGTTGCAGCGCCGGCCCGAGCGAAGTCGAGGCGTACTTGAGCGCGCGGCCGACAGCCTTCGGCGCGAGCTTGTCCTTGAGCAGCTCGACGCCCGCCGCGGACATCTCGGCCGAGAGCGCGCGCCCGTCTTTGTCCTTCTGCGAAGTCCGCGCGTACCACTGCAGTGCCTCGTCGCCGGATGCGGGCGCGGGCTTCTCCTCGAGCCGATCGCCCAAGAGCGCGACCAAACGCTCCCAGAGCGCCTGCGCGTGGACCAGCGCCTCGCGGCTGTGCTCGGCGGCGGAGAAGATCTTGATCGCCTGCGTGGCCGAGACGCCCTTCTGCGCGCCGTCGACCGCGTCGTTGTCCTTCGCCTCGAGGTGGTAGCTCACGCGATCGCCAGGGCGCAGCCTGAGGGACGCGATCTCCCACGCGTAGCTCCCGCGCAGCCGGCGCACCGGGGCGGCCGGAGTCGAGAGGACCACTCGCTCCTCCTTCGCGCCCGCGCGCTGGAAAACGAGCGCGATCTGCTGCAGGCCGTAGTCGTCGGCGGCCGACCAGCCGAGCGCGACCTGTCCCTGCGGGTCCACCTCAAGCACGGCCTGCTTCGGTGTCTCGATGGTGACGGAGGGCGGCGCGTCCTGCACGATCTCGATCGGCCGCGGCGGTCCCTGCGCCACCGTTCGCCCGCGCCCGTCCGCGAAGCGCAGGCTCCACTCGCCGGCTTGCGAGAGCGTGAAGCTGCCCGACAGCTGGCGATGGCCCGCGCCCTGCGCTTCGAGCGCGACCACCGCGCCGTTGACGACAGCGAAGGCCTTTTCCAGATCTCGATCGGCGCGGGCGGCGATGCGCACCTCGGTGCCGCGCGGGGCGCGCAGATCGCCGGCGGTGCCCTCTTCGGTGCGCGGAGGAAGGCTTGTATAGCCAGGATAAAGATAGGTGATCGAGAGATCGCCCGCGATCGGCGAGAGCGCGATCGGTGGCGCCCCGTTGTCCCCACGCAAGAGGCGCGAGAGGCCCTGCGAGAGGTGCCGCGGCGCGAGCAGCCCGAGGGCAAGCCAGATCGCTCCCGCGCCGGCGAGCACGGCCAGCGGCCGGACCACCATCTTCGCGGGGAGCGCCTTCTTCAGATCGATTTGCCGCGCCGCTGCCGCCGCACGCACGTGAAGCAGCGCGAGCAGTTCGGTGGACGCGCCCGGCGGCGGATCGCGCGACAGCTCGACGCTGGAGAGCAGCTCGGACGGCCCGCCCAGCACCCGCGCGAGCGTCGGCGCGCGCCGCAGCGGCGATCGGAGCCAGAGCGCGACCACGCCTGCGGCCGCCGCCAGCGAAACCGCTCCCGCGAGCAGCCGGGCCAAGAGCGCCCCGTTCACGCTCGCGAGCAGCGCGCCGCAGAGCAGTCCGAAAAGAAGGCCCGCGAGAAGCAGCGCGAGGGCCGAGAGGAGCGACAGCCGGAGGGCTCGCCCGTGCGCCCGCCCGAGCAGCGCCACGATCGCGCGCTGCGCCTGCTCCCCATCCTGCCTGAGCTTCTCCCTCCGCGGCGGCGCGCCGTCCGCGCTCAGGCCACCGAGGGTGGGAATGTTCTCGAAAAGCTGCATCTCGCGGAGGTGTCCTTCCACCACGGTGGCGCAGGAGCGCCCCACAGTCTAGACAAGGTTGGGCCGCCGGGGATTCCCGTGACCGGTCCGCCGTCTGGGCGTTCCTTTTTGGTACCTTGGCCCGCTGCACGAATGCTGGTGAATTTTGCCGACCCTGAGGGCGTCCCCATGAGCGAAGCCCCCGGCGCAGGCGACGACCGGAAGCTGGTACGGGCGGCCCAGAAGGGCGACCCGGCGGCGTTCCGGCAGCTCGTCGAGAAGTACCAGCGGCGGGTGTTCCAGCTGGCAGTCGGCATGCTGAAGGATCCGGACGAGGCGATGGACATCACGCAGGACACGTTCGTCAGGGTCCACCGGTATCTGCCGTCGTTCAAGGGCGACTCGTCGTTCTTCACCTGGACGTACCGCATCGCCATGAACCTCTGCCTCGACGCGCAGCGCCGCAAGGGCCGCTCCGAGCGCATCGACCTCGAGCAGGGGGACGAGGCGGAGATCGAGGCGGCGATGGATCCGCCCTCGGCCGCTCTGGCCGGCCCGCAGCGCACCGCGCTCAACGGCGAGCTGCGCGGCAAGATCGAGGACGCGCTCGCGGAGCTCTCGGAGAACCACCGCAGCATCCTCTTGCTTCGCGAGTTGGAAGGGCTCAGCTATGAAGAGCTGTCCAAGGTGCTGGGCATCCGCAAGGGCACGGTGATGAGCCGCCTCTTCCACGCGCGACTCAAGATGCAGAGCAAGCTGCGCGAGTACCTGGGCGAGGAAGCGCCGCGGGGCGAAGAGGAAGGAAGCGAATCATGAAGCGCTGCACAGAAGTCGTCCCGCTCCTGGGCCCGCTCGCGGACGCGGCGCTGCCCGACGACGAGCGCGCGTGGGTGACCGATCACCTGCGCGGATGCGCGGCCTGCCGCGATCGGATGGCGCTCACCGCCGCGCAGGGCGACGCGCTTCGCGAGGCGCTCTCCGCGCGGGCCGCTCGGGCAAATTTCGACAGGCTCGCGGACCGGGTGCTGGCGAGGGCGGCCGCGCAGCCGCAGCACGCCCCGCTGCCGGTGTGGTTCAGCGAGCTCTGGTCGGCGCACCGGAGCGCGTTCGCGGCAGCGGGCGGGCTGGCCGCGGCGGCGGCCGTCGCAATCGCGATCTTCTCCACCCCGGCGTCGTTTCGCGACGAGGGCGAGGAGGTGGACTTCGGCACGCACGACGGGGCGGTGCTGCAGCTGAACCAGGAGACGACGGTGATCTGGATGTCGGAAGATCGCGGGGCGCAGGAGTGATCTTTCTTCTCGCAGCGCTGCTGCTCGGGCAGCCACATCCGGTCGCGCTGCAGCGCGTCCGCGTCACCGTGCGCGCCATCGCGGCCTCCAACGACGCGGCGGCCGCGCCCGGGATGGATCCCAAGCTCTCGCCCATCGGGTCGCACATCGAGGGATTCGGCCAGCAGTTCCGCTTCCGCAGCTACAAGCTGCTCGAGGAGCAGAGCTTCGATCTCGACTGGAAGGCCCCCGCGCAGATGGAGCTTCCCGGCAGCCGCAGCCTTCAGGTCACGCCGCGCTCGCTCGACAAGGACGGGAAGATCAAGGTCCATCTCGAGCTGCTCGGCTCGCATCCCGCACACTCGCGCAAGCTGCACACCGACTACGCCATCCAGCGCGGGGGGACGCTTTTGGTCGGGGGCATCCGGGTCGATCCGGGAGATCCGAAGGCGGGGACGCTGCTCATCGCCGTCACGCAGGGAATGGAGAAGTAGCCGCTTCCGTGCTAGACCGGCGCCCTTTCCCGGACAAAGAGAGACATCCATGCGCCTGCTCGTCCTCGCCCTCGCTCTCCCGTTCGCTGCTTCCGCGGCCGATCTCAAGACCGACGACCAGAAGTCGCTCTACGCCATCGGCTACGTGGTCGGCAGCCGCAACCTGGGCCCGCTCAACCTCAAGCCGGACGAGCTGAAGATCGTCGAGCAGGGCCTCGCCGACGGCGCCGTGGGGAAGAAGGCCGCCATCGACACCGAGAAGCAGATGGACGCAGTCAACAAGTTCGCGCAGGGCCGCAGCAACGCCGCCGCCGACAAGGAGAAGGTCGCCGGCCGCGAGTTCCTCGAGAAGGCGGCCAAAGAGCCGGGCGCCTCCAAGCTGCCGAGCGGGCTCATCTTCAAGACGCTGACGCCGGGCACCGGCGCGAGCCCGGCCGCCACCGACAAGGTGAAGGTGCAGTACGAGGGCAAGCTCACCAACGGGACCGTCTTCGACTCGTCGTACAAGCGCGGCCAGCCGGCGGAGTTCGGCCTGAACCAGGTGATCAAGTGCTGGACCGAGGGCGTGCAGAAGATGAAGGTGGGCGAGAAAGCGCGCCTGGTGTGCCCGAGCGACATCGCCTACGGAGACCACGGACACCCGCCCAGCATCCCGGGCGGAGCGACGCTGGTGTTCGAGGTGGAGCTGCTCGCCATCAACAAGTAGGCCGCGATCACTTCTTCGCGTAGTCGCCCGGGACGCGGAAGAGCGCGGCGGGCTGATCGCCGAAGCGGATGTCGGTCAAGTCGGCCCGAGTGGCTCCGCGCGGGCTCCTGGGGGACCCAGAGGCGCTGGCGGATCTTGCCCATCCGGGTTTCGACCGTCCGCTCCCAGATGGCGCAGTCGCGGCCATCGATGCGCTCCTCGCCGACCTGCTGCATGCCCTCGAGGGACAGAGGCGGCACCGTCGCGAGCGCGGATTGCGACGGATCGACCTCCATGAACTGCTTGCGCTCCGGAAAGAGCAGCCGCACTTTTCCGCCGGCGGCCAGGATCACCGTCGCCCCCATCGGCGTCGGCTCCTCGATGCGGACCCGCCCGCCGGCGACGTGGATGGCGCCTTCGGAACCGCCCGATTTGCGGGGCGGATCGTGCGTGAAATGGACTTTTCCCTCCCATCCGGAGAGGGCGATCAAGAGCGCGATCAGCATCGATGTCAGACCCTCATGCCATCTTGCCAACCGAAACACACTCCTGTACAAGCGTACAGGATCCACCGAGGAGGAAGAGTGGCGAACGCGGACAAGGAAAAGGCGCTGGAGCTGGCGGTTTCCGCCATCGAGAAGCAGTTCGGCAAGGGCTCGGTGATGCGGCTGGGCGTCGATGAGCCGCTCGTGCAGGACATCGCGGCCATCTCCACCGGCTCGGTCTCGCTCGACCTCGCCTTGGGCGTCGGGGGCATCCCGCGCGGGCGCGTCGTCGAGATCTACGGGCCGGAGTCCAGCGGCAAGACCACCCTCACCCTGCACGTCATCGCCGAAGCGCAGAAGGCGGGCGGCGTGGCCGCCTTCATCGACGCCGAGCACGCGCTCGACGTCGGCTACGCGCGCAAGCTGGGCGTGCGCACCGAGGACCTGCTCATCTCGCAGCCCGACACCGGCGAGCAGGCGCTGGAGATCACCGAGATGCTGGTGCGCTCGGGCGCGGTCGACGTCATCGTCATCGACTCGGTGGCGGCGCTGGTTCCGCGCGCCGAGCTGGAAGGCGAGATGGGCGAGCCCACCATGGGCCTGCAGGCGCGCCTCATGTCGCAGGCGCTGCGCAAGCTCACCGCCACCATCTCCAAGTCGCAGACCACGGTCATCTTCATCAATCAGATCCGCATGAAGATCGGCGTCATGTTCGGCAATCCCGAGACGACGACCGGCGGCCACGCGCTCAAGTTCTACGCTTCGCAACGGCTCGACATCCGCCGCATCGGCGCCATCAAGGACGGCGAGACGGTGATCGGCAGCCGCACCCGGGTGAAGGTGGTGAAGAACAAGGTGGCGCCGCCGTTCCGCGAGGTGGAGTTCGACATCCTCTACGGCCAGGGCATCAGCCGCGAGGGCGACCTGCTCGATCTCGCGGTCGAGAACAACATCGTCGAGAAGAGCGGCGCCTGGTTCAGCTACGGCGGCGAGCGCATCGGGCAGGGGCGCGAGAACGCGCGCGACTTCCTCAAGCTGCACCCGGAGATGCTGGCCGACGTGGAGTCGAAGCTCTACGAGAAGTTCGGCGTGGTGCGGCCCAACACGCCGGCGGGCATTCCGGTCGACATCTCGCCGAAAGCCGTCGGGGAGGAGCGGGCTTCGCCTGCGACGGGCGGAGGCCGAAGGCCGGAGCATCTGGACGACGAGAAGCGGCCGCGGGTCAAGGCCGTCAAATAAGACGTGGCTCTGCCGGTCGCGATCGTCGGGGCGACGCCGGTGAGTGCGGCGCTCGCCAGGCTGGTGCGTGAGGGAAGCGAGTTCTCGCTCGCGCTCGCGGGCGATCGCTCTACAGCCGATCACGTCGAGCAGGCGGTGGGGGCGCGCAACCTGCGCGTCGTCGATCTGGGACCCGATCTGCGCGTTCCGCAGATCCCTTGCGGCTTCGACGAATCGCACGCGCGCGGGAAGCGCATCGTGGCGCTGCCGTCGGCCGCAGCCATGGCGGCGTTCGTGGCGGCGGGCGCGCTCATCGAGAAGGGGCTGCTCTACGGCGATCGCATCGCCGTCTATGCCCTCGGCGGCCCTGGCAGCGTCGCGCTCGAGAGCGCTGCCTCCGACGCCGGAGCCGAGCTCTCCTGGATCCTCGAGCAGCGCGGCGCGCCTCCACAGCGGCGCGTCGGCGTGCGCGTGCGCGGCGGCGAAGGGATGCTGGCGCTCGTCCAGGGAGAGCTCGGCAGCGAGGACGCGCAGAACGAGGATCTGCTGCGCGCGGCGCTCGCCTTCGGTCCCGACTGGGTGCGGGTCTGTTCGAAAGCCAGCGGACCCGACGCGGCCCGCGTGGCCGGCACCGGCATCGCGGAGGTGTCTGTCGCGGTGGACGGCTTCTCCGAGTGGATCCTCGCTTCCTGCGCCGTCGACCCGATCTTCTTTCCCGCGCACGCCGCCCTCCGCGCCCTGCGCCAACCCGCGTAACTGTTACACTCGAACGGAGGAGAACCGTCATCGCTGGCCTCTTGCACCAGAGCCGTCAGGCCGAGCTTTCCGTCGGAAGCGGCGAGTGGCTGCTGGCCGTCATCGGCGCGGTCGCGGCGCAGCCTCCGGCCTGTCCGCCCACGCGCCAGCACTTCCGGGCGCGGCGCGACTTTCTCGAGTCGCGCCTGCAGGCGAGCGGGCTCGCCTACGGCACCGGCGCGCAGGATCCGGCCATCGAGCTCGATGCGGCGGCGGGTCCCGGGACGCGGGCGTTCGCCAACTTCGTCGCCGGCCTGGTGCGGCTCTGCGGGCGGGCGGCCGCGCTCTCGCACGCGCGCTGGTTCGTGCCCGGCACCGAGGGCGAGCAGGGCGTCAGCGCACGGCGAGCGCAGCTCCTCGCGGTGCTTGGGGCGGTGGGCGGCGAGGGCGAGGCGGCCGCGCGCCTCTTCGCGGACCCGCTGGCTGCGCCCAGCCCACTGGCGAAACTCGCCGACAAGACCGCCGCCCGCCTCTCGCGGCGCTATCTCGCCGAGAGCGGGCCGTTCGCCGGCCTGCCCCTGCACAACGGCCTCTGCGCCATCGAAGTGCGCACCTGCGCGACGGTGGCTCTGGCCGCCTTCGGTCACGGCCGCATCAGCCCGGGCGGCGTGGCTCTGGCGGCGCGCGCGGCGCTCACCTGGCGCGTCCTGCTGGTCGAGCTGCTCGCCGGCCTCGCGCGGACGCAGGCGACCGGCAAGGAATCGATCAAGGGCATCGAGCAGGTGATCCGCTCGCAGCGGCTGCCGGTGCGCGAGGCGCGGATGCTCCGGCGCGCGCTGCAGAATCCACGGGCGGTCGAGCAGATTTCGCCCGAGCTGCACAGCGGCGCCCTGCGGCGCTTCGCGCTCACGCAGGTGCTGCTCGCCGCCCTGGTCGATCGGAAGTTCGAGGCGGGCGAAGTCGACTTCGTCGAGCGGCTGGCGACGGGCATCGGAATCGATGCGGCCCGCCTGGCCCAGCTCGAAGCCGAGGTGGGCGAGTTCTACCGCAAGCACCAGGACGCGCTCACCGCGCTGCAGCTCGCCGAGACGCCCGAAGGGCTGCCGCACGCGCTCACCACGCGCCTCGAGGCGGCGGTGCTCGACAACCTCGATCGCATCATGCAGGAGATCCGCAAGACCGGAGAGCTTGCCGAACTGCTCGCCAAAGCGACCGCCGGGAACGAGCTCTCCTCCGACGAGAAGGGCAAAGTGCGAGGGCAGCTCATCGATCTGGCGAAGACCATCCCCGCACTCGCCATCTTCGCCGCACCGGGCGGAATGCTGCAGATCGGAAG
>Ga0209647_1004203_pt1 | contig 10907 bp, 6 predicted proteins | sample GraSoi_2013_60cm_FD_185827 | JGI IMG/M metagenome (GOLD analysis project Ga0209647, IMG submission 185827) | Grasslands soil microbial communities from the Angelo Coastal Reserve, California, USA - Sample 9_17_2013_60cm (SPAdes) (version 2) | ecosystem: Environmental > Terrestrial > Soil >...
GAAGGTAGAAGGCGCTGAGGTCGATGACGTGGCGCGGTCAATCATCGCTGAGGCAGGCTATGCCAACTATTTTGTCCATCGTACCGGTCACAGTATTGGGACTTTCGAGCATGGTAATGGTGCCAACATCGATAACTATGAGACGCAGGATCAGCGTATATTGCTGCCCAATACCTGTTGTTCAATTGAGCCGGGTATCTACCTGCCTGAATTTGGCGTGCGCAGTGAAGTCAACCTGCTCATTCATGAGCGCGATGTTGAGATAACAGGCGTCCCAGTTCAAACAGAGATCACTGCTCTGCTGTAGGTGCCACTACAACTCTGTTATGCATCAAGCGTATATATAGTAACTTACTCATAAGCTATTGATAAACAGGTCGCCTGAACAGCGATCTTCTAATGGAGGTATAATCCATGGGTGATGAATCGGAGCAGAACCCCCAGCCAGGTACCGGAACACCTGGTCAGGATGATATAGACAAGCGCCTGGAAGAAATTAAACGGACCGTCGTACAGGGCGCGAACGAGGCACAGTTGCGCATTAAGCGCGTGGTGGAGAAGGCAGGTGGCTACTGGCAGCAAGCCCAGACCGTCACGACACCTCACCAGGCCAGCAGCGAAGATGAGCAGCGCATCCGCCAGCTCGCCAATATGTGGAGTTCCGAAAACTGGCGTATTGCACGCGAGCTTGGAACCTATATGGAACTCGTTTCCTGGAGCAATGACGAGGTGTGGGAGGTAACTCTCCAGACCCGCTGGGAAACGCGAGCCATGGATATGGTGACGGAGCCCTATAAAGGCAGCTCCCTTGGTAAGCCAAAACCACTATTACCTGCCTGGGATTATGAATTACCCGCTGTAACAGGCTTAAAGGCACCTACGACACGTACACGCCTGGATGGGCTGGATGAGGTCGTGGCATGTACGAGTTGTAATGGTACCGGTCGTGCTCTGTGCACCACCTGTACTGGCCGTGGTTGGATTGTCTGCCCTGATTGCCGGGGCCGCACCAAGAAACGCTGCACCACCTGTCGTGGACGCGGCTATATCGCGGACTGGGTGCAGACCGAGAAAAAGCCTTTCTTCAAGAAGCAGGCCGAGAACTTTGCCAGCTCAGTCAATGAAAAGGTTGCCGATGTGTTTGACGGTATTCGCCAGCAGGGTGTACCCATTCCCAATCCGGTAGATACCGATCCTGCCAACAAAGGTAAGACGGTTCCCTGCCCCGACTGCGTCAATGGCGAGGTTGATTGTACCTGTGGTAATGGCAAGCGCGTATGCGAAACCTGCCAGGGGGCAAAGTCTACCTTCTGTACGAACTGTGGGGGCACCGGTAAAGTCGTGCGCCATCGTGAGATTGTTCGTCGTTTCGAGCTGCGCGTTCAAACCAGGGCCATCGGCAGCAGTCCTATTCCCGAACGTAATCTCAGTACCGCCGGTGGTGAACTCGTCTATAATGCCGAGGTCAACGAGACTTTGTATCCCGAAGCTCCTCCTGAGAGAGTACCCATAGATGTCTGGCGTGCCGCCGTTGCTCTGGCTGAAGGCGAAAGTGCAAACATGAGTGCCGATACAGCCTCGGGGAATAGTGGGTCCAATAATCCCAATGAAAGCTCACGGGCTACCCTGCAGGTCCTGGAACTGGTACGGATTCCCTATACAAAGGTTGACTACCATTATGGCAATCAAGATTATACCTTTTATGCCTATGATGGGGCCGGGCAGGAAAAGTTTCATGCTGACCGCTATCCTGCTCGCTGGGACCGTATTGAGCGGCTCGTGCGCGCCATTTCCAGTGATTTGATGGCTCCGGTTCAATCGGAAAAGGCACCGCCCGCCAATCATGCTCCAGGTTATCGCGTGCCAATTGAAGTTCCGCCATACAATGTCACCGAGGAAGACGAACAAAAGTAGGTCTTGACAGTATAATAGAAATGAGGCTGCCGACAGTGTCGGCAGCCTCATTTCTATTATACTGTATTCAACTATTTCTATTGTTCAGTTGGAAGTAGCTCAGCAATACTATTTTCCTAGTGATTGTTTATTTCTACTTTTTTGGGTTATAATTTTACTAACCGGCATTTACGTAACACAGAGTGTGCTCTGAGGCAGCAAGCCATATATACGGAGGTCTTTTTTATGCTTGATAAAGCTGTACCAGCTACGACTATGGCACCATCGCTAGGTTTACCAGCGCAATCTGCCAAGTCTCATGGTTCGCTTGATGCTGATATCATCATCAAGAACGCGCCGGACCCGGTATTTGTCTCGGACCTGGAAGGCAAAATTCTCTCGGCGAATGATGCCGTGTACGAATTACTGGGTTTTCGTACCGACGAAGTGCTGGAACAATCGCTCTCGCGTTTTATCAGCCCGGAAGAGACCCGCGAATTTACCGCGGCTCTGCGTGAAGTCATCGAGCGCGGTGCAACGCGTAATGCGCGTCTGAATCCGCGCAGTGCATCGGGAGAAGTGATTCCGACGAGCTTAAACGCCTCGGCGCTGCGTGATGCGGACGGTAAAGTGATTGGTGCCATTGGTATCCTGCGCGATATGCGCGAACTGGATAAGGCTCGTGCTTATGCCGACAGCTTGATCAAGAATGCACCGGACCCGGTATTTGTCTCGGACCTGGAAGGCAAAATTCTCTCGGCGAATGATGCCGTGTACGAATTACTGGGTTTTCGTACCGACGAAGTGCTGGAACAATCGCTCTCGCGTTTTATCAGCCCGGAAGAGACCCGTGAGTTTACCGCGGCTCTGCGTGAAGTCATCGAGCGCGGTGTGATTCGCAATACGCGTTTAAACCCGCGCAGTGCATCGGGAGAAGTGATTCCGACGAGCTTAAACGCCTCGGCGCTGCGTGATGCGGACGGTAAAGTGATTGGCGCCATTGGTATCCTGCGCGATATGCGCGAACTGGATAAGGCCCTGGCATACTCGGACAGCCTGATCAAGAATGCGCCGGACCCGGTATTTGTCTCGGACCTGGAAGGGAAGATTTTACAGGCGAACGATGCCGTTTACGCTTTGCTGGGTTTCCTACCAGATGAAGTATTGGAGCAATCGCTCTCGCGTTTTATCAGCCCGGAAGAGACGCGCGAATTTTTGGCAGCACTGCGCGAAGTCATCGAACGCGGCGTTACCCGTAATGCGCGCCTGAACCCGCGCAGCGCGTCGGGAGAAGTCATCCCCACAACACTCAACGCCTCGGCGCTGCGTGATGCGGACGGCAAAGTGATTGGCGCCATTGGTATCCTGCGCGATATGCGCGAGTATGAGAAGGTCGTGCGTGACCTTGAAGAATCGAAAGCGGAGTTACAAGAAAAAATTCTGGACCTGGAGAAATTCGAAGAGGTGGTTGTAGGACGTGAGCTGAAGATGATTGCCCTGGAGAAAGAAATAGAGGGTTTAAAGCGAGTAATGGATAAGGCTAATCGAGGGCAAAATCGATGAATGTACCGGTAGAGCTATTCACTGCTGGTACTTACTCCAAAACTACTGGAGATCACTCCAGGCTAGTAATGCGTAATGATCTGCAGCAAGAGGGCCGTCAGCCTGAAGAGATGGACCTGGAAGATTTGCTGGAGGCCTACAAGCAATTGCTAGAGCAAAAGAACGCTCTAGAGATGCGTGTGCGTAAAGGCGAAGAACGTCGTCGAGCGCTTATGCATATTCTAAGTGATCTCAATAAAGTCAATCGCAAGCTGAATGATCAGCGCAAAGCCATGATTCATATTCTTGCTGACTACGAGCAGGACCGCAGTCGCCTGGCCAAACAAACTGAACGCCAGGATGATTCGCGTCGAGCACTTATGCACATTCTCCAGGACTCACACCAGTCCAATCTACGCTTAGAAAATAGTCGTAAGGCCATGATTCATATCATGAGCGATTTGAAGGAGACGACCGAGGCCGTAAAACGTCGTGAGCAAGAGCTACGCGAGAAGCAGGAGCAACTTATCCAGGCCGGTAAACTGGCAACTTTAGGTGAACTCACCACGGGCGTTGCTCATGAACTCAATAATCCACTCAATAACATTGGCCTGTTCATAGGGAATGTCATTGATTTGATTGAACTGGGCAAAGCAGACCCGCAGCCTATGCTGCATGAACTACACTGTGCTATGCAGCAGGTTCGCAAGGCCACAGAAATTATCTCCCACCTGCGCACCTTTGGACGCGCCGCTTCGGTGAGCCGCGAACCAGTAGTGATCAATCAGGTTATACAGAACGCGATTTCCCTGATGCGTGAACAACTGCGCCTGCGCCAGATTAAAGTCGAGCTACAATTTCCCCCTGAAGATGTCGTAGTCAATGGCAACGCTATTCAATTGGAGCAGGTCTTTATCAATCTGCTCACCAACGCTCGCGATGCCATGGCTGATGTCGCTCACAAAGTTATTACTATCACCTGTAAAATCAATGCTGACATCGTAGATCTTACCGTATGTGATACAGGTCCTGGTATACCTGAGGGACTGGAGCAGCGCATCTTCGATCCCTTTTTTACCACGAAAGAAGTTGGCGCGGGTACAGGCCTGGGCCTTTCGATCACATATGGCATTATCAAAGAGCATGAAGGAACAATTGCCGTTGAGAATCGCCCCGGGCAGGGCGCCTTATTCTTGATACAACTCCCGCATAACCACTAGGGAAGGAAGGTTTGTAACAGATGGACCAGGCGCATATTCTTATTGTTGATGATGATAACGCTCTGTTACAGGCGCTTCCCCAGGTCCTATACCTGCGCATGGAAGACATAAAGGTTGATACATGCGATTCGGCTCAGGAGGCAGTTGAGCGGATTGGTGAACACGAGTATGATGCCATCGTGAGCGATATTAAGATGCCAGGCATGGACGGGTTAGTCCTACTCGCCAAAATTCAAGAGTTAAGTCCAGACACGCCGACTCTGCTGATTACCGGCCATGGTGAGCATGACCTCGCTGTACAAGCGCTGCGTGGAGGAGCCTATGACTTTATTCAGAAACCAATTGATCGTGACTATCTGATTGCCGCCCTCCAGCGCGCTATCCACACGCACCAGTTGCGCAGCCAGGTTAAAGCGCAGCAGCTTACTTTAGAATTGCATGCTCGTTCCCTCGAACGCATGGTGCAGAAACGCACCAACGAACTTGTAGAGGCCAATGCGGCCAAGGATAAGTTCCTGAGTATTGTTTCACATGAGCTTAAAACTCCCCTGACAAGCTTGAAGGGTATGACCCAATTACTGCGCCGCCAGGTTGGACGGGCCGAGGCTACCGATGTCGTAGGTGTAGGGCTGGCGGACATGGAACGTTCCATCCGGCGGATGGAGGTGCTTGTCAATGACCTGCTCGACTCCTCGCTGATCGAGACAAATATGTTTGTCCTGCACCGCAAGCGCTGCAACCTGGTTGAGCTATGTCGTCATTTAATCGACGAGTATACAGCGGGCACAGGTCCCTCGCTCACTTTTGAGATACCTGGGGACCCTATCGAAGTCGAAGTAGATGTGAACCGTATTAGCCAGGTTATCATCAATTTGCTATCCAATGCGCGTAAATACTCGCCCAAAGATTCTCCCATTACGATGACTTTGCAGCAAGCAGGTTATGAAACGATGTTCTCGGTGCGTGATATGGGCGTTGGTATTCCGGAGGAGATGCTGCCGAATATTTTTGACCAGTTCTACCGCGTTCCCAGCGTTGAAGTTCAAAATGGTCCGCATGTTGGATTAGGTCTGGGCTTGTACATCTCACGTAAGATTGTGGAGCGGCATGGCGGGCATATCGATGTCCAGAGCGTACCGGGGCAGGGGAGTACCTTCACCGTTGTTCTGCCGATGTATATCGATCCCAGCGTCGAATCCACCGATGCGGCCAAACTTGTCCGTCATACCCAGGCTGTGTGGACAATATCCCATTAATTACAGCAGGAGTGAGAGCAACATGAGTCATCCGTCAAATTTGACGGATGACTCATGTTGCTCTCTGCGATTAAACACCATCCTTCAGCCAGGTACAAACGGAACTACGGTATAACGACAGCCTGTAAGGTAACCGGGTTGTGTAAAGTATAGTCAAGTTCGTTGGACTGAATCACGCCGTTCGGCGTAAGAACGTCCATCGCCTTGGGTACTGTGTTCGGGTTTACCGTGCAGTGCGGGTCACCGTTCGCAGTTGCACAGACACCAAACGTGTACTGCCCTGGTGTTGAGGTGAAGGCACGCGCTTTGTCCGGGCTGAAGCCATCCTGACCGGTCAGTACCACAGTGAAGCCCCAGCCCGATGCCGGAGTGCCACCGAGAGTTGATGTTGGCACGCTGAAGGTGATGGTACGGGAAATGGCGTTAGCGCTGATATTGATCGTGCCTACCGAGTTGCCATTTGCATCAAGGTAACTCTGTCCGAAGCCCTGCACCTCCAGGAGCCTGCTCCACGCCGCGCTTGAAGCCATCGCATAATTGCGCGTGGAATATGCTGCCGCCGTTGAAGTTGTCGTGGCATGGGGGTCATGAACATACACGTCCACCAATTGCGCGCCAAGTGGACTACCAAAAGTTGGTGTGAGGTCGCGTAACTGCAATTTGAAGGTCGTGGTCGAGCCATCAGGGCTGATAATGACCTTGAACTCCTGCATGTCAAAGGCCCCGGCGTGGAAGTCGCTGGCGGTAGGATAGACGTAGTTGCCAGGGCCGTTGTCATCATTGGAGGGATCGGTAACATCAAGCGCGACGGTGCCTGGCGTAAAGTCGAAGACAATCGTCCGCTGATCGTGAGCAGTAGCTCCGGCCTGGCTGACAGCCACCGTATTCAGCACGGTATTCCCACCGATGATGGGAACCTGCACACTGAAGCTGCCATCAGGTTTCGTTGACGTGCTGACGACGGTGGTGAGGCTGTTGTTATCGGTATTTGTAGCCGATACGTAAATGGTGTTACCTGCTACCGACGTGCCGGTGACCGTTACTGGCGATCCGTTCACCGGTGAGTTCAACGGCGGCGATGTGACGGCCAGGCTGGTCTTGCCCTGCTGGTGAAGGATATAGCGGCTGTAGGTATCGGCGGGCTGCTCCAGCGGCCTCTTCGCGTCGATATCACGGAACAGGCGCACATACACAGCGGCAGACCAGGTCAGCGGTGCCGCGGAACCGGCGGGATGTCCATTCTGGAAGCCAATCGATGCCAGCGTAGGATCGGTACCGTAAGGTGAAGGAGCCAGGTCGGGAAGTTCCCAATCTTGTTCGGGAATCAAGCCCACGCCAGAGCCAAAGAGGCGCATCGTGTTCAGCAGCGTGGATGCCTGTGTCCCCTGACCGGCAGACACGTTGTACTCACCGCGCTCCTCTGTGAGCAATGGCCAGAGGTGGCCTGTGCCCTTATTGGTGGGAGGCCAGGGATGCCCATCTGAGGCACCATCACCATAGCCATCGCCGTTGTAGCGATGCCAGCCCGCTCCGCTCGCCGTGTTCGTCTCAATATTGGCGTCGATGACAGGAAGTGACTCGGTGACCGCCGTATCGTTGAACGGTTTGAGACCAAGCCGCACCAGTTCAAGGAAGCCCGCATCGGCGACGGCACGCTGGTCGAGCGTCTGGCCGCCGTTGCCAAGATTGTAGCTGATAGCCGCGTTCGGGTCGCCCGTCTTGGAGAGACGGATAAAGTAGGGGTGTGAGGCCAGCGAACCAGTGGTAGTAACGGTCCATCCCTCGATGGAGCGCTGCCAATCATCGGCTACGCCCAGCCAGACCTGCGCGCTCAATTTATCGTGGTTGGCAAGGGCAATATCAGACGCCGCCACCAATCCGGCAATCTCTGCAGAGATCGTAGAGGGTGAGTAGCCGCTCTGCTCTTCCCAACGCTCGACGCCAAACGAGGGGCCATGGCTAATGACAAAATTCGCCGCCGGTTTAATGTGCTTCTGGTAGAGGTTGCTATCCGTCATACCCATCTGATAAGCCATCATGATGGGATAGCTGGCCTCGTCGAGCTGCGTCCCAAAGGAGTCGGGGGCGAGCTTGCCGTTGAGTAAACTGTTGCGCGGCATCGAGCCATCAGCCTGCTGCTGGCGAGTGAATAGGAAATTCACCAGATCACGCGCTGTCTGGAGGTCGCCATCGAGGAAGAAACCGGTCCAGGCTTCGTAGAGATCACGAGCGAAGACTTCGCGGTACGAGCCGAAGTAAGTATTGTTGGGATCTCCCGCCGAAACCGCTTGTCCCCAGGGAGAAGCAAGGCTGGCTGCCTCCGCACCTGCGAAGGTCTTATCTTCAGAGGCCTTGATCACGTTCGCGCTCAGATAGTATTCGTTGGTGAGCAGAGGCATCTGAGCAGCCGCTATTCCGCTCAGGCTTGAGCCGGGACGGATCAGCCCGGCATCATATGCCTGCCATCCTTTCTCGTAGCTCTGGACAAGCTGGTTGAATGGGGTCGCAAGTGTTGCTTCGGCTGAGCTAACGGCATCAGCTCCTCCGGTACCAAAGCCCAGGGCAAGCGTAAAGTCGCCCTGGGAAAGGTTCACCTGCGCTGTCTGTACCAGGTTGCCATTGACGGCCTGGGAATAGATGGTGGTGAGGGTGTGCGAGGCATCGAGCTGCGTTAGGCCATCACTGCCACCACCAACAAAGCCGTTACTCACCTGGGCAAAGGGCGTCGAAGCGTCCAACGCACTGTAGACAGGCATGGCATAGGTGCGGTTGGTCGCGTTCGACTTCGTGACGGTATCGTAGGCGACGGGCACGATGTGGCCGGTGGAGGTATCGAAAATACCGGTATCACCGCCGCCGTTGCCGCTGCCACCACCACCGTTGCCATTGATGGTGGGATCGTAGCGCACATAGAGTTTATAGGAGGAGAGCGAGCCAACGAGCGGAACAAAATGTACGTGCATTGCCACAGTATTGTGGTTAGGATCGGCCACGTAGTCGGTGACGATACGGTACTTGCCGCTATTGGCGGTCGTTGTCACGCGACAGTCAAGCATCTGTTTGCCGAGAGTCTGCACCGTATAAGTAGTGTTGCGTTCCTGTAAATCGGTGAAGGTGCTCCCATCTGTGACAATATATTGCAGCGTTTTGACGTTGGTATTGTCAATGGTGGGATAGTAAACATCGCTGAGGACGCCGTTCGCCAGGGTGAACCACACTTTTGAGGTGGTATTACGGGCGGTACCGAGGCAGTCCTTGCGCGCCGGGTCAAAATAAGAAAGTGCTCCAGGGCCGTCAGGCGCTGCGCCCGTGGTCGAGGTGGTCGCAAACGTAGTCAAAGCTGAAAATTGCCATCCCAGAAGCATGGCTACGATTACAACCATTCCTGCGCTCAAATGGAGACCATGCCGCCACCCCTGTACCGGCAAAACATCCTTGTCTTTTCCTCGCATTGAGTCCTCCAATTCAATAAAAACATGGCTGAACTAAAAAATTCTTTACGCTACGAAAGACGCACTACTCAATATGAGACAATTATACAACAGTTGAGAGGTATTACTTCATCAGAGAGAAAGAACTTTTTGCTCTCTCACTCCTGCTGTAACTTTTTTCCTTCACTAACGATTGATTAGGTGAGATCTCAAAAATGCAAAGGGACGCAATGCAACAACAATCTGAAAAATCATTGGATAGCCAACCGTCCACTGCACTGCTCTATCAGCGTTATGCGCCAGCGATGTTTGCTTATTTACGTCAACACACTCCCACGCGAGAGGATGCTGAGGATGTGCTGGTTGATGTCTTTCTCGCGGCCCTGGAATACAGCAAATTCCCGGTCTTCAGCGAGAAAGAACAATTAGCCTGGCTCTGGCGCGTAACGCACAACAAGGCGGTCGATCACTACCGGCGCTCAAAGCACCGCCAGAGTGTGGACCTGGAGCAGGTGGCGGAAACTCTCTATGATGACGATAATCTAGCTCCTGAGCAGGTGGCCCTGCGCCAGGAAGAATATACACACCTGCAAACCTACCTGCAAAATCTTTCACCATCGCAGCAGGAGGTGTTGCGACTACGCTTTACTAATGGCCTGCGCTGTGCGGAGATAGCTGCGAAGTTAGGCAAACGCGAAGGTACCATTCGTGTCATGCTCTCACGAGCCATGAATGTGTTACGAAGCATCTATGAGCACCAGTAGGGAGGGAAGAGACTGTATGGAACAAGAGCGCGATTTTTTTACTCCTGAACAGGTTGATGGGCAAATTGAGTCTCTTACCAGGAAACTCGATCAACCTCATCAGCAGCGCATGTCACCGGAGCAACAGGTTGTTGAGCATCTGCGTCTCTTTTATGGTTCGGACGCGCCGAAAGAGGATGCGCACTCTTTAGAGTACGCCTGGGAACGTATCGTATATAGCGGACAGGCTGCTGGATCTCAAGCTAGCAGGCGGCGACAGGGAAGTAATACGCCGATAAGTTCGCTAGAAAGCAGGATGAGCATGAAAGACGCAGTTCCTGGTTTTAGACAGAAAAGCATTTTCCGACAACGCCTGGCGATGCTGGCGGCCATTGCGGTGGTCGCGCTGCTGATTGGCAGCATGGCTGTTGTCTTCAGTATGGTCAGTAACTCGCACAACCCCTCAACCACCCTTGGGAGTAGTGGTACTACTCCGGGGGCAACTGTCACGGCGCAAAGTACAACGCCTGGCAAACCCAGCGCAAATCTGGGCAAACTCGTCTATAGCTATCAAACGCCATTTGATGTCTACTCGCTGGCCTGGTCACCGGATAGCCAGCGTATTGCCGCGGCAAATAATGATAGCGCCCATACCTTTGCCCCTACGGGTGGCCATGTGGTGGATTACAGCGTGGTGAATAATAGCAACAACGGCTATACACCTGCCTATGGCGTGGCGTGGTCGCCTGATGGCAAGCGCCTGGCGGCATCAAGCGACAAAGTACGCATCTTTGATGCCGCCAGTGGGCGCTTGCTGCTCAC
>Ga0209647_1004205_pt1 | contig 10902 bp, 8 predicted proteins | sample GraSoi_2013_60cm_FD_185827 | JGI IMG/M metagenome (GOLD analysis project Ga0209647, IMG submission 185827) | Grasslands soil microbial communities from the Angelo Coastal Reserve, California, USA - Sample 9_17_2013_60cm (SPAdes) (version 2) | ecosystem: Environmental > Terrestrial > Soil >...
CCTCCCCAGGATGGACGGCTTCGACGTGCTGAAGTACCTGAGAGGCAAACCGCGTTTCCGCTCGATGGCTTCCGTCGCCCTCCTCAATGAGCACGACGGAGTCCTGGTCCGCTTGAAAGCGCGTCTGGCGGGCGCGCAGCAGGTGGTGACGAAGCCGTTGGTGCGGCAGCGGATCGTCGCCCTGGTGTCCGCATACCTCTGCCAGAGGACGATCGCCCAGGCATCACACCAGCGAGCAGGGAGTACCGCCCGTGAAGGCGGTGAGGTGGCCTCCCGTCTAGAAAGGGAATGAGCCTGGTGGGACAGCCAGTTCGCGCGCCATATGAGATCTCGCCCGAGGCGGTCAAGCGTATCTCCTGGTTGCGCAGGCGGCTCCTCTCCTGGTTCGCGCGAAACGGCCGCTCCTTTCCCTGGCGCGAGCCGGGCAGGGTGCCCTACGAAGTCGTTGTCACAGAAATCCTGCTGCAGAGGACGACCGCGACCGGGGTTGCGCGGGCCTATCCAGGGTTCGTCGATCGCTACCCTTCGTGGGCCTCCCTCGAGCAAGCGCCCCTGGAGGACCTCGAGAACGCGCTCAGGCCGCTCGGGCTCTGGCGGCAAAAGGCGCTGGCATTCCAGCAGCTCGCGCTGTCGATCGAGGGGCGCGGGGGCGTCGTACCCCGCTCGCGCACGGAGTTGGAGCGCCTGCCGGGTATCGGCCCCTCCACGGCGAGCGCGGTGCTGGCCATCGTGTACGGGCGAGCCGAGCCGCTCCTCGATGTCAATATGGCCCGCCTCCTGGAGCGGTTCCTGGGATTATCCGAGCGCGCCGAGGAGAGTCCCAAACGCACGCTGCACGCGCTCGCTCTTCGGTTGGTGTGCGGCAAACGCAGCCTCGTGGTCAACTGGGCGGCGCTCGATTTTGGAGCGCTCGTCTGCCGCGCAAGGCATCCGCTTTGCCCCGAGTGCGCGCTGCGGACGAAGTGCCAGTTTGTCAGGTCGCTCACGCTTCAACCTACTCCCACCGCAGGTGTTCTTTCAGGCTCACGAAGCGCTGGTGGCCGATGATGATGTGGTCGACCAGCTCGATGTCGAGGATGCGTCCAGCCTCCACGAGTTGCCTCGTCGTCTCGATGTCCTCCTGTGACGGCGTCGGATCGCCGCTGGGGTGGTTGTGGCAGAGGATGAGGCCAAGACAGTTGCGGATGATAGCAGGGCGGAATACCTCGGCGGCGCGCAGCACCGAGCTGTTGGCGGTGCCCTGGTAGAGGCTCGCCTTCTCGACCAGCTGGCTCTTGGCGTCCAGCAGCAGAATGCGCATCTGCTCAGTGTCCAGGTAGGCCAGGTCCAGCATGACCAGGTTGGCCGCATCCGCAGGGGTGCTGATCTTGTAGCGGGTATCGGCCTGCACGAGGGCCAGCCTGCGCCCGATCTCCAATGCGGCCTTCACCTGCGCCGACTTGGCCTCGCCTATGCCGTGCTCGGCGCAAAGCTCCCTGAAGTCGGCCCGTACCAGGCCGGGGAGTCCTCCGTACTTGGTGAGCAGCTTGTTAGCCAGTTCGAGGGCGTTATCGCCACGGGTGCCGGTGCGCAGGATGATGGCGAGCAGCTCGGCCATCGAGAGCGCCTGCGGGCCGAAGTGCTGCAGGCGCTCGCGCGGGCGCTCGTGGCTGGGCAGTTCGCGCACCGTCGCGTGGTAATCCAGCCGGGTGTGAGTGTAGGAGTTGGATTCGGTTTCGCGGGAGAGCATGTGCAGTGTTCCTCCTTTACGGCGTAATTGGTCTCCCTCATCTATTCTGAACAAGACCGGGTAAAAGTGGAAATGCGGCATCATCCTGTTAGCTGTCTGCTTGCTAGAATGCGTGCTGTCGATGTCGTGTCCGCGATCCCTTCCGGTCTTTCCGTTGCTCTCACTTTTCCTGCTTCCCATCTGGCAAGCTATGGCTATCGCGTCCTCTTGTGTAAACGCTATCATGATAGAGGGCCATACGCTACCAGAAAAGTGAGCCACTTTCCCCCAGAATCCGCTATGCTTGAAAGAAAAAATCAAGCAAGCGGAGGGAAAGAAAGGTGTATCCAGTGTCACTTCGAGATGAAATTCGCACCTGGGTTTTGATCCAGGGTAAGAGCCAGCGGGCAGCGTCCCGCCACTTTGGGCTCTCACGCAATACAATCGCCAGGCTTCTTGAGGAGGAGCCAGCGGCGAGTGTTCGGCGGTATCAACGCCAGACGCTGCCGAAGACGCCTGTACGCGACGCCGCGCTGCCACACATTCAGCAATGGCTTCAAGAGAATGAGTGGCTGGAGCGCTGGGCGCCGAAACAGTGTTGGACGGCCCATCGTATGTGGGGAGAACTGCATCAGCTTGGCATTCCCATCGGGGAATCAACAGTGCGTCTCTTTGTCCAGGAACTGAGAAAGCCGTCGAAGCCAGCCTATGTGCCCCTCGACTTTGCACCTGGAGAGCGGGCAGAGTTTGACTTTGGCGAAGCAACGGTCAAACTAGGTGGCCAGTTGGTCAAAGTACCTTTCCTGGCCGGGCGGCTCCGCTTTTCGGGAGCGATGTTTGTGGAATGCTTCCCAACCCAACGACAAGAAGCCTTTCTGCTCGGTCAGCGTCACGCCTTTGAGTTCTGGGGAGGCGTGCCGCGCATGGCAGTTTACGACAATCTCAAACCGGCTGTGCTCCAGGTGTTGCAAGGACATAGCCGACGAGAGCACGACGTGTTTCTGCACTTCCACAGTGTCTATCGCTTTGAAGCGCTTTTTGCCAATGTGCATGCAGGTTGGGAGAAAGGCAGTGTCGAAAATTTGGTGTTATGTAGACACTTGACACCCTGTAGAGCATCCGTTCGTGTGAAGAACAGGTGTTTCAGAGCTACAGAAGGAGCAAGTGAACCATGCAAGTCCGGCGTATCCAGCTCGATAACGAGTACGACATTTCTTTTGAACTCTTAGACGACAAGAACCAGCCAATCCCCATTGTTTCAGGCTTCATGAGGCATCTCCGCGCTCGTGGATGTTCCCCCAATACCCTTTCCGCCTACGCCTACGATTTACTCCATTTCATGAGCTTTCTTCAAGAACAGCGGCTGACCTACGACGAGTTTCGTCCACCCCATGCCCTGCTGTTCCTGGAGTATTTGAGCGAGCTTCCGAGCAAGAAGACGGCGCGGCGGCTCGGCCTGGTGCTTTCGACCACCACTGCTGACGGAGCTTCTGCGACTCGTCTCTCTCCAGCAACCATGAATCGTACCTTTGCTGCTGTTTCCTCCTTCTATGAATATCTCATCCTGGCTGGTCACTTCACTGACCGAGAGAATCCCATTCAGAAGGTGCCTGATCCAGCTTTGGCTCGTGTTCCCCAGCGCCATCGACCTTTCATGGGGTATGCCAGCCGTCAAAAACCCATGCGACGGGCCGTGCATGTGAAAACAGTCCGGCGTGTTCCCCGTCCGATGGATGACGAGCAGGTGCGCCAGCTCCTGGAGTCGCTCTCGCTCAAGCGCGACAAAGCGATGGTCCTGCTCATGCTTCACGGAGGATTACGCCCAGGGGAGGTTCTTACGCTTCAGTTGGGTGATCTCCAGTATGGACGCAAGCGCGTGGTGATCCGGTATCGCACCGACCATCCCAAGCGTGCGAGGACCAAATCGCGAACGGAGCGCGTCGTTGATTTGCTCCAGCCAGAAACCCTGCAAGCGGTCAGTGACTATGTGATGAACGAGCGACCCGCTGACGCGGCCAGCCCCTACGTTTTTCTCGTCGGGGGTCGCGGCAAGAGACGTTTGGAACCATTAGGGTATCATGCGCTCGTCAAGCTCTTCGAGAGGCACTGTGAGCGCCTGGGCATGCGTTCCCCCTGGGTGACGCCCCATGCCCTGCGCCATACGCACGCTACTCGAATGTTTGAACAGGGGATGCGCGAACTCACGCTCCAGAAGCGCTTGGGACATGCCTCACCTGTCTCGACCCAGATGTATACGCAGGTTTCCGATCCGGTCGTGGTGGAAGAGTATCGCCGTGCTCTGGGAGGGGAGGAGCAACCATGAGCCAACCTCAGTTTGACGACAGCCGGAAACCAGTTTTGGTTCAGCACGCGAGCGCTGAGGAGTATGCGGCCTTTGTTCAGGCGTTCACTGATCAGCACCCCTATGCAGATCCCACGAGAATGAGAGCGTGGCTCCTGCGTTGTCGCGCCAAATTTGTGAGCGCGTACCCCAACCTTTATGAGTGGCTAGGAGCACCACTCACCGAGCGTGTTGGTCGCCTCTACCGCGAAGACTACAACCACCCGCGCAGCCCCATTTCGTACCGAGCGCGCCACTACCTGACATACCTGGCATTACGCGGATATGTGACCTTTGATTGGGAGTGGCTCATCGCGACCCATCATCTGGTGCTTGAGCCCTTCCTGCCCGTGTTGGGATACCCCACGACGCTTTCTTCCCTGGTCGAAACAGCAGTCAATCTGGGCTATGAGTGGAAGGATGCCCGGATGACGCTGCAATGGGCGGCGTCTCGCGTGCTGCTGCATCTGGGCTCCCCGCACTTGTGCGATATTTGCGCTATTCACCTGGCCGAATTTGAGCAGGCCATCGCACGCTTTGGGGACCGAGCAGATGTCGCCTGTTTTTTCGGCTCGCATGAGCGCTACCAGCAAGGGATTCGAGAGGAGTATCTGACAGATCTTCACCTGCTCCAAACCGTGCTGTATCACCAGGGCCAGATCCAGACCGAACCCTACCGGGTGACGCACCTGGCGGCCTCTCGTCCTCCTCGCATTCCTCAGATGGAAGCAGTGATCGCCCGCTATCTCTCCATGCGCCGCTTGACTGATCAGCCGACAACGGTTGAGAAAACCGGAAGAGGATTGCGCAAATTCGTTGATTGGCTGGCACAAGCGTATCCACTGGTTGAGTCTTGGCGTGATGTCACTCGTGATCAAGTCATGGAGTATGCCAGCGCCTTACAGACCATGATCAACAAGCGAGGCAAACTCTATGCAGCTCAGTCGAAATACAAGTTGTTGTCCAATTTAGCGGTCTTTTTCCAGGATACCATCAGTTGGGAATGGGAGGATGTTCCTCTGCGCCCTCCGCTCCAACATGGAGATTTACCAAAGTTGCCAAAGGGCATCCCACGCTACATTCCTCAAGAGGAGCTCGACCAGCTCATGCCAGCTATCCGCGCGCTTAACTGTCCCTATCAGCGGGCAGCGCTCCTCATCGCTCGATGGAGTGGGGCCAGGCGAGAAGAAATCGGGCGTCTTTCTCTCGATTGCCTGGATAGCTACCCTGATGGAACCCCTCGGCTCCGAATACCCGCCGGGAAAACCAAACGGGAGCGGATCGTGCCACTCAACGAAGAAGCAGCCTCGGCCATTCGCATCTTGCAGGCCAAGCGAAAAGCCCAACGAGGATTACGAGACCGGCTCACCGGAGTGGAGACGAACTACCTTTTCATGCATCATGGTCGGCTCATCTCAACAAAATACCTGTTCGAGGACGCGCTCACCAGGGTCTGTCAAGCCTCCGGCCTCACCACCGTTGACAACAAAAGACAGGTCACGGCCCACCGCTTCCGGCATACCGTTGGCACTGCCCTGGCACGGAAAGGAGCGCGGCTGCGAACCATTCAAAAAATTCTTGGGCATGAGAGTGTGGAAATGGCTCTGGTGTATATTGGTTTGACGGATGAGGATGTGCGCCAGGATTACCAAAATGTCCTGGGGCCGGACGCACTCATTGCAGGCCCTGGGGCCACGATGGTGCAATCAGGCGAACTTGCTGAGTCGGAGATTCGTTGGATCAAAGAGCATTACTTCCAGACCGAGCTTGAACTGGGCAGATGTCTTCGCCTTCCTCAAGAAGGTCCTTGTGAGTGCGATTTGTATCTCACCTGCACGAAGTTTGTGACCGCTCCTGCTTACGCACCACGGCTACGCCGTCGCCGTCGAATTGAACAGGAACTGGGTGAGGATGCGCGTCAACATGGTTGGCAGCGGGAAGTGGAGCGGCATCAATGCACCATCAAACGGATCGAGCAGCTTTTAGCTGATTTGGGCGAGCCTCTTGACGGGCTAGAGGCAACAGACTGAGGTGTAAAACCCAGACACATGATCCGTTTTTGAGAACGAATCACAGATGAGCAGAAGAGAGAACACTCTGTAGAAGAAACACGGAGTGTTCCCTTCGATGATGAAATGTGCTCAGAGGGTGAGCGTGTTGAAGAGAGCTGCATGAACTCGTTGGAGTAAGTCTGCATAATCAAAACTCTGAGAAGTGGTGGTATCGATTTCAATGATCTGATCACCAAGAGCAAGAGGTGTAAGATGTCCCTGTAAGATCCACTCTTTGTTTTGCTCAATCCATTCCAGATCTTGATGACCCTTGTGTCGTTCTCCCGCGTGTCGTGCAAGGATGCGCTCCAGGAGGAGCGCCCCATCTGCCTTGCACAGAATTTGCAATGGCTCAAAATCGTGCGCCTGTTGCAGGCGGCGAAACTCGGCGCCTCTTAATTCGGGGCGACCAAAAAATCCCTCACCGATCAGCGGTTGGCCTGCTGCTAACAATGAGCCTGCGACGGAGTAGAGGAGGGCAAAGCTTGCATCGCCTATCAAAGGGGGGATTCCATTGCTTTGACATTCAAGCGCATCGTAGAGGGTCTCATACATGCCATCTCTCGAGAAGACTGGGAGCCGTACATCTGCTGCGAGCCGTCTTGCCAGGGTGGTCTTTCCCGTGCCAGGCAAACCGTTCACAATCAGCAACACTGGCTTTCCCATATTGATCTGCTTACCTTCCTCTTTTTTCAAAGAGTGATCTTCAAGACCAAGATCACACTATTTCATTGTTCTTTGTTGAAGTGCTGAGAGTATACCCAAAGGCTGGGCGAAAAACATCGGCTTTTTGGACGATGCATCTCCCTTGACCAGTGAGATACAATGAGGAAGTAAACAAATCAGTGGTCAAGGGTCTACATAATCGGTGGGCTTTAGTCGGAGAAATTTTCTCGTGCCCATGCCGCGCGTGGCCTCTTTTGAGGAACTCAATCGCCACTTGTTGGCCGCCTGCCGACGCGACGATGTGCGGGTGGTCCATCGCCAATCGGTCAGTATTGGACAAGCCTGGCAAGAAGAACAGCCGTACTTGCGTCCACTGCCATCGCGGCCTTTTGCATGCTGCGTCACGCGCCAGGCCCACCTCAATGGCTACAGCCAGGTGACCTACGAAACCAATCGCTACTCGGTCCCCACGGAACAAGCGCGGCAGGAACTGACGCTGAAAGCGTATCCTTTTGAGGTGCAGATCCTGTTTGAAGGAACCTTGTTGGCTCGGCATGCACGCTGCTACGGGCGAGAGCAGGATGTGTTCGATCCTCTGCACTATCTCTGGTTGCTCGAACAGCGCCCAGGAGCCTTCGCGTATGCTCGTCCCTTACGCCAATGGAGGCCAGATTGGCCAGAGTCCTACCATCGGCTCCTGCACACCCTGCGCCAGACCTGGCCAGAGGGCCGAGGGGTCAAGGAATTTGTCAGGATTCTTCGCCTGCATGAGAGCGCGAAAGCCGAACTGGTGGAACAGGCAGTAGAGCAGGCGCTCAGCTATGGATGTCCCCATCTGGATGGCGTTAAACTCTGCCTGGAGCAGTTACAAGTGCCAACGCCTCCCAAGTCGCTGCTCGATCTGACTAACACCCCGCATCTGGCTGAAGTGGGAACCCAGGCCGTGGATTTAACCTGTTATGAACAACTGATTGAAAGAAGGGTGGCTCAATGAAAACAGACATGCTGCTGGAAAGCTATTTGAAACAGCTCAAACTGCCTTGTTTTGCCCAATCCTACCAACCCCTGGCTCAAGAGGCAGCGCGCACCAATTTGAGCTATGAACGCTATTTGTTGGGATTGGCGAGTGAGGAAATGGCCAGTCGGGAGGCGCACCGCATTGAGCGGGCGATTAGCCAGGCACGCTTTCCCGTGCTCAAAGAACTGGCCGATTTTGAGTGGAACGCGGTCCCTTCCGTGCCCAAGGCCCGTATTCTGGAACTGGCTCAAGGGGCGTATATTACCAAAGCTGAGCCAATCATCCTGTTGGGAAACCCGGGCTTAGGAAAATCGCACGTGGCCAGTGGGTTGGGCCTGGCCGCGTGCCGACAAGGGCGCCGGGTGCGCTTTTACAACGCGGCCGGGTTGGTCAATGATCTGATCAAAGCGCAGCAGGAGTACCAGCTCTCGCGGGTCATGGCCCAACTCTGCAAACTAGAGGTCCTGGTCTTGGATGAACTGGGGTTTATCCCCTTCACCCAGACGGGCGCTCAGCTCTTGTTCCAGTTATGTTCGGCCCTCTATGAGCGGGTCGCCATGATTCTGACGACGAATTTACGCTTTGCCGAGTGGAGCACGATTATGGGTGGAGATGAGCGCATGTCAGCAGCTCTGCTGGATCGGCTGACTCACAAGGCGACGATCCTCGAATTTGTGGGAACCTCCTATCGATTTCGCCAACAACTTCAGCATCAGCAACAGCCAGATGTCGAGATGACTGAGCTAAAGGAGGGAGAAACGATCGAAGCCTGAGCCTTTCTTTGTTGATGGTGGCCCACTTTTCGATTGAAAAGTGGCACATGTTTCACTTCGATGTCCTTTTTAGCAATGGCTCACAGGGTTACTTTTTCGATTATAAACTGGTCAATATTTGGCTTGACAAAATCAAGTAATGCCACCCTAGCTGCTTCCCAACCACCGGATTCAAGGCCAACCAGTCCGCACCTGGAGAATCGTATCCATAGGCTGAATGCCGCAAAACGAGTGGTAACAGCTCCTCGTCGACTTGCAGGTACTCATATTCACTTACTAAGACCTTGAGAATTGCCGGGAAGAATCTATCCCAGCTTTCTTGGACTCGAGGTTGAGGTATCGCAACAGGACAAACAGTGCTCTGGCGGATTTCCTCAATCATTTTCCCCTGAGTAAACTGTAGATGTGTCTCTTCAGCTAAGATGATTCCTCCATCGTTCGTTCGCAAGGCAATATTCGTGATAACTTCATCGACTCTCTCTAGCCACTCACGGTAGTTTGCCCTATCCTGGTCCCGTCCAGATATTGATACAATAGAAGAAGGACGCTCTGAGGGCTGAATCAATAGCATGTCCGGGTCATAGAAACGGAGAACCTGCTCAAGGTGCCGAAGGTTTTCGGTGTTGAATATGCCTGTATCAACCAGTTCTGCGATTACATGAAACATAGCTCTTCGTGCTAATTGAGTTCGTGGTCTATGAAACGGTAACTTCAGCCCTGCCGATTCGAGGTATTCACGCAGTTTTGTTTCACCATTTGCTGACCACGATTCATAAGGGGCAAGTTGATGCATGATTTGCACAGCACGATAACAGACATTGACATGCCGAAAGCCAGCTTCTTGCGCAACGGAGGAGAGTTCGATATCAAATGGGCGAACAATTTCAACAGGGTCTCGCGTGTCAGGGGCTGGTTTATGTGCAACGATTTCTCCGCGTCCAGCGAGCGACCATCTCCCGTGAGGAGGGAGTTCTATCGTGTAAATAGCGGGTACCGTTAAGCGGTGGAGAGACTCCTTGTTACTCTCATCGCCAAGGCGGATGCAGGCACGGTGAGCAGTTTCTCTAATCGCGTAGTTCGGCGACTGCCGTAATGCAGCGATGTATTGCTTCAAAGGGATGAGAGCATCAGGAGCATAGGCACTGACGCAATCGAGGACGGACAGCAGGTGTTCTTGATCTGCCTCCTGGCCTGTCAACAGTTCTTTTACCACTTCTCTCATCGCGAGATTATTTTGTATCAATAGTCTGGCGCAAGCATGTTGAGTCGCCTGGCTCATTGCGCTAACTGGATGGCCTATATGTATTCCAAGAAGTTCAGCTACTGCTTGCTCAATAGTGTCCATTGGGGGTACGCTGGATAGATTACACGCTTCATAGGTTTCCAGTCGTACGCTTTCGAACAGTGCGTGAGTATACTGTTCGACCTCATCCCACACCTCTCGTATCGGAACCGTATCGACGAGCAACGGCAGTACCCTATCAAGATAAAGAACGATAGATTGCGCTAGTCCAGGTTGGCTACGTATATCCTGCACCAACGTTTCATAGACAAGCGAGTGCCCATCAGCAGGGTTGATGTGTATCAGTGTTTCTAAAGCTGTAAGCCTGGTCCCTCCATCATACCACTGGCTCCACCCGAGAGGACTAGAAGCCTCAAAGGCGCGTTTTTCCATAGACCAGGCCTCAGCCCGGTTACCCAGGGCAAGCAACCTTTTACTAATCGCACTGAGAATCAAGGATTCATGTCTCCTGGCACGGAAAAGCTTGGCCAACACAAGAAGATTTTGCTTATCCATCCGTTCGGCTATAGACGTCACGACTGGTACCCAGTCGAAAAAAGAATGCTCGTTTTCCGTTGCGAGCAAGTCCCGAAGATCTTCGACTGCATTCACATGCTCAGTAACCTTTTCAGAACTGAGTACAGAACCATCTTTCAACTCGAGAGCATCCCTGGACGAGGCTTTCGGCATATCGCTTGAAAGGTTTACGAACTCCGAACTTACCTTGTGGAGGTCTATACTAGCCGTTGTTAGCCCTCGTCTGAGACCCAGAATCCAGCTAATCCGGGTAGATGACAGGGCATCGCGTTGGACGCAACTAAAGATGTCCTGAGCAGCAGTAACGGTCCTTTCGGTCCCGATGTGGGTGGTTATCTTTTCGATGAGCAGCGCGATAAGTCTCTCCTGTGCTTCGGTAGCGAATGGGATGCCGATAGCTGTTAGACACATGAGGATAAGTTCAACGGGTGGATGATCGCTTTCTAAAGCTGCATATAACAGAGCTCGAAAGGCTACTTCGTGGCGAAGAATTTGTTGCTTTAGCAACCATTGCAACAACCATACA
>Ga0209647_1004207_pt1 | contig 10899 bp, 10 predicted proteins | sample GraSoi_2013_60cm_FD_185827 | JGI IMG/M metagenome (GOLD analysis project Ga0209647, IMG submission 185827) | Grasslands soil microbial communities from the Angelo Coastal Reserve, California, USA - Sample 9_17_2013_60cm (SPAdes) (version 2) | ecosystem: Environmental > Terrestrial > Soil >...
GCGCCGGACTTGCAGCCCTGGAAACAAAACCCGATTTGCTGGCATGATCCACGGCCGTCGCGCGGCTCGCTGTTGATCGCCATCCGCCCGGTGTGGACTTCCTTGTAGCCGAGCTTTTTCGCGCCGGCTTCCATCACCTTGAAGTTGTTGTTGCCCGGCAATCCCGGAATGTTGTTGGTGCGCGTCACTCCCATCTTGTTTTCGGCCTTGGCGTACCACGGCTCCATTTCGGCAAGCGTGATCGGCCAATCCTGCAGGTTGGCGCCCGGCACATTGCCGTAGACGCTTCGGACCCTGAATTCATGCTCATCGAACCGCAATGACGCGCCCGCCCAATGGACGGTCGATCCACCGACCGATTTGACGATCCACGCCGGCAGGTTGGCAAAATCCTTGGCGACCCGCCAGTTGCCGGATGTGGTTCGCATATCCTTCCACGCCAGCTGCGTGAAACTTTCCCACTCATTGTTGACGAAGTCCTGCAGTTCGATGCGCGGTCCGGCCTCCAGGATCACCACCTTGACGCCCTTCTGGGCCAGTTCGTTGCCCAACGTGCCGCCGCCGGCACCGGAACCGACAATTACGACCACGCCATCATCGTTCAGATCAAATTTCGCCATGACGTCCTCCCAACCGGATTTGTTCGAAGCCTTCAGACTTTCGGCAGCCAATCGATGTCGTTGAAGCCGCGCTTGATGTAACCGCCGTGCTCGGCGGACGAGCCCTCGTAGCCGAATTTCGGCCACAGCTCTTCCTGGTTGTAGAGAGAGACAACAAGATCAGAGCGAACCTTCTTGAAGAAATCGGTCTGCTCTACTCCCTGCAGCAACACGACCCGGTCGGCTTCCCACGGCACTTGCATGTAAGCAACCTTGTGCCGATCCTGTGCGTCTTGATCGAGACGCCGGACGCCATCTTCAAGCAGCGCCTTGACGGCCGGGTCCTTCGCCGCCTTTGTGTCCCACGGCTTGATCGCCGTGATGTAATAGCTGTCGGCAAGGAAGTCGTGCGGATAGATATCGCGCGCAACCTTCACCAGCGTCTTCAACGTTGCGGGCGCCAGCGTGGTTGCGTCATCGGCCCACGCATCCTCGATGCCGATCCCGGCGCTTGACGCAACGGCGACGACCGGAATCGTGGTCGCGGCGCCCTGCAGAAAGATTCGGCGGCTGTATTTGCCTCGACGATCAACTTCTCTCATGGGTATCCTCCATTGAACATCGTTGTTGATTGGATTAGCCGAAGCGGCCACCTTTCTGGATCACCTCGATCTTGTAGCCATCGGGATCGGAGACGAAGAAGAAGCGCGCCAGCGTCGCGCCGTCATGCTTGAAATCTCGCAGCGGGCCGGGCGACAATTTCTCTCGCTCGAACCGGGCGTGCTCGGCATCGAGATCGTCGACGACGACGGCGAGATGGCCGTATCCGTCGCCCGGAGCATACGGCTCCGTTCGCCCGAAATTCACCGTCAGCTCGAGTTCGAACGGCGACGAGGCGTGGCGCAAATAAACAAGCGCGAAATCTTCAAACAGCAGGCGATCGGCAATCTTGAGGTCAAACGCACGGCCGTAGAAATCGAGCGACCTGGCTTCGTCGAGAACGCGGATCATCGAGTGAACCGGCTTGGCCATTCAGTTCAATCCCTTGAGATAGGTGATAATGGCGGCGCGCGTCTCAGCCTTGGCCTGGCGGTACGCCATGATGGCGTCGGGAACGACGGCCTGCGGATCAGTCAGCCACGCATCGAGCCTGGCCTCGTCCCAGGTGAAACCGGCCAGCGCAAGGCCTGGCGAATAATGGAAGCCTTCGACCTTGCCGGCCGGCCGGCCAACGATCTGGACCAGCGGCGGCCCCTGCCGGAGAGGGTCGGAAAGATTGGTGGTGTGGCAGGTGGCGCATTGCTGCTTGAAGAGTGCGGCCCCGTCGGGTGACTTCGTCGCCGGCAGGGATATTTGTGCCAAGGCGGCGTCGGCAGTCGCCATCGCGCTGCAAAATCCCAACCCCATGACGAGTGTGGCACGTCGATTTCTCATCGATATCACCGTTGGCGCGAACCGAACTTAGTTCGTCGCGAACAAGCGGTGGTAGTAGCGGGCTGTTTCAAGTGGAACAAAAGACAACGCAGTTGCGAACGTTGCCGCGCGCCGGGGAAGGGATCTCAATCGTCGAACCGCGCCGAGCCGCGCTTCGCCTTGATGTCGCTGCGGCGCTTTTTGCCTTCGAGGCGGCGCTGTTTCGATCCGAGCGTCGGCCGCGTCGGGCGCCGCGGGGTCGGGCGCACATGCGCCTCTCGCAACAGTTCGACCAGGCGGTCGATGGCATCCGCGCGGTTGCGCTCCTGGGTGCGGAAACGCTGGGCGTGGATCACGATCACGCCGTCCTTGGTCATGCGCTGGCCCGCGAGCCGGTTGAGCCGCGCCGCGACGTCGTCGGCTAGCGCAATCCGGCGCGTATCGAAGCGTAATTGTGCAGCGGTTGCGAGCTTGTTGACATTCTGCCCGCCCGGCCCGGAGGCGCGGACGAACGAGATCTCGATGTCGTTCTCGTCGAGTAATAGGTCGCGGGCAATCCGCAGCATGGCGTCACCGGAGGCCCGACATTGGCAGATGGAATCAGGCGGACCAAGATACCGGGTTTGCCGACCGTTTGTCTTCCGATGCCGTCAGTTCGCCGTAGGCGCGGCCGCGGGTTGGGCGGCGGCCTGCGGGGCGTGGCCGACGATGACAGTCAGAAGACCTTGCCCCCACAACCGCTGGGCGGCCGTTTTGGCCTCGTCCAGCGTCACGGCATCGACGATGGCGTTGCGCTTCTCGATATAGTCGATTGGAAGCTTGTCGAGCTGGTATTGCAGCAGCGCCGACGCCAGCTTGGAGGAAGTGTCGAGCGCCAGCATCTGCGAGCCCTTCAGATAGGATTTGGCCTCATCCAGTTCCTGCTGGGTTGGGCCATCCTCGGCCATGCGGCGGATTTCCTTGGTGATGGCATCGACGGTTTCGCCGGCGCGGTCGGCGCGGGTTCCGGTGGTTCCGATCACCAGTCCGGAATGATCCATCCAGAGCAGCGATTCGTAGATCGAGTAAGCCAGACCGCGCTTCTCGCGGACCTCGTGGTAAAGCCGCGACGACAGCGTTCCGCCGCCCAAAATGTGGTTCACGACATAGGCGGCCATGAAATGGGGATCGTGGCGCATGACGCCGGGGCCGCCGAACATCACGACCGTCTGCGGTACGTCGAGCGGAATGAAAGCGCGCTGCGGCGGCTTGGCGGCCTCGACGTCGGCGACCGGCGTCAGGCTGGCCTTGGCCGGCAATCCGCCAAAGGTCTGGTCGAGCAATTTGCCAAGGGTTGCCGGATCGACGTCGCCGACCACGGCGATCTTGAGCGTATCCTTGGCCAGCACGCGATGGACATAGTCCTTCATGTCGGCGACATCGATTTTCGGCACGCTCTCCAGCGTGCCGCTGGATTGTCGGCCATAGGGGTGGTCGCCATAGGCGATTTCCAGGAACTTGCGGCTCGCGAGCGAGGTCGGGTTGGAGGTGTCGCGCCGCAAGCCGGAAACGATCTGGGAACGGATGCGTTCGACATCGGCGCTGTCGAAATGCGCTGATGTCAGCGACTTCCGCAGCAGGTCGAAGGCTTCGTCCTTGTTATCCCTGAGCATGCGTAAGCTGCCGCGGAAATAATCCCGCGTGGTGTTAAAGCTCAGCTCGATGGCGCGGCGGTCGAGGCGCTCGTGGAAAGTCTTGGAATCGAGGTCGCCGGAGCCTTCATCGAGCAGATCGGCAACCAGATTGCTGACCCCGGGCTTGTCGGCGGGGTCCTGGGCCGCGCCGCCGCCGAAGGCGTACTCCATCGCGATCAGCGGCACGGTTGAATCCTGCACGAACCAGGCCTCGATGCCTCCAGGCGAAATCAGATGCTGGATTTTTGTCGCCGCCTGCGAAGGCGACGACGCCAGCGGCATGATTGCGAAGCAGACCGCAACAATGAATGCGAAGCGCGACGCGCGACCCCTGGGGCGGGACACCAACGGATAAGTCACGAACGCTTCTCCTCGCGCTTCGGCGTGGCATCCTTGATCAGATAGCCGGTGACCGAACGGTTCTTGTCGAGCCATTTTTGCGCGGCGGCGCGAACCTGTTCGGCGGTGACGGCGCGAATGCGGTCCGGCCAGCTCCGGATGTCCTCGACGCTCAGCCCGGTGGTGAGTGCGCCACCATACCAGCGCGCCAGCGTCGCCTGATTGTCCTGGGCGTAGATCGCCTCCGCAATCAGCTGGGTCTTGACGCGTTCGAGGTCCTCTGGCGGCGCGAGCTTCTGTCCGACATCGGATATCACGCTATCGATCACCTGCTCGACTTGCGAAAACTCCACGCCCGGCTTCGGCGACGCCGAGATCATGAACTGGGTCGCATCGAGCGAAGTGCCCTGGTAGCCGGCGCCGGCGCTGACCGCGAGCGGCCGGTCGACCACCAGCGCGCGATAGAGATAGGAATTGCTGCCGCCGCCCATCAGTTGCGCCAGCACGTCGAGCGCCGGGCTTTCTCCAGGCGCCGCGGTGGCGGTGGACGGAACCAGGTAATAGCGCTTGACGCTGGGCTGTTCGACGCGCGGATCGGACAGCGTCACGCTGCGCGGTGCGACCGGCTCCGGTTCCTGCGGGCGAAGCCGCTTTGCTTGTATCGCCGGCTGCGGGGCGACCGCGCCGAACGTCCGCTCCGCGAGCGGGCGGACATCGGCGGCATCGACGTCCCCGGCAATCACCAGGATCGCATTGTTGGGCGCATAGAAGCGCCGGTAGAACGCCAGCGCATCCTCGCGGTCGAGCTTTTCGATTTCATGGTGCCAGCCGATCACGGGGCGGCCATAGGGGTGATTGAGATAGAGCGCCGCCATGATCTGCTCGATCAGCCGCGCCTCCGGGTTGTTGGCGACCCGCATGTTGTATTCTTCGAGCACGACGTCGCGCTCCGGCAGCACGTTTTCGTCTTTCAGGATCAGGCCGGTCATGCGGTCGGCCTCGAACTCCATCATCTTGGCCAGCTGCTCGCGCGGCACGCGCTGGTAAAAGCCGGTGTAGTCGGTCGAGGTGAAGGCGTTCTCGTTGCCGCCGACCCGAAGCACGGTCTGCGAAAATTCCTCGGCCGGATGCTTGCTGGTGCCCTTGAACATCAAATGTTCGAGAAAGTGCGCCAGTCCCGATTTGCCCGGCGTCTCGTCGGCGGAGCCGACCTTGTACCAGATCATCTGCGTGACGACCGGCGTCCTGTGATCGGGGATCACCAGAACCTGCAGGCCGTTGGAAAGCGTGAATGTGGCGGGCGGATCCGATGTAACCGTGGTCTGGGCGAGGGTGCCGTTTGCGGTAACCGCGAATGCCGAAACGAGCGCGACGAGGAGGGAGGCAGCCAAGCGATGTGAGGACATTATGACCCGTTTGAACGCCCGGACAGAAGCGTCCGGGCCAAAGCCGCGGCATCGTACACTGCGCCGATACAGGCGAACGTCACGAAGCTGAGAGACAACAGCGGCTACTCGCCATACTTGCCGGCGGCCGGGTTGTATTCCTTGTTCATCGATTCCTTCGGCCCGGTGCCGTACATGAAATTCGGCGACGGCGTCTGATAGCCGGGAGGAGGCTGGGTCAGGGATTCCCGCGTCGGCTCGCCCTTGAACGGCGCCGACTCCAGCTTGCTGCCGCCGCCGAACATCTTGCTGAAGCCGCCTTCATAGCCGAGCTGCGACGGGCTCAGGATCGGATTGTTGAGCGAATCGCCCGGCTGGACCGGATCGTTGCCGGTGCGGGCGGCAGGGGCCGTCTTGGCGTTGAGTTCGTTCGGCATCAACACCCGGCTGGCTTCCACGGGATCCTTGTTATCTTTCTTGCGGGCAGCGATCGCAGCCTTGCGCCGCGCTACGTCGGGATCCTTCGGCCAGTTCGGATCCTTGACCTCGCCCTTCACGGTCTCCGGCGGCGGCAAATCGATTTTGGGCGGCACCACCAGCGGGGAGCGCTCGCGATAGTCGATGCCCCGGTTATCCATATTGGTGCCGCCGATCCCGGCCATGATGCCCTCGATGATCTTTTCCTCGAAGGTCTTGTCGTCCTCATCGTCGTCCTGGGCGCGGGCGGCGCCGGTGATCATCACGAGGCCGATGCCAAGAAAGACGCCAAGTGCGACGACGGCGAGCCGGAGGGTGCGCGTCAGCGCTCCCGACGAATTCTGCACAGTCCAACCGTTGGCTCCGGGCTCGCGCATCGCGCTCTTCCTGTTCAACATTTCCGGCGGGTGGCCTACTCGGACCACAGTTCCGCTCGTGCAAGCATGGGGTCGTATCAGCCGGGATCAGGGCGCTTTTGCGGCGGGTACCCCCAGGAAGGAATCATACAGCAGTGCCGCGACGCCAGCAACAATCGCCACGTCGGCCAGGTTAAACACGTACCAATTGAAGGGTTTTCCCCCGATCTGGACGTGGAAAAGGGCGAAATCGACCACCGCGCCATAGGCGAAGCGGTCGATGGCGTTGCCGATGGCGCCGCCGATGATCAGGCCGAGGGCCAGCGTGGCGATCAGGGTGCGCGAACGCGCCATCCAGATCGCCAAAACGATCACCGCCACGGCTTTGATGACCATCAGGACGATCTGGGCGAACTGGCTGTCGTTCTGAAACCAGCCAAAACTGATCCCGACATTCCAGGCCAGCACCAGATCGAAGAACGGCGTGATCTTCACTGCGCCGCGGTGACCGATGTCTAAGACAAACAGCAGCCAGAGTTTTGTCACCTGATCGAGGATAAGCACGGCGAGCGCGGCAAGGACGCCGGGGCGGAGGTTGGAGGTCAAACAGTCACCCCCAGCGCCTTCCATTCGCGCAAGGCTTGCGCGTCGCGCGGCGAGACGTCGGGATAGTCCGGGTCTTCACCCACGGTTGGTAGGATCTTCCATGAGCGTGCGCATTTGGTGCCCGCGGCTTTTTCGACCACGACGGCCACGCCCGGCACCTCGTTCAGCATCGCGTTCGAGGTGATGCAAACCTCCGCCAGATCGACATCGAACAGCGTCTCGAAAATCTTCTTGTCCGACACATAGACCAGAGGCGAAGCCTCCAGCGACGAGCCGATGCGTTTGGCGGCGCGCTCGACCTCCAGCGCGCCGGTGACGACGCGCCGGACATTGCGGATGACCTCCCACTTTGCGGCGAGCTTTTCGTCGCGGAAGGATTCAAGCCCGTCCGGAAACAGCGTCAGATGCACCGACGGCTCGGCGTCCGGTCTGTAGAGCCGCCAGGCCTCGTCGCAGGTAAAACTCAAGACCGGCGCGAACCAGCGCAGGATCGCATCGCAAATGATGTCGATCGTGGTCAGCGCGGCCTTGCGCGCCAGCGACGACGGCGGGTCGCAATACAGCGTGTCTTTCCTGATATCGAAATAGAACGCCGACAATTCGGTGTTCATGAAGGCCGAGAGGCTTGCGACCACGGTCTTGTAGTCGAACTCGGCATAGGCCTTACTCACGATCGCCGCTTGCTCGGCGAGCTGATGCAGCATCAGCCGCTCCAGTTCGGGCATCTCGCCGTGCGCGACCTGCTCGCCCGGCCTGAAATGATGCAGCGTGCCGAGCATCCAGCGGATCGAGTTGCGCAATTTGCGATAGGTCTCGATGGTGTTTTTTAGGATTTCCGGCCCAATGCGCTGGTCGTCGGCATAATCTGTCGCGCAGACCCAGAGCCGCAAGATGTCGGCGCCGGATTGCGCGATCACCTTTTGCGGCTCGACGGTGTTGCCGATCGACTTCGACATCTTGCGGCCGTTCTCGTCCAGCGTGAAACCATGAGTGAGCACGACATCAAACGGTGCCCGGCCGCGGGTGCCGCAGCTTTCCAACAGCGACGACTGGAACCAGCCGCGGTGCTGATCAGAACCCTCCAGATACATCACCGTATCTTCGCCGCCATCGACCTTGCGTTTGATGCCGGCAAGGCCCGGAAAGTGCACGGGGTCTTCTAGCACGAAGGCATGCGTCGAGCCGGAATCGAACCAGACGTCGCAGATGTCGTCGACCTTCTTCCATTCCTCGTTGGCCTGCGAGCCGAGGAAGCGTTCGCGGGCGCCGTCCATGTACCAGGCGTCGGCGCCCTCCTGCTCGAATGCGTCGGCAATGCGCGCGTTGACGGCGTCATCCTGCAGGATTTCGGCCGAGCCGTCTCCCTTCTCGCGCACGAACACCGCGATCGGCACGCCCCAGGCGCGCTGGCGCGAGATCACCCAGTCGGGCTTGCTGTCGATCATGCCGTTGATGCGGTTTTGCCCTGACGGCGGCACCCATTGGGTGACCGAGATGGCCTTAAGCGCTCGCTTTCTAAGAGTGTCCCATCTTTCGCTTGGTGGACTGTTTGGATCTAGCGCATCGAAATATTTCTCCGAGCGACCTGCGCTTGCGTTCCATGCTTTGTCGTGAGTTCCACCCCGAATGTCCTTGTCCATCGCGATGAACCATTGCGGTGTGTTGCGGAAGATCACCGGCTTCTTGGAGCGCCATGAATGCGGATATTGATGCTTGAGCCGATTTTTGGCGAGCAACATTCCGGCCTCAGCAAGCGCTGCGATCACTGCTCCATTAGCGTCTCCCTTTTCACCCTTATCCGTGATTACTCGCCTGCCTTCGAAACCCGGCGCGGCCGAGGTAAACGCACCATTCTCGTCAACGGTATAAGGAATCGCGGTATTGATGCCCCGCGCTTCGAGCGCGCGCGCGTTCGCCATCCAGACGTCGAAGTCCTCGCGGCCGTGGCGGGCGCGGTGTGGACGAAGCCGGTGCCGGTATCGTCGGTGACGTGATCGCCGGCGAGGAGCGGGACATCGAAGTCGTAACCTTTGCCACGGAGGGGGTGCGCGCACACAAGACCTTCTAGCGAGGCGGTGTTGATTTCTACGGTGTCAAAGACTCCTGAGGCAAACCGTACCGCAATTTGGAAAGGAAGACTTAGATTCGATGCTACCAAGAAGGAGCCCTTGCCATGCTTCTCAACGTGCGCTTTTCTGGCCGCGTTGATTTCATGACGCGCAGTTTCGTACTGCTCGACGGTCACCCCAGTTATTTTAGCAGCCTCTTCAAGATTTTCTGGCTGCGGGAGCTCATCGCCAGGCACTAGCAAAACGTATTTCAGCTTCTCTGAGTATGCGATTGCGCGGTTGCCGGGCAACGTCCATGGGGTCGTTGTCCAAATCACAACGGATGCGTTACGCCACGCATCTCTTAGCCAGTGGGCTTCTTCTGGGGTTGCGCCGATCCCCATCTTTGAGAATCCGCTCTTTGTTCCGACGACCGGAAACTTCACCCACACCGTATCGCTTGTGTAATCCTCGTACTCCACCTCGGCTTCCGCCAGCGCGGTCTTTTCCACCACGCTCCACATCACCGGCTTGGAGCCGCGATAGAGCGTGCCGTTGGCCGCGAACTTCATCAATTCGCGCGCGATCTGGGCTTCGGCGAAATAATCCATGGTGGCGTAGGGATGATCCCAGTCGCCGATGATGCCGAGCCGCTTGAATTCCTCGCGCTGCACGTTGAGCCAGTGCCCCGCATAGGCGCGGCATTCCTTGCGGAACGCCACCATCGCCGCGGAATCGCGAAAATCCGGCTTGGTCTTGCCCTTGGAGCGGTAATTTTCTTCCTCGATCTTCCATTCGATCGGTAGCCCATGGCAGTCCCAGCCCGGCACGTAATTGGAATCGAAGCCGAGCATCTGCTGGCTCTTGGTCACCACGTCCTTGAGGATCTTGTTGAGCGCATGCCCGATATGGATGTTGCCGTTGGCATAGGGCGGGCCGTCATGCAGCACGAATTTGGCCCGGCCGGCGGCCTTCTCGCGCAGCCGCTCGTAGAGGCCGATCTCGTTCCAGGTTTTGAGGATTTCTGGCTCGCGCTGCGGCAGGCCGGCGCGCATCGGGAATTCCGTCTGCGGCAGGAACAGGGTTTTGGAATAGTCGTTAGCTTCGGACTTTTGCGGCTTTTCGGACATGAATGCTCTGGTTTGGCTCAAAGGGCGCTGAAACGCGATTTTTTCGCGGATGAATTAGTGGGCATCCCGGACTTGCGCTGAGCCGAAACTCAGACGGAAGCCGGGCCGCTAATGCTGATGGTGCGCCGCGCAAACATGGCGCTTTCCATAGCAGCCGGCCGGGGAATCGCAAAGCCCGGCCGAACCTCCTGGCGTCTCTTCCGGGCCGCCTAATCGACCATCCCGAGCTTCGGGAACGCGCCGGGCGCGGCGGCCAGCGCGGCACGGGCCCAGGCGCTGTCGTCGTTCATCTGGGCTATCAGCGCGTCGACATGATCGAACTTCAATTCCTCGCGGATGAAGGCGATGAAGGCGACATCGAGCGTCGTCCCGTAGAGGTCGCCCTCAAAATCGAACAGGAAGATTTCCAACAGCGGCGCGCCGTTGTCGAAGGTCGGACGGCGGCCGAAGCTCGCGACGCCATCCAGCCGCTCAGCTCCCCGGCCGACCCGCACCGCATAAATGCCGTGCTTCAGCCCGCAATGCTTGTCGAGGCGGATATTGGCGGTCGGATAGCCGAGATCGCGGCCGCGTTTCTCGCCGTGGATCACCTCGCCTGAAACGAACCACGGGCCGCCGAGCATCGCGGTGGCATCGTCGATCTGGCCCTCCGCGAGCGCCATCCGGATCGCGCTGGAGGAGACCGGCCGTTCCTCGATGTCGACGTGAGGCTGCACATCGACTTCGATGCCGAGCCGGGGGGCTTCGTTGACCAACAGGCTCGGCGAGCCGACGCGCCCCTTGCCGAAATGAAAGTCGTAGCCGACTGCGATGCCGCTGATACCGAGCCGCTCGATCAGGTCATGGTGAATGAAATCTTGCGCCGTGGTCCCG
>Ga0209647_1004210_pt1 | contig 10894 bp, 5 predicted proteins | sample GraSoi_2013_60cm_FD_185827 | JGI IMG/M metagenome (GOLD analysis project Ga0209647, IMG submission 185827) | Grasslands soil microbial communities from the Angelo Coastal Reserve, California, USA - Sample 9_17_2013_60cm (SPAdes) (version 2) | ecosystem: Environmental > Terrestrial > Soil >...
GGACGCGATTCGCTGAGAATCGCCTCGCGCTCCCTGCTGCCGACGGGAACGATGATCATTCCGTCCGGTCCGACCTTGTTCATGAAGACGAGCGACCCGCGGACGCCGCCGATGTCCGCGTCGGTCGTCGTCACGTACACGTATCCGGCGAGGAACCCGTTCTCGTCGCGGATCATGCCCGGTCCCTCGGAGACGCGGATGTCGGCCAGCTCGGAGAGCGGGATCTGCGCCCCCGTCGCCGTCGGGACGAGCACGCGCTCGAGCTCGGGGAGATCGTCGCGCAGCTCCCGCGCGTAGCGCACGTTCACGGAGTAGCGCTCGCGCCCTTCGATCGTCGTCGTGACGCCCTCGCCGCCGATCGCCGACAGGATCACGCTCTCCGCGTCCTGGACCGAAAGCCCGTAGCGCGCGAGCCGGTCCCGGCGCAGATCGAAGTCGAGGAAGTAGCCGCCCGCCGCGCGCTCGGCGAAGGCGCTCTGGGTGCCCGGAACCCCTTGGAGGATCGACTCGACCTCGACCGCGATCTCCTCGATCCTCTTCACGTCGTCGCCGAGGACCTTGATGCCGACCGGCGTGCGCACGCCCGTCGAGAGCATGTCGATGCGCGTCTTGATCGGCATGAGCATCGCGTAGCTCGTGCCCGGGAATCGCATCTTCTCCTGCATCTCCGCGAGGAGCTCCTCCTTCGAGATCCGGTCCGGCCAGAGGCGTCGCAGCGGGCTTTTCATCCACGCGGGCAGGTCGGAGTACCAACGTTCCTTCCCGCGCCACTCCGACGGCGGCTTCAAGTGGACGACGGTCTCCATCATGGAGAGCGGCGCCGGGTCGGTGGACGTGTCCGCGCGGCCGGCCTTGCCGTGGACGCTCTCGACCTCGGGGAGGGTCATCAGCACCTGGTCCATCCCGCCGAGGAGCTTCCGCGCTTCGGTCACCGAGATCCCGGGCAGGGTGATCGGCATGTAGAGGAGGTCGCCCTCCCACAGCGGCGGCATGAACTCCGATCCGAGCGAGCGATAGACGGGCACCGTCGAGAGGACGAGCAGGAACGCCGCGACGATCGTCCACGCGCGGTGTCGGACGACGAAGCGGCACGGTCCTTCGTAGAGGCGGAAGAGCAGGCGACTGATCGGATGGCGCTCTTCGGCGACGTACCGGCCGACCGCGACCTGGTTGAAGATCCACGCGAGCGGCCGGGGCCGGAAGCGCGCGAAATCCATCCGCGTGAAGAGCATGCGCACCGCGGGATCGAGCGTGATCGCGAGGAGCGCGGCGCTCGCCATGGTCAGCGTCTTCGTGTAGGCGAGCGGCCTGAACAGCCGGCCCTCCTGCTCCTCCAGCGCGAAGATCGGCAGGAAGCCGACGGCGATGACGAGCAACGAGAAGAAGACCGACGGACCGACTTCCTTGAGGGCGGAGAGACGGACTTCATGGAAGTCGCCCTTCCGCCCGCCGGCGATCCAGCGCTCGAGGCGTTTGTAGGCGTTCTCGACCTCGACGATCGCGCCGTCGACGAGCACGCCGATCGAGATCGTGATCCCCGAGATCGACATGATGTTCGTCGAGATCCCGAGGAAGTACATCGGGATGAACGCGAGCAGAATCGCGATCGGGATGAGCAGGATGACGAGGCTGACGACGACGAGCGCGGCGAGGAGCTCCTCCTCCAGCGTCCAGATCGACTCACGGATGAGACGAGAGCGGTCGTAGGTCGCCTTCACTTCGACGCCGGATGGGAACGAGGGCGCGAGCTCGGCGATCCGATCCTTGACTCGTTCGATCACCTGGAGCGCGTTTTCGCCGTGACGCATGACGACGATGCCGCCGACGGCGTCTCCGAGGCCGTCGAGATCGCCGATGCCGCGGCGGATGTCCGGCCCGATCGCAACGCGACCGACGTCGCGCACGAGGACCGGCGTGCCGCGATCGTCCCGGCCGACGACGATCTCGCCGAAGTCCTCGATCGAACGCGCGTATCCGCGGCCGCGCACCATGTACTCGGCGCCGGCGAGCTCGACGAGCCTCCCTCCGACGTCCTGATTGCCCGCTCGGATCGCAGAGACGACGCGGTCGATTCCGATCCCGTAGGCGGACAGCTTCCTCGGGTCGAGATCGACCTGGTACTGCTTCTGGAAGCCGCCGAGGCTCGCGACCTCCGCGACACCGGGGACGCTCTGCAGCCAGTACCGCAGGCGCCAGTCCTGGAAGCTCCGGAGCTCCGCGAGGTCGTGCTTCCCGCTGCGGTCGACGAGCGCGTACTGGAACACCCACCCGACGCCCGTCGCGTCGGGTCCGAGCTCGGTGTGCACGCCTTCGGGAAGGCGCGGGAGGATCTTCGAGAGGTACTCGAGCGTCCGGCTGCGCGCCCAGTAGATGTCCGTGCCGTCCTCGAAGACGACGTACACGTACGAGTACCCGAAGTCGGAGAACCCGCGCACGGCCTTGACGCGCGGAGCTCCGAGCAACCCCGATACGATCGGATAGGTGACCTGGTCCTCGAGGACGTCGGGGCTGCGATCCCAGCGCGAATAGACGATGACCTGGGTGTCGGAGAGGTCGGGGATCGCGTCGAGGCGCATGCGTCCGAGGCACCAGACTCCCGCGGCGACCGCCGCCCCCGCGAGGAGCAGGACGACGAGGCGGTTCTTGGCCGAGAGTTCGATGATTCGAGCGATCACGCGGACCTCAGTGGCTGTGGAGCGTGGACTTCAATCGACTCTCCGAATCGACGAGGAAGGTCGCGCTCGCGACCACCCTTTCTCCGGCGGCGAGGCCGGTGACGACGATCGCCCGACCGTCGCTGCGCGGGCCGAGTCGGACTTCGCGCGGTTCGAACGCTCCCTCCGAACTCTCCACGAACGCGATCTGCCTCGTCCCGGTGTCGATCACGGCGTCGACGTCGACGACGAGCTGTTCGCCGAGGTCCGACTGGATCGACACGGTCGCGTACTCACCGGGGAGGAGCCGTCCGTCCGGATTCGCGAGCTCGATGCGCGCGCGCGCCGTGCGGGTCGACTCCGAAAGGGTCGGGAAGACGAAGGCGATGCGGCCCTGCGTCGGCGGCGAGCCGGCCGAGCTCGCGAGCTGGATCGAGACCTCGGCCCCCACTTTCAGGAGCGCGATGTCGGCCTCGTGGGCGTCGACCACGATCCAGATTTCCGAGAGGTCGGCGATCTCGAACAGGGTCGCGCCGGATTCGAAGCGCTTCCCGCGCACGGCTTCGAGCCGCGTGACGATCCCGGCCGTCTTCGAGAGCACCGGCGTCGCGGTCGCCGGCTCGCCGCGCGTTTCGAGCTCGCGGATCTGCTCCTCGGTCATCTCCCACAAGCGCAGTCGCTCGCGCGCGCTCTTCACGGTCTCGTCGCCCTGGGGGAGCGCCGCGCGCACGGCGAGATACGTGCGGCTCGCCTCGTAGAGCTCGGGGCTGTAGACCGAGAGGAGTTCGTCGCCTGGCCGGACGGATTCACCCGTCGCTCGGACGCGCAAGTCCTCGATCCATCCGCCGTAGCGCAAGCTGACGACGGAGAGCCTGCGCTCGTCGACCTCGACGCGTCCGCTCGCGCGGATCGTGCGCGAGAACGGCCGTCGCTCCACCACCGAGGTCGAAAGACCGATCCTGCGCTGGAGGTCCACCGGGATCGCGACCGAGGCGTGCCCGGCGACGCCGCCCTCCGCGGGAGCTCCCTGGCCGTCGCGCCGCCGAACGAGCTGCATGCTGCAGATGGGGCAATTCCCCGGCTTGTCCGAGCGGTAGAAGGTGTGCATCGGGCAGTAGTACTCGCCCTTGGGCGCGCTCGCCCCGGCCTGGGCCGCCTCCTCCGCAGTAGGCGGGCGTGAACAGGCGAGCCCGGCGAGGCTCGCGAGTCCGAGCGCCAAGATGGAGTTCATGAGGTTCATGTGACGGATCCCAGGGTTCGAGCGAGTGCGTGCGGGAAATGCGCGACGAAACGAGGTGAGCACGCCGAACGCGCGCGCGTCGCACAGGATCGCGCAGCCGGCCGTGGAGGGTCGGATCGTCTAGAGACGAACGACGCCGAGCACGGCCAGGAGCCCGTTGACGCCGCGCTCGCAAGAGCGCGCGACGACGTCAGGGCAGGAGAGACTACCCTCGCAAGAGGCGCTGCACCCGGAAGGGGGTGAAGGATCCGAGCTGGAACCGGGCGGAGACATCACGGGGAACCACGCGGTGGCCGCGGATGCGCGAGCGCCTTGCGCGATCCAGCTCGCGGCCGCTCGCTCTCCGTCCGCGCTCGCGGACCGAGGATCGCTCGACCGCGGCAGGGCATCGTTCGGAGCGGGAGCGTTCATCTCGCAGTCGCAGCTCTCGCCGAGGAGGCGCGGGCCGGAGGACGGGGATGGCGCGAGCCGCTCCGAGCAGCAGGATCGAACTTCCGGACCGCGCGCTCGCATCGCGGCGCAGCAGCAGCTTCTCCCGACGAGACCCTGGAGCATCGACCTCGTCTCGCATCCTGCGGCGCGAACCGCCGGTTGGAGCGCGAAGAACACTCCGATCAGGAGCGCGAGGAGGCGGCTCGCGAGCGGCGTCTTCGTTCGGTGGGACATGGAGTCGGGTGAGGCTCTGCCGCCCTATCGTCTATCGGTCGTCCTTCGTCAGCGGAGAAAGCGTTCCTCGGTTCAGCCTTCGAACCGGATCGCGCCCCCGGGAAGCAAGTACACGATCAACATCGTACCCCCTTCGACCGTGGGGACGTGCGCAGACCCCGGGGGGAAGACCACCCAGCCCGGCTCCTGGCCGTCGAAGCGCGGAGCGCCCTCCAAGGCGATGCAGAAATTCACTTCTCCGTTCGGGTGCACGTGTCGCGGTCCGGGACCGGACATGCACACGACGTCGATCGACTGTTCGCGCGTCTCCGGGCCCGACTTGGCGACGCGGCCGTACCGGACCGGCGGAGCGCCGCGGTCCGCGATCTTCCCTTCGGCGAGCAGACCCTGAAGGACGGTCGCAAGCTTCCGCGATTCGTCTCCGCTGGGATCGAACCGGCGCACGAGCTCTGCCCGAGCGGCGCTCGGGTTCGAGAGGTCGAGGCCCGCGGCGGCATCGAACAGGGGTCGGAAGGACTGGATCACGATCCTCGAGGGAGTTGTAGCGTTCGCGGAATCGTCTTGCGACCCCCGTGCGCGCCCCGCATACCATCCGCGCATGCAGAGGCGCTGGCGCACGGTCGGATTCGTCGCCCTGCTCCTCGCCGTCGCGATCCTCGCGTTCGCTCCGCTCCTGTCGTCGCGCTACTCCATCGGCGACGTGCCGTTCCTCGTCCGCGCGAGCGGAATCGCGTCGAGCGACTCGGCCCACGTCGCGAATCGTCTCACCGCAGACGAAGGTCCGCTGGCGCGGTGGTCGCTCGCGCTCACGGGGCACATGTGGGCACACGCGGGGAGATGGACCGAAGCCGCCGCGCGAGCGATCCGGGCCGAGAATCTGCTGCTCCTCCTCGGCACCGCGGCGCTCCTGCGACTGACGCTCCGCCGCGCGCTCTCGCCATGGGCGGGCGCGGACGGTGCGCGCGCAGCCGCCGGAGCTTGTGCCCTGTTCGTCGTCTGCCATCCGCTGTGCGTGCCGGCCGTCGCCGCGGCGGGAGGGCGAGGGGATCTTCTCGCGGCTTGCCTCGGCACGGCGTCGGCCGCGCTCTTCCTGCGCGGCCGACAGGACAAGCGCGTCCCCGAGATGGCCGCTGCCGGTGCGGCCGCATTGCTGGCCGGGCACGCGTCCGCTCTGGCGCTGCTCTTGCCGCCGCTGCTGTTCGTGCTGGAGCTCTTCAGCGCGCGGCGGCACCGCCCGCTGGCCGTCCGACTGCGCACGAGCGCGACCACCCTGGTCGTGTTCGGCGCGTGCGTGTGCTCCGAAGCTCTCACCGGACCCCCGCTCGGATCCGCCGCGTTCCTGCACAGGACGATCTCCGCGATCTCCGTGACCTTCGCTGCGCAGGGAGTCGCAGGCGTCGCGCGCTCCCTCGCCGCTGGGCTCGGCGCGATCGCACTGCCCGTGACGAGCTCCGCGTCGCTCACCGACGGAGTGCCCTTCCTCTATGTTCTCTCGGGAGGGCTCCTTCTGGTCGCGCTGCAGCCCGCGCTCGTCGCCGCGCGCTCCGCTCCGCGATTGTGGGGGTGGCTCGCAGCGCTGGCCGGCACCGGGATCCTCTGCGCGACGCTCCTCGGTTCGTCGACGAGTCCGATCGGCGAAGGGCTCGCGGTCTTCCCCGGTGTCTGGATCGCTTGCGCGGGACTCGCGGTCGCGTCGACCGCACTCTCGGGACTTCGCCGCGTGCTCGTACCCGCCGCGCTCGCCGTGCTGTTCATCGTGCTCGCGCGCAAGGCGGCCGGACCCATCGTGGCCGCCGGAGCCGAGCTCGGTGTGCTCCAGGCGAGCCTGGAATCGGCGCGCGCGCAACACGCCGAGGCGGCGACCTACCTCGCGGTCGACCTGTTCCCCGCGGCCGGACGAGAGAGAGTTCTCGGCCGCAGAGCTGCTCCTGGATCCTTCCCTCTCGCAACACGCAAGTCGCGAACACCTCGCCGCGGTCCGCGGGATCTCCCGAGACGCTCTCCTGGCTCTCTGCCGACAGCCGGAATTCGCCGAGATGCGGCGCCGGAGCGTCGTGATCGTGCGCGCTCCGCTCGAACCCGGCGGTCTGCCGGGGATCTCGGCACTGTCGAGCCCGCAGCCCTCGAGCGGCGTGCTGACGTGGCAGGGGAATCTGCGCTCCGAGCTCTTCGACATCGATCCGCTCGAGAAGCGCGCACTGCGCGCGGTCGCCATCTCGCCGGCCTCGACGGCCGATGCTCCGCGCATGGGCTGGCGCGCGGGCGAGTCCGAGAAGAACTCCAGGGCGGGAATCTGGATCGAGGGATCGACCGGACCGGTCGCGTTCTTCGACCTCTCGGGATCGCCGGAGTGGCTCTTCGGTCCTCGCGCACGCCGGGTCTGGCTCGAACCCGACGCGGGCAAGATCGCCCTGGGCGAGCTCCTCGTCGACGTGCCCGCGATCCCTGGTCGGATCGAGCCCGAAGAGAGCGCCGCAGGCTGGCGATTCGCGATCTCTTCGTCCGCGCTTCCCCGACCGCTCCACGGAGAGGCGCACTTCGTGCTCGCGTTGCTCGAGCTCGAGAGCCTTCGGTATCTTGAGATCCCACCGCGGACGTCGTCGAAGAACGCCGGGAGCGGGGAGATCGTGGTCGATTTCGAATTCCCGCCCGCGCGGCCCGAGTCTCCAGGGCTCGCGCGCGAAGGGCGTTTCGGTCGATCCCCGCTGGCCTGGTCGCTCGAGTGGCGTTGCGGGGACGTGTGCCTTTCTCGCGCGATCGGGCGCCGCTGACACGAACCTGGAACCGCTCCACGAACTCCATCCGGAAGAACACGCATGCCCGTACCCGACCGAACCGCGCTCGAGGCCTTCGAGAATCCCCGCCCGGGGCGCGACTACGAGATCCAGTTCGAGTGCCCCGAGTTCACGTGTCTGTGCCCGCGCACCGGGCAACCGGACTTCGCCACGATGCGCATCCGCTACGTGCCGGATCGGCGCTGCGTGGAGCTGAAGAGCCTGAAGCTCTACCTGTGGGCGTTCCGCAGCGCGGGACACTTCCACGAGGCGGTGACGAACCAGATCCTCGACGATCTCGTCTCTCTGCTCGCGCCGCGGCGCATGACGGTCGAGGGCGCATTCAACGTGCGCGGAGGAATCCGCACGGTGATCACGGCCTCCCATCCCTGAGTCGACTCGAGGAGGTCGGCGGACGCGGATCTGGCCCTGGCCTCCTTGTCGATTCCCGGGTGACGGGGCTAGCATGCGCTGGACCGCTCCTTTTCTCCTGGAGGAGTTCCATCGATGCTCATCACCGTCGTCGCGCTGGCAGCCCTCGCGCTCTGTCCGTCCGCTCGTCAGGCCCAATCCAAGGCGCCGCCCGTCACGAACGAAGCGATCCCGTTCGACAACGTCGCGGGACGCCTCGTCCAATTCGGCACGGCGGGGATGCACCCTCTGGAGCTCTCGCAGGACGGTTCGGTCCTCTACGCGCTGAACCAACCCGGCGCGCACCTCGCCCTGCTCGATCCCGTCACGCTCGCGCGTGTCGGTGACGTGCAGATCGGGATCGGAGCAGTCTCGGTGATGGAGCGTCCGGGAACGGACGAGCTGTGGGTCGTCGACTCCGTCGATTCCAGCGTCAGCGTCGTCGACACTTCTCTGCGCGCCGTCGTGCGCACGATCCGCGTCGGGGGTGAGCCCTACGGAATCGCCTTTCCGCCCTCGGGGGACCGCGCCTACGTGACGTGCTCCGGCGTCGATCGCGTCGACGTGATCGACGCGGCGAGCTATCGAGTCGTCAAGTCGATCCCGATCCCGGCCCGCGACCCGCGCGGGATCGTCTACTTCCAGGACAGGGCCTACGTCGTCTCCTTCCTGTCCGGGAATGGCACGGCTCCCATGGGAAACGCGAACGATCCCTACGACGTCGAGGTGATCGGGGTTCCGGGACCGCCGGTGTCGAACGCCCTGCCCGATCGTGACATGTTCGTCATCCCCACGAAGTCCACGCCGGAACGGGACGATCTCGATCCCTCGGCGACGGTCACGGGCCTCGGCACGACGCTCTTCAACATCCACGTGCGCCCGGGGACGACCGAGCTCTGGATCCCGAACACTGATGCGTTGAATGCAGTCCACAGGGGCGAGGTCAACTTCGTCGCGGGGCAGGTCGTGCGGAACCGGATCTCGATCGTCGACGCGACCGGCGCCGTGCCGCCGCGCGTGATCGATCTCGACGCGATCGCTCCACCGGACAAGAAGTGCGCGCAGCCGGCCTACGTCGAATTCGATCCTACGCGGCCTCTCGTCTACGTCTGCGGCTACGGCAGCGACCTCGTCGCGGTCCTGCGACTGGGGAGCGGAGGCGCGGTGACCTGGGAGGGATCGATCGATCTTCCGGAGGCCGTCGTCCACTTCCGGGGGACGGGCCCGCGCGCCTGCCGGGTGCTCCCCTCGAGCACCGCGCTGATCACCTACAACACGAACGACGCTTCGGCGACGAGCATCGATATCTCCAACCTGCCGAGCGGTGCCGGATGGAGCCTCACCGCCTCCCGCGCCGTCAAGCTCGGCGTCGATCTCACCTCGCTGTTCGAACATCTCGGCCGACACGTGTTCACGGATGCCAACCTCTCCCTGTCCAAGACGTCCTCCTGCGCCTCCTGTCACATCGACGGGCACGCGGACGGGCTGGCGTGGGACTTGTCGCATTACCTCGAGCCCGAAGGCACGCCCGACGATCAGCTCACGTGCGGCTCGGACGTCAAAGGGCCCATGGTGACTCAGAGCACGCGCCGCCTGGAGGAGAGTGGTCCTTATCACTGGCGCGGCGAGATCCCCAGCATCAACGGTTTCCAAGGCGCGTTCGTGAATCTCCTCGAGCACACCGTCAACGGGACCTTGACGGGCATCGGATCGGACTTCGAGTACATGCTGCTCTTCGTGGATCGCCTGGCATATCCGCCGAATCCGCGCGAATCGCTCGACCGTCGCTTGACCCCGGAGCAGCTCCGCGGAGCGAGCTTGTTCCGGACGCGGCCCGTGCAGGGCAGCCTGACCTGCTCCTCCTGCCACACGCTGCCGCTCGGCGCCTCGGGTGAGATCGTCACCGAATCCGCCGGTGGCGTGATCCGGTCCGCCGACGTGCCCGGGTTGCGAGGCGTGGGGGACAAGCTGTCGCCCCCGATCGATCTCGGGGGACCCTACGGTGAGCGCAGCGAGCTCGGCGCTGGGTTCACCCACGCCGGTGCAGCTCCGGGGATCGTGGACGCCTTCGTGAACAGCCTGCCCCCCGGAAGCGACCATCACAATTTTCCCTTGTCCACGGAGGAAGCCAGTCAGATCGCTGCGTTCCTCTCCGTGTTCGACACCGGGATCGCGCCGGCGGCCGCGTACATGATCACGGCCAATCCGAACAACTGGGCCAGAGTCGCCGTGCACGATCTTCCCTTGCTGCGCGAAGCGGCCGCGCGCGGTGACTGCGATCTCGTCTACCATCGCGTGCCGAGGGTGGTCCTGGGACGGTTCGCCGAGCTCTCCGGCGTCTACGATCCGGTCGCACGGAATTACCGCGTGGCATCCGCGTCGGCGGCCCGGATCGACGAAGCGACGCTCCTGGCGGAAGCGCACAGCGGGCTGCCTGTCACTTTCCTCGGCGTCCCGGTCGGCATGGGCGAATCCCAGGGACTCGACCGAGACATGGACGGCCTGCTCGATCTCGACGAGCTCTTTGCGGGGACGAATCCCGAGAACCCGGACACCGACGGGGACGGCTTCGCCGACGGCTACGAAGTGCTGTGGGGGATGGACCCGCTCCACCGGACCGCGAGCTCACCGGACACGCAGGCTCCGTCTCTCGTGGGGCCGGTGCGCCTCCTCTACGCGACGACGAACGCGCTCAAGTTCGAGTTCGAGACCAGCGAGTTCACGCGGGTGGCCATCTCCTACGACAATCGGCCCCCGGTGATGCGCATCCCGTTCAACCAGATCGGCGACCACCACCACTGGTTCGTGCTGAACGAGCTCGAACCCGACACCGAGTATCGGATCTCGCTCGAGATGCGCGACGAGGCTCACAACGTGGCGACCGACAGCAGCACCCTGTTCCGGACGCGGGCGCGAGCGACCCCGGATCCCTCCCGAATCGACACGATCGCGCTGGCGATCGTCCCGGTCGCGGGCGTGACGAAGCTCAGGGCGACCGTCGGGCTCGGAGTCGGCTCCGCGACGGCTGGATTCGGCTACACCGTGTCGGCCGCGCTGTACCAGGTCGCCTCCGACGGGTCGGCGCACGTCGTGTCGAGCGCGTTCACCGGCATCACGAATCAGACCGGTATGGCTTTGCTCTCCGCCGA
>Ga0209647_1004213_pt1 | contig 10893 bp, 8 predicted proteins | sample GraSoi_2013_60cm_FD_185827 | JGI IMG/M metagenome (GOLD analysis project Ga0209647, IMG submission 185827) | Grasslands soil microbial communities from the Angelo Coastal Reserve, California, USA - Sample 9_17_2013_60cm (SPAdes) (version 2) | ecosystem: Environmental > Terrestrial > Soil >...
AATGGTGTGTTTCTTTCCAATGGACCGGGCGATCCGGAGCCGATCAATTACGCCGTGGAAAACATTCGCAAGCTTGCGGGACGCGTTCCGGTTTTCGGAATTTGCCTTGGGCACCAGCTTTGCGGGCTGGCGCTTGGAGGGAAAACCTTCAAGCTGAAATTTGGCCATCACGGGTCGAACCACCCGGTGAAGAATCTGCTGACCAGCCAGGTGGAGATTACCGCGCAGAATCACGGATTCTGCGTGGATCCCGAATCGCTGCCCTCGAGCGACGTCGAAATCACGCACGTTAATCTGAACGACCACACCAACGAAGGCATGCGCCACAAGAATCTGCCGCTCTTCAGCGTGCAGTATCATCCGGAGGCGTCGCCCGGCCCGCACGATTCGCATTACTTGTTTACCCAGTTCACCGACCTGATGAAGGAGTTCGCAAGCCCTGGGAGTTCCCGCGGATGAACTATCCTGCAGTGGCGATGACGGCATTCGGCTTGACGAGTCTGGCGACTGCCCATTCGTGCGGTGAGGGATTGGATATCGCGCGCACTTTCGGAAATGCGCGAGCAGCGCTTGTGGAGCCCGGGCAGGGGGTCGCTTCACATTCACCCAAGCCTGGCACGCTCGAGGAGCAAATTGCGAAAGCGGAAAACGGAATCGTTCGCGAGCGTATCTGGTTTTACCGGGGAGTCGTGGAAGATCCATCCGGGAAGAGAATACGCGGGGTGAAAATCGATATTTTCCGGAGTGGGTCAGGCGGGAAGAGTCCGATGGTATCCACGCAATCCGACTCGCATGGCCACTTTGTGGTTCATTTGACAAACGGAGAGTACACGGCGGTCATGCAGGCGAAGGGCTTCAGTCCGTTAATCTATATTTTTGAAATTGCATACGAGGGAGTGGAGAAAGAGCTTCGATTTCGCCTGAACCAACCGCCTAGGGCATAAGAGAAAAAGATGAGCACCGAAACGCAAATGCCGCGCTACACACACACCGCGAGAGCGCTCGCACCCGTCGCGCTTGCTCTTCTAACAACTGCGTTATGGGCGGAAACGCCGAAGCTGAATATCCGGACGGAGGAGCAACGCAAACAGCAGATGGAACGGCTGGCCGGGCAATACGACCTGGGCAAATACACGATCACGCGGGACATCATCATCGAGCGCGGGGCGATGAATCATTCTTCGCCTGTGCTCACGCTGAATCTGCGCTTTTTAGACAACGACGACCTGGCGCTTTCGGCGTACGTGCATGAGCAGGGGCACTGGTATTTGATGGAGCGGCATCGGCCGGGGAACCCGCAGCTGTTCGAGGACCTACAGCGTACTTTTCCGAATCTGGATTATCGCATGCCCGGCGGAGATGGAGAACTCCGCAGCAGCTATTTCCACATTGCCGTGTGCATGCTGGAGTGGCAGGCGATGGAAGAGTTGGTTGGGGCCGAGCGGGCCCGCAAAGTGATTGAGTGGAAGCAAAAGGATCATTACAAGGCGATTTATGCGATTCTGCTGAGCCATCGGGAGCAGGTGGAAAGCGTTTTGAATCGCAATAACGTGAAGTGGTAAGGGACATACTCGGGATGCACCGAAGCACGAGCACGAGTTTGAGGGAAGATGCCTAAACGCAAAGACATCCATAAGATTCTGATCATCGGCTCTGGGCCGATTGTTATCGGGCAGGCGTGCGAATTTGATTATTCCGGGGCGCAGGCGTGCAAGGCGCTGCGGGCCGAAGGGTATGAAGTGGTGCTGGTGAATTCGAACCCCGCGACGATTATGACCGACCCGGAATTGGCAAATCGCACGTACATCGAACCGCTCACGAAGGAATATCTCGAAGAAATTCTGATTAAGGAAAGGCCGGACGCGCTGCTGCCGACCGTTGGCGGGCAGACCGCGCTAAATCTTGCGGTCGAGCTTGCGGAGGGCGGCATTCTCGAGAAGCACAAGGTCGAAATGATCGGAGCGTCGCTTCGCGCGATTAAGGTTGCGGAAGACCGGCTGTGGTTCAAGGACGCTTGCAGGAAGATCGGCCTTGAAGTGCCCGCGTCGGCGCTGGTCAATAACGCGCAGGACGCACTGCGGCTTTGCGATCAGCTGGGTTTCCCGCTGGTGATTCGGCCTTCGTTCACGCTGGGCGGCACCGGCGGGGCGATTGCTTATAACAAGGAAGAGTTTGCCGACGCCATCTCCCATGCGCTGGACATGAGTCCTGTACACGAAGCGCTGGTGGAAGAGTCTGTGCTTGGCTGGAAAGAGTACGAACTGGAAGTGATGCGCGATTTCCGCGACAACTTCGTGGTGATCTGCACGATTGAGAATTTCGATCCCATGGGCGTGCACACTGGCGATTCGATTACGGTGGCCCCGGCGCAGACGCTGACCGACAAGGAATACCAGCGGATGCGCGATGCCGCCGCGGCTATCATTCGCGAAGTGGGCGTCGAAACCGGCGGTTCGAACGTGCAGTTCGCCATCAACCCCGAAAACGGCAAGATGGTGGTGATTGAGATGAATCCGCGCGTTTCGCGGAGTTCCGCGTTGGCCAGCAAAGCCACCGGTTTTCCGATCGCCAAGATCGCGGCGCGCCTTGCTGTTGGCATGACCCTGGACGAAATTCCCAACGACATCACGCAGAAGACGCCGGCTTGTTTCGAGCCGACCATCGATTACGTGGTGGTGAAAATTCCAAAGTGGCAGTTTGAGAAGTTCGCCGGGGCGGACAGCACGCTCGGTACGCAAATGAAGTCGGTGGGCGAAGTGATGGCCATCGGGCGGACGTTTAAGGAATCGCTGCAGAAGGCGATTCGCTCGCTCGAGCCCAGCACTCCCTGGCGCGCGCCAGCAGAGACGCCGGACTCCCTGTTACGCGAAAAGCTGTCCACGCCGCGGCCAGATCGAATTCACTGGCTGCTTACCGCGGTTGAGCGCGGTTTGCCTGCCACGGAAATTTGCGACCTCACCAAGATCGATCCGTGGTTCATTCACCAGATTGAAGAGATCAATCAAGCCAACCGGCGCGCGGCCAGCGTCACCGTCGAGACAGCCTCCAAAGATTTGTTGCGAGAAGTGAAGCGCGTCGGCACCAGCGACGAGCAGCTTGCCCAAATCTGGAAGACCACGCCCGCCGTTGTTCGTTTGCAGCGCGCCCGCTACGGCGTTGCCCCGGTTTTCAAGCGCGTGGATACCTGTTCCGCGGAGTTCGAATCGTTCACGCCGTACATGTACTCGACTTACGAGGAAGAAGACGAAACCGACCCGACGCCGAAACAGAAAATCATGATTCTGGGCAGCGGGCCCAACCGCATCGGGCAGGGAATCGAATTCGATTACTGCTGCTGCCACGCTTCGTTCGCGCTGCGTGCCGATGGGTTCGAGACCATCATGGTTAACTGCAATCCGGAGACGGTCTCGACCGATTACGACACTTCCGACCGCTTGTACTTCGAACCGCTTACGCTGGAAGACGTGCTCGCCATCGTGGAGCGCGAAAAGCCCGCGGGCGTTATCGTGCAGTTTGGCGGACAGACTCCGCTGAACCTGGCGCTGGAACTGAAGCGCAACGGCGTTTCGATTGTCGGCACCGCGCCGGAGTCGATCGACCTTGCCGAAGATCGGCGCCGGTTTGGCCGGTTGCTGGACGAGTTGCGCATTCCTCAGCCGCGCAATGGTACAGCCTTGGTGCCCGAAGAGGCTGCACGCGTGGCGGGTGAAATCGGAATGCCTGTGCTGGTGCGCCCCAGCTATGTGCTCGGCGGACGCGCTATGGTGATCGCCTACGACGTAAACACGGTGCAGGAATACGTGGCGCAAGCCGCGTTGATGGGGCCTGCGCGCCCCGTTTTGATTGACCAATTTCTGGAGGAGGCGACCGAAGTGGACGTTGACGCGCTCGCCGACGGCACCGATGTGGTCATCGGCGGAATCATGGAGCACATTGAAGAAGCCGGCGTGCATTCCGGCGACTCTTCCTGCGTGCTACCACCCGTCAGCCTATCGCCAAAAATTCTCGACACCATCCGCGATTACACCAAACGCCTGGCACTGGCGCTGAAGGTCGTCGGCCTGATGAACGTGCAGTACGCAATTCAGCGGGACACGGTGTACGTCCTCGAAGTCAACCCGCGTGCCTCGCGCACGGTCCCCTTTGTCAGCAAGGCCACTGGGGTGCCGCTTGCAAAGATTGGCGCGCGACTGATGGTTGGGCGGCGCTTGGCGGACATGAATCTTCCGCTGGTGCATTCGAACGGCGTCGCGGAAATCGCGGTCCACGACTTTTATTCGGTGAAATCGCCAGTCTTCCCGTTCAACAAATTCCGTGGTGTGGACACGATCCTCGGTCCTGAAATGCGCTCCACGGGCGAAGTGATGGGCATTTCGACTTCGTACGGGCAAGCGTTTGCAAAGGCGCAGCTTGCCGCCGGACAGAAACTGCCGAGCAGCGGCACGGTGTTCATCAGCGTGAACGATCGCGACAAGCGGCAACTTGGCACGATCGGCAAAGAGCTTGTGTCGCTCGGCTTCAAAATCGTCGCCACGCGCGGCACCGCATCCGCTTTGCATGCCACCGGCGTACCCTGCGAGGAAGTCTACAAAGTCAACGAAGGCCGGCCCAACATCGTCGACCTGATTAAAACCAACAAGGTGCAGTTGGTCATCAACACACCGCTTGGCCGCGAATCGTTCTACGACGAGAAGTCTATCCGCCGCGCCGCGATTCGCTACAACATTCCCTGCATCACCACGCTTTCGGCGGCCCATGCCGCCGTCCGGGGCATCCACGCGCTGATCGAACTGAAACGGGAAGTGTCTTGCCTGCAGGACCTTCACAACAGCCGCGTCGCCGCCTCGGGCAATCCCGCGATTGGAGACTAGCCATGGAAGTCTGTGGTATTTTTCCCGCACTTACTACGCCTTTTGAGGCCGACGGGAGTGTTTCAGTCGCAGGGGTGAAACACAATATCGGCCTCTACAATCGCACCGGCCTCTCGGGCTACGTCGTGCTGGGTTCGACGGGCGAATCGGTGTTGCTGTCGCGCGAAGAAGCGGACCAGGTGCTTTCCGCTGTCAAAGAATCGGCTGCGCCGGGGAAAATCCTCATCGCCGGCACGGGCGCGGAATCCACGGCCGAAACGATCGCTCGAACCAAGCACGCCGCGTGGCTGGGCTACCACGTCGCCCTGGTCAAAACGCCGTACTACTACAAGCCCGCCTACCGCGCGGAACATTTCATCACGCATTACCGGGCCGTTGCTGATGCTTCCCCGATCCCGATTCTTCTCTACTCCGTGCCGGTCTTCACCAACATCACATTGGAATCGCCGGAAATCATCGCCTTGGCTCAACATCCCAACATTATTGGCATCAAGGACAGTTCGGGCAGCATCCAGCGTATCGGCGAAGTTGTCGCAGGGGCGCCCGCAGATTTTCAAGTGCTCACGGGTGGCGCGGCCGTTGTCTATCCCGCGCTGGCTGTTGGCGGGCGTGGAGCTATCCTGGCCCTTGCCGATTTGCTGCCCGAAAAGTGCGTTGAACTTTTCCAGTTGTTCCAGCGGGGCCGGCACGAGCAGGCACGGGAACTGCAGTTGCAGCTTGTCGTCGCCTCCAAGCAGGTGATCTCGGAAAACGGCATCGCCGGCCTGAAATTTGCGATGGACCTGCGCGGCTACAAGGGCGGTGTGCCCCGGCCGCCGCTGCTGCCCCTGAAGGAAGAAAAGAAAAACGCGATTGCGGCGCTGGTGGCGGAACTCCATCCGGCTGCGGCGCGCGTCTAACCTTTCGCCACAGGCGCTGGCCGCTGCCGGCGGGTTGCCGTGACCTTTTACCCGGACTATCATCTAAACGCTCATGGACTGTCGCGCCCTTCCACCCTCCGCCCTGCCGCACACCAGCAAGCTGATTCACGATTACACTGAGAATTTTTCCCGCCTGCAGAATTTCTTCCAGCACAAACCTGAATTGCACTCCGCCGAGGCTTACGCGCGCCAGCTTGATTTTCCTGCCGCGCGCCGCAGGGGAGTGGCCGCGATTTTGCGGGCTGACAATCTTTTGTTCGGCAGCGGCCCGGAAACAGAAAATAATATGCGGCGGCTAGAAACTGGCGCGGTCGCGGTGGTCAGCGGGCAGCAGGTGGGACTTTTCGGCGGCCCCGCGTATGCGTTTTACAAAGCGCTCACCGTGATTGAATCCGCACGGGAACTTTCGCTCTCTGGCGTTGAAGCCGTGCCGATTTTCTGGATGGCGACGGAAGACCACGACATCGACGAAATTCGCCACACCACCTGGTTCTATGAAGGCAAGCTGCACAAACTGGTCTTGCCACCGCCGGCCGAGGAAGCGCGACCGGCCGGCAGGGTTGCCCTCGGTGTCGAAATTGAGGGGCTGTTGCAAGAGATCGAGGATAGTCTTACTGGTCCCAGCGGTTTCGAACTGCTGGAGATTCTGCGCTCGTGTTATACCCCACAGGATACCTACGGAAGTTCTTTCGCAAAACTCTTCGCTAAACTGTTTTCCCCGCACGGCTTGATTCTTCTCGATCCACTCAATCCCAGCCTTCACGCCATCGCCGCTCCCGTGCTTCGCCAGGGGCTTGAACAACGCGACGATCTGAACGAGGCGCTGCTGCGGCGCGACACGGAGCTTGCAAAAGCCGGATACGCATCGCAGGTGAAAGTCACTTCAAAAAGCACGCTGCTTTTTGCGCTGGAAGACGGCAAGCGAGAGGTGATTAGTGCTGCGAATGGAAAGTTTTCGTTTGGCGGAAAATCGGTTGCAAGGGCGGATTTGATTGAACGCGTATCGGCCGAGCCGGAGTCGTTCAGTCCAAACGCTTTGTTCCGGCCCCTCATGCAGGATTATCTTTTGCCGACGGTGGTTTATTACGGCGGACCGGCGGAGATCGCTTACTTCGCGCAGTCGCAGGTGCTCTATCAAAAGGTACTCGGCCGCATGCCGGTGTTGCTGCCTCGCGCCGACTACACCCTGGTCGATCCCAAGGCGGTGCGCATCCTGGAGAAATATGGCTTGAAGGTGGAAGACGCATGGCTTGGTTCGCAAGAACTTCGGAAGAAGATGTATTCCACGAACGTGCCAAAGAAGTTGACGCGCTCGTTTGACGGCAGTCTGGGGCAGATCGAAAAGAGCATTGCCAGCCTGCATAAGTCCATCCGCGAGGTGGATCCGACGATCCAGGGCACCATCACCCGCGCCGAGAAACGGATTCGCTACCAAGTGGAAAAATTGCGCGCCAAGACGGGCGCCGCGCTTGACCGCCACGAAAAGATCATCGAACAGCATGCCGACTTCCTGGAAAACCTCCTTTATCCGCACAAAGGGCTACAGTCCCGCGATCTTTCGTTTCTTCCGTTCCTGCTGCGCCTCGGCAGCGGGGGCCTCGGCGAGCTGCAGAAGCTTGCCTGCGCCAAGAAAACCGGCCAGCATTACATCGTTTCCATACCCTGATACGTTGCGAGAGGCGGCTATGCAATCGATTCGCGTGCGAACCGCGCGGCGCACCCAGATGGTGGACGTGACGCAGGAAGTGCAGCGCATCGTGACGGCGCTGGGGATCAAGGTTGGCACGTGCTACCTCTACGTGCCGCACACCACCGCGGGCATCTTGATCAACGAACACGCCGATCCTGACGTGGCCTCCGATGCGGAGGGAGCGATTGACAGGCTCGTGCCCGCCGCCGGGCCCTATCGTCACGCGGAAGGAAATTCCGATTCGCACGTGAAGACCATGCTGGTTGGCACATCGCAATTCGTGTTCGTCGAAGAAGGCAAACTCGCGCTCGGCCGCTGGCAAGGCATCTTCTTCGCGGAATTCGACGGCCCGCGCGAACGGCACCTCTACGTGAAAGTACTCCCCGACCGCGTTTGACAAGCAGGCTAGACAGCTATTCTTGCTGGGAATAATGCACCCGTTCTCCACAATTCAAATATAAATCGTCATCCTGAGGGCGCGGGTTTTGCACCCGAAGGACCTCAACTTATACTTCGTGCAAGGTCTCTCGGTTGAGGTCCTTCGGCTATCCTCGTCGGATAGCCTCAGGATGACAAATTCGCGGCAATTCTCGCCCAGTGGCTCCGCCTAAGGTAAGCTGTCACTCGAAACGAAGTTCCAAATACCAACCAAGGATCCAAAATCATTGGCGACAACTCCGGCGATCGAAAACCACCAATTCTCCAAACGCAGCATCTGGCGCGTGATTTTTGCTTCCGCCGCCGGGACCATGATTGAGTGGTACGACTTTTTCATCTTCGGCAGCCTCGCCGTGGTTCTTTCGCAGAAATTCTATCCGCCAGGGAATGAGACGTTTGCTTACATTGCGTATCTTTCGACGTTTGCCGTCGGCTTCGTTGTGCGGCCGTTTGGCGCATTGTTCTTCGGTCGCATTGGCGATCTCGTCGGCCGGAAATACGCGTTTCTGGTCACGCTCAGCGTGATGGGTGGGGCCACCGCGTTGATCGGATTTCTGCCGAGTTTCCGCACGGGCGGCTGGCTTTCCCCGGTGATCCTCATCTTGATTCGGGCATTGCAAGGCCTCGCTGTCGGCGGAGAGTATGGCGGTGCCGCGGTTTATGTCGCGGAGCATGTTCCAGACAACAAGCGCGGGTTCTACACCAGCTTCATTCAGATCACGGCGATGCTGGGGTTCTTCGCTTCACTCTTCGTGATCATCGCTACACAACGCTCTATGTCCGTCGAAGCTTTCAACGACTGGGGTTGGCGAATCCCGTTCCTGCTTTCGATTGTGCTGGTGAGCCTTTCCTTTTATATCCGGCTTCGTATGAAGGAATCGCCGATCTTTTCCGCGATCAAGGGAGCGGGGAAGACTTCGCGCAATCCGCTGCAGGAGGCCTTCAGCGGCTGGGGCAATATCCGGCAGGTGCTGATCACGCTTTTCGGTGCGACGGCCGCGCAGGGAGTGCTGGCTTATTCCGCCGAGTTCTATTCGCTCTTTTATCTGCAGACGATTCTGAAGGTGAACCAGCAGACCGCCAGCATCATTGTGGCCGGCGCGCTGCTGCTGTCCGTGCCAACGCTCATTTGTTTCGCGGCGCTTTCCGACCGCGTGGGCCGCAAGTGGATGATGATGGCTGCGTGCCTTCTGGGCATCGTCACGTGGTTCCCGATTTATAAAGGCATGCAGCGGGCGGCGGGCAACAATGTGGTTTCCGTGGGGTCAACAAAAAACAGAGTCACCGGGTCGATCACGCTTTCGCCCATGACGAGGGATCCGTTGTCCTCGCAACTTGTCCCGGCGAAAGAGGCGTCGAATCCTGATGTTCCCAGGCTGATTTTGCTGGTCTTCGCACAGCTCTTTGTGTTCACGATGATTTATGCGCCGCTTGCGGCCTACCTGGTCGAGGCGTTCCCGGCGCGCATTCGCTACACGTCGCTTTCGTTGCCATACCACATCGGCAACGGCATTTTCGGGGGCCTGCTGCCCGTGATTGGGCTTTCGCTCTGCGCAGCCACGGGGAACATTTACGCAGGCCTTTACTACCCGCTGGCCGTTTGTGCCGTCACGCTTGTTGTTGGCAGCGTGTTTTTGAAGGAGACTCATGCAACGCGAATCTGGGACGAAATCGGCGAAAACACCGGCGCGTCGTAGCGGTGTGCTACTGTTTTAAGTGATGGGCAAGCTCGGCGTTTACATTCAGGTTCCGTTTTGCCAGACGAAATGCACCTACTGCAATTTCCATACGGGCGTGGTGTCTCCGGGCCGGTTTGCCCCGTACGCTGCCGCTGTCTGCCGGGAAATCGACAACCATCGTCAATTATTCGAGTCCTCAGGGATTACAATTTCATCATTGGACGCAGCGAAGGCGCGAGCTGTTGACACTGTCTATCTCGGCGGCGGAACGCCCAGCCTTCTTGAGCCGGAACTTCTGGCTGCGATGTTGCAGTCGCTGCGAGCGAACTTTGACTGTTCCTTTTCTGAAGTTACGCTGGAAGCCGATCCAGAAACGATCGATGCCGAAAAGGCCGCACAGTGGGCGGCAACGGGATTCAACCGCATCAGTTTTGGGACGCAATCGTTCGTCGATGAAGAATTGAAAGCCGCAGGGCGCATGCACCGCCGCGAAGATATTTACCGCGCCGTTCCAATTCTTCGCGCCGCGGGGATTCGCAATATCAGTTTTGATCTGATTGCTGGGCTTCCCAAACAGACGGACGCCTCCTGGCGGCAATCGCTCAGCGAAGCCATCGCGCTTGGACCGGAGCACATTTCGATATACATGATGGAAATCGACGAAGGCAGCCGCCTGGGACTGGAAGTGCTGCAGAGCGGGTCGCGCTACAGCGCAAAGGATCTGCCCACTGAGGAATCGATGGCCGAATTTTATGAGCAGGCGCAGGCGGAGCTAAAATCTGCCGGCTACGTGCAGTACGAAATCTCCAATTGGGCCAAAGCCGGATTCGAATCCCGCCACAATCTGAAATACTGGCGGCGCGAACCGTATCTCGGCTTCGGCGCGGGTGCGCATTCGTTTTCCGGCACGCAGCGGTGGGCCAATCGCCACGATGCCGCCGTTTACGTGGCCGCGATTTCGGAAGGGAAGTCCGCCATCGAAACCGTTGATACTCTTACGCCGACACTCGCACTCGAAGAAGAATTCTTCCTTGGTTTGCGGCAGCTTTCGGGAATCGATCTGGCGCGAATTGAGCGCGACTATGGAGTCAGCCTTTCCGGAAAAGTCAGCGACCTCGCCGCCCATGGCATGGTGGAGACGCAAGGCAATATCCTGCGATTGCCGGCGGGGAAACTCAGCGTGTCCAATGAAGTGATCGTGGAGTTGTTGCGCTCCGTTCAGGTTAGTGTCTGAAGGGCAAATCGCGTGTCGCGTCCGCTTCCAGCGGGCATGCGGCACACCTCATGGAATGCTT
>Ga0209647_1004215_pt1 | contig 10892 bp, 11 predicted proteins | sample GraSoi_2013_60cm_FD_185827 | JGI IMG/M metagenome (GOLD analysis project Ga0209647, IMG submission 185827) | Grasslands soil microbial communities from the Angelo Coastal Reserve, California, USA - Sample 9_17_2013_60cm (SPAdes) (version 2) | ecosystem: Environmental > Terrestrial > Soil >...
AAGTAGTAGCAACAGATGGTAATGCTTTCACGAGCCACAAACTGAGTCTTATGGGAGTGAGACCTCCACAGCTTAATGATATTCCCCTGAAAAAGGGAAGCCGTGCGAACGATCGTGGATGGTACAAAAAATCCTTGACTGAGAAGCAGAGTGCTGTCAGCTCATTCTGGTGCATATATATGGCTCGTACAAACGCTAAGCAGCCGGGGAGTTCGGTGCTAAGATGACTTCATACCCAAGCTTCTCTAAGCGGTGAACGAGCCGCTTCTGGACGGCTTGGCGGTCTTGTTCGTCGAAGAAGTTGCCTCCAAGTTCCTGGTAGTCTTTCTCATCAGCTAAGACGTGATAAACGATGACTAATAAGGTATGCCCTACGGCAATCGTCGCTTTCTTTCCTCCTCGCCGGAGAACGAGGCGATGGTATTGCGCAGAAAGGTAGGACTCTTTACAATGGGTAGCAGCATGCGCGGCCTCAACCAGAGCCGTCCGCAACCATGGGCTCCCCTTGCGTGTTTTGCCACTGAGCCGTTTGCCAGCGCTTTCTCGATTGCCCGGGCACATGCCTGCCCACGAGGCAAGGTGCCGAGCACTTGGAAAACGCTGCATATCGGGTCCAATTTCTGCCAGGATCACTTCCGCCAGGCGCCGTTTGATGCCGGGAATGGTCTCCAGGCGCTTGAGCTGCGCTTCATACGGGCGTAGCCGTTGGGCAATTTCCGCACTCAGACGCTCGATTTCCTCATCCAAGGTATCAATGTGGGCAAGTTGTTCACTGATCAAGAACCGGTGGTGAGACTTGAACTGCCCCTGCAATGCTTGAACGAGCAGATCGTGCTTGGCTCGCATCTTCCCACGGGCGAGTTGTGCCAACACGGCTGGATCTGCTTCACCAGCAACTAACGCCGCGAGCATCTCGCGGGCGGACTGGCCCATCAAATCACTTGCGACCGCCGAGAGCTTGATATTGGTATCTTCCAAAATCTTTTGCAAGCGATTGATCGTGCGGGAACGTTCTTCGATGACGCTGGTCCGATACCGGGTAAGTTCGCGCAGTTCCCGTTGGAAAGCAGGCGGGACAAAGCTGGGGCGAAGCAGACCATGCTGCAACAAATCGGCGATCCATTCGGCATCTTTCAGGTCGGTCTTGCGTCCGGGGACAGCTTTGAGGTGTTGCGCATTTACGACGAGCACTTCCATATGCCCTTCCAGCACGTTAAAGATCGGTTTCCAGAAGCTCCCCGTACTTTCCATAGCCACATGGGTCATATTCAGGCTCTGAAACCACTGACGCATCCGCAGCAGATCAGGCATCATCGTGCTAAAGGTCCGCTGCTCTTTCTGCCGCTGTCCCTGCACGTCGGGAGTAATGGCGCATACCACCACGTTTCTCTTGTGGACATCAATGCCGGCACATCGCTCATACACAATGTTCATGGTTTTCCTCCAAGGAGAACGAAAAAGCTTCACAGGCGGGCGACGGGACACCAGGCATGGGTCAAAATTTCCCCTACGTGCTTCCCTTGCGGGAGCGACAGACGGTGGTGCTTGCGTGGCATCCAGATCACATTGTTGGTCCGGCTCGCAGCACGAATGTCAAGCCGATCTTTGGCATCGCTCCACCTCGTGTTATTCTATCCTTTTTCATGCGCGGTGGTGCGCCGGAGAGCGCATGGGGCATTGTTGGCGAATGGGCAAGAGAGAAATATGAGATACTGGGGAGAAATAGAAAATGTAGACAGCCAGGAGGGAACCAATGTTATTGCAGCCACAAGCGATACCGCCAGTACCAGAAGAAACGGCACGGATAGCTCGTGCCATTTTGCCTAAAGGAAATACGTCTATCCATATGCGAGATGAATTGGGAACGTTTTTTCGCGACGAAGACTTTCTTGACTTGTTTTCGGAAAAAGGACAACCAGCAGAATCAGCCTGGCGTCTGGCCCTGGTGATGGTGATGCAATAGGCCGAAGGGTTAACCGATAGGCAAGCAGCCGATGCCGTCAGGACGCGCATTGATTGGAAATATGCCTTAAGTTTGGAAATAACGGATCCAGGGTTTGATTTTTCTGTCCTCGGTGAATTTCGCGGTCGTTTGTTGACCAATCAAGCTGAACGCCGTCTGTTTGAGAAGATGCTGTCTCAGTTTCGAGAACGCGGGTGGGTCAAAGAGCGGGGAAAACAACGAACCGATTCAACGCATGTGAGGGCCTCCATTCGAGCAGTGAACCGACTTGAATGCGTTGGAGAAACCATGCGTCATGCGCGGAGTGCTGCTAGCGGAGGTCGCTCCAGATTGGCTGATAGAGCACATGCAACCTGAGTGGGCAAAGCGCTATCAGTCCCGTTTCAGCGACTTCCGCTTACCAAAGGAGGAGAAGGCCCGTAAAGAGTTAGCAGAGCAAATCGGAGCTGATGGTCGTGACCTCTTAGAGAAAATCTATACAAGCACCACTCACTCGTGGTTACAGGAAATACCAGCTAGAGATATCCTGAGAAGTATCTGGATACAACAGTATCATGCGAGCGAGCAAGGGACACCATGGAGAGCCGATCAAGAACTTCCTCCATCAGCGCGGCTGATTCAATCCCCCTATGATGCAGAGGCACGCTACAGTAAGAAGAAACAGACAGGATGGGTCGGATAGAAAGTGCATTTTACCGAAGGGTGTGATGCCGAGCAACCCCATCTGATTCTTGAGGTAACAACGACAGCAGCCACGCTTCCTGATGGAGATGTCATGGAAGATCTCCATGAACGTTTAGCAGAGAACAAGGTGCTTCCCAGCCACCATCTGGTCGATAAGGGCTATATTGATTCCGAACTGATCGCCCACAGTCAGCACCTCCATCAGATTGATCTCGTTGGACCAGTCCTTCCCGATACCAGTTGGTCGTCAAAAGCACCTGGGCGCTTTGATCACAGCCACTTTCTTCTTGATTGGGAAGCAAAAAGTGTGCGCTGTCCAGCAGGGCAGAAAAGTCGAGAGTGGGGCCATATCTGTTGAGCGATAATTAGGAAGGGAAGGCGAATTGCCTCACCAGAGATCTTACTTTTGACAGGGTTGTTGCCTCATGGATAATGTAACCCAACGTCTGTTTGTTCCTACAGCGGAGGGTCAAGAAATGAGGTCACATTTGAGCTATCGAGCTAAACGAGAATTGTTATACCAGATTGCCCCACGGTATCGGGAGGCATCATCAGCACTCAAGGAGGGCATCCTTGACGAGTTTGTCGCCGCTACAGGATATGCCCGCAAATGCGCCATCCGGTTGCTGAACCATCCTGTCGACCTCAAGCTCACCATCGAGCGTCCGCGTCCGCCTCATTACGGACCAGAAGTCCAAAAAGCGTTACACTTGACATGGACTGCCGCCAATCACATTTGCACCAAACGCCTGATTCCCTTTCTGCCACTGCTGGTAGAGTCGCTAGAACGGCATGGACATCTTCATCTAAGCGAGGAGTGTCGCTCCCAACTGCTCTCGATGAGTCCAGCGACCGCTGATCGGATCTTACGACCCTACCGCAAACAAGGGCAGCATGGGCTCTCGACCACCAGATCGGGAACGCTACTCAAAAAACAGATTCCGATCCGCACCTTCCAGGATTGGAATGAGGCCAAAGCAGGCTTCATGGAAGCCGATCTGGTGGCTCATTGTGGCCATCAGACTGATGGGTCTTTCCTGTTTACGTTGACGCTGACTGACATCGCCACGGGATGGACCGAGTTCCTCCCCTTGCTCAATCGCACACAGGAGGCAGTGGTGGCCGCGCTGAAGCGCGTGCAGCACCTCCTTCCCTTTTCCCTATTGGGCATCGACACCGATAATGGAGCAGAGTTTATCAATGTGGAGCTGATGGCCTATGTGAGCAAGCACACCTCACCTTTACCAGAGGCCGTCCTCGCCACAGTAATGATCAATGCTACGTGGAGCAGAAAAATGGACAGATTGTGCGCCAGGTGGTCGGCTATGATCGCTTCACTGGGGAACTGGCCTACCGGCAGCTCACAGAGCTCTATCGTGCGCTGCGAGTGTATGTCAATTGCTTTCAGCCTTCGATGAAACTGCACACGAAGCAGCGCGAGGGTAGTAAGGTACGCCGTACCTACGATCGAGCGCAAACCCCGATGCAACGACTCCTTGCTTCTGATGCAGTGCCGCCGAACAAGCAGCAAGAGTTGCTTCAGGTCACGCAGGCTCTGGATCCTCTGCGCTTGTTAGGGCAACTCGAACAGTTGCAGAAAGCGCTCTTCCAGCATGCGGTCAAGCCAGGAGTCGCATCCCTGAGCCAGGAAGGCTCTTCCACGCTCCCGTTTTCTGTCAAGCTGGTGACTTCAGAACAGGTTCCTGCCGATGGCATTCCTGGGACTGCCCCCTCGCTGCTCAAAAAGGAGCGCAGAAGAAGGTCTCAAAGAAGTGGACGGCCCCATAACTGGCGCACACGCAAAGACCCGTTTGAGGGCGAGTGGGAACAGATCTCATCCTGGTTACTTGCCAACCCGGAACTCACAGGAGTGGACATCTTCCATAAGTTGGAACAGCTCTCCCCAGGGCGTTATCGACCAACGCAGGTCCGAACCTTGCAAAGGGGTCTGGGTAAGCTGCGCGGGCGCCTTCTGGTGATCTTCAATGACCAATGGTGCGCGGAAGTCGTGAACGGACACACTCCCACTCCGCAGTTGCGAGGCGAGATCGTAGTAGGTATTTGCTAACGCTCAGAGAGAGGGAGGCAACCATGCATTGCGATGCGTTCCCTCCCTCTCTCTGAAACTCTCTCCCTCCCTCCACGCTAGGGCTGTCTGCACGCTCCGCTGAGGCCAGGGGGGCCAGCCCCAATACCATTTAGATACGTACAAAGTCGAGAAGAAGAAGAAAGGCCACCCATTGTGACATACTGGGATCACATGCAAATGATCACAAGGAGGAGCCTTTCTATGTCTGTTACCGTACGCCAAATCGACCCTCAATGCAAGATCGCCGATCATCTCTCGTTGCCCCAGGTGGAAACGATCATTCCAGCCCACGTGATCCAAGACGTGCTCACCCAATGTGAGGCCTGGGAGCAGCGCGAGAAGAAACTGAACATGCAAGCGATGATCTACTTGATCATCGCGTTGGCGCTTTATCCACAGTGTAGCACGCGCGAGGTCTACCGCCGCCTGCTGGAAGGACTGCCCGACGCACTCAGCCAGCAGGAGGAGGTTCCCACCGCCGGGGCCCTGTGTCAGCGTCGGCAGCAATTGGGCGTCACGCCGCTGCGCAGCTTGTTTGCGCGCATAGCACGGCCCATCGCTGTGCCGCAAACGCGCTGTGCCTTTCGCTTTGGGTTGCGGCTGGTGGCCGTCGATGGCACGTTGGAGAACCTGCCGGACACGGATGCCAACCGCAGCGTGTTTCCCTACCATTGCCAGGAAGAACTCGCGCGCAGCCCGTTCCCGCAGGCGCGCTGTGTGCTGCTGATGGAGTGTGGCACCCACGTTATCTTTGACGCCGAGATCACGGCAGTGCAGCAAGGCGAAATCAGCAGCGTGCGCACGCTGGTTGAGCGCTCGCTTTCTGCCGACATGTTGCTGCTGTGCGACGCTGGCATCTGCTGTGGCGAGATCCTGCTCACTGCTCGCCGCAAAGACGCCCACGTGCTGGGACGACTGGATAGTCGCAGCTACACCAAGCCCTGGGCGCGTCTGCATGATGGCAGCTATCTGGTCAAGGTCTATCACGATAGTAAGCATCAGCGAGGGCACGCGCTGACCGCCCGGGTGATTGAGTACCGCATCAAGGATCCGCACACGGGCGAACTGAGCGCGCCGATCCGCCTGCTCACCACCTTGCTTGATCCCCAGCAGTATCCCATCGAGGCGCTCATTCGCGTCTACCATGAGCGCTGGGAGATCGAACAGGCGCTCGATGAGATCAAAACGCACCTGTGCTTGTCGGCGCGCACCTTGCGCTCGCAGACGCCCCAAGGAGTCGAGCAAGAACTCTCTGGACTGCTGCTGGCTTGCTTTGCCGTACGCACCTTGATGTATGCCGCGGCCCTGCAAGCCGACTGGGACCCCGATGAGGTCAGTTTTGTGCATACCATCAACGTCCTGCAACGCAGCCAGTGGCGTCTGATGCAGGCCTCGTGCTGGCAGCGTCCTGCCTTGCGCCAGGGGCTGCTGCAGGAAGTGCGGCAAGAACGCGTGCCCCCGCGCCGCTTGCGTTTTCAAGCGCGCGTCGTCAAGCGTACGCGTTCGCGCTATGAACGCAAGTGGTATGCTCATTTGCATGCTCCTTGTCTCAAAGAATCGTTTCTCGATCTGGTGGTTCTACGTATCTAAATGGTATTGGGGTGTCCCCGCTTACCTCCTCTCTTCGCGCCGCCGCAGGCGGCAAAAGAGCCTTTGCACCAGCCCTGAGGAAGGTATATTTACCACTTGACATATACGTATACGTATATTATAGTATTCACGAATGAGACTCAACGGAGAGCCATGTTGTACTTGTAAGGTCAACCATCTAAAGGTGGCCAATGCAAGGAGTAGCTATAATGCCAAACAGAACCATCTATGTAACAGACGCGGATTTACCGCTTTTCGAGAAAGCACAGAAGCTAGCGGGTGACAATCTATCAGCCGCTATTGCCCATGCACTGCGCAGTTTCGTCGAAAAGGAGGAGGCCAGACAAAGCGGCTTCGAGGAGATCACCGTCAAGGTTGGCAAGGGTCGCCCCTATCTTATCCAAAAATTCCGGGGTCGTCCACTTGCCAAGAGACATATATCCATACAGAAGGGGGCCAGGCTGCTAACACTTACAGTGTATCAAACCGCGAAAGGGAGATTCGCCCTGTACGCGAAAACTACGCCAGGCTGGTCAGGCTGGCCCAACAAGTCAGGCCGCTGGTCCAGGAATCCAGCTAATGACCGGTTGGACTGGGATTGGGATTGGGATTGGTCGTTGCATGATCTGGCTTCGTCTTATAAAGATGATGAATACCGCCTGGATGTATTCGACACGCTCGATGATCTTAAGGAGAGCATTCCCGAAGAGCTTTACGAGGCACTCGTGAGGTATCTACAAGGGGAAGAAGTGGAATTTTTAGACATTTAGATCGTAGCAACAACACGCCTAGGTTATTCAGTTTAAGGAGAGAGCTTTTTTATGTCAGAAAACCCAGAACAAGCGATTTCTATTGAAGTTCAAAACCTGGTGAAGCGCTATCCCAAGGCAAGCTTCAATGCCGTAGATGACATTTCGTTTTCCGTGAGGCGTGGCGAGGCTTTCGGTTTGCTCGGGCCAAACGGGGCCGGTAAGACGACGACGATTGGTGTGCTCACCACGGGAATCATTCCCACCAGCGGTTCAGCACGCATCATGGGCATCGACGTGGTTGAGGACCCGATGAGCGTCAAGCAGCGCATCTCCGTGGTGCCCCAGCAGAGTAACCTTGACCGCAGTTTACGAGCGCGTGAGATCCTCACGTTTCATGCAAGCTATCACGGCGTCCCCCGCAGGGAGGGACAGGCACGTGCAGACGCACTGCTCAAGGAATTGGGCCTGGGTGATCGCGGGAAAGATAAGGTGATGCGCTATTCGGGTGGAATGGCCCAGCGCCTGATGCTCGCCCGTGCGCTGATGCACTCACCCGATGTGCTTTTCCTCGATGAGCCAACTAATAGCCTGGATCCCCAGTCACGTCTTTTCCTGTGGGATCGCATTCGTTCGCTGAATGCACAAGGGATAACGGTTTTGCTCACTACCCACGATATGGAAGAGGCAGACCAGCTCTGCGAACGCATCGCCATTATGGATCACGGGAAAATTCTCGTACTCGACACCCCCGCAGAACTAAAGAATTTGATACCCGGTGGCACGAGCCTGGAACTGCGGGTGCGCATCCCGGAACTCGTTTCAGTTGGTGACGTGCATCAAGACGGACACTCTAAAACACAACTGCTCGCTGCCCTGCGCACGCTTCCAGGAGTAATAAAGGTAGATGAGGTTGCGGAGTCAGACGAAGAGGATGGTAAGCGCGGCACAACACTGTTCCGCCTCTATTCTGAGGACGCTGGAGCGCTGGCTGTACAGGCAACGCAAGCCGTTGCACAGGTAAACGCGGAATTACGCGACTTGCACCTTGCACGCCCAAGTCTTGAAGATGTGTTCATCTACCTGACCGGAAGGAATTTACGCTAATGACAACCACAACTACACAATCAGCGAGTTCAACTCTCCAACCAACCATCCCTTCGAGGAGCCGTGTAGGTGTTGCTCTCGCCGCGTTTCTGGCGATCTTGCGCCGCGATATCGTGGTGACGGGACGAGAATTCATCTCGTTCCTGCTGCAGGTGCTCCTACAGCCCCTGTTCTTCCTGTTCATCTTCGGTAGAGTGCTGCCCAGTATTGGCTTTACCCAACCGGGCTTCGCAGCCATACTACTGCCGGGTATCGTCGGACTAACTGTCGTCCTAACAGCGCTCCAGGGCGTCACCCTGCCGCTGGTGCTCGACCTCGGCTTCGCCCGCGAGATCGATGACCGTCTACTCGCGCCTCTGCCGGTCGAACTGGTGGGGGTCGAGAAAGTGCTTTTCGCTGCGATGAGGGGCCTGGTCGCCGGAGTAATCATCTTCCCACTGGCCTACTGGATACTAGGCAGCGGATACCAGGTGCGCACCGATGCGATTGGTGCACTCATCGGCATCATGGTGCTCACCTCCTTCGCCGGAGCGTGCCTGGGCTTGACGATAGGCACACTGGTCAAGCCGGAACAGATCGGCTTGATGTTCTCGCTGATCTTCACCCCGCTCATCTTTACGGGCAGTACATACTATCCGTGGGGTACGCTCGGCAATATCAAGTGGTTCCAGGTGATTACGCTCTTCAATCCTTTGACATATGCTTCCGAAGGGCTGCGCGCCACCATGGTACCTGGTTTCCATGGTCATACGCTTCCCACGCTTGCCATGAGCTGGGTGTTACTGGGGTTGAGCGTAACCGTTGTGGTTTTCTTTATCCTCGGGATCAGGACGTTCCGCAGACGCGTAGTGATGTAGAAGTTGCTGGTTCCTGGAAGGCTTCCAGGAACCAGCAGCCTCTGCACTCCCAAAGACGGTAGAGGACAGATAAGCAAGATGGATGTTGACACCCTGTATACCGGAGATTGCTTAGCACGGCTCAAAACACTGGAGCCCGCATCGGTTGACCTGGTGTACCTTGACCCGCCATTCTTCACACAAAGGGTGCAGAGGTCTAAGACACGCGATAATACTCAAGAGTATCGCTTCTCTGATAGCTGGGCAAGCATAGAAGAATATAAGGTGTTCATAAAGCAGCGCATCAACGAGTGTAGAAGAGCGCTAAAGGATAGCGGGAGTATCTTCGTACACTGTGACAGTTCAGCATCTCATCATTTGAGGATCATCCTCGATGAAGTCTTCGGCCCAGGCAATTTCCAGAGTGAGATCATCTGGGTATACCGGCGTTGGAGCAACGCCAAACGCGGCCTGCTTAACGCGCACCAGAGCATTTATTTCTACAGCAAGTCAGATAACTTTAAATTCAATACCATATACACAGATTATTCTCCAACCACCAACATTGACCAGATCTTGCAAGTGCGCGAACGGGATGAGCACGGGAAATCCGCCTATAAAAGATATAATGATGGCAGAGTTATGCTAGGTAAGGAAAAGAAAGGCGTTCCCCTGTCGAATGTCTGGGAAATCCCTTACCTTAACCCAAAGGCTATTGAGAGGACGGGATACCCAACGCAAAAGCCTGTTTTGCTGCTTGAGAAGATTATTGAAGTCGGCACCGCCAGGGGTGACGTGGTGCTGGACCCGATGTGTGGGAGTGGCACCACGCTGGTTGCAGCAGCGTTATTAGAACGGCATTGGATCGGTATAGACATAGAGCCGGGCGCTATCGAACTGGCAAGAGCGCGGTTGCATAGCCCACAAAAAACTGTATCGAGACTGCTGGAAGATGGCAAAGAAGCATATCTCAAGCAAGACGACAAAACAAGGAGCATTCTCGAGGCTATGAATGCCCTGGTAGTCGAAAGAAACAACGGCCTGGATGGGTTTCTAAAGGTGCATTACCTTGGGACCCCGGTAGCTATCAGGGTGCAAAAAGAGCATGAAAGTATCGAAGAGGCACGCAGGCAGCTTTTAAAGGCCAGCGCTACCAAGGGATGTATTTTAAAAATTCTGGTGAGGGCCACAGAGCCTCAACAACAAGCTAATTATTTTGACCTGGAAAGTATCGACGACAACTTGCTTATCGTCGACAGCCATGAGCTTGCGATTGAGCAATGGCTGCGGGGAAAAACGCAGGGCCAATAATGCTCCTTTTTTACAACCTGGGAATTACTTTTATTCCTGCTCCGTATGCGAAATGCGATCTTATCCATATTAAGGATTTCTTCACGGCGGTCTCCCTTGCGTGTGACCCAGCGGAGCGCACCACTATGAAGCGATGTGAAGTGACACGCCAACTAATGGACGGTGACTTCCCCGGGCCTTCCCGGTATACTTATGGATGTTGGATGCGCTCCACGCGGGTCCACGCTGATTGAGGAAGGTCTGGGGGCATGGACTGGTGACTCCAGACTTTTCCTCGGACGTCATCCCTGTATGATAGCAGATGTGCTGCCAAACGACCAGGACCATTTCAAGCCTTGCGCATCAATGCAAGCAGTAGAAGTGAACGGGACAATCTGACCGATTGACCCAACCGACACACCCAAAGGAGTACCAAATGACAGTTCTCACGACCCATGAACAGCAAGAAATCGACCGTGCCAACGCGCAGGGGAAGCAGCCGGTCGTGTTCGTCCACGGCCTGTGGCTGCTCGCCAGCAGTTGGGACAACTGGCGCGCGCTCTTCGAAGAGCAGGGCTACACGA
>Ga0209647_1004217_pt1 | contig 10891 bp, 9 predicted proteins | sample GraSoi_2013_60cm_FD_185827 | JGI IMG/M metagenome (GOLD analysis project Ga0209647, IMG submission 185827) | Grasslands soil microbial communities from the Angelo Coastal Reserve, California, USA - Sample 9_17_2013_60cm (SPAdes) (version 2) | ecosystem: Environmental > Terrestrial > Soil >...
GCTGGGCGAGGTGCCGGCAGATACGCCCGCCGTCCCCTTGCAGCGCGACCTGGAGGCCAGGCAGCGCCGCCTGCGGCTGAAGCCCTCCACCGCCGCCGAGCAGCTGGACCTGGATCTGCGCAACGATACCGACCGCGCGCGCAGCCAATTGCTGCATCAGCTCAGGCTGCTTGGCATCCCGTGGGGAACGCCTCGGCGCGAGCATGGCAAGGTAGGCAGCTTCCACGAAAACTGGCAGCTACAATGGCAGGTTGAGTTTCCGGTCGCGCTGATCGAGGCGAACATCTGGGGCAACACTGTCGAGACGGCGGCCACCGCGTTCGCGCGGCACAGCGCCGAGGAGGCCACCGATCTTCCGCAGCTCACCGAGTTGCTGGACAGCGTGATCCTGGCCGAGCTGCCCGAGGCTGTCGACTGCGTGCTGGAGCGCGTGCAGGCGCAGGCGGCGGTCTCCGCCGAAGTGCGCCACCTGATGGACGCGCTGCCGCCGCTGGCCCGTGTCGCCCGCTACGGCGACGTCCGCCAGACAAAGGCCGAGCGCGTCTTACCGGTGATCGCTGCCCTCTTCGAGCGCGCGGTGGTCGGCCTGCCGGGTGCCTGTGCCTCGCTGGACGACGATGCGGCCGCCTCGATGGTCGAGAGCATTGATCGCGCGCAGGAGAGCGTGAGCCTGCTGGACCGCGAGGACATGCGCGGGGACTGGCAGACGGTGCTGCGCCGGCTCATCGACAATGACGGCGTGCATGGGCTGGTGCGTGGGCGCTGCTGCCGCCTGTTGCTGGAGCAGCGCGTGCTGGACGAAGACGAGCTGCGCCGCCTGGCCGGCCTGACGCTCTCGCCGGTCGTGCCGGCCGCGCAGGCCGCCGCCTGGGTCGAGGGTGTGCTGCGCGGCAGTGGCTTGCTGCTGCTGCACCAGGATGGTCTCTGGTCCGCGCTGGATGCCTGGCTCGCCGACCTGAGTGCCGACCTGTTCGTCGCGCTGCTGCCGATGCTGCGGCGCGCCTTCTCCGGCTTCCAGCCGCCCGAGCGCCAGGCGATGGGCGAGAAGGTCAAGCATCTGCGCGCGGCCGCGCGCGCGGGAATCGCCACGACCGCGGGCGAGGCGGGCGCGACGCCGCTCGACACGGAGCGCGCGAATGCGGTGCTGCCGGTGCTGGCGCACCTGCTGGGGGTGACGTATGACGGCGATTGACGAGACAGAGCGACTGAAGCGCTGGCGGCTCGTGCTCGGCCAGGACGCACAGCAGGCCATGGGCCTGCAGCTTGGCGGGCAAGATGCCGGTCTGGATGCCGTGCTCGAAGCGCTCTACGGCAGCGGTGGTAGCGCTGGCACAGGCGGCGGGCGTGGCCGCGGCGGAGCCGGCCAGCGGCGCTCGGCGGGGCTGGGCGCCTCGTCGCCCAACGTGGCGCGCTGGCTGGGCGACATCCGCAGCTACTTCCCCTCCTCGGCCGTGAAGGTGATGCAGCAGGACGCGCTGCAGCGCCTCAATCTGACGCAGATGCTGCTGGAGCCAGAGCTACTCGAAGGCGTCGAGCCGGATGTGCATCTTGTCGCGAGTCTGCTCGCGCTCAGCAAAGTCATCCCCGACAAGACCAAAGACACCGCTCGCCAGGTCGTGCGCCAGGTCGTGGACGATCTCGAGCGCAAGCTCGCCAACCCGCTCTTGCAGGCGGTGCGCGGCAGCCTGAACCGCGCGACCCGCACCAATCGGCCGCGCGGCAACGAGATCGACTGGGACCGCACCATCCGCGCGAATCTCAAGAACTACCTGCCCGACCGCGGCACCATCATCGCCGAGAAGCTGGTGGGCTACGGGCACAAGCGCTCGTCGCTGCGCGACATCGTGCTCTGCGTGGACCAGTCCGGCTCGATGGCGACGTCAGTCGTCTACGCTGGCATCTTCGGCGCGGTACTGGCCACGCTGCGCGCCGTCAGCACACGTATGATCGTATTCGATACGGCGGTGGTGGACCTCACTGATGACCTGCACGATCCGGTCGACCTGCTCTTCGGGACACAGCTTGGCGGCGGCACCGACATCAATCGCGCGCTAGCCTACTGCCAGCAGGTCATCACGCGGCCAGCGCAGACGATCCTGGTGCTCATCACCGATCTCTACGAAGGGGGCAACCAGCGCGAGATGTTGCGCCGCGCGGCGGAGCTGGCAGGCAGTGGGGTCCAGCTCGTCTGCCTGCTGGCGCTCAGCGACGACGGCAGCCCTAGCTTCGACCAGCACAACGCGGCGGCGCTGGCCGCGATGGGTGCGCCGGCCTTCGCCTGCACGCCGGACCTGTTCCCCGACCTGATGGCGGCGGCGATCTCACGGCGCGATCTCGGCCTGTGGGCGGCGCAGCACGACATCGTCGCCGCGCGCGCACAAGGGTAATCTCACCCCAGCCCCTCCCCCTGTGGGGGTGGGGGCTACGCCCGGCGCGGGTGGAAGAGCCGGGCATGATGCTCTTGAATGATGCGCTCCGGGAAGATGCCCAGCAGACCGTACGCGGCGATTGCCAGCATGAACCAATCGAGCGCAGCATCCGCCGGCAAGTCCACCAGCGGCCCGACGACCGGCAGGACCACGGCCACGGCGCCCGCGACGATGCCCTCGGGCAGCAGCACGGCAATGAGCAGGATCAACAGCGGCCCAATGTAGAGCAGCTTGCGCAGCCCTGAAATGCGCGGATCGCCCGCCAGCGCGGCGATGAAGTGCGCCGCTTGGATTGGATGCAGCACTAGCTCCCAGGGATGAGGGCGCGAGCTGCCTGCTGGCAGCTGCCGATCGGAAGGCGCGGCACGGCCCCCCCGAGATTGCTGAGGTGCATGACGTGCCATCACGTCCCTCCCAACTCCGCATCCAATGTGAGCGCGGGTGCTAGATCACTCCGCATGCGGGGAGCATCCATCCCGCCCGCCACGAAGCGCCCGCTACGTCGCGTAGGGGCGCTCGTTGGCGTTGGGCAACTACGCCTCAGCGCTGCTGCGGCGCGCGGTGAAGATGCGGACGATCACGACGAGCAGGATCGAGCCGACGGCCGCCACGATGAGCTCGCCCGTGAGGCCGTAGTTCTTTGAATTGAAGAGCCCAAAAAAGCTCACGACAAAGTTGGCGCCAATGGCGCCGAGAATCCCGAAGAGCAGATCACCGAGAATGCCGAAGCCGCCGCCACGCATGGCGCGCCCGGCGAGGCCGGCGGCAATCGCGCCCACGAGGATTTGCAGTGCCAGGTCGCTAAACGTGAGCGTGACATCCTGAAGTACCACAGAATTGCTCCTTTTGCGCAGCCACAGCGCCGTGGGCAGCGCTCGTCAACGGGCGGCCCCATAGCTCCAGAGAGTGCCGGTGCGCGGCGTTTTGCCTGTCGCCCACTGCGGATCGCATGGCCGCCCAGTCGCTCTGGAGCGAGTTTCGTGCCAAAATCCGCGCGCTGTGTGGTTGGCGCAAAGTGGCCCAGATGCTGGGCGAGCCTCACCCCTGGAACCGCCACCCCAGCGCGCGGCAAGCGAGGCCGCGAAACCGGCCCAGCCGCGATGGGCCAGCGTGCGCCCGCAAGGGCGATCAGAACAGGGGCCGGGGCAGGCATGGAACGCGGCTCGGCAGCAGACGCGCGAAACTTTGCAGAGACTTTACGCGTGCGGCTGTCAAACGCCCCACCCTCGAACGTACTGTTACATAGATGCTGAGCTATACGCACAAATACCCACGTAGGGAGGACACATTCGCATGCTGGAGCCGCGCGAAGCCGCACCCAAACCGGCGAGCGAACGCACTGCGCTCGACCTGCCGACGTTTCATGACGACCTGGCCGACCTCTTCGACACCGACAATTTCGACGAGTCTGCCGGCCGCAGCGCGACGCCCTGGTGGCGGCGCCGTGTGGTGATGGTCGTCGCCGGAATTCTGATCGTGGTCCTGATCGCCAGCTTTGCCATCACGGCCATGGCGCGCGGCCGCCCGCAGCCAGTCACGTACCAGACGGCACAGATCGCCACCGGGCGGCTGCTCATCTCCGTGAGCGCCACCGGGCCGGTGCAGGCGGCATCATACGGCGCCAACTTTACCACCAGCGGCCGCGTGGCCGAGATTGACGTGCGGCTCGGCCAACAGGTGAAGGCCGGCCAGCAGCTCGCCAAACTCGACACCACCGCCCTGCAGGATGCGTTGAATCAGGCGCAGATCCAGGCCGACGGGGCCTGGGACCAGGAGCAGAACGCCCTCGCTTCGTGCACCAAGCAGGGGAGCAACGCGCCACCCCAGTGCGTTGCAGCAGCAGAGAATGCGTACGCCGCCTCGCTGGGTCAGCTCAAGACGGCGCAAGATAACCTCAACAACGCCACGCTGACAGCCCCCCACGCCGGCACGGTCACGGCCATCAACGGCACGGTCGGCGGCGCGTCCAGCGCCTCCGGTAGCTCGAACTCCGGGTCCGGCGCGTCCAGCAGCAGCTCCAGTAGCAGTAGCAGTAGCTCCAGCGGCTTCATCGACCTCGTCGACTCCTCCAGCCTCCAGGTGCAGGCCGGGGTCAACGAGGCTGACATCAGCGGCTTGCAGGCCAACCAGGCCGCAACGTTCACCGTCAGCGCCTATGGTAGCCGTGCGTTCCGCGCCACCGTCGGCTACATCTCCCCAATTGGCACGTCGTCCTCGAATGTCGTGACGTATCCCGTGACGATGAACGTGGATATGACCTCGCTGAACGGCGCGCACCTGTTGACGGGCATGACGGCGACGATCTCTATCACGACCGCCGAGCGGCAAAATGTGCTGCTGCTGCCGACCGCCGCGATCACCTTCGCGCGCGCTGCCGCCACCACCACCAGCGGTGGCTTCGTATCGCGGACGCAGGTGCGCGACGCGCTGGTACAGAGTCGGCAGCTGCTGCTGGGCCTCCAGCAGCAGAACGCGCAGGTCGCCGCCGACAACCCGACCCTCGCCTACGTGCTGCAGCGTTCCGGCAGCCAGTGGGTCGTCAAACCGGTGGTGCTTGGTCTGAGCAACGGCACGGCCTATGAGGTGCTGACGGGTCTGAGCGCCGGCGACAGCGTCGTGACCGGGCAACAGGGCGGCACGCTGCCAAGCGCTTCGAGCTCAGCGAACAATACCGGCGCTGGAGCCGGCGCTGGAGCCGGTGGCCTTGGCGGCGGCGGATTCTTCGGTGGCGGTGGCCGCGGCACCGGTGGCACCGGTGGCGGTGGTGGCCGCGGCACTGGCGGCAACGGCGGCAACGGTGGCTCGGGCAACGGTGGCTAACGGAGGGGAGACATCCATGACCACCGACCAGAGCCAGGCGGCCGAGACCGATGACTTCGCGCGTACGCCATTACCAGACAACGCGGATGGCGCAGGCGTGGATCACGGCGAGAACGGGCACGTGCGGCCAGTCATCGCCGTGCGCCGGCTCAGCAAGCTGTATCTGTTGGGCAAGACGCGGGTGCCCGCGCTGCGCGGCGTCTCGCTGGACATTTATCCCGGCGAGTTCGTCGCGATCATGGGGCCGTCCGGCTCCGGCAAATCTACGTTGATGAACCTGATCGGCTGTCTGGATCAGCCCACCAGCGGCGAATACTGGCTGGCCGGCGCGCCGGTGAGCCGCATGAGCGCGGACGCCCTGGCGGAGGTGCGCAATCGGCACATCGGCTTCGTCTTCCAGGGCTTCAACCTGCTGCCACGGGCCAGTGCGCTGAAAAACGTCGAGATGCCGCTAATGTACGCCGGCTTCAGTCCGGCGGAGCAGGAGCGGCGCGCCCGGCGCGCGCTGCAAGTGGTGGGGCTGGGCAGTCGGGTGAATCACAAGCCGCTGGAGCTTTCCGGCGGGCAGCAGCAGCGTGTCGCCATCGCGCGCGCGCTCGTCACCGGGCCTGCCCTGCTGCTGGCCGACGAGCCAACCGGCAACCTGGACAGCCACACCAGTGTGGAGATCATGGCGGTGCTGCAGGTATTGAATCAGCGCGGGCTGACGGTGGTGCTCGTCACCCACGAGCCGGATATCGCCGCCTACGCCCGCCGCCAGATCCACTTTCGTGATGGCCGTGTCGTCGGTGACGAGACGGTGGCGCAGCCGCGCGCGGCCCTTACTGAGCTGCACGTGACGCCCCCCACCGCTGAGCCGGCGGCGAACGGACGCGTCGAGATTCGGGAGGAGCACGCATGAGCGCACCGGAAGAAACCGGCATCCCAACCGCCGCGGAGACGACGAGCGCGTCCATGCCCTCCTCCACCGCGCGCAGCAGTAGCGCTGTGCGCCACCGCCGTGGTGCACAGATCGGCCCCAGCTTCAGCAGCGCGGCGACGGCACTGTGGGCCAATCGCCTGCGCTCGCTGTTGACGGCGCTCGGCGTCGTGGTAGGGGTCGCTGCCGTCATCGCCGTGGTGACGCTGACCCAGGGCACCGCCGCGCTCATCAACCAGCGCGTAGTGGGCCTGGGCACCACGACGCTGGTCGTGCAGCCAGGGGCAACGAGTACTGGGGGGGCGCGGTCGGGCGCCGGCACGCAGCAGTCGCTCACCGAGCAAGACGCCCAGGCCATCGGCGCGGTGCCTCATGTCGTCAACGTCAGCCCGGTCGTCGCTGTCAATGCCCAGCTGATCAGCGGCGGCCTCAACTGGAACACGCGCGTGCAGGGCGTGTATCCCAGCTTTCAGGCCATCCAGACCTGGAGCCTGAGCGCGGGCGCGTGGTATACCCAAGCCGACGAGTCCGCCGGCACGCCGGTGGCGGTGATCGGCCAGACGGTGGTGGACAATCTCTTCACGCCGTCCGGCACCGATCCGATCGGCCAGCTCGTGCTGATTCGCAATCAGCCGTTCCGCGTGGTCGGCGTGCTGGCCGCGAAGGGGTCCACCGGCTTCAACAATCAGGATGACACGGTCTTCGTGCCGTTTTCGACGGCGGTCACGCGGCTGAGCAACGTCACCTTCGTCAGCCAGATTCAGGCGCAGGTGGACGTGCCCGACAACGTGACGCCCGCACAGCAGGCCATCACGTCGCTGCTGGAGCAGCGGCACAACCTGCCAGCCGGGGGGCCGGATGACTTCACGGTGCGCAGCCCGACCCAGTTCGTGCAGACGGCGCAACAGTTCCAGCAGACGCTGGCGGTGCTGCTGATCGGCGTGGCGGCGATCTCGCTGTTGGTTGGCGGCATCGGCATCATGAACATCATGCTGGTCTCGGTCACGGAGCGCGTGCGCGAGATCGGCATCCGTATGGCGGTCGGCGCGCGCCGGAGCGACATTCGCAATCAGTTTCTGATCGAAGCGATGACGTTGAGCAGCCTCGGCGGCATACTCGGCATCGCGATTGGGCTGCTCGGCGGCCTGGTGCTCACCAAACAGTTCCAGCTGCCGTTCGCGTTCAGTCTCACGCCGATCGTGCTGGCGTTCGGTGTAGCGGCGGTCATCGGCATCCTCTTCGGCTTCTATCCGGCGCTGCGCGCCGCGCGGCTCGACCCGATCGTAGCGTTGCGCACCGAGTAATGGCGAGTCTGAGGCAGAAAGCAGAATGCACCACAGAGGACGCAGAGCACGCAGAGTCAGATTGAGATAGACAGACCCAGACCGCTATATGGCGTCGTGATCATAGGGCCATAACGGGGGAGATGATGAGACGTGCGGCAGTGAGGAAGCGGCACATCACATGCTCCGCAGTGCCGTCATGCCTCCTCGTTCGTCCTCGTCTGTACCTTCTGACTCTGTGTCCTCTGTGTCCTCTGTGTCCTCTGTGTCCTCTGTGTCCTCTGCGTGCTCTGCGTCCTCTGTGGTAAACAGTCTGGGTCGAAGGGGAGCGCGATGACAGGTCGTGGGTCGGGTGCGCCGGCTGCTGGGGAGGAGATGATGCCCCCGCTGGAGGCCACGGTACTGGTCATCGAGGATGCGGACAGCATCGCACAGCTCGTCCAGTTGTATCTCGCCGAAGCCGGCGCGCGCGTGCTCCTAGCCCAGGACGGCGTCGCCGGTCTGCGGCTCTTCGAGCACGAGCGGCCCGCGCTGGTGATTCTCGATCTCATGCTCCCCGGTCTGGATGGCTGGACGGTGGCGCGCCGCATCCGCGAGACGGGCAGTACGCCGATCTTGATGCTCACCGCCCGCCGCACTGAGGACGATCGCGTGCGCGGGTTGGATCTCGGCGCCGATGACTACGTGACCAAGCCCTTCAGCCCGCGCGAGCTGGTGAGCCGCGTGCGCGCGATTCTGCGCCGCGCCAGTGGACCGCTGACGGCGACCGCGGAGGATGCCGGTCGCTTGCGCTTTCCTGGCCTTGTGGTGGCGCCGGCCGAGCGCCGGGTCGAGGCCAACGGTGTGCCGGTCGAGCTGACGGCCAAAGAGTTCAATCTCCTGCTCACGCTGGCGGCGGCGCCAGGTCGCGTGTTCGACCGGCAGACGCTCTTCAGCAAGGTCTGGGGCTTCGACTATCTGGGCGACAGCCGCACCGTAGACGTGCATGTCGGCACGGTACGCAAGAAAATCGAGCAGGATGCGGCGCATCCGCGCTATATCAAGACGGTGCGCGGCGTTGGCTATCGCTTCGATGCGAGCGCCAGCGCCGACGAGGGCTATCCATGACCAGCTCCGCCAAAGGCTCGCGCTGGCACCGAGCGCCGCGTAGCCTGCGCGTCCAGATGGCGCTCGGGTCGGCGCTGGTTGCGTTCGGCGCGGTCGTGTTCGTCCTGCTAACCTCGCTGGTGGCGGTCGCGTTCTCGTTCAATCACTTCCAGCGGACACAGCTTGCGAGTGAGGCCAATCAACTTGCCGTCGCCTTCGGCGGCGGGAACAGCGCTCTGCTCGGTCTACACTCGCCTGGATCTGGCGTGACGACCGTCCCGACGGCGCCAGGCCCGCTGGCGAAAGGTACGCGCTTCGCCGCCGCGTACCTGTGGGTGATGGACACCTCCGGGCAACTGCTCGTCTCACCAGGCCTGGGCAGATATGATAAGGCGGTGTTTGCGCGGGATTCCGCCATCATCACCCCCGCGCTGCACCAGGCCTTGCTCGACCACACGAGCGAAGACACCCTTACCGCCGCGCCCCTGTCGATGCTGGCGGACCGCCTCTACGTCGCCGTGCCGATTCACAACGGCGGCAGCTCCGGTGCGATCGTCGGCGCGCTGGCCCTCTCCACCCCGCCAACCTCGGAGCGGGTGGGCGCGCTGGCGTTTCTTTCCGAGTCTCGCACTCTGGAGCTCGTCGCGGCGCTGGTGGTCGCGGCGCTGGCCGGCCTGGCGGCGCTGATGTTCTCACGCCGGCTGACGCAGCCACTCGCGGGCCTCCGCACGGCCACGTTGCGCATGGCGGCCGGCGACTACGGAGCACGGGTAGCAATTCGCGCCCCGCTGGAGGTGCATGACCTGGCGGAATCCTTCAACGGCATGGCGGCGGCGCTGGAGCGCGACGTGACAGAGCTGCGGCGGCAGGAACAACTACGGCGCGAGCTGGTGGCCAACGTCTCGCACGAGCTGGCCACCCCGCTGACGGCCATCGAAGGGTTCAGTGAGGCGCTGTTGGATGGTGTGGTGCATGACCCGGTGGCGCGCGAGCGGACGGTGCACACGATTCAGCGCGAGGCGGCACGGCTGCATCGCCTGGTAGATCAGCTGCGCCAGATCGCCAGGCTGGACGCCGGCGTGCAGGCGCTTGAGCGCGGCAGCCTGGCCATCGGCCCGCTGGTGATGGAGACGCTGGCGGTGCTGGCGCCGGAGCTGGAGCAGCAGGCCGTCACGGTCTCGACCGAGCTGTCGGCGGAGCTGCCGCTGGTCTACGCCGATGCCGATCGGGTCGCGGAGATCCTCTTGAATCTGCTGGATAACGCGTTGCACCATACGCCGCCCGGCGGGCACATCGAGGTGTCGGTGACGCGCACGGGGCAGGAGGTGCGGCTGAGCATCGCGGACTCCGGGCCGGGCGTGCCGGCGGAGCTGCGCGAGCGCATCTTCGAGCGCTTTTTCCGCGCCGATCCCTCACGCGCGGCGGCCACGGGCGGCACTGGGCTGGGCCTGGCCATCGTGCGGGCGCTGGTGGAGGCACACGGCGGCGCCATCTCCGTCGACGAGCGCGCGGGCGGCGGAGCGCTCTTCAGCTTCACGCTGCCAGTGGCGGAGCAGAATTTCACCACAGAGCACGCAGAGCACACAGAGAAAGAGTGAGGGCGTTTCGCAACGTGGGCGATGGGGTAGGATTCCCCTGGAGCGAGGCTTGCTCCCGCAGCCAGGAGGCGCCCCATGGCGCTTGCCATTCTCATCCGCTCACCCCGCTTGGTCTGGCCCACGTCTGGGAGGGCATGGAGATGTGAAACGCCTTCGGTGATTAGTAACCAGTCGAGAGCGTTTGTGAACTTCGGCGGCTCCCGCTGAGGACGCTCATGGCATGTGCCAAGCGCGCACAACATCAAGAGACGTGTCACCCACCACAACAATCTGGTAAGCATCTCCGGCAACACTGTCGTTGTAGGTGTGGTGTGGTGCTCCCACATGCAGCTTCACGACATGCATCGTAGTCGCACTGCGCTCAACCTGGGAGGTACGCGTATGAAGCTGTTGAGGGGCGATCGGGGTCTAGCGTCAATCGCTGCGCTCATCGCGATGGCCGTCGTCCTCGTTTTCGGAGTCGATGCCGCTTCGGCTGCCCGGTCTGCTGCCGGGTCTTCGTCGTCTTCGTCCGTTGTGGATGTGGCTCCCACCCCCACGGCAGGGTGCACCGTGAAGCCGACGATTGTCTTGGTACATGGGGCCTGGGCCAACGCCGCCAGTTGGAGTGGAGAGATCGACCGGCTGCAGCGCGACGGGTACGTGGTCCGGGCGGTTGCCAACCCGCTGCGCGGCCTGACCAGTGACGCGGCGAGCGTCGCCGACTTCCTCGCCACCCTCTCCGGCCCAATCGTGCTCGTCGGCCACTCCTATGGC
>Ga0209647_1004218_pt1 | contig 10889 bp, 14 predicted proteins | sample GraSoi_2013_60cm_FD_185827 | JGI IMG/M metagenome (GOLD analysis project Ga0209647, IMG submission 185827) | Grasslands soil microbial communities from the Angelo Coastal Reserve, California, USA - Sample 9_17_2013_60cm (SPAdes) (version 2) | ecosystem: Environmental > Terrestrial > Soil >...
CCTAGCCAGCCAGTCGCCTAGGACCTACTGTCGAAGCTCACCCGCGGGCATCGATGCGAAGGAGATGAGCCAGATGCCGAAGATGGCGAAGGCCATGCAGCAGACGCGGGGCGCATAGCGGCTCGCGCGCGCTGTTTGGGCCGCGCGTCTGATGATCTCCTCGTCGGGTCGCCCGTGGGTCTTGTTATTGCCCGGAATGGGTTAACGGTCGAATCACGGTCCCTCCCGGGCAGGCAGGCCCAGCTTGCCGGCCAGCCTGCCGAGGTAGGCGACGACCTCGTCCTCGGCCCGATCCGGCATCCCGAACAGCGTCTCGGTCACGCCTGCCGCGTGCCACCGGGCGAGCACGTCCGGTTCCGGCTTGCCGGCGAGGGCGGCGACCTGCGGTGCGCCAGCGCGACCGGCGTCCCGCCAGGCTGCGGCTAGGAGGCTGATCTTCCGCTCCAGGTCGGTCTCCGCCGGCGTGGTCAGCCAACCGTCGGCCGACCTCGCGATCCAGGCGAAGGTCCGTTCGGTGCCGCCGGCGCCGAGCAGGATCGGCATCCGCGGCTGCTGCACGGGCTTCGGCCAGGCCCACGAGCGGCCGAACCGGACGAAGCGGCCCTGGTAACTGGCTTCGGTCTTCGACCACAGCGCCTGCATGGCCTCGAGGTATTCACGCAGCACGGCCCGCCGGCTGGCTGCGGCGACGCCGTGATCGGTCAGCTCGTCGATGTTCCAGCCGAAGCCCACGCCGAGCGTGACCCGCCCGCCGGACAGGTGGTCGAGGGAGGCAATCGTCTTGGCGAGGGCAATGGGGTCATGCTGGCTGGGCAGCGCCACGGCGGTACCGAGCCTGATGGTGGAGGTGACTGCGGCGGCCATGCTCAGCGATACCCAGGGGTCAAGAGTGCGCATGTAACGGTCGTCGGGCAGCTGGCTGGTGCCGGTCCGCGGATGCGGCGCCTCCCGCTTCACCGGGATGTGGGTGTGCTCGGGAACGTAGAAGCTGTCGAAGCCCGCGGTCTCGGCGGCTTGCGCCGCGCGACCGGGGCGGATGCCGCGGTCACTGGTGAACAGCACGACGCCGTGGCGCACGTCCGCTCCTGTCGGGTCGGGCGGTCCGGGGTCCCGGGGGCCGGTCAGGGCCGGAAGACCAAGCCGCCGTCGATGTTGATGACCTGCGCGGTGATGTAGCTTGCTTCGTCCGACAGCAGGAACAGGCAGGCGCCCACCAGGTCGGACGGCTGGCCAAGCCGTTGCAGCGCGGCCGATTTCACCAGGTCGCTGGCTAGCTCGCCGACGAGGGTCCTGGTCGCCGCCGTGTCGGTGGGTCCCGGCGCGATCGCGTTGACCCTGATGCCGAGATAGCCGAGCTCGTGCGCGAGTTGCTGGGTCAGGCCGTTGATTCCCACCTTGGCGAGCCCGTAGAAGCTCGAGTAGTGCCAGGCCGCCGTCGACGACTGATTTACGATCGCGCCGCCGCCGCGTGCTGCCATGTGCTCGTAGCAGGCGCGCGTGCAGGCCAGTGCTCCGTCCAGATTGACGCTCATGAACGACTTGTAGTAGTCCCAGTCGACCTTGAGCAGCACGTCAAGCTTCATGCTCCCGTAAATGGCCGCGTTGTTGACCAGGTAGTCGATGCCGCCGAAGCGCTCCACCGCGAGGGCGGCCATGGCCTGCGCTGACTCCGGGCTCGCGACGTCGGTGTAGGCGAAAGCCGCCTGCCCGCCGTCCGCCTCGATCCCAGCGACCACCTTCGCACCGGCTTCGGAGTGCAGGTCGGCGACCACGACCGCGGCCCCCTCGGCGGCCAGGGCCCGGGCGTAGGCCTCGCCAATCCCTTGCGCCGCGCCTGTCACAATCGCCACCTTGCCGGCGAAGCGCCTTACCTTTCTGGACATTCGTTCAGATTACAGTTCAGCCCAAGGTCCGCGGCAAGTGGACAAACCGGGCTTAGTAGACTCGACGGGCGAACAAGCCCCGGGCGAACAAGCCCCGGGCGAACAAGCCCCGGGCGAACAAGCCCCGGGCGAACAAGCCCCGGGCGAACAAGCCCCGGGCGAACAAGCCCCGGGCGAACAAGCCCCGGGCGAACCTTTAGATGAAGGCTTAGGGTCTTATAGAGCGCTTTTCTCTACATCTACTCCCTATCTCTACGTCTCAACCGAATGCGGAACTTCCGGCGGGCTCTTCTGCAGCGAGGTACGGGGTGGCGCGCCGCGGTCGGCCCGTGAACATCTGCCTGATCACGTCGACAGACTCCTCGAGCATCTCTAGCCGCTCGGCCGCCGAAGGCCAGCGGCAACCCAGGATGTGCTCGTTCAAAGCCTCCTCTGTACCGAAGCCGAGCGTGAACTTTCCGCCGGTCAGCAATGCCGAGGTCGCGGCAGCCTGCGCCACGTTCGCCGGATGCTGGCCGCGGCACCCGCATCTTGACATATGAAATGAACAGTCTTTCAATTCGGATGTGGGCCGCATCGCAGGCACGACCGCTGCGGAGACTCGCGAGAGGCTGTTAGGTGCGGCTGCTGACGTCGAGGCCGAGCATGGGTACGACGGTAGGCGGGTGGCCGACATGGCGGTACCGCACTGAAGTGAAGCAGGGCGGCGCCATCGCGCACGCACGGAGGCAGGGAGGTTCCTCGCAATGACGGAACGCAAGAGCCCGACGGCTGTGCTCCACGAAGGCCCGCGCGCTCTCAGCGACGAGCAGGTCCGCGAGATCGAGGAGTCCGACCTCCAGGCCGTGCTCGGCGTAGACATCGACGATGTCATCGAGTACGTCCACAAGGACCTGAAGTCGCTGCCGGACTTCACGACGCTCTACCGGAAGTACCTGAAGCAGCGGTGGGACGTCTACGAGCTCGATTTCAGCCAGGACAAGATCGACTGGACCGAGAAGATGACCGAGGACGAGCGGCAATCGTTCATGGCCATCGCTTCGGGCTTTCACCACGGCGAGCGGCAGGTCGAGATCGAGCTGCCGGTGTTCATGATCGGCGCCAGCGAAGAGGAGAAGATCCACATTGCCGCGCAGATAGAGGACGAGGCGCGGCACACAGTGTTCTTCGACCGGTTCTACCGCGAGGTCGTCGGGCTTGCTGGCGATGACATCATGGACATTCTTGACGCCTCGTTTCCGTGGGTGTCGGAGACGTTCGTCGGGCCATTCGGGCTGCTCGCCTACCAGGCGGACGAGGTGCGGCGGAATCCGTACGACGAGCGCGCGCGGGTGCGGTACGGCACGAACTACTTCCTGTGGATCGAGGGCGTCCTCGCGCTGTCAGTGATGAAAGTGACGCTCTCATATGCTCGCTGGCGCGGGTTCCTGCCGGCCTACTACACCGGCTTCACGGCAACATGCCGCGACGAATCACGGCATGTGCAGGGCGGCATGCGCTACCTCCAGGACGCGGTCCGGAAGGACCCGACGATGATCAACGAGATCCACGACACCTTGCGCACGATCCTGGCGCTTTCTGGCGTGGCCAGTCGCGAGATCATTTACGAGCCGCTGGGCTGGACCCAGGACGAAGTGCGGCTGCTGTTCTTCCAGCAGTTGCGCCGCAAGCTGAACGACGTGGGCATCGACCTGGCTCCTGACATCGAGAAACTGATCCAGCAGGTGCAGCCCGTCCTGGCTGGCGGGTGAAGCGTGGCTGAGCCGAGGTTCTTCAGCAAAGAGTGGGCCGAGGCCGTCCGTGACGCGCTGGCAGCCGGGCCGTCTGAGCAGGCGCGGACCGACAAGCTACAGATGTACTGGGACTTCTTCGAGCTGATCAAGGACATGTACCCGGCGTCATGGGCGCTCGGGTGCCGTGATCTGCCCGCTGATCTCGGCGACGCCCCGGCATACCTGTTCGTCCAGTGGGGCGGCGGCACCGTTACCGCCTGCCACATCATCGGTCCCGACGATCCGCCTGCGGCCAGCTACGTGCTGGCCATGGACTACGCGGACTGGATGGCTCTGCACGAGGGTTACGACGCCCAGCGCACGGTCATGTACCGCAAGATCCTGCTCGAGGACGGCAACCTGCTCAAGTTCTTCAAGACGATTTACTTTTTCGTCGAATGCCTCGCCATCATCGGCACGGTGCCGGCGCACTACCCGTCGCTGGCCAGGCGCTAGCTGCGCCGGGCTATGAGACTGTCGAAGAGTTGGATGAGCTGCTCCCGGCCAGCGACTACGAACGCCGCGATGATCACTGATATTCAGTCGCGGACCGCCAGCTGCTCGAGTAGGTGGGTCGGCATGCCGGTGGCTTCCAGCAGAGCGCGCAGTTCGCGCCGCTCCGCGGCGCTGACCGTAGCTCCCGTCTTGACGAGGGTGGCCGTCAGCTCGATGGCGAGCTCGCCGTACTCCCCGCCTTCCTCCATCAGCCGGAGCCACGCCAAGGTTTTCTCGGGCAACCGGGTCGCGAACTGCCCGGGAAGGGCGCTTGCCCGCCGGGCTATCTCATATGGGTTCATCGGGCGTCCTCCTGTTGTCATTTCTCGCTACGCCGGGAGAACCTTCGCAGGGCCACGCAGTCCAGACAAAGCCGTCGGTCTCGACGATGGCAACGATCGCCACGCCATCGTGCGTGCCATCGACATGCCAACGTCCATTCCAATTCTGGCGCTCCGGCGCCTGATCAGGTTTGCGTGCGACAGCGAGTATGGCGTCGATGATGTAGTGGTCGTCCCACTCCGCGGGGAACTCCGTCTTACCTGGCTGGCCTACGCCGTGCCGGTGACCGCCCCCTGTCTTGTCACCGTCAAGGATGTGCGCGCGCCTGTCGACGGTCATCCGGATGTCGCCATCCCAGGCGTAGTCAGCAGGGGCGGTCGCGTTGGATAAGTCGCGGATTGGCCTGTCGCGGCTGTTAGCGTCGTTAGCCGGCGCCGGATATTCCAGCTGCGGTGAGGAGCCCGGTCGACGCGCCGAAGCCTGGTCCCTGACGTAGCCAGCTGCCGACGGATGTGAGCTGGGCAGTTCGGCGAGCCGCGCACGAAGGTCTTCAGGCGCTCCGCGATTGTGCCTGTCGGTCTCTAACTCCGGCCTGCCACCATTGTCTGCAGGTCCTCTCGCCACTGACGATCACCTGGCGTGGGTAGTAGCTACTGTCACGTGGCACATCATGCCTCGCTGGACTTGGCATCATGGTCGGGATGCGTAGGCTGGCGGACCCGTGTCACGGCTACGCAACGCCGTGGTCACGCCCATGTCAGCATGTCCCGCGGTCTCAGATCCGGGTGACTGTGATGGCAGTTGCGGGCTGGCCAGGTCAGGACAACGCTTGCGGCGCCCAAATGGTTGAGGCATGCATTGATGGCCGTGCCGAGGTCGCCGAAGCCGTTGGAGCTGGCGGCCGGGCTGACCCAGGCTGCCGCCCCCGGTGCGGTAGGTTGATTATCGGCGCGGGAGGGCGCCACCGGGCCCGCGGGAAGGACTGAGTCCCCTCCGCTCGTGACGGGTAAGTGACGCTGGACACTAGGAACGTCTTCGGTCGAGCCGGAACTCGATGAGGAGACGAGTCATGTCCCAGCTTCCCGGGCACCCCGATCTGGATCAGCTCCGCCGCCAGGCCCGCGAACTGCACCGCGCCGCCGAGGTCGGCGATGCCCGCGCGGTGGAGCGGCTGCGAGAAGTCTCGGGCCCGGTCGCCCTGTCGGCCGCCCAGCTCGCCATCGCCCGCGACCACGGCTTCCCGAGCTGGCAGCGGCTCATGGCCGAGGTGGAACGCCGCCGTGCCCAGTCCGCGTCCCCCGTCGGCGACGGCGACCCGGATTTCCTGCCCGCCGGGGCGGACGAACTGATCGCCGGCCAGTACGCCGACCGCCCCCACCTTCGGCCGATCCTTGACGCGGTGCTCGCGGCGGTGGCCGCGCTCGGGCCGGTGACGGTGCAGGCCCGCAAGACAATCGTCAGCCTGGTCACTCCGCGCCGCACCTTCGCCGTGGTGGCGGCGACGGCGAAGAGCCGGGTGGACCTCGGCCTGCGGCTGGACCACGAGCGGCCCGGCGGCCGCCTGCTCGCCGCCCGTGACCTCGGCGCCGCCACGGTGCGGATCCCGCTGACCTCGCCCGGCGACGTCGGCGAGGAGGTCCTCGGCTGGCTGCGGCGCGCCTACGACGAGAACGCGGCCCCGCCCGCGCCGCGGCGCCCCGCCCGGCGCCCGGCGCCGGTGCTCGGGCCGCTCACCGTGGTGATCGAGGGCTTCGACCTGCCCGGGCTCGCCTGCCAGCCGGAACCCGGCGGCCAGCCCTATCGCAACATCCACGTCGCGCTGGGCGGCCCGCCCAGGGATGGGCGCCGCGGGGACGGCGAGGATCGGCCGGCGCTCGTCATTCCGGGCAGGCCGGGGCTGGCGACCGAGCCGGTCCCTGGTGACGCGGCGTCGGCACACTGGGAGGTTCCGGTCACCGTGCGGGGCGGCGAGGAGGGCTACGACTTCAGCGGGCCGTTCGTGCGCGGTGACCGCACCGACCGCCATCTCGGCCTGGCCTGGGGCGAGGTGCCCGGCGACGGGACGTTGCGGGTGTTCCGCGGCGCCAAGCTGCGGCTCGTAGACGTCGATCCGCGCGTCATCGAAGAGGCGATGCGCCCCGCCCGCAGGCTGGTCGCCCGGATCCGGCTCACCGACGCCAGGGGCAACCCGGTCTGCGCCCGCGTCCATCCCCCGGCGCTCACCTGGTCGGCCGAGCCCGGCTAGTGCGCTATCCATTAGCGTTTGCCGGGGCGATCATGCCGCGTTGGCCTTGGGGCGGCCCCAGCGTAGCTGTCGTTCGCTGGGAATGCCGGCGCGTTCGCGTCGCTTGCGGCTAGGACGTCAGGGTGGCGGGCGCTGGCGTTCCGCCAGCGCGGGTAGGCGTGGAGTTTGCGGGCCTGGACGGCGTGACCGGCCGGGCCGAAGGACAACCGCCTCCCTCGCCGGGCGTGCCCGTCGCCGTGCCTCCAGCACGGCGACGCAGCCCCGCATGCCGCCCGCACGTCTCACCCGGAACTGAGCCTGATCGCCATTGCCGCAGCTGTGACCCGCGCGACCCACCCGGCGCGCTGTTGCGCCGATTATGGCCATTGCTGTCTGCCCCCAAGCTCACTCAGGCCGACACTGCCCAGCGCTCACGTCGATGGATCGCGCACTATTCGAGCCAGCCGTCACCGTTGAGGTCAGGCCCCGCCGAAGACGGCACACGGCTGCTCAGAGATTCCAGCGGCGTTCCTCGCAGGTCAAGCGCAAGTACAGCCCAGGGCACGTCTTCGGGTGGCGGGCGGACTGCCACTAAGCATCAGCGAACCGAACCGGGGCTGGCACCCACCATCATCGAGCACCTGCGCGCGAACGGTTCGCTGACAACGGTGACCTTGCTGAGCCCGGTGAAGGCTTGTCGATGTCCGAGGCGGCCTTTCGGCGCGCAGCGCGGTGAATCCGACTCCGGCCTTGGCCAGCTGCCAGCCCAATCCTCGCTGGTCCTGAGGTTCCGCCCTCGGACGAGCAGGAGTGCACGCTGACGATTGGAGCGTGGTGCTAGGAGTATGGGCGCACCGCGAGGACCGCGGGCAGCTGCACCGTGACGGGGGGCTAGATGGGACGGGTGGATGCCGACGGGGTCGGCATCGACTATGAGGTCGTCGGGCAGGGGCAGGCGGTCGTGCTCCTGCACGGCTGGCCCGACTCCGGCAGGAGCGGGCGCCATCAGGTACCGGCGCTGGCCGCGGCAGGGTTCCGGGCGCCGCCCTGGCCTGGCAGCTGGCATTGATCGCACCGGGCAGCGTCGACCACCTGGTCGTACTGTCGGTCGGCCACCCCGTCACCTTCCGCCGCACGCTGCAGCAGCGCGAGAAGTCCTGGTACATGCTGCTGTTCCAGTTCCCCGGCATCGCCGAACGCTGGCTGACCGAGGACAACTGGGCTAACTTCCGGACCTGGGCCCGCCACCCCGACGCCGACGAAGTGATTGCCGAACTGGTGTCAGCGGACTCGCTCACACCGGGCCTCAACTGGTACCGGGCCAACGCCCCGCCCGAATCCTGGGTGCAGCCACCGCCGCAGCTGCCGCCGGTGCAGGCCGCCACCATGGGCGTCTGGAGCACCAGCGACCCCGCCCTCACCGAGATCCAGATGACTGACTCCGCCCAGAACGTGGCAGGCCCGTGACGATACGAGCGTCTCGACGGCCCGGGTCACTGGATGCAGTTGGAGGCACCGGAACAAGTGAACGCTCTGCTGCTCGACTTCCTGCCCCCCTGACGGCGATCCCTCCGCTATCAGGCGGGACGCCTGTCGCGTGACCCCGGCGCCTGGTGCCGGGTGGTGCCGACTGGTGACGGGCGGTACCACGGCATCCGAGCAAAAAAACGAGCAAACATGGCTCCCGGACCGGCATGAAACTCGTGCCGGCGGGCGCGTCTCCGGGATTGTGGCATGGACTGCCATCTACACTGCGGGCATGGGTGACGATGCGCCAGCGAGCAAGCAGGGCCGGGCGAGACGATGTCCGAGCCCTGCCTGAGCATCTGCCCGCTCTGGTCGGCTCCCTGCATGGCCCGGAGGACCTGGGCCGTAACCATGACAAGTACCTGACCTATACCGATCGCGACGACGCTGACGGGGCCGCGTCAGCATGATCTTGTGCGACACCGGACCACTCGTCGCGGCATTCAATGCGGCTGACCGCGACCACGTTCGCTGCACTGCGTTCCTGCGGGAGAACTGGTCCCGCTTAGTAGTTCCGTACCTAGCGGTCACCGAGGTCTGCCATCTGCTGGCTGACCGGCAGCGGCGGGGCCGCCCCGAACTGGCGGCGGAGTTCTGTGCTGCGATCGCGGCCGATGAGCTGCGGGGTCATTGAGGCCACCGCGCATGTTTACCGGCGCATAGCTGAGCTGCTGACCACCTACTCGTCCCTGGTGACGCCGCGACACCTGCCGAAGGGCGAGCGGCTGACCTTGCTGCCCGCCGATTGAAAAGCCACAGTCCGGCACCAGCGGGCGCTATCAGCTCCAAGACGATGGTGGGTAACGACAGCAGCGAGGCCCAGGACGCCGGACCCTGGCGGCAAAATGCAATGTGGCGGTAGGTAACGCGAGTGTGTACCCGAGTGAGGAATGCTTCGCCCGCGGGCGGTGTCCCGGTCAGGTACGGATTCGGGTGGCCGTGCGCAAACAGCCCGCATGCAGTTCAGCTCACCGAGCTGAAATAGGACGGAACGGTTACTTCTGTATGTGCCGGGCGAGATCTGCGAGGAGCTGGTCAGCGACGGTCTCCTCGTAGACGGCCCGTCCGGTCGTGCGCATCGCTTCGGCCAACTCGGGGTCCCACGGGGTCGCTGCGGGATCGCCGTCCAGGGCGAGGTAGCTGCCATTCGTCTTGGCGCCTGACAGGTAGTCGCTGGCATTCATCAGCCAGGGCCGCGCGCCGTGGCGGCTGATGAGGCCCGCCGTGATGGCGACGCCTGGCCAGTCGAAGTCGCCGTGATACCACAGTTCGCCGCCTGCCGCCGCGGCCGTGCGCGCCAGCCGGTGGAACGCGGTGGATGGCTGGCCCTCGGTACAGACCAGCGGCGGGCAGGATGGCCCGAGTTCCTCGCAGGCGCGCCTGAGGACGGCCGGGTTCTCGCAGGCGAATATCCGCGGGTGGTGAAGCCGGATCGGGTGGGTGACAAGCTGGTGCAGCGTCACCTGGAACGGAGTGCCGTAACGTGCCGCGTCGGTCAGCCATGCGGCCAGGCCTTCTCCTTCCGCCGTGATGCCCAGGACCAGCACCCGGCTGGCGAGATCGTCGACAATGACGTTGGAAAGGTCCCACAGTTCACGGCGTTCCGCGGCCGACGCGGGGCGGCTGACGCCCGCCCGAAGGGCATGAGCCCGCAGAATCAGGGTGGCGAGCGTCGTGCCGTGGTTCAGCGACTTCGTGTCGCCCGTGACGTAAGCGGCGAGCGCGGGCAAGGCGATCGGCGTGCTGCCTGCAGGCTGGCCGGCAACGTACTCAAGAACCCGGACCGCCTGCCCGAGCGCCGCCGTGTCGTCTTGATGGGCCAGCCGGGTCAGCGTGCCGTCCCTGATCAGGTCGGCCAGCCACGCGCGGTACCAGGGGCAGGACTCGCGGAGCGGGCTGGCCTCGGCTGTCGCGACCAGGTCGGCTCGGGCCGAGGCCAGCGAGGCGGCCTCGGCGGGCCGGTCGCGCAGCGGCCCGCCAAGCGCGGCAAGTGCGGCCTGCAGGCCGAGGCCGGTCGCGCGGCGCACCGCGCCATCGAGTTCTACCAGCGGCACGGTCAGGCGCTTGGTTCCAGCGGGCTGGTGGACGCCGGTGATGCCGATGATCACCCTCCGCTCGGCCTCGTCAGGCTGCGCGACGCTGATCCGGCCGGTCAGCTCGCCTCCGGTTCGCTCCAGGGACCGCCGGGCGGCGGCCATCAGTCGCGAGTACTCGGGCCTGCGGTAGCGGTCCACGCTCGTCGTGCCACCGCTCATTCGGTGTCCTCGTCGCCGTCGTCATCCTCGTCGCCATCGAGGTTCATCGCGAACACCTCGGCTCCGCCCAGGGGCACGTACCGGGTCGGTCGGAAGCCGAGCAGCTCGGCGGCGAGATCCTCGTTGCCCGCGAATCCCGCCGCGGCATCGATGAGTTGCTCGCCGTCCCACAGCACCAGCAGCGTCGACAGCGCGTGCGCGGCCTTGTCATGCTGCATGTCGTAATGGGCGATCGCCGGCACAGTCGGGTACGTGGCCCACAGGTCGTGGCCGGTCATGAACAGGTCGAGGTCGAACTTGACGGTCAGGCCTAGCAGCTCGGGCTTGAACCTGTCGTCGATTCCGGCGAATGCCTCGTCCAGTGCGACCATCCGCGGGCAGGTCGGTTTCGACGATGAGTACAGCGCATTGGCCGCGGCGAATAGCGGCATGTGGATCGCGGCGGATTTCT
>Ga0209647_1004219_pt1 | contig 10888 bp, 17 predicted proteins | sample GraSoi_2013_60cm_FD_185827 | JGI IMG/M metagenome (GOLD analysis project Ga0209647, IMG submission 185827) | Grasslands soil microbial communities from the Angelo Coastal Reserve, California, USA - Sample 9_17_2013_60cm (SPAdes) (version 2) | ecosystem: Environmental > Terrestrial > Soil >...
CGGCATTCGATGCTTGCAAGCATCCGTTTGTGAACGACGACTACGAGCACGCATGGTGCAACGTTTGCGGAGCTCAACGTGTGCTCGTTCAAACCCGCAACGGTGCGAAAGGAACGGCTTGGCTAAAACCGCACTGGAGAGACATCGTCGCGCGAACAGTGTTTGCGTTTCGGCCGGACAAATGAGCGCGCCGTCGACGATCGACGCCGAGTACGAAGAGCACTACGTCGCAGCGTACATTCGCGTCTCGACTCGCGCTCAAAATCACGCGACGCAACGCGACGCGATCGAACGAGCCGCAAAATCGCGCGGAGAAAAAATCGACCGTTGGTTCGCAGAGAAGCAGTCGGCAAAAAAACTCGAGCGGCCAGTCCTCACCGAAATTCGCGACCTGTCACGGCAAGGCTACGTCCGCAAGCTCTACGTGTTCCGGCTCGACCGACTCGCTCGCAGCGGCATCCGCGACATGCTGATGGTCCTCGAGGAGCTCGAAAGCCACGGCACGAAAATCATTTCGGTCGCGGACGGCATCGACCTCGAGGGACCCGCGCGCGATGTCGTCGTGTCCGTGCTCGCTTGGGCTGGTCAATGGGAGCATCGCGCGCACGGCGAACGAGTAAGCGCAGCTCGCGCCCGAGTCGAGGCGAAAGGCGGACACTGGGGCCGACCTCGCAGCACCACCGAAAAGCAGGCACAAGAAATCTTTGAGCGCAAGAAAAAAGGACAGTCGATTCGACTGATTTCTATCGCGATGAAGATCCCGCGCTCGACGGTCGGGGCGATCGCGCTGTCCAACAATAGGCCCTCGAAACCGAGGGCGGCGACTATCACTCGGACCCGACGAAAACATGCGCGGCGCAAAGCCGAGCCCTCCCCGTCCTAATTCGAAACTACTCGGACGGGGGATCGCGGAAGTCCCGCTGGAAATAGAAACGACGTTTGCAAGTGCCGTCGAGGTGCTGCCAAGTCGAGATCGCGACGAGCGCCCAACCAAGGGAGCCGTACTCGTTCAACAGAAGAAGCGATACATCATCGTCGACCAGGTACTCGAATCGCGGGTCATCCTGAAAGCTTCTCGGCTTGACCATGAAGAAAAACGTAGCACGCCTCGTCCGAGAAAGATACTATTCGGACAGGTAGGGCGGGTGTGAGCGAACCAATTCCGCGGGAGAGGCTAAGCAGACTGCCCGTCCTACCTTTCACCAAAAAACAACAACTGGGGGGTGCTCGATGGACAACGAATGGTTGGCGCGCTACCGCGCGCACAACGATGCGCTTGCACGGAGGCTGACGATGGAAAAACCAGGGGACCGCTCGGGCGCGTACGTGCCCGCGCAGCTACGAGTCAGCGAAGACCTGACTGAAAAGGAAATTGCGGAGCTGGCGACGGATGTGCAGATGGCGAAGCTTTTCGTCTCTCGCATTCATCGCATCGCGGCGCGCGTCGTTGACAACGCGCTTCGTACCGAGCTCTACGAGCTCGCCGACGATGTCGAAGCTCACTTGACGCAGGACGGGTTGCTGAAATGAAGTGCTCGCAAGAAAAGTGCCCCAACGACGCCGACTTTCTCTACACGTGGCCGGGTCGACCTCAAGCGGGCATTTGTGCTGAGCACGCACCGAAGCTCCTCGTTGTCGCGCATGCGATCGGGCTCTTCCTTGAGTTGCTTCCCGTGCTCCTCGTGCTTTTGTGCGTGGGCTGCGGCGGCATCGACCTCATCGTTGTCGATGCCGACTGCGGCACGCCCGATCCATGCTCGGTCGGCCCTGGTTGCAGCGGCGTTGCTGACGCGGGCAACGTGAAATAGAATCGCTTTTCGATGCTCGAACGGATTTTTTTCTCAACGTCGGTGTACGCCCTGGCTCACCAAATCGGCATGGCGCAAGCGATTCAAGAGGTCGAGCGCCAAATCGAGGCGCCCGACCGCAACTCCCTGCCCGTTGTCCGCACGCTCCATCGCTTTCGCCAGCTCGGCGAAGTCGGCCGGCTCATCGACGGCGGCGCGACCTACATCGGGATGGCCCGCTCGCGTGCGTTTCACGACGCGTACGAGCAAATGAAGGTCGATCCGAACATGGGCGCGTGGGTCACCGTCGACGACGACATTGAAGTCTCAACGCCAACGTGCGCGGCGATGCTCGAGGCGCTCGATGACATCGTGCCCCGCATCGTGCTCGTGCCCTACATGATTCGCGCGCCCGTGGGGGTCGTGGCGCTTGCCGATGGCGTTCCACAGTTGACCTCTCGCCTGGCGGTGACATTGCCCGCGGTCTTTCAGGAGCGCGTCGTGCGAGGCAGCGCCGTCGTGGCCAAACGCGAGCTGCAATTTGACGGCAGGCTCGTCAGACTCCCCTTTCGACAGGGCGGCGGTTTCGGGATGGTGGGCATCAACCGGATCGCGATGCGCGAAATCGTCGAGTACGCGCAAACGTTCGCTGAGCTTCGCTGGCTCGATGGCGACGGCGTGCAAAAGCTTGCGCTGTTCTACGAGCGCCTCGAGGACGGCCTTTGGTACGGCGAGGACACGTCGTTTTTTCGGTTCCGCGTTCCCGCAAGCGTGAGCGTGGAAGCGCTCCTTTGCGGGCGCATCGTGCATGCTGGGCTCGACCTCGACCTCGACCAACTTGGGGAGTTGAAGACGACTGTCTAGCGCTTTTTTTTCTTGGCCGGCGTCGGTTCCATCGGCGATCCTTCGATGACCGTCAAATCGCGCGGCGTGAGGGGAGCCGCATCCTCTTTGCTGTGGTCGAGCTCGACGGCGCACGTCGGACAATAATAAAGCTTCGACGCGGGTGAGCGCGGCGTCTCCGGGTGTGCACGGTCGCGCGTTGCAGGGATTTCGTCGATGCACCAGCCAGCGTCAACGAGCTCGGCTTGCGACGCGTGGGGCGCTTCTGTCTGGCAGCCGTTGCAATGCATCGTTGGGCTCCGAACTCACGGAAGGTTGAAGATCCCCGCCTGGTTAAAAAGGTTGATTGCCGAGCCTCCGAGCCCCGCTGGCTGCGCCGCTACGAAATTCGCCCACGTGGTTGCGATGGCAGCGGTGTACAGGCCAAGCGCCTCTTGCCACGAGCGAGCGGTGTTGAGCCCGCCCACCGAGAAGTCTTTTCCAGCGGCTCCCAAAATCGACGGGGCTGTGTTGTCGGCAACTAGAAACTGAGCGCCCGCCAGGACGTTTATGCCCGACGACGCTGCGCCGCTCCCCCATAGAAGCCAATTCGCAGTGTACGTCGACGTCACGGCTCGAAACCAACCGTCGGGATTGACCGTCATGCCGTCCGAGGTCGAATTGAAACTAGCGGCCGTCCCGATGGTGACTTTGCAGCCGATCGCGTTGAGTCCGCAGAGCGGCACGCCTTCAGCGATGCAATCGGCATCGAAGGTGAGAAACGTTCCAGCGCCCGGGGCCCAGCTCGCCGTTTGATGCGTCGCAAGACAGACGATGAGCTGAGGTCCCGAACAACTACCGCCTTTCGTATGCGACGCTTGGTAGAAGACGCCGCCCCAACCTTGAACCACGTTCCCTTGCGGGATGAGCGAACAGCAACCGTCGAAAAGGATCGTGCGGCCGGCGAAGCTCGTTGCGTGTTTGGTCACGGCGTAGGCGCGCAGGTCGAGCGATTCGCAGCAAATCTGAAAGATGCCGGTGTTCGGACCGAGCGCGCCGGCCGACTGCACCATGTCGAAAATGATGAGGTCGATCCGCGTGAGCTTCTCCACAACGAAATGCTCGGTGCCGGCGAGAGCGACCTCCGCGCGCGAGACCTGGGCGGCGAGAATCGGACCGGTGAACGTCGTCGGCGCAAGCCATTGCGACACATCGACTTTGCCGGCTCCCTCGTCGCGCTGCGGAAAAGCATACGTGCCCGCTTGCGCGCCGTCGGTGATGCGAATGCGTTTGTTCGGCGCACTGTTGGTCGAAATGAGCCCCGCGCCCGCCCACGTGCCCGTGGGAACGGCTGCGTCGGTGATGGTGCCGCGCGTGCCCCCGCCGGCGCCGGCTCGATTCTGGGCCGTTGCAGCCGTCATCCCCGCGACGCTCGTGTAAAGCACGCTCTGTCCCTGCCCCGCCGTCGCCGATCCATGGAAGAGCCACGTCGAATTCTGTCGGAGAAAGCCGGGCATGTAGATGAAGTCGCCGTTTGCGACGAGCACATCGGCCAACGAGAAAAACTCGTACACGCCGCCGTTCCACTCCGCATTGAGCCCCCAAATCTGGGCCGCTCGTTGCCAGGTTTTCAGCGGCTTGGCTTGGGAGCCATCGCCCGTGGTGTCGTTTCCGTTTGCAAAATCGACGTACCACTTCAACTGACTGATGGGATTGGTCTGCAACGCACCGAACAACTGGGCCGAGTTGGCGGCGCCAGGGTTCGCGATCGCCAAGCCGGAAATTACACCGCGGTCGGTCGTTGCAATGCCGACCTGCGAACCGACCGGCATTCCGTCGTTGAAGTCGAGCAGCGTCATACGTTCGCCGGCGAAGCCGGTTCAGCCGGCTTCGGTAGATATTTCTTGTACGCGCCAGAGTTGAACGTCGACCACGGCTTCCAGTTCGTGCCGCCGCTCGAAATCTTGAACGCCGCGCGCGCGTTGTTTTCGGGGTCGTAGAGCACGACGGCGTTGTACTCGGGGTGCGCGCGAAGGTTGATTTGCCAGAGCCCAATCGAAAAGCCGCGCGTGACGTCGCCGACGGCCATCGCGTTGCCGTCGCTTTCGGCCATCGCCACGGCTGCAGCGAGATCAGGATTCGGAAAGCCGACCGAGCGCGCGAGCTCGCGAAGCGCAGCGAGCGTCATCTGATGCTTTCTCAAAAACGCGATGAGCACCAAAAGCCACACGAGGTCCCGTCCTCCCCGGCTCATGCATTGGCAACGGCGCCAGGGCGCACGCGGTAGGCGACGACGCCGCGCTTTTTGCCCATCTGCTGCGACACGTACGTGATCCAGCGGCCCGCCGTCTTCTCCGTTTTGCGTGCGTTCGCGCCTTGCTTCCACAGGACGGGGAGCAGTTGCCAAGCGCGATTTTGCACGGCTTGGGGCGGTGGCTGGTCAAATTCCCACCCAGCGGGAAAGGGAGGCAGACCGCTCGGCATCGCTTGGGGCCATGGAGCGGGCTGCTGCGCGGCGGTCTCGCTTTGCTTGGCCGCGGTGGAGAGCGCAGCGGCTTGCGCGTGCGCCGCCGCAGCCTCTGCGGCGTGCGCGGGATGACCGGTTTGCTGGGCCTTTGCGGTTTTCGCGGCGGCGTCGATCATCGCGTGCGCCGCTTGCGTCGCGAGCGACGCGGCCGTGGTCACCCCGCCAGCTTGCTTCGAGAGAAGCATCATCAAAATGATGAACGCAAAAAAGCTCATGCGTCAGGCTCCTTGGCGGCGCCGTTGGCGTGTTCTTTCCCCGCGGCCGTCGCCGCTGCAGTGGCCGCCTTTGCGATTGTGGCTTGCTGCTGACCCTGAAGAAAACCCATCAACAAATCCTGCAGCGTGAGAGGTCCTTCCCCCGCGTCGACTTCCGCGGCGCCGTCGAGGATCTGCTTTTCTCGCATGCGCATGACGGCTTGGACGGTCTTTTCGAGCGACTCAGCGCGTTTGTTCGTCGCATCGAAGAGCGAGGCGAGCTTGTCGAACGCGACGTCGTTCGAGTGCTTGTATGCATCGGCGAGCAATTTCGCGAACACGATGAGCCGCTGGCTCTCCGGATCGGAGACCGCGAAGCTTTCGGTTTCCTCTTCCTCTTCCTCGTCGACTTCGTTGGGGCGCGTCGCGCGAATCAGCTCGCCCTTGGCGTTCAAGGCTTCGAGCAGCACGGGCTGCAGCGCATGGACGCTTTCGGCGACACGCACCCAGCTCGACCCGTTCTCGATGGCAAATTTGTGCTCCGCGTCGTCGGCCCCGAGAATGCGAAGCGACGAGGGGTGTGGCTGGCAGAGCAGCCAGCCGCGGATGTCGCGCACGGTCATCATCAGAAAAACGCCGAGACGCCTGGAAATTGGCGCGCAAGGGTCCCCGGGATCACTTGGGGGATGACATTTTCGAGAATCGTCGACGCGACGGGCCCGACGCCCGGGATGAACTTCATGAGGGACATGGGGCTAAAGCCCTTGCCCGTGGCGATGTCGATCGCTGTGCTAGCCACCGGGCCAACGCCCGGGATGAACGACACCGCCTTCGATACTAAAGGGGCGGCGGACTTCACGATGTTCGCGAGACTCGAAAAAAACGAGCCGACGATGTGCTGCGCGGCCGCGGCGTGCTCGTCTCCGTAGACCTCGCGGATTTCGCCCATGGAGACCCCGGCGCAGAGGTCGGAAATCGCCGAAAGCCGGTCGAGATCGTGTTCGCTGCCGAAGCCGGCGCACGCGCCGAGCTCGACGATCCCATCGATGGCGCCCGTGAGCGCCGTTGCAGCGAGGGGCGCGGTGTGAAGGGCCGTCATCGCGTAGTCGGTCGGAGTCGGCTTGTCCTCGAGGTGCTCGCGCCAGTACCAGGGCAAATCCGCGCGCGCTTGAAATGCGCCTCGCACGGGGCGAAGCGCGATTTGCGGCCGGATGATGTACGTGCCCGAGACGCTCGACGGCGGCGAGTACATCAAAGGCAAGACGCCGCCGAGGATGCCCGAGTGAGTCCCCATCCCCGCGCGTTTCGAGGGGTCGTCGATCGTGCCGTCGCTTCGCTGCACGACGGCATGCCAGCGCTGCGGCCCGGAGCGCTTGGCCACGGCTTGCGCTCCGGTGTCCTCGCCCGTGTGACGAAGGCTCGCAGCGTGCCAGGGGGCGAGGTCGTCGCAGTCGCCCCATTTGCGCTTGATGACTTCGAGCCCATGATCGAAGTGCTCGGCGCCTGGGGGCTCGGGCTTCCACTTGATGCCGTGGTGAAGCCCCCGCTCGAACGTCGGGATCTCGCCCTTTTGAAGCATGCTCTCGTTGAGGCGCGTCACCGATTCGAGCGCCGCATCGAGAACTGGCGCACTGACGTGCGCCTCGGGTACCGCCACGTTGATGCGCATCTCGCGCCTCTTAGTGGACGACGCGGCCGAGCACCAAGAACGAGGCGAAGATGCTCGAGGTCGTGACCGTCATCGCGTTGGACAGCGTGACGATGAAACGAATTTGCACGCCTGGCTCGGCCGGCTTCATCGTGAGCCGGGTCCCGAAGGCGTTCGCCGTTCCGATGAGCTCAGCGTCCCAGCCGAAGATTTCGGCGCCCTGCAGGTCCGTTCCGACGAACAGCTGCGTGAGCAGGCGGCCCGTTGCGTCCGTGCCCGTGCGCACGACCGACACCAAGAGACGCTCTCCACGGAAAGGCTTCTGCAGCTGCCCCTGAAACGTGATTTGGTTCAGCGTGGAGGTGAACGTGCCTGCCGGCGAGCCCGCTTGCGGCGACATCGGAAGCGGGACCATCCCCTCGTCGGGCTGGATGACGCCTGGCGCCAGCTGGTTACGCCAGTCGGGACGCGCGGGGATGCGCATCATCCGGCCGCCTCGGCGACCGGCGCCCATGATTTCGCCCATCACATCGGCGTCGACGTGTTCGCGAATGCCTTCGTGCTCGCCCGTTCCAACGACTTCGAATCCCATGGTTGGTTTGCTCCTACAAAAAAAGAGGGTTTTTTTCGAAGCACGCGCCCCAACGCGAGCCTAGACCTGCGCGGCAATGCCGCTGATTTGTGGGACGACCGGGCCGTCCATGTCACCGCTGATTTTGCCCGTGCTGCCGATTTGGTAGCCCGAGATGACGGCGCCCGCGCGCGCGATGTCCGCGACGATGCCGCCGCCGCGTCCCTTCGCGAACATGTAGGCGCCGATCGTAATGGTCCCAGCTCGACCGACGATCGGAAGCGTCGGGAGCTGCGGGCCGAAACTTTTCTCGATGAAGCCGTACGCCGCGCCGCCGAGCGCGAGCGAGAAAAGCCGCTCTTTGGTGAGTCCGCCGCCTGCCGCATGGTGCCGATGATGCTTTTTCTTCGGAGCGGCGCGTGGAGCAGAGACGCGAATGATCGGCGCCACCGTCCGCGGCGGCGCGTACCGGATGATTTGTGCAGTCTTGGTGCGAGCCACGGATCCGCCTTTCTTCTTGCCCCAAGTGTGGGGGTTATTTCGCTTGGTCCACTTGGCCATTGGTCAAGCGTCGCTCCATCCCCCCCCCCCTTGACAAGACCCCACCAAGCGAAACCTGTCGATTTCGCTTGCGGGGAGGAGTCTAGTGGCCGGAGACTCCCTACCCGGGCGGAGCTGGGGTTCTTCAGACCCACAAACTCCCATGCTCGATGCAGGAACATCGAACGACTCGGATCGAACCACACGCGAAGAGCCTGCACAAGCTCGATGCGGTCTTTTTTTGTCCGAGGGTGACGGTACAAGCGACGTCATTCATCGTACTTCGTAGGCATTTCGGCTTTCGTCGCCGACGCAGGGGGGCAAGTTGACGCCCGGCTCATGCGACCGCGCGGCCGAAACCGCGACGACACGCCTGCTCCAGCTCGGAGCCACGAACCTGCAAGCGAAGCTCGGCGCACACGTTGCCTCACGCGGAGACACGTGCTTCGAGAACGATCGCGAGGTCGGCAAAATCCTCCGGCGGTGGGACGGGCGCGCCTACCACCGCGAAAGCATCGGCCGCGCGCGCCGCCAGATGGCGCGCCGCGGGTGGCTCGATTCGGTTCGCATCATGCCGCAGCACAAGCCCCCCGGTGCGCGATGGCGTAGCTCGCACGGCACGACGAGCAAGCACATTTGCTGGAAATTCCTCGGCCTGCGTAACCCGATGACCCGCGGCGAGCGCCGCGAGGCGCGCGAAAAACGAAAGAAGATGGAGCACGACCTCCATCAAGAGCGCGAAATTACATTGCCCGCGCGGGTGGCGCGCGCTGCGTTCGATACGGAGTTTCTGGCGATGATGGAGGGCGTGAAGATGCCCACGGCCGCGCCGCGCGGGCCGCGACGCGAAATCCGTCGGGAGCAAGACCCCTCCATGGTCCGAGAGCGCGAGCGCGAGCGTCAGACCCGCGCCATCGAGAGCGCCGCTGACGCTCGCGCTCGCCTCGCCAAGTGGGCCCGAGACAACGAACGCGGCCCGCCCGACGACTGAGTCACTAGGGGGTGCCTCGATGCGGAGGGCGGGCCGCTAGGGCGGAGTCTGCCCGAAAGGCCGGAATTTCGCCTCCTGAGCGCCGGAGCAGGCGGTTTCGGAGCTCACCTGAGCCCGCGCGCAGCTCTGGGCAAGCTGGGGACGGGCGTACCGATGTAGGTAATGTTGGATCTGGTTCCAACATCCATGCGGCCTCCTTCGAAATCGTGGACGCTTCGCTAGTTAGAAATTCCGCTCTGGCGAGCGGGTGTGGTGCTCGCTGCGCTCGCTGCGCGGCCGCTGGCCGCGCGTTGCGTGCGCCCGCACCTTGTGGCGGCCCGAGGACCGGTGATTGTTACACGAGGCGTCGCGACGGGCCGCAAAAGAGGCTAAAAAGGAAGGGGAGCAAAACCGATGCCGGGAATTCCGCCGTGGCACCTGTGGGGGAGCGTCCAATCGCAGGACGTCGACAACGTTGCGTCGTTCGGTGAGGTAAAAACAGCGCAGCTTTGCCAGGTCAGCTACGCGCGGCCGGAGTCGTGGCGGTTTTACTTCAAGGTCGCGATCCTCAACATCGTGGGGAGCTCGGCGGGGTCGACGTTGACGGCGGACTTCAACATGACGTTCGGCGTTGGGCGCGCCACGACGAGGGTTGCGCCCTTCGCGCGCTTCATTTTCACGCCGGCCGAGCTCTCGGCGCTCACGGTCAAGCAAATCACCACCGTCGAGCTTCCGAAGAACGACGCCGCGCGTTCGAGCAACAACATCATCGAAGTAATTCCTGCCCAAACGATTCAGGTCGACGTCGTCCTCAAGTTCGACATCTTGGGTCTGATTTTGCCCGGCTCCAAAGTCGAGACGACGGCTTTTTTCTCGCCGAACGTTCACGTCCGGCCAGAGTGGCAACTGCATGACCGCGCGATGGAGCAGCAGTTCCCTGGCGACGAGCACAAGGGAAAGTAGCGAGGGGCCATGTCAGACGACGTCGGTTCTGTCGTAGTGATGCCGGCCGACGTCGCTGCGCTGCAGCGCGCCGTCCATGCCGACGCTGACGCCGTGGCGAAAGCCCTGCAGCGATGCTCCGATGCGGGGAAGTTTTCGCCCACGAAAACGCCGGCCGAATGGGAAGCATGGGACTCGCTCACCAAGCGCGTGCGCGCGTTCGTCGCTGAGACGCCAACATTTTTGTCGAGCGGATCGCAAGCGGACCGGGGCGACGCCCTTCAAAAAGAGGTCGCGGAGTGGCACGACAAAGCGAAAGCGCTCGGTTGTGACATCGCAGCGGCGCCCGTTCTGCCGTTTCAACCGGGCTTCGACCTCAGCACGCTTTTCGCAGGCGCATCGACGACGGCGCTCCTTGTGCTCGCGCTTTTGTGGGCGATGCGCAAGTGACGTCCGAATAGTGTAGAATCCGGACGTGCCTAAGCCGAGCGAAGAGAAAACCGGACCCTTCGATGAAGAGGTCATCTTGTGCGGCACGTGCGCCGAGCACCCCGCGACGCATCAAATCAGCATCCGCGTTCAGAAGGGACTCGACTACACGAATGCAAGGCAGTTGTTTCACGTCGACTACTCGGTTTGCGGCGACTGCGCTCGCGAGTGCGTAGAGGTCAAGCTCGGCGCGAAGCTCGGCGCCGGCCGGCGGCGATGAGAATCGACCCAGTCGACGATGAGGTGCTTCGCTTAGTTGAAGCAATCGAAACGGCATTCGATGCTTGCAAGCATCCGTTTGTGAACGACGACTACGAGCACGCATGGTGCAACGTTTGCGGAGCTCAACGTGTGCTCGTTCAAACCCGCAACGGTGCGAAAGGAACGGCTTGGCTAAA
>Ga0209647_1004220_pt1 | contig 10887 bp, 11 predicted proteins | sample GraSoi_2013_60cm_FD_185827 | JGI IMG/M metagenome (GOLD analysis project Ga0209647, IMG submission 185827) | Grasslands soil microbial communities from the Angelo Coastal Reserve, California, USA - Sample 9_17_2013_60cm (SPAdes) (version 2) | ecosystem: Environmental > Terrestrial > Soil >...
CCGATCGGAAAGTTGGGGAACTCCTGGTTGCCTTCGCCCTGGCCGATCATCGTGCCGCCGCGGCGCTTCGTGGCCTCGATGCCCAGCAGCACCGGCGCCGTCCCGCCGCCCGACGAGCAGTCGACCACGACGTCGACGCCCCGCCCGCCCGTGGCCTCGAAGATCCGCGGCAGCGCGTCTCCGGCCTGGATATCGATGGTGACGTCCGCGCCGAGGAGCTTCGCCACCTCGAGGCGGCGCGCGTCGCGCGAGGTGCCCGTGATGATCACCCGATCGGCCCCGGCCCACTTCGCCGCCATCACACAGCACAGGCCCTGTTGCCCGGGTCCCTGGATGAGCACCGTCGAGCCGTAGGTGACCCCGCCATCCATCAGCGTCCACTGGATGCCGTTCGACATCGGGGTCGCAAGGCCGGCCTCCTCCGGCGTCAGCCCCTTCGGTACCTGGTGCAGCACGGCGTTCAGCGGCAGGTAGAGATACTTGCTGAAGCCGCCCCAGAGCGACGGCGTGATCGCGGCCGAGGTGTAGCCGTAGCGGATGGCCTTCGGATCGTAGAACCACTCCGTGGAGGCGCAGTGGCGGTATTCGCCCATGTGATCCCACTCGCAGTGGCCGCACGGGAGGTAATGTTCCAGGAACATGAGATCCCCTTCCGTCACCCCGTGGTGCGCGGCGAACAGGCGGCCGACGCGCGCGAGCGTCCCCACGTTCTCGTGCCCCATGATGAGCGGACCGTTGCGCAGCGGCAGCTTGTACTGGCTGACGTCGGTGCCGCACACACCGGCGACTTCCACCTTCATGAGCGCCGCGTCGGGAGGCATCTCCGGCAACGCCATCTCGCGCAATTCCGTGGTCGATGGCGCCACTTTCAAGGCCGCCAGAACTGTTTCGGACACCCGCTAACCTCCAGTACCAGTTTCCTCGCCGGCACACGCCAGCCGAGGACTCTATGTCCCCCGTGACGAGGTGTCAACGCGGCGCGCCAGGATCGGACCCAGCCGGGGATACGCCTTCACGACGTTGATCTCGAAGAGCTTCCGGCGATCGTCGCCCGTCAACCAGCTCACGGCGTCCAGGCACGGCTTGTTGTCGTCGAACCAGCGGCCCGACGCCGGATCGATCGTGGTCACGCCGCCGAGCATCTCGGACGCGAACAGGACGTTGTCGACGCCGGCGACCTTGAGCAGCAGCTCCATCGCGTCCTGGTCGTAGACCGTCGTGTCGAAGTACACCCGCCTGACGAAATCCTCGAACGGCTCCCACTTGTTCATCAGACAGAGCGCCCGGTAGCGCGCCGCCTGATACGGCACGTTGCCGCCGCCGTGCGAGATCACGAGCTTGAGCGTGGGAAAGTCCTTGAAGACGCGCGACTCCATCAGCTGCATGAAGGCGGTGCTGTCGACGTTCAGGTAATGGGAGCCGGTCGTGTGGAAGGCCGGGTTGCACGTGGCCGAGGCGTGCACCATCGCGGTCGCATCGAGCGCGACCAGCTTCTCGTACAGCGGATACCACCACTCGTCGCCGAGCGGCGGATCGGTCCAGTACCCGCCCGACGGATCCGGGTTGAGGTTGCAGCCGACGAACCCCAGGCCGGTGACGCACCGCTCGAGCTCCGCGGCGCACTCCGCCGGGCTGATCCCGGGCGACTGCGGCAGCGCGCAGACCCCCACGAACCGATCCGGGTAGAGCGTGCAGACCCGGTGAATCAGGTCGTTATTGACCTCGGTCCAGTACCGGCTCACGCGGGCGTTGCCGAAATGGTGTCCCATGGCCGACGCCATCGGCGAGAACAGCATGACGTCGATCCCGCGCTCGTCGAGGAGGCGGATCTGCCCCTTTTCGAGCGAACCGCGGATCTCATCGTCGCTGATGGCGACCGTCCCCTTCGTGGGGCGGCCCATGGTGGAAATCTGCAGCGCCCGGAACACCCGCATGCCCGGCGGGACCGTCGTGTAGTGGCCGTGGGCGTCGATGATCATACGCTCCTGCTAGAGTAACGTCCGGCCATCGGACGGCCGGACCGGAGAGACACGACGTGCCGAGACTGCCCCTGTCGCTGGCGTGCTGGAATTACGACCGGACCCGCGCCCTGCTCGAAGAGCGGGTGCGCCCGGACGGGATCGACCTCACCTATCTGAACCTCCCGGTCGAGGAGACCTTCTTCCGGATGCTCCGGCGCCGGGAGTTCGACGTCGCCGAGATGTCGCTGTCCTCGTACGTGATGTCCCTGTTCTCCGACGCGCGACCGTTCGTCGCGATTCCCGTGTTCCCGTCGCGGTTCTTCCGGCACTCGTGCATCTACGTCAACGCCGCCAGCGGCATCGCGCGCCCCTCGGATCTCGTCGGCCGCCGCGTCGGCACGCCGGAGTATCAGATGACCGCGCCGGTCTGGATCCGCGGCATTCTGGCCGACGAGTACGCGGTGCCGCTGGACAGCGTCACCTACGCGACGGGCGGCCTGGAGGAGCCCGGACGAACGGAGAAGCTGGCCCTGGCCCTCCCGCCCGGCATCCGCGTCGAGCCGATCGGCCGCGACGAGACCCTGTCCGCGATGCTGGCCACTGGGGCAATCGACGCGCTCTACACCGCGCGGGCGCCGTCGAGCTTCCGGGACGACAGCGGACGCGTGCGGCGTCTCTTCGAGGACTTCCCGGCGGTCGAGCGCGCGTATTTCCGCCGCACCGGCATTTTTCCCATCATGCACACGGTCGTTCTCCGCCGCGAGCTCTACGAGCGGCACCCGTGGGCCGCGCAGTCGCTCTACACGGCCTTCTGCGTGGCCCAGCGGGAGGCCTACGAGGACCTCGGCCAGACGGCGGCGCTCAAGACGATGCTGCCGTGGCTCACCGCGCACGTCGATCTCTTCGCGCCCGAAACGCTCGAGTCCTTCAAGATTTGACGGACCTAGTCAACGTCAATGTAGACGACCCCCTCCTCCACCGAGACCGGGTAGGTCCGGATGGGGACGACGCACGGCGGCTGGACGACGGCGCCCGTGCAGATATTGAAAACCCCCTGGTGAAAATTGCACTCGACGGTGTCCCCCTCGATGAAGCCCTCCGACAGCGATCCCGGGCCGTGCGTGCACGCATCGTCGGTGACGTGGAAAGCGCCCCAGAGGTTGAAGACCGCGACGGTGAATCCCCCGGCCTCGACCTTGATCGCCGCCCCCTCACCGACGTCCTCGGCTCTGCACAACCGTATCCGCATCCGCGGGGACGCACCGGACATTCAACAGGCTCCTGATTGACGCTCGCCGATCGGGATGGTAGCGTCAGGGCAAAGGTTGACGCCAGCCAGTATACTGAATCCGGCGGCGATAGGTCAGACCATTGCCCCCCCGGAGCCCCAGATGCTGAAGAAAGAGCAAAGCGACCTCCTGACCCTGACCGGCCCGGGCACGCCGATGGGCCGGATGTTCCGCAGCTACTGGCTGCCGGCGCTCCTGGCGCAGGAGCTGCCCGGGAACGAGTGCCCGCCCGTGCGGGTGAAGCTGCTGTCGGAGCGCCTGCTGGCCTTCCGCGACACGAACGGCCGGTACGGGCTGATCGACGAGTTCTGCGCGCACCGCGGGGTCTCGCTGTGGTTCGCGCGCAATGAGGAATGCGGGCTGCGCTGCCCGTATCACGGATGGAAATACGACGTCACCGGCCAGTGCCTGGACGTCCCCTCGGAGCCCGAGGCCTCCGGCTTCGCGGGCAAGATCAAGCTGAAGTCCTACCCGCTGGTCGAGCGCGGCGGGGTGCTCTGGACCTACATGGGCGCGCCCGAGACCCAGCCGCCCCTGCCCGAATGGGAATTCATCACCGTGCCGCCGGCGCAGACCTTCACGTCGAAGCGGATCCAGGAATCCAACTGGCTCCAGGCCATGGAAGGGGGCATTGACTCGAGCCACGTCTCGTTCCTGCACCGCGGCGACCTCAACTCCGACCCGTTGTTCAAGGGGGCCAAGGGGAATCAGTACAACCTGAGCGACTCGCGTCCGGTGTTCGAGGTCGTGGAGAGCCCGGGCGGCCTGTACATCGGCGCCCGCCGGAATGCGGAAGCGGGCCAGTACTACTGGCGGATCACGCAGTGGGTCATGCCGTCGTTCACCATGATCGCCCCGCGCGGCAATCACTCCGTCCACGGCCACTTCTGGATCCCGATCGATGACGAGGCCTGCTGGGCGTGGAGCTTCGACTATCACCCCATCCGCGAGCTGACCGCGGCCGAGGTCGCCGCGATGCAGGACGGCAAAGGCATTCACGTGCGGTGCGAGCCGGGGACCTACCGGCCGGTCGCGAACAAGGACAACGACTACCTCATGGACCGGGCCGCGCAGAAAACCGGTCGGACCTACAGCGGCGTCGAGGGGATCGGCATGCAGGACGCGTCGCTGCAGGAGAGCATGGGGCCGATCGTCGATCGCACGAAGGAGAACCTGGTCTCGACCGACAACGGCATCATCATGGCGCGCCACCGGCTCCTGCGCGCCGTCAAGGCGCTCGTCGAGAAGGGCGTCCCGCCGCCGGGCATCGCCGGCGAGCACCAGAAGGTCCGGTCGGCCGCCATCGTGCTCCCGCCGGATCAGCCCTTCAAGGAAGGCGCGCGCGAGGCCCTGATCGCCAAGCCGGCGGTCGCGCCCGCGTCCGTCTAGGCGCGGGACGCGCGTGCTCAGCGAATCAGCCCGCATGACGTCGTCCGCGGAGCTGCGGTTCCGTGTCCAGGCCCCGAACTCGACGGGCCGTGCGACGGCCATCATCGCGCTCGACGCGGCCAGCGAGACCGTCGTGCGGCGTCTCTCGACGCTCCCCTGGAACCACGCGACGTTTCTCAAGGCCCTGGACGATCCGCCTGGCGCCGAGCCGGCCGGCGGCGAATGGGTCGCCGACCTCGCCGGTCAGCCGAGCCGCGTGCAGGACGAGGTCAACGCCTCGGACCAGGTGATCCTGGTGGCCGCCGCGGGTGGCCGGGCGCGCGCCGCGGCGACGATCGGCCGCGCGTGCAGCCTCAAGCGCGTCACGACGACGGCCCTCATCGTCGGGGCGTCCGCCGCCTCCGACAGCGATCTGTCGAAGACGCTGGCGCAGTTGCGCCCCTGGTCGCTGATGGTTGTCATCGCCAATACCGATGACTACGTGGCCGACATGATGGCCGCGCTGCGCGTCTAGGCTGCGCGTGCAGGACGCCTCGCGGCACATCCTCGTGATCGGCGGCGGTCCCGCGGGAACGTTCGCGGCGCTCGCGGCGAAGACGCAGGATCCGGCCGCCGCCGTGGTCCTCCTGACAGACGAATCGTGCGAGCCGTACGAAAAGCCCCCGCTGTCGAAGGGAGTCCTCCTCGGCAAGGTGCGGCCGGCCGACGCGCCCATTGCCGGCCCGGGGGGCATCGCCGCGCGCGAGGTCGTGCTCGAAGTCCGCGCGCGCTGCCGTGCGATCGATCGCGAGGAGAAGACGGTCATCCTGGAGGACGGCCGGCGACTCCCCTACGACGCCCTCGTCATCGCGACGGGCTCGCTCGTGCGCGAACTGCCCCAGCTGCCGGCCGGCATGCCGCGCGTGCACTACCTGCGCACCGAAGCCGACGCGCACGCGCTGAAGGGCGCGCTGACCCACGGCTCGCACCTGCTGGTCGTCGGCGGCGGCCTCATCGGCCTCGAAGTGGCCGCGTCGGCCGCTGAACTGGGGATCAGGGTCACCGTCCTCGAAATCGCGCCACGGATCCTCGCCAGGGTGTGCGACGAGGAGACTGCCGGCATCGTGGAGGCCGCGCACCGCCGTCACGGGGTCGATCTCCGTCTCGGCTGCGGCATCGTCTCGGCCGCCGCAGGCGTCGACGGCCGGATCGCCGTGCGGCTGACCTCAGGCGAAGGGCTGACCGCCGACCTGGTCGTCGTCGGCACCGTCGACGGCCGGATCGCCGTGCGGCTGACCTCAGGCGAAGGGCTGACCGCCGACCTGGTCGTCGTCGGCACCGGCGCGAGGCCGAACGACCAGCTCGCCGCCGGCGCAGGGCTCGCGATCGACGACGGCGTCGTCGTGGACGAATACTGCCGGACGTCCGATCCGGCAATCTTCGCGGCGGGCGACGTGGTGCGGTTTCCCGGGCCGCACGGGCCCGTCCGCCTGGAGAACTGGCGCCACGCGCAGGACCAGGGGGGGATCGCGGGCCGCAACGCCGCCGGCGCGCGGGAGGCCTATCGGACCGTGCCCTCGTTCTGGTCCGAGCAGTACGATCTCTACATCCAGGGCGTCGGCTGGCCGGTGGCCGGCAGCGAACGGGTCCGCCGGCCGCTGCCCGGCCACGCCGTCCTGGCGTTCGACATCAGCGAGGGGCGGGTTGTTGCCGCGATGGGGATCAACGTGCAGCGCGATCTCGCCGCCGTGCGGCGGCTCATCGAGCGGCGCGTGCCCGTGGACGCGGCCGCCCTCGCGGATCCCGCGCAGCCGCTCGCGGCGATGCTCAAGCGCTGAGGCCGCGACCGAGCTTCGTCCGGCAGGCGTCGAGCACGGCATAGGATCGCACGGGCGCCGTCATCAGGAACCGGTACCCCTCTGTCAACACCTTCTCCATGTTGTGCGCTTCGACGTGGGGATGGCCGCAGGGTACGTTGGCTTCCTGGCAGATCCGCCGGATCGCCGCCATGGCTTCCACCACCGCCGGATGTTCGTACTGGCGCGGATATCCGAGGTTCTGCGAGAGGTCCCCCTCGCCGATGAGGACGACGCCGATGCCCGGAACCTCCTTGAGCATGCGCGCGAGGTTATCGATGGCCTTCACCTCTTCGCACATGACGATCACCAGGATCTCTCCATGGGGATTCAGCGGCCAGACGTCGGCCTTCGCATAGTACTCCTGCTGGGGCAGGCCCCAGTAGCGGGCCGCGGTCATCGGGGCGTCCCCGCGCTGCCCTTCGGGCTCGAAGGCGGACGCCGATTTCGGACGGGGGTACCGGCAGGCGGCCACCGCGTTGTACGCCTCCTCCACGGTGCTGATGTGCGGCCACACCAGGCCGTATGCGCCGATGTCGAGCACCTGCTTGGCGATTTCCGGCTTCGCCTGCTTCTTGTACATCAGGATGAAGGTGGCGCCGGAGATCGGCCAGCTATCCTTGCCCGGCTGATCGGTCAGCAACAGGTAGTAGCCCGGCGCACAGCGCGATGGCCCCTTCCACCGTTGGAGGGGAGACGAAGGTCGCAATCGGGGTCTTCCCCTGCTCGAGCGCGCTGATGACACTGTTCAACCGGAGGGCGGATGCCATTCGTAACTCCTTGTGCGTCTTTTTCGTTGGGAAGACTAACAGGTTTGTTCAAGACGTGGCCGCAGTCGATAAAATGAGGCGATGACTGACAAGGGCGCGTTGACGCATGCAGGGATTCGCAAGTGGGTGGACGAAGTCGCGGCCATGACGCGCCCCGACCGCATTCTCGTCTGCGACGGTTCCGAGGCCGAGCGAGATGATCTGATCACGGAAAGCCTCGCCACCGGCGAGTTGATCGAGCTGAATCAGCACAAGATGCCCGGCTGCTACCTGCACCGGAGCGCGACGCACGACGTGGCCCGCACCGAACATCTGACCTTCGTCTGCACGGCGCGGAAAGACGACGCCGGTCCCAATAACAACTGGATGGCCCCGGCCGACGCGACGATCCGGCTGACGCCGCTCTTCACCGGATCCATGAAGGGCCGGACGATGTACGTCGTCCCGTTCCTGATGGGCCCGCCGGGATCCCGCTTTTCCAAGGTCGGCGTCGAGATCACCGACAGCAAGTACGTCGTGCTGAGCATGCGGATCATGACGCGCGTGGGGCAGCCGGCGCTGGCGCATCTCGGCGCCTCCGACGATTTCACGCGGTGCCTGCACTCGCTCGGCGACCTGAGCCCCGAGCGGCGCTTCATCATGCACTTCCCCGAGAGAAACACCGTGTGGTCGATCGGCTCGGGTTACGGCGGCAACGCGCTGCTCGGCAAGAAGTGCCTGGCCCTCCGCCTCGCGAGCTGGCTCGCCAGGAAGGAAGGGTGGCTGGCGGAGCACATGCTGATCCTCGGCCTCGAGGACCCGCAGCAGAAGGTGCACTACGTGGCGGGCGCCTTTCCGTCGGCCTGCGGCAAGACCAATCTGGCCATGCTCGTGCCTCCGAAGGCGCTGCCCGGATGGAAGGCGACGACGGTCGGCGACGACATCGCGTGGCTGCGTCCCGGCGCGGACGGACGGCTTTGGGCGGTGAACCCGGAATTCGGCTTCTTCGGCGTCGTGCCCGGCACGAGCCGGAGGACGAACCCTACGGCTTTCGACATGATCCAGAGCAACACGATCTTCACGAGTGCGCCTCGTTGTCGCCGGAGTTCGACAACCCGAACGGCGTGCCGATCGACGCGATTCTCTTCGGGGCGCGGCGGCAGCGGCGGATTCCGCTGGTGTATGAAGGACGGAACTGGCAGCACGGCACGTTCCTCGGCGCGACGCTGTCGTCCGAGACGACCGCCGCCGCGACCGGCAAGGTCGGCGTCCTGCGACGCGACCCGATGGCGATGTGGCCGTTCTGCGGCTACAACATGGGGGACTATTTCCAGCACTGGCTCGACGTGGGCGCCGGGCTGGCGCATCCGCCGAGGATTTTTCGCGTGAACTGGTTCCGCACCGGCGAAGCCGGGCGCTTCCTCTGGCCGGGCTTCGGCGACAACGTGCGCGTGCTGAAGTGGATCCTCGAACGGTGCGAGGGACGCGGCCAGGCGGTGGAGACCGTCATCGGCCCGGTGCCGACGCCCGACGCCATCGATCGCACCGGGTTGACCATTTCGGACACCGACATGATGGATCTGCTGAAGGTGGATCCGGCCGAATGGGTCGAAGCGATTGCCGGGCAGGAGGAGCTGCTGCAGATGTTCGGCGATCGCATGCCGAAGGAGCTGCGCGCCGAGCACGACGATCTCGCGCGCCGGATCGACGCCGCCATCACGCCGGCCGACATGATCGGACGGGAAGGTGGGGAGTAGGTTTTTGCGACTAAGATATCCCGCGTGGTCAGCGCTCGCCGCCGCATTCGCGACTTGGTGCTCGTTCTCGGCGTCTCGACAGTCCTGACGTCATTCATCTACTCGCCGACCATCTATTACGGCTTTTACTACGACGATTACCACTTCGTTCGCCCGTACACGGCTCACGAGGTGCTCTCGTCGTTTGACGGGCCGTGGGACGCATCCGGCATTGAAACGGCGTACTATCGGCCACTAACCATCTGCCTTTACGCAGTTCGCTTCGCGGCGCTTGGCCTGAATGCGCGCGCACATCACATCATGAGCCTGGTCATGTTCGGTGCGGCCGCCGCGCTGTTCGCCGTCTTCGTGTCGCTCATCACCGGTTCGCGCACCGCCGGCCTGCTCGGCGCGGGAGTGTTCATCGTCCACCCGGGGATGCCGTATGCGGCCATCGCCTGGATAACGAACCAGATGCACCTCGCGCAGATGATCGTCGTGCTGACGGCGCTGAACTGCTGGTTCGCCGTTCGCCACAGGAGCCCGCAGTGGTGGATGCCGCTGCTCGCGTTCCAGGCGGAACCAGATGCACCTCGCGCAGATGATCGTCGTGCTGACGGCGCTGAACTGCTGGTTCGCCGTTCGCCACAGGAGCCCGCAGTGGTGGATGCTGCTGCTCGCGTTCCAGGCGGCCGCCTTCCTGATCAAGGAAGACGGCATCATGCTTATCCCGGCGATCGTCGTGCTCCACCTCCTGCGGAAGTATTTCGTGGAGCGCGACCTGCCGCACGTGCCTTTGCCGTTTCTCACGGCCGCCGCCGTGCTCGGCGGCAGCCTGTTCATGCTGCGCTCGACGGCGCTACACGGCTTCCCGTCGCATCGATTGCCGTCCTTCGACCAGGCGTGGACGAACTGGAGCAGCGGCTTCGGCGTATTCAGACTGGTGCCGGCGAAGCGCCCGTGGCAGCTCACGGCCAGCTGGTTCGTGACACTCGCACCGGTCACGGCGCTGGTCGCGTGGCGCCGCGCGCCGCGGGAGGTGCGCTTCGCGATGGTCGCGTCGCTGGCGCTGGCGGCGCTCTTCGACCTGCCATTCGTCTTTCTCATCAAACCCGAACAGGTGTATCTCATCACCGCCGGCGCCGCGCTGCTGATCGCGGCATCCCTGACCGCAGTGCTGGGCGCGTTTGCACGGCAGCGTCTGCTGCAGATCGCCGTCGTCGCGATCGCCGTCGGCGGCCTCGCCGCGATGGCCGCGGTCGCGCGGAACATCGCGCGCGATTTCGACCCCTACGGGCCTATCGTGCTGCGCACGGATCGCATTGTCGAGGAATGGGCCGCCGTTCCGCTGGAATTGCGCGAGTATCTGGCGTCGAAGCGGACGTCGGATCCTGCCGACCGTCCGGATCCCGATCCGTCGCGGGCGTTGCCCGTCGTCGCGTTCGGCCTGCACGGACGCGAGCGGAGCCCCGACGGGATTCCACTTCGGTGGATGGCCGGCGCTACGGCAGACGTTTTCGTGCGCCGCGGGACCAGGCTGGTGTCGTTTTCCGCGCGGCACGAGCGCGGCGCGTTTCGCGAACCGGCGCACGTCCGGATCGAGGCGGACGGGCGGACTGTCACGGACACGATGCTCGACGACGGGAGGTGGCATCGCTTCGACATCCCGCTGCCCCAGCGAGCCTGGATGGGCCTGAGCGGCATGCACCGGATCCGCGTTTCGATCGATCACGCCTGGGTGCCGGCGAAGATCATCCCGGGCTCCGGCGACGGCCGGACGCTCGGACTTCAAATCGGCGTCGTCGAGACGCGCTGACCGGACGCAGCGACACGACTCTGATGGCCCCTACGGAGACAATTTCACAATCCGAATCGGCGGGCCCCAACGCTGGGGAGTCGGCGTGATCTGGAAAACGGTCGGTCCGGCG
>Ga0209647_1004221_pt1 | contig 10887 bp, 9 predicted proteins | sample GraSoi_2013_60cm_FD_185827 | JGI IMG/M metagenome (GOLD analysis project Ga0209647, IMG submission 185827) | Grasslands soil microbial communities from the Angelo Coastal Reserve, California, USA - Sample 9_17_2013_60cm (SPAdes) (version 2) | ecosystem: Environmental > Terrestrial > Soil >...
CCGCCACTGCGCATCGGGGCTCGCGGCGGTGCAGAGCGCCGCGGCGTCGGTCATCGCGGGCATGGACCGCGTTGTCGTCGCCGGCGGCGTGCAGTCGAGCTCGACCGCCCCCACGACTCGGCGGCGCGTTCCCGGGACCGACGATTGGGAGGAGAACTGGCTCGCGCCCAGCCACCGGGAGACGCCCGACGCCCCGATCGCGGATATGACAATCACGGTCGGCTGGAACCCGGCGGTCAAGGCCGGCATCACCCGGGAGGAGATGGACGCGTGGGCGCTCCGCTCCCACCAGCGAGCCGTCGCCGGGATCGACGCCGGAAGCTTCACCGCCGAGATCTTCCCCATCGAGGTCACCCGCCGCGACGGGTCGCGGTTCACGTTCGCGGTCGACGAGCATCCCAGGCGGGACAGCAGCATGGAGAAGCTCGCGTCACTGAAGCCGCTGCACCCCGAGATCGAGGGCTTCAGCATCACCGCCGGCAACTCGTCGGGCCGGAATGACGGAGCGGCGGCGGTGGTCGTCACCGACCGGTCCTTCGCGGACTCCCGCGGGCTCGAGCCACTCGCGGTGGTCCGGGCGTGGGCGTCCGCCGGCGTGCCGCCGGCCGAGACCGGCCTGGCGCCCTCGATCGCCATCACGAAGGCGCTCGCCCGGGCCGGCCTGTCCATCGCGGACGTCTCCCTCTGGGAGATCAACGAGGCCTTCGCCTCGGTGGCCGTCGCCGCCACCCGGGCGCTCGGGCTCGACGAGGATACCGTGAACGTCCTCGGCAGCGGTTGCAGCCTGGGACATCCCGTCGCGATGACCGGGGCCCGGATGGTGCTGACGCTCACCCACGAACTGCGCCGTCGCGGCGGCGGTGTCGGCGTGGCCGCCATGTGCGCCGGGGGCGGGATGGCCACCGCCCTCGTGCTCGACGTGCCAGCCCCGGCATAACGCCCGCCGGCCGCCTCCTACCTGTCGTCCAGGGTTGTGAGCAGCAGGTGAGTGTCCTGCTGGAACACCCTGATCTCGGATACGAGCCCGTCGGAGATGGAGAACAGCTCGACGACGTCGACCGTTGCCGAGCGGCCCGATACCCGGGCCGTCCACGTCTGCGTCGTCACCTGCACCACGGACTCGCCGCAGCCGACTATCCGGGGATTCCCGACGGACCGCTCCCAGAAACGCGCGAAGATGGCGCCCATCGCGGCCACGCCATCATGACCGCTGTGCCAGCCGCCGTGCGGCAGTGACGCTGGCTGCTCAATGCGAATGTCGGGATGAAATAGCCGGAACGCCCCTTCGGCATCACCCACGCGAAAACGACGGCTCAGTTCGGTGACGATCCCTACGCCCTCGCTCGTGTGACCACCCGCCCGCCTTCCCCATCGCGCTTCACGCCCCTTGACCTCCGCGGTCGCTGCACCGCCTGGTTGGGCGGGAAGAAGCCCCTGAGGGTGCCCTCACTGATCAAGGCCACGGCACGGTCGCGATCGAATTGCTTGTTGTGCTGGCTCTCGAGCGCCATGATGAGCGCAATACCCATCACCGCGCGGGCTGAGATGTCCGGCGACTCGAACGGGAAACCGTACCGGTCCTCGACCTCGCGCCACGCCTCGGCCAGCCGGTCCATGGCAACTGCGAAATTCTCCCGGTAGAAGCGCCGGGCTACCTGAGGATCTCCGAAGAGCACCAGGCCGAGCAGCGGGAGTACCTGTTTCAACGTCGAGATCAGCTGCCGGTAAAGGCCCATCGTGGTCTCGAGCTGACGCTCCGGCGTGAGCGGCTGATCCCGGTCAACGACTGCCGCCGCGGCAACGAGATCGTCGACGGCCTTCTTGAGTGGCTCGACAACGGCCTCGAAGAACAACTGATCCTTGCTCTCGAAGTGGCGGTAAATCACGCCCTCGCTGATACCGCTGTGCTCGGCGATCACCTTTATCGTCGTGCCGTTCATGTCGCCGGTCTCGGTGAACGCACGCCTCGCGGCAGCCAGGATCGAGCTCTTCCTCTCCTCGGCCGTGAGCCGCCGGCGCACGGGTGGCGCGTCGCCGGCCGGATTGGTAGCCGCCTTAGGCACGAGGTGTCCTCGCTTCCTGGGTACCGGGTACGGTGAGTGTGCACATACTTCTATGCTAGACCGGTGCACGGTCGGCCACAGCCGTACCGTGGCGCGGGAGACCTCATCGGCGCCCGGACAGGCTGCTGGATCTCACAGCGGGCAGCGACTGCCCTGCCTGGCCTTGGGCCGGTACCCGGCCCCTGCTCATGAACTTCCATGGCGGATCACCCGTCAGCTGCGCAGGAGCCGGCCCGGCGCGACGTCCGGGACGTCTTGGCCGGCCACCCGCGTCGCCACGCCGTTCACCCAGGTGTACTCGACGCCCGTGCTCCGCGCGATCAGCCGGTCGCTGCCCCCGGGCTGGTCGTGGACGCGCTCCACGGGCGCCGCGCCGACCGTGTCCGGATCGAAGGCCACCAGGTCGGCGTGAAACCCCTCACGCACCAGCCCACGGTCGGCGAGCCGGAACGCGCGGTGCGGATGGCCCGTCAGCCGCCACACGGCGTCCTCGACCGAGAGGATGCGGCGTTCCCTGACCCAGTGGCCGAGAAGGTAGGTCGAGAAGCAGGCGTCGCAAAGCTGGGTGGCGTGTGCGCCGGCGTCGGAGAGGCCGAGCAGGGCGCGCTTGTCGGCAAGAACCTGGCCGAGCTCGGTGTTGCCGTCGTTATCCATCACGACCCGGAAACGTGTGGCCAGGCTGTCGTCCAGCGCCAGGTCGATCATCAGGTCAAACGGGGTCGTGTCCCGCGCCGATGCGAGCCGGTCGAGCGGGATGCCGACGAGGTCACAGTGGACCTGTGTCTCCTGCACCGACATCCTCGGCCACCGGTGCTCCCAGCGGGCGAGCGTCGGGTTGCGAGCGCGGTCACGCCACTGCGGTTCGCTGTAGACGGCGGCTCGCTCCGCCCGGGGGCGGGCGAGCACCTCCTTCCACTCGTCGACTTCGGCCAGCGGCGCCGGCTCGGTCAGGGTGACCTGCATCACGATCTCGCGGCAGGCCACCTGCGGATAAACCTCGCCCGGGAGTGCTGACGCCCGTTCGATCGTGCGTAGTGCAGCACCTGGCCGCTCGGACCGGGCGAGCAGCGCCGTCCAGGTCACCGGGATGCCGAACCGCACCGCCATCTGCGAGAACTGCTCGATGAACAGGCCAGGTCCGGCCGTCGCCTGCACGACGCCCTGGCCCACCTCGCCGAGGACCGAGGCGAGGGCGAAGACCTCGTCGGTTTCGGCGAACCGGCTCGGCACCGGCCGGCCGAACGCGCCCTGGTGCGAAGCCGACCGGGAGGTGGACAGGCCGATAGCGCCGGCGCTCATCGCCTCGCGCACCAGCTCGCGCATCGTGTCCAGCTCGTCGGCGGTCGCCGGCCGCTCGTCGCCGCCCAGCACGAACAGGCGGAGAGGTGAGTGGCCGATGAAGGCGCCGACGTTGAGGCGCTTGCGCCGGCTCTCCAGCGTCGCGAGGTAGTCCGGAAACGTCTCGAACGACCAGTCGATTCCCGCGTTCAGCGCCTCGATCGACATCCCCTCGACGTTCTCGAGGGTGCGGACGATAGTGTCCCGGTGCTCCGGGCGGGTCGGCGCAACCCCGAACCCGCAGTTGCCCATGACGACGCTCGTCACCCCGTGCCAGCTCGATGGCGTCAGGTCGCCGTCCCACAGGATCTGCGCGTCGTAGTGCGTGTGGACGTCGATGAAGCCCGGCGCCAGCATCAGGCCGTCCAGGTCGACCACCTCGGCCGCCCCCGCGGCCAGCTCGCCTGGCGGACGCACAGCCACGATCCGGTTGCCGGCCACCGCCACGTCGGCCGCGCGGGATGGCGCGCCCGTGCCGTCGACCAGCCTGCCGCCCCGCAGCAGCACATCCATGAGGCCTCCCATCAGCCGGCCGGTGCGCCGTCGACCGGCGTGAACGGACTGTCGAACCCCGCCCATGAGCAGTGGCGTGACGGTCAGGACGTCGGCACCAGGAACTCCCACGGCCGCTCGGCCACTACGGTCACGTGCCGAGCCTAAGTGAGTGAAGACACACTTTCAATAGAGCCTGGCGCGCGGAGGAAGCTGCGGCGCCGTAACACGGCCACAACGCAGGCATAACGCGCGGTGCGCGGCCAGCGCGGCTAGCACGCATTCCTCGGCAAACGACATGACCCTCAGGTGATAGGCCAGGGCGGTCAGCCCGAGGCTCAGGTTGTGGCCGCCGCCAGCCTGCTCCTCGACAACGACCCGGGGGGAGGCGGTGAACAGGGCCGCGACGTCGGCGAGCGCCGCGGAGCCGGATCGCCACACCGTCTCGTGATCGCCGAGGCTGTAGCGAACCGGGATGCGCACCCGGGCGGCGAGCGCGGGGAAGTCGCGCGGCCAGCGCCGCACCTCCTCGCCTTCATAGCCGGGAGTGGGGGAGTACAGCCCGGAGGCGGAGCCGGCCGGGTACAGGTGGTCCGGTCCCCGGATCATGTCGCGCATCGCGGTTCCCGTCACGGCTCGGCCCGCGCCGTCCAGCATCCTGGCCCGCAGGAGCGCCGCCGCACGGGGCTGGTACTGCTGCCCGATGCCGGATATCTCCAGGCCCAGCAGGTCCGTCCTGCGCTCATCGGCTGCCATGCGCACCGCGAGGATGCAGCCCATCGAGTGCGCCATCAGGAACACGCCGGCCCCCCGGCGGCGCGCCGCGAGCAGGTGGTCCACCGCCCCATAGGCAAGATCGACCCGCTGGATGGCGGACGTTATCCGGTCCGTGTACGGAGCGGAACGGCCGTACCCCGGCCGGTCGAGGGCGATGACGGTGAACCCGAGTGCCGCGCCGGCCCGCAGCAGGGAGAGCCGGGGCTGGCTCGGGGCGTCGAAGTACGCAGACGTCATCGCGCCGCCGTGCAGGGCGACGATGACGGCCCGGGGGTGTGGAACGTCGGCCAGCAACGCCGACATGGGGATGCCGTCGACGTCTACGACGTGGACGTTGGTGAGATCTCCTCCGGCGGGTGCCGGGCCGGCCACATCATCTCCTCAGCTGGTGGAACCGATATCAGCACCCGCCTTGCGGACGGTGACCGGTTCGGCGAGGCGCTGGGAATCGCAGACCTGCTGCAGGGTGTCGATGGTCTCGTCGAGCCCGGGGCCGAGCCGCGGGCCGGGGGTGAAGGTCGCCGGGAGGTGCTGCATGCCGTTGATGACGCCGACGGTCTCGTAGTGGACCGCTCCGGCGGGGTCGCAGCGGTAGTCGGGCATGCGGTCGAGCACGGCGGTGATCATCCGCTTGAACACCATGCGGGCCACGTTGGAGCCGATGCAGCGGTGGATGCCGAGACCGAAGCTGTGGTGGCGGTTGCCCGTGCGGGCCAGGTCGATCTCGTTGGGGTCAGGGAACACCGAGGGGTCGCGGTTCGCCATGGCCCACGACAGCCACAGCCGCTCGCCCTCCTTGAACCGGGTGCCCACCAGCTCGCAGTCCGCGGAGATCGTCCGCCCGTCGCCGGCCGCCGGCGTGTAGAACCGCAGGAACTCCTCGGTCGCGGAGTCCAGCAGGGTGTCCCGCTCCCGGCTGAGCCGTTCGCGCTCCTGCGGATGCTCGGACAGCCACTCCAGCGCGTGCGCGGTCAGCGCCGTGGTCGTGTCGAACCCGCCGCCGATGATCAGGGCCATCACCCCGAGCAGCTCCATGTCGGGCGGGGTCTTGCCGTTGATCTTCGCCCGGGCGAGCGCGTCCACCACGCCCGGCCTGGGGTTCTCCCGGATGTGCGTGAACTGGGCGAACAGGTCCTGGAACATCTCGATCTGACCCTGCCGCACCCGCGGCATATCGGGCGAGTCCGGCGGCGTGTATACGCTCGCGTGGGCCGGCTCACAGTAGATGGTCCAGTTCTTCAGCGGGATGCCCATCATGGCCAGGGTGAGCACGGCCGGCACCACGTTGGCCAGGTCGTCGACGAAGTCGATCCGCCCGGTTTCGATCTTCTCGTCGAGCGAGGCGCGGACCAGTTCCTCCACCACAGGGACCCAGCGGCTGACGGCGGCCGGGGACAGGTAGGGGTTGAGCACCTGACGGTAGTGACGCTGCTCGGGCGGGTCCATCTCCAGGAACCCGCCCTGGAACTTCATATCCTCGGGGGTGGGGATGGTGATGCCCTGGTAGCCGCGCCGCACGCCCTCGACGTCGTGGTCGTTGGAGAGGTACTCGGCGGAGCGGGCGATATCGAAGACCTCCCGGTTGCCGGCCGCGACCCAGTGGCCGCCGTAGGTGTCAGACCAGGCCAGGGGGCACTTGGCGTGCATCTCCTGGGTGATCGCCTCGAACCGGTGGCGGTAGTCCGGCATGTGCCGGTCGAAGTGGTACCGGTTCTTCTGGCGGCCGGCATCGTCAAGGACTTCTTCTGCGCTCACGCCGTTCTTCTCCTTGCGCTTACGGGGCCTGGCTGGTCAGCGGCACATAGGTCAGGTAATGGAGATGGCCTGCTCTGGACAGGAGCGGATGGCCTCTCTTACCCGGGCCTCCTGGTCGGCCGGGACCTCCTCGCTGATGGGCGAGGAATGGCCGTCGATCTCATCGAGCTGGAACACCTTGGGGGCGATCATGGAGCAGAGCGTGTGCCCCTGGCAGCGCTCCGGATCGACGTGAACCTTCATGGCTGTCTCCCTTCTCTACAGATGGAAGTCGTACCACTTGAGGTAGCCGCCGGCGTCCACCCGGAGCTGCATGCCGGTGATGTAGCGGGCCTCGTCAGAAGCCAGGAACAGGACGGCGTTGCTGATGTCCACGGGCTCGATGTAGGGGATCGGCATGCTTTGCTGCACCGGGAAGGCCAGCTCCGCGTCCTGGCGGGTGGGGTTCTCCAGGTCCGGCCGGAACGCCTTGTACATCGGCTCGCTGAACAGCATGTCCGTGGCGACGTTGGTGGGTGCACCACGTTCGCCCGGATCTTCCGCGGCGCCAGCTCGCGCGCCAGGTCATGCACGTACTGCGACAGCATCCGCTTGGCGACCATGTACCCGACGCCGCCGGGGTCCGTCCCCACCTGCTGCATGGGCAGCGCGTTGATGTACGCCGCGGTCGAGCCGGTCGCGATGACCGACGCACCCTCGCCCAGGTGTGGCAGCGCCACGTGAATCGCGTTGATCGTCCCGACCAGGTTGGTGTCCAGCACGTCGGTCCAGGCCTGCAGCGGCGGCTCGCCCTGCATCGCGGCGATCCCCGCCTGCGCCACCACGATGTCCAGCCGGCCCAGCTCGGCTAGGCCCGACTCCAGCGCCTCGCCGAGCTGCGCCCGCTCGCGCACGTCGGCCTGCACCGCCACGATGCGCCGGTCCAGCCCTTCCACCAGGCGGACCGTCTCCTTCAGATCGTCCGGCCCGGCGAGCGGGTACTTGATCGACTCGATGTCGTGGCACAGGTCGACCGCGATGATGTCGGCGCCCTCCTGCGCCAGCCGCACCGCGTGACTGCGGCCCTGACCCCGCGCCGCGCCCGTGATGAAGGCGACCTTGCCCTGAACACGTCCCATTGGTGAAGTCCCTTCTTGATCTGACTGCCCTGAGCGTGACCCGGTCAGGGTCACGTGTTCCGCCCGCCGTTCACGCCCAGGATCTGCCCGGTGATGTAGCCGGCCTCCTCCGAGACCAGGAACGCGCAGGCCGCGGCGATGTCCTCGGGCCGGCCGACGCGGCGAACGGGCGTCCGCTGAATGTGCTCATCGATCGTGCCGCCGAGCAGCTGGCGCGCCTCGGCCTGGCGCAGCATCGGGGTGTCGATGAAGCCGGGCGGTACCGCGTTGACGGTGATGCCGGACGGGCCGAGCTCCAGGGCCAGCGCCTTGGTCAGCCCGTTGACCGCCGACTTGGCGGCCACGTAGTGCGCCATGAACTGCTGGCCCGACTGCGCGCTCGAGGAGGAGATGTTGACGATCCGCCCCCAGCCCGCATCGAGCATGTCCGGGAGCACGGCCTGGATGCAGTGGAAGACGCCGTTCAGGTTGACGTCCATCACCTGCTGCCAGGCCGCGAACGTCAAGTTGGTGAAGCGCTTGAACCCGTCCCGGCCGGCCGCGTTGACCAGGATGGTGACCGGGCCCAGCCGTTCCCTGACGGCAGCCAGCGCCGCATCGACCTGGGCCCGGTCCGTCACGTCGGCCGTCTGTGCGAAAGCCGTACCGGACGGGTTGAGATCGAGCGTGGCGACGTGGTAGCCATCGGCGCTCAGCCGCTCGGCGATGGCCAGGCCGATGCCAGAGCCGCCGCCAGTGACCACGGCGGTCTTCACGAGAAGGCCTCGTCGCCCACGGTCGTCGTCCGGTGGTGGGTCGCCATGGAAGTCTCCCTTCCGATATGAGAGAATACTACTCTCGGTAAATCCTCCGGAAGACCCTGCTCGGAGAGGAGACGGGATGCGACTTCAGGACGAGGCGGCGACCGGCACAGGTGATGGGCAGGGCGCCGGTCAGAGCGGCGCCCCCACGCCGGCCGCCGCGAAGCGCCTGCTCATCGACGGGCGGCTGGTCGGGGCCGGGCGGACGTTCCCCTCGCTCAATCCGGCCACGGGCGAAGTACTCGGCCAGGCCCCGGACGCGACGGCCGCTGACGCCGAAGCCAGCGTCGCGGCCGCCCGTCGCGCCTTCGACACCACGGGCTGGCCGACCGATATCGAATTGCGCATCAGGTGCCTCAACCAGCTCCATCAGGCGCTGACCGAGCACAAGGAAGAGCTGCGCGAGCTGACGATCGCCGAGGTCGGCGCACCCCGCATGATCACCTATGGGGCACAGCTCGACGAGCCCATCGGGATCGTCCGCTACTACGCCGACCTGCTCGGCAGCTATCCGATGACCGAGGACCTCGGCGAGATCGAGAGCCGGGGCCGGCGCCATCATCGCTGGGTGGAGAAGGAGGCCGCGGGCGTCGTGGCCGCGATCATCGGGTACAACTACCCGACCCAGCTCGCGCTGGCCAAGCTCGCTCCCGCGCTCGCGGCCGGCTGCACGGTGGTCCTCAAGGGCGCTCCGGACGTGCCGCTGATCACGCTGGCGCTGGGCGAGCTGATCGCTAACTACACCGACATCCCGCCCGGCGTGGTCAATGTCCTGGCCTCGTCAGAGGTGGCCGTGGGTGAGGTGCTCACCAGCCATCCGGGCGTGGACATGATCACCTTCACGGGCTCGACGGCGACCGGCCGCCGGGTCATGGAAGCGGCGAGCCGCACCCTGAAGCGAGTCTTCCTGGAGCTCGGCGGCAAGTCAGCCTTGGTCGTGCTCGACGACGCCGACTTCGCCACCGCGGCCATGGTCGCCGCCTTCATGGTCTGCTCGCACGCAGGGCAGGGCTGCGCGATCGCCTCTCGCATGCTGGTGCCGAGGCAGCAGCACGACGCGATCGTCGAGCAGGTCGCGGACATGATGGGCCGGGTGACCTTCGGTGATCCCACCGACCCGAAGACCTACATGGGGCCGCTGATCAGCGAACGGCAGCGGGACAAGGCGGACGGCCTGGTCCAGCGGGCCGTGGCCGCGGGCGCGACGCTGGTGACGGGGGGCAAGAAGGTGGATCCCGGCTTCTTCTACACCCCGACCCTGCTCACCGGGGTGGATCCAGACAGTGAGATCGCGCAGGAAGAGGTGTTCGGCCCGGTGCTCGCGGTCATCGGATACGACGGCGATGCCGACGCCGTGCGGATCGCCAACAATTCCATCTATGGGCTGTCTGGCGCTGTGTACGGCGGCGACGAGGAGCGGGCCATCGCGGTAGCCAGGAGAATCCGTACCGGTACCTTCAGTATCAACGGCGGTGCCTGGTTCGGTCCCGACGCGCCGTTCGGCGGGTACAAGCAGTCGGGCATCGGCCGGGAGATGGGTGTGCCCGGATTGGAGGAGTTCCTGGAGCGCAAGACCCTGGCGGCGGTGGTCACATGAGCGAGCCAGAGGGCAGTGAATCAGAATGGGGAGGCGGGTGGGGCCCCCGAGGCGAAGCGGGGTGCACGATGGAGCGCCCCGGGCCGGGGCGGGAGACGCATCATGAAGCCGCTGGAGGGCATCCGCGTCCTCGAGGTCGCCATGTACGGCTTCGTCCCGTCGGCGGGCGCGGTGCTGGCGGACTGGGGCGCGGAGGTGATCAAGGTCGAGCATGCGGTTACCGGTGATCCGCAGCGCGGGCTGCGGCTGACGGGCGCCTACCGCGTCGAGGGCGACCCGAACCCTAACATCGAGCACGCGAACCGCGGCAAGCGCAGCATCGGCCTGGACATGGCGCGGCCCGAGGGCAAGCAGGTGCTGTACGACCTGGCCCGCCGGGCGGACGTGTTCCTGACCAGCTTCCTGCCCTTGTCCCGGTCCCGGCTGGGGATCGACGTGGATGACATCCGAGCGGTGAACCCGCAGATCATCTACGCGCGGGGAAGTGCGCTCGGCCCGCGCGGACTCGAGGCGGACAAGGGCGGCTACGACATGACCGCCTTCTGGTGCCGGGGCACCAGCGCCGCCAGCCTCACCCCGCCCAATGTCGAGGGGCTGATCAGCCCGCCGCCCGCCTACGGGGACACCATCTCCGGTACCAACCTCGCGGGCGGCATAGCGGCGGCGCTGCTCAAGCGCGAGCGTACGGGAGAGCCGTCGGTCGTGGACGTGTCCCTGCTCGGCAGCGGCCTGTGGGCCATGGGCCACGCGGTCGCGCTGAGCTTGCATCTGGGCACGCCCTGGGTGGCGCCGCCGCAGGGCTCCCACGGTGCGATGAACAACCCCCTGTCCGGCCTGTACCGCACGGCCGACGGCCGCTACCTGTCCCTCGTCATGCTGCAGCCCGGCAAGTTCTGGGCCGATGTCTGCCAGCACATCGGACGCCCTGAACTCGCCAGCGATCCCCG
>Ga0209647_1004222_pt1 | contig 10886 bp, 9 predicted proteins | sample GraSoi_2013_60cm_FD_185827 | JGI IMG/M metagenome (GOLD analysis project Ga0209647, IMG submission 185827) | Grasslands soil microbial communities from the Angelo Coastal Reserve, California, USA - Sample 9_17_2013_60cm (SPAdes) (version 2) | ecosystem: Environmental > Terrestrial > Soil >...
CGCCGCGATCATGACGGACGGCGCCGAGTTGCGCCTCGCCACCGACGATCTCGATTATCTCGCCTGGATGCTGGCGCGCCTTCCGGTCCATCCGGCCTTCGCCTGGCTTGCGGACCGGCCATCCGATTGGCGCGTCCGGCCGGCAGATTGGCCGGCGACGCGCTATGAGGCGAAGGCTATCACGGCGGGCCGCAGGCCTTATTTCCTGGGGCTGCGCCGTCGCCCGCGCTAGGGCCGGGGCACAATGGGAAGGCGGCAAAGGAGACAGTTTGGCGCGATCCATCTTGCAGCCGGGGCGAATTTGACTATATTGCGGCAAAAGTCCCATACGGTCCCTGAGCGGACCGATCGAAAAACCGGGTGGGCCAAGGCCCACCTTTTTATTTTTGCGACCGGCTGATGCCGGCTCGCCGCGGAAGGCTCACTTGTTCGAAACGCGCCCGATCACCGCCATGATTGCGCCCTCGCTCGATGCGATGGGCTATCGCATCGTCCGCGTCGCCTTTACCGGCGGCAGGCGGCCGACGCTGCAGATCATGGCCGAGCGGCGCGATGCGGCGGCGATGAGCGTCGACGATTGCGCCGATATCAGCCGCACCGTGTCGGCGTTGCTCGATGTCGCCGATCCGATCCCGGTCGCCTACGCGCTCGAGGTGAGCTCGCCGGGGATCGACCGGCCGCTTATCGATCGCGACGATTTCGTGCGCTACGCCGGCTACGAGGCGAAGGTCGAGATGAGCAATCTGATCGACGGCCGCAAGCGCTTTCGCGGCCGCCTGCTCGGCGCCGATGACGGTGCCGTGCGGATCGCCGTCGAGGATCGCGAAGTCGCCTTGCCGCTCGCCGAGGTCGTGCGCGCCAAGCTCGTCCTCACCGACGAGCTGCTCGCCGCCGCGCAGAAGCAGCAGTCCGGCAAGACCCAGGATCACACCAGTAATCAAGAGAACGCCTGACATGGAAAACGTTGCCACATACTCACCCTCGGACCTGCTTCAGGTTGCCGACGCCGTCGCCCGGGACAAGGGCATCGACCGCGACGAGGTGCTCCAGGCGATGGAGCAGGCGATCCAGAAGGCCGGCCGCTCGAAATACGGGCAGGAATACGACATCCGCTCCGAGATCGACCGCAAATCGGGCCAGATTCGGCTGCTCCGCTTCCGCGAGGTCGCCGAGCCGGTCGAAAACGATGCAACGCAAATCCCGCTCGGCGAGGCGCGCCGCTTCAACCCCGATGCCGAGGTCGGCGACTTCATCACCGATCCCTTGCCGCCGATCGATTTCGGGCGTATCGCCGCCCAGACCGCCAAGCAGGTCATCGTGCAGAAAGTGCGCGACGCCGAGCGCGCGCGCCAGTTCAAGGAGTTCAAGGACCGCGTCGGCGAGATCGTCAATGGGCTCGCCAAGCGCGTCGAGTTCGGCAACGTCATCGTCGATCTCGGCCGCGCCGAGGCGATCCTGCGGCGCGACGAGCTGCTGCCGCGTGAGAGCTTTCGCCAGGGCGAGCGAGTCCGCGCGTATATCTACGATGTCCGCCAGGAGGCGCGCGGTCCGCAGATCTTCCTGTCGCGCACGCACCCCCAATTCATGGCCAAGCTCTTCGCCCAGGAAGTGCCGGAGATCTATGACGGCATCATCGAGATCCGCGCCGTGGCGCGCGATCCCGGTAGCCGGGCAAAGATCGCGGTGCTGTCGAACGACAGCGGCATCGACCCGGTCGGCGCCTGCGTCGGCATGCGCGGCAGCCGCGTCCAGGCCGTCGTCGCCGAGCTCCAGGGCGAGAAGATCGATATCATCCCGTGGTCGGCCGACCCGGCCACCTTCGTCGTCAACGCGCTGGCCCCGGCCGAGGTTGCCAAGGTGGTGATGGACGAGGAGCAGCGGCGCATCGAGGTCGTCGTGCCCGACGACCAGCTCAGCCTGGCGATCGGCCGGCGCGGGCAGAATGTCCGCCTCGCCTCCCAGCTCACCGGCTGGGATATCGACATCCTGACCGAGGCCGAGGAATCGGAGCGGCGCACGGAGGAGTTCCGCACGCGCAGCCAGCTCTTCATCGAGGCGCTCGACATCGACGACGTGATTGCCCATCTCTTGGTAACCGAGGGCTTCACCTCGGTCGAGGAGATCGCCTTCGTCCCGCTTCAGGATCTGGCGGGCATCGAGGGCTTCGACGAGGATGTTGCAGGAGAGCTGCAGGAGCGCGCCAAGGTCTTCATCGAGCGCAAGAACCAGGAGCTCGAGGCGCGCCGTCTCGAACTCGGCGTCACTGAAGAGTTGGCGGCGGTTCCCGGGCTGACACCGGCGATGCTCGTCGCGCTCGGCGACAAGGGGATCAAGACGCTCGACGATCTCGCCGATCTGGCGAGCGACGAGCTGATCGAGATGGTTCAGGCAGTAGCCAAGCCGTCGCAGGATGAGGCCAACGCCATCATCATGGCGGCGCGGGCGCATTGGTTTGCCGATGGCGAGGCGGCGGCCGCTCCGGCGGCGCCGGCTCAGGAGTAGACGCCACGTCGGCGCCCCGAATTGCGGCGCCCTTGGACACGGTCGAGCCGAGCGCGACCGAGCGGCGATGCCTGGTCACCGGGGCGATCCGGCCCAAGACCGCGCTGGTGCGTTTCGTCGTCGGACCGGACGGGGCGGTGGTACCCGATGTTGCGGCGAGGCTGCCGGGGCGGGGTTTGTGGTTGACCGCGCGTCGCGATATAGTGGAAACGGCGGTGGCCAAGCGCGTTTTCGGGCGGGCGGCGCGGGAGCCGGTAACGGTGTCTGGCGACCTTGCCGACCGGGTCGAGCACCTGCTTCGGCGACGCTGCGGCGACCTCATCGGGTTGGCGCGGCGGAGCGGCAAGGCGGTCGCTGGCTACGAGAAGGTTCGCTCGGCCCTGCGCGACGGCGAAGCGGCGGTGCTGCTGGCGGCGGCCGATGGCGGCGAGAACGGTCGGGAGAAGGTTCGTGCCGCCGGGCCGGATCTGCCGCTCGTCGATGTGCTGACCGCCGCCGAGTTGGGTGCTGCCTTCGGTCGCGAGCACGTCGTTCATGCCGCGGTCGGACCGGGACGGCTGGCCAAGGCGCTGTTGGTCGATGCGGCGCGGCTGGTCGGGTTCCGGGCGGCGCCGGAAGAGATTGAAATTGGGCGGGGGCGGCAGCAACGCCGCCGCCGCAACGCGAGTGATGGTACCGGATCGAGATGACGGATAATAACGAACAGGAACAGAAGCGGCCGCTCACCCTGGCACGTCCAGGCGGGCGCCTCGAATTGCGCAAGCCAGTGGAGACCGGGCAGGTCCGCCAGAGCTTTCCGCACGGCCGGTCCAAGACCGTGATGGTCGAGGTGCGCAAGAAGCGGGTCGTCGGCCCCAGCACCGGCGAGCCCGCCGAGGCGCCGTCCGCCGCCGGCAGGGAAACCGCCGCCGCGAGCCCGACGCCGGCCGCCGCGCCGGGCACTCGCCGCCCCGTCGTCCTGCCGCGCACGCTGACTGCCGAGGAGATGGCGGTGCGCGCCCGTGCCGTGCAGGGCGCGAAAAAGGCCGACGAGCAGGCGCGCCGCCAGGCCGTTGTCGATGTCGGCCGCCAGCGCGAGGAGGAGCAGCTTCGCGCCGAGCAGGAGGCCAAGCGCAAGGCCGAGGATGAGCTCCGCCTCAAGGCCGAAGAAGAAATTCGGCGCAAGAGCGAAGAAGAAGCTCGCAAGACCGAGGATGAATCGCGCCGCGAGATGGCCGAGCGCGCCGGCAAGGCCGCCGCCGCCAAGGTCGCGGCGCTGACTGCGGCCGGCAAGGTCAAGCCGAGCGGCGAGGACGAGGCCGAGGAAGAAGCACCGGTCAAGCGCGGCCTGCGCCCCGACATCAAGAAGCCGGCGACCCTGGTACGCCGCGAGGAGCCGCGCCGGCGCGGCAAGATGACGGTCACGCGCGCGCTCGATTCCGATGCCGACGAGCGGATGCGCAGCCTCGCCTCGGTGCGCCGGGCGCGCGAGAAATTGCGTCAGCAGCAGGTCACGGCCGAGCCGACCAAGATCGTTCGCGACGTCGTCATTCCCGAGACGATCACGGTGCAGGAACTCGCCAACCGCATGGCCGAGCGCAGCGCCGACGTCATCAAGTCGCTGATGCGCATGGACGTCATGGCCACGATCAATCAGGTGATCGACGCCGATACCGCCGAGCTCATCGTCACCGAGTTCGGCCACAAGCTGACTCGCGTCGCCGAGGCCGATGTCGAGATTGGTCTCAAGGGCGAGGTCGATGTCGAAGGCAACCTCAAGTCGCGTCCGCCCGTCGTCACCATCATGGGCCATGTCGATCACGGCAAGACCTCGCTGCTCGACGCGCTGCGCCATACCGACGTGGCGAGCGGTGAAGCCGGCGGCATCACCCAGCATATCGGCGCCTATCAGGTCGAGCTCAAAGGCGGCCAGCGCATCACCTTCATCGACACGCCGGGCCACCAGGCCTTCACCGCGATGCGGGCGCGCGGCGCCAATGTCACCGACATCGTCGTCCTCGTCGTCGCCGGCGATGACGGCATCAAGGAACAGACGATCGAGGCAATCCGCCATGCCAAGGCGGCACAGGTGCCGATCATCGTCGCCATCAACAAGATGGACAAGCCGGACGCCAATGCCGACCGGGTGCGCCAGGAGCTGCTGCAGCACGAACTCGTCGTCGAGAAGCTCGGCGGCGACATCCTCGACGTCGAGGTCTCCGCGACCAAGAAGATGAACCTCGAGAAGCTCGAGGAGGCGATCCTGCTGCAGGCCGAAATCCTCGACCTCAAGGCCAATCCCGATCGCGCGTCGGAGGGCGTCGTCATCGAGGCGAAGCTCGAGCGCGGCCGCGGTGCCGTCGCCACCGTGCTGATCCAGCGCGGCACCTTGCGGGTCGGCGACATCTTCGTCAGCGGCAACGAATGGGGCCGCGTGCGCGCGATCATCGACGAGCGCGGCGCCAATCTGAAAGAGGCTGGGCCGGCGATGCCGGTCGAGGTGCTCGGCCTCAACGGCGCGCCGCTCGCCGGCGACGATTTCGCCGTCGTCGACAGCGAAAGCCGGGCACGCGACGTCACCTCCTTCCGGCAGCGCCGCCGCCGCGATCAGACCGCCGCCGCCGGCGCGCGCGGCACGCTCGAGCAGATGTTCTCGCAGATCACCGCCGGCGTCGCCAAGGAGTTCCCCGTGCTCGTCAAGTCGGACGTGCAGGGCTCGCTCGAGGCGATCGTTGCCTCGCTCGCCAAGCTGTCGACCGGCGAGGTCGCCGTCCGCGTCCTGCATTCCGCGGTCGGCGGCATCAATGAGAGCGACATCATTCTCGCCAAGGCATCGAACGCGGTGATCATCGGCTTCAATGTCCGTGCCAACCCGCAGGCGCGTGACCTCGCCCGCCGCGACGGCGTCGAGATCCGCTACTATTCGATCATCTACAACGTGATCGATGACATGAAGGCGGCGCTCTCCGGCATGCTCTCGCCGACCCTGCGCGAGCGTTTCCTCGGCAATGCCGCGATCCGCGAGGTCTTCGCCATCACCAAGGTCGGCAAGGTTGCCGGCTGCATGGTCACCGAGGGCACCGTCAAGCGCGGCGCCAAGGTGCGCCTGCTGCGCGACAACGTTGTCATCCACGAGGGCAGCCTGAAGACGCTGAAGCGCTTCAAGGACGAGGTGCGCGAGGTCAAGGAAGGCTACGAATGCGGCATGGCCTTCGAGAACTACCAGGACATCCAGGCCGGCGACACCATAGAGTGCTTTGAGGTCGAAGAGGTGGCGCGCGCGCTCGCTTGAGGGCACGCCGCACCGCGGACTCGCCTAAGCTTCATTGACCCCGGGCCGTGCGCGGCCTTCAGGGGAGTGGGATGACCAAGAAAACTAATAGAAGCCGGGCGGGCCGCACCCCGACCCAACGTCAGCTCCGCGTCGGCGAGGAGTTGCGTCACCTGCTGGCCAGCATCCTCGCTCGGCACGAGTTGCGCGATCCCGCCCTGCATGACGCAACGATTACGGTGACGGAAGTCCGCATCAGCCCCGACCTCAAGAGCGCGACCGCCTTCGTCATGCCGCTCGGCGGCGCCCATGTGAACGAGGTGCTCGCCGCCCTGCAACGCGGCAGCGGCTTCATGCGCGGCCTGATCGCGCGCGAGCTCGATCTGCGCTACGTGCCGGCGCTGCGCTTCATGCTCGATACTACCTTCGACCATGCCAGCCGCATCGACGCGCTGCTGCACCGCCCGGATATCGAGCGCGACATCGTGCGTGCGCGGGAGCGGGATGACGACAATGAGGGGCACGAGGACGGCAAGAATGGGGCGTAGGCGCGGCGGCCGCCCGATCCATGGCTGGGTCGTCCTCGACAAGCCGCTCGGTCTGACCTCGAGCCAAGCGGTCGGCGCCGTCCGCCGCGTCACCGGAGCGGCCAAGGCGGGACACGGCGGCACGCTTGACCCGCTGGCGACCGGGGTGCTGCCGATCGCGCTGGGCGAGGCGACCAAGACCGTCGCCTGGGCGATGGCCGGTCGCAAGATCTATCGCTTTCGCCTGCGCTGGGGCGAGGCGCGCAGCACCGATGACGGCGAGGGCGAGGTCGTGGCGACGAGCGCGGTGCGCCCCGCCGCCGCGGCGATCACGGCCGCTCTCGCCGGCTTTACCGGGTCGATAATGCAGGTGCCGCCGGTCTATTCTGCGATCAAGCTCGGCGGCCAGCGCGCCTATGCGCTGGCCCGCGCCGGGGCCGCCGTCGCGCTGGCGCCCCGCCCGGTCGAGATCAGCGCGCTGCGGCTGGTCGGTCAGCCCGACGCAGACCATGCCGAATTCGAGATGGAAACCGGCAAGGGCGCCTATGTCCGGGCCCTCGGGCGCGATCTCGCCCTGGCCCTCGGTACCGTCGCCCACGTCGCCGAGCTGCGGCGCCTGGCGGTTGGGCCCTTCAGCCTGGAACGGGCGATTTCGCTGGATAATCTGGCGGCGCTGGATCATAGTGCCGCCGCTTTCGGGCACCTGCTTCCGATCGAGACCGCGCTGGACGACATCCCGGCACTGGCCCTGACGGAAGCCGAAGCCCACCGCCTGCGCCATGGCCAATCGGTCGTTCCGCTTCTTGCGGCCGACCGGGCGCGTATCGATCAACTCGGCACCGGCGCAATGGTCCGCGCCACCACCGGTCGAACGCTGGTGGCCCTTGCCGAGATCGTGGCGGGCGGGTTGCGACCGGTGCGTGTGATCAACCCTTAGACTTTGGAGAAACCGATGTCGATTACTGCTGATCGTAAGCAGGAGCTGATTCGCGAATACGCGACCAAGACCGATGACACCGGGTCGCCCGAGGTCCAAGTCGCCATACTGAGCGAGCGAATCAAGAACCTGACCGAGCATCTCGGCACCCATAAGAAGGATTTTCATTCCCGGCGCGGTCTGCTCGTCATGGTCGGGCAACGGCGCAGCCTGCTCGATTACCTGAAGCGCAAGAATGCCGGCCGGTATGAAGAGCTGATCGGTCGGCTGGGATTGCGCCGCTGAATTCGCGGCGCCTTTCGCGGGCGTCGGATTGCCGCGCCCGGCGGCGATATCTGCACGACATCGCTTCGACTGGCGCGCCCGGCATGCCGGCGCGCGCGAGCCGTTTGGTGCGATGTGGTTTTTGCCGGCTCAGCCGACGCCATGGGGCGTCGCGGCCGGATTCGGGCGACGGCGCGGCCACCGGGCGCGCCGCCTCGATGACGTTCTGAAGAAGGAAGACAAGAAATGTTCGAGATATTCCGCAAGGAAGTGATGTGGGGCGGCCGCCGCCTCATCCTGGAGACCGGCAAGATTGCCCGGCAGGCCGATGGCGCCGTCATGGCGACGTATGGCGAGACGACGGTGCTGTGCACCGCGGTGGCGAGCCGCTCGGCGAAGCCGGGACAGGATTTCTTCCCGCTCACCGTCAATTACCAGGAGAAGACTTTTGCCGCCGGCAAGATCCCCGGCGGCTTCTTCAAGCGCGAGGGACGTCCGTCCGAGAAGGAGACGCTGGTATCGCGCCTCATCGACCGGCCGATCCGCCCGCTTTTCGCCCCGGGCTTTCTCAACGAGACGCAAGTCGTCTGCACGGTGTTGAGCCATGACCTGGAGAACGACCCCGACATCGTCGCACTGGTCGGCGCCTCGGCGGCGCTGACGCTCTCCGGCATTCCCTTCTTCGGCCCGATCGCCGGCGCGCGCGTCGGCTACGTCGATGGCAACTACGTGCTCAACCCGAAGGTCGAGGATCTCGCGAAATCTTCGCTCGACCTCGTCGTCGCCGGCACCGGCGAGGGCGTACTGATGGTCGAGTCGGAGGCCAAGGAACTCCCCGAGGATGTGATGCTCGGCGCCGTGATGTTCGGTCACAAGCATTTCCAGCCCGTCATCCAGGCGATCATCGAACTCGCCGAGGTGGCAGCCAAGGAACCCTGGCAGCCGCCAGCGAAGTCCGAGAAGTACGAGAACATCAAGGCGCAGCTCAAGGCCGGCTGGTGGGACGACATCGCCAGCGCCTATGCCGAGGTCTCGAAGCAGGCGCGCAGCAACAAGCTCGACGCGGCAAAGAATCGGATCATGGAGGTCTTCACCGACCCCAACGATGCCGCGGTCGCGCTCAAGCTCTTCAAGGACCTTGAGAAGGACATCGTGCGCAGCGCCATCCTGAAGACCGGCAAGCGCATCGACGGGCGCGACACCAAGACGGTGCGGCCGATCGTCAGCGAGGTCGGCATATTGCCGCGCGCGCACGGCTCGGCGCTGTTCACCCGCGGCGAGACGCAGGCTCTGGCGGTGACGACGCTCGGCACCGGCCAGGACGAGCAGATCATCGACGCGCTCGACGGCGAGTACCGCTCGAACTTCATGCTGCACTACAACTTCCCGCCCTATTCAACGGGCGAGGCCAAGCGGATGGGCTCGCCCGGACGCCGCGAGATCGGCCATGGCAAGCTCGCCTGGCGCGCCGTGCGTCCGCTGCTCCCGCCCAAGGAGAGCTTCCCCTACACGATCCGTGTCGTCTCGGAGATCACCGAGTCGAACGGCTCGTCCTCGATGGCGTCGGTGTGCGGCGCGTCGCTCTCGCTGATGGATGCCGGCGTGCCGCTCAAGGCGCCGGTCGCCGGCATCGCCATGGGGCTGATCAAGGAGACGGACGGTTTCGCCGTGCTCTCCGACATTCTCGGCGACGAGGACCATCTCGGCGACATGGATTTCAAGGTCGCCGGGACGACGGGCGGCGTGACCGCGCTGCAGATGGACATCAAGATCACCTCGATCACCGAGGAGATCATGAAGATCGCGCTCGGCCAGGCCAAGGACGGCCGCCTGCACATTCTCGGCGAGATGAGCAAGGCGTTGACCGATGCGCGCGAGGGCGTCAGCTCGAACGCGCCGCGCATCACGACCATCACCATCCCGAAGGACAAGATCCGCGAAGTGATCGGCTCCGGCGGCAAGGTGATCCGTGAGATCTGCGAGGTCACCGGCGCCAAGATCGACATCGAGGATGACGGCACGATCAAGGTCGCTGCGGTCGACGGCGATGCCGCCAAGGCGGCGATCGACTGGATTCGCGGCATCGTCGCGGAGCCCGAGCTCGGCATCATCTACAACGGCAAGGTCGTGAAGGTCGTCGATTTCGGCGCCTTCGTTAATTTCCTCGGCGCCAAGGACGGTCTCGTCCATATCAGCGAGCTGGCGCCGCAGCGCGTCGGCAAGGTCGCCGATGTCGTCAAGGTCGGCGACCAGGTCAAGGTCAAGGTCCTCGGCTTCGACGATCGCGGCAAGGTCAAGCTCAGCATGAAGCAGGTCGACCAGGCGACTGGCGAGGACATCGGCAACCGTCCGCGCGAGGAGCCGAAGGCGGCGTCTTGAGAGCAGCAGGACAGCCGAGCCGCATGCGAACCGGATGACTGGCGCGCCGGGACTCGACCTGCCGCCGGTCATCGGCCATCGCGGCGCTGCGGCATCGGCGCCGGAAAATACGCTTGCGGGCATGCGCATGGCTCAGCAACTCGGTGCCCGATGGGTCGAGTTCGACGTCCGGCTGAGCGCGGACGGCCGCTGCATCGTGCTCCACGACGACAGCATCAACCGGACGAGCGACGGCAAGGGGATGGCGGCGCTGCTGTCCTTCGCGGCGCTCCGCGAGCGCGATGCCGGGGCGTGGTTCGGCAAGAGCTTCGCCGGCGAGCGCATCCCGTCATTCGAGGAGGTCATCGAGTTGCTCGCCGCGCTCGGCCTCGGCGCCAATGTCGAGATCAAGCCGGCCGCGGGTCAGGAAGAGGAGACGGCACGCGTCGCCGTTGCTCTGCTTCGGCAGTATTGGCCGCGTCATCTTCCCGCCCCGCTCGTCTCGAGCTTCGCGTCGGCGGCCCTCGCCGCGTCGCGCGAGGCGGCGCCGGAGATCGCGCGCGGCTATCTCTTCGACCGCCTCCCCGCCGACTGGCGTCTGCGGGCCGAGAGTCTCGGCTGCACGACGATCCATTGCAATCAGCGGCATCTCGATCCCGGCACGGCGCGCACGGTGATCGAGGCGGGATTCCCACTGCTTGCCTACACCGTCAACGCGCCGATGCGCGCGCGCGAATTGTTTGGTTGGGGCTTGACCTCGGTGTTCACCGACTGTCCCGACCGAGTTATCGCGGCGCTTGTCGATGGCGGGAAAAGCTCGCCAAGGGACACCGGCATCCATACATAGAGAAGAAGGGAAGCGGCGGCCCGCGAGGCCGGCGCCGGGTGGAAAGGGGAGACGGGACGTGATCGCGCTGAAACCGCTGGTAATCTCGGGACGGGAGGTCCTGCCGCTCGTCGAGGGCGGCAAGGGCATCTCGGTATCGAACGGCGAGAGCTCGGGGGCCTGGGCGGCCGCCGGCGGCGTCGGGACCTTCTCCGGCGTCAA